>Ga0209130_1000575_pt1 | contig 35815 bp, 31 predicted proteins | sample AraplaMF_Cvi_mLB_FD_184264 | JGI IMG/M metagenome (GOLD analysis project Ga0209130, IMG submission 184264) | Arabidopsis root microbial communities from the University of North Carolina, USA - plate scrape MF_Cvi_mLB (SPAdes) (version 2) | ecosystem: Host-associated > Plants > Roots > Endosphere...
GGCAGCAACCCGTTCAGCATCGCCGGCCTGCCGATCGCCCGCGACGCGGCTTTGGTCGAGGCCGGGCTCGATCTCGCGCTCGGTGCGAACGTCAGCCTCGGCGCCTCCTACACCGCCCAGCTCGCCGGCGACACCCAGGACCACGCCTTCAAGGCAAGCCTCGCCGTCAGGTTCTGAGGGACGTACCGACTAAGGTGCCGGCCGATGCAGTAACTGCCGATCAACCCGCTCCTGACCTATTCCCGCCTTGCCCGCCGCGAGCGCTCTGATCGGAAGGCTGAAAGCGCGAATGTGAGATCGCCCATTTTCGCCGGGCTGAAGCAGGGGGAGCTACGGGCGATGCGGCGCCGGGTTCCTCGCCCAGCGCCTGACATCAGCCTTTAGGCAGCCTCTGCTAGGCTGCGCGCTTCTCCGAGTCGATCTGCGGCCGATCGGCTTTCGGAAATGCGGTGCCACTGACGATCTCGATCCGGCGCGGCTAATTGCCGGCCGGTGCTGGAAGCGGCTGATTCCAACCGCGATGCGCGCCCGGCACCTATGGCGATCTGGTCAAGGCAGGCCTGATCGACTGGACCAAGGGGGTGGGCACGGCGATCCAGGACGCGGCTCCGGCCGCGGCCCCTTGATCAGCACCGGCGATGATCGCCGAGTTTCGGAAGAAGGACGTGGCTTCGGCGATGCCGGGCGGCGGCATGGAGTCCCGGGGCATTACCGGCGTCGCTTCCGCGGTGCCCTCCCCGCCGCAACCTTCCAGCCGAGCCAAGCTGCGAGCCCGCGCGAAGTCATGTTGGCGGTCCAGATTGAAGACGCCTCTGCCCGACCAGCAGATCGCTCTCGAGGCGGCCACCGCCATGGAAGGCTGCAACGACTGCCAAGCGATGCCCGCTCAATGTGCTTGAACTGCAACAGACATGCGTACTGACTCTTAATATATTCAGCGCATCGAATTGGCCGCCAGCCCTTCGGCGAACCTGACGACTAGGATGTTTGCCATGAAGAAATTTCTGCTCACCAGCGTAGCTGCCCTTGGTCTGATCGCCGCCGGCGCCGCCTCGGCCGCCGATCTGCCGAGCCGCAAGGGCCCGGTTGTTGCCCCGGTCTATGTTCCCGCCTTCACCTGGACCGGCTTCTATGTCGGCGCCAACGCCGGCTACGGCTGGGGTAACGTGAATACCAACGCCGCTGTAAGCATCGGGGACCTTGACGGGTTCATCGGTGGCGGCCAGGTCGGCTACAACTACCAGATCGGCCAGTTCGTGCTCGGCGCTGAAGCGGATTTCCAGGGCGCTGACCTCGATACCGGCAAGAACCTCTTGGGCGCGAGCGTCAAGACCGAGTATTTCGGCACCGTCCGCGCTCGCGCCGGCGTCGCTTTCGACCGCTTCCTGGTGTACGCCACCGGTGGTTGGGCTTACGGCAACGTGAAGACCTCGATCCCCCTGATCGGCTTCTCGTCCGACCGGACCCACACCGGCGGCTTCGCTGTCGGCGGCGGTGTCGAATACGCCTTCACCAACAACCTGATCGGCGGCGTCGAGTATCTTTACGTCGACCTCGGCGAGAAGAACGTCACCACGCTCGTCGGCACCGGCAAGGTTGGCACCGACTTCTCGGTCGTCCGCGCCCGCCTGAGCTACAAGTTCTGATCTAACCTCATCGGATCTGAACAGCCCGGTGGCCTCGGCCGCCGGGTTTTTTTTGTTGCATGCCTCTCAGTCATTCTTGCCAATATTGATCCACGGCAGAAGGCCAACATGCTCAGCGCCATGCCGGCGCTGATCGAGCGCTGGGGCGAACTGGGGCGACGCCTATGCGCGACCGCTTGTCTGATTGCGGTTACTAGCGCAACCCGTTCTGGCAAGCGCGTTGGACCGCCTCCAGCGGACGCTCGGAAGGTGTCAGAAGGATCGAGACCGGAGGTCCGGCGCATTTCCCGCAATCGGATATCGGAGTGGGATCGCCGGCATCCCTTTGCCGACCGTTGCCGCTTTCGCGCCTGACAATATATGGCAAGAAGCAGTTAGTTCAGTGACATCGATCTTGGCAGCCAGAGCGCCAGATCTGGCCAGACCAGCAGCAGGGCGATCAGCACGAAGGGCGCGATCAAGAAGGGTAGGACGCCGCGATACATCGCGCCCAGGCTGATCTCCGGGGCCTGCGTCCGGATCACGAACAGGTTCATCCCAACAGGTGGATGGATCAGCCCGATCTCGACGACGATGACGAGCAGCACGCCGAACCAGATCGGATCGTAGCCGGTCGACAGCACCAGCGGCAGCAGCACCGGCACCGTGACCAGCACCATGCCGATGCCTTCGAGAAAGCAGCCGAGGAAGATGTAGAAGGCGATCAGCAGCAGCATCACCGCAAGCGGCGGCAGGCCGACCGCGGCGATCGATTTCACCACGGATTGAGCCAGGCCGGTCTGCACGACGAAATAGGAGAAGATTGTCGAGCCCAGTACGATCAGCACGAGATTGGCGGTGATCCGCGTCGTTTCGGTGAAGGCGGTCGCGACATCACCTCGGGCGAAGCCCTTGCGCAGCAGGCCGAGCAATAGTGCACCGACCGCGCCGACCGCGGCGGCCTCGGTCGGGCTGAACCAGCCGAGATAGATGCCGCCGAAGGTGACCAGGAAGAGCGCCGCCACATCCCAGATGTTGAGGACGAGCCGGAAGGCCTGCGCCTTGCCTTCGCTCGGGAGCTTCGGCGCCGCCTCGGGGCGAATGCGCACCCAGATCCACACCGTCAGTAGATAGAGCCCGGTCAGGACGAGGCCGGGGATCAACGCGGCGGCGAAGAGCTTGATGATCGAGAGCTGGGCGATGATGCCGTAGATCATCAGGATCAGCGAGGGCGGGATCAGGATGCCGAGCGTGCCGCCGGCCGCGACCACGCCGGCCGCCAGCGCCGGCGAGTAGCCGGCCTTCAGCATTTGCGGGATCGAAATCCGGCTCATGGTCGCCGCTGTCGCGAGCGAGGAGCCGCAGACCGCGCCGAAGGCGGCGGATGCCCCGACCGCCGCCATGGCGAGCGAGCCACGCATCCCCGCGAAGATCGCATTGCTTGCCCGGAACAGGTCGCCCGAGAGGCCGGCCATCGTCGCCAGCGCCCCCATCAGGGTGAACAGCGGCAGGACGGAGAGGGCGTAGGCGGAGGAGAGCTCAAGCGGCACCGCGCCGAAAACGAGGCGGGCCTTGGCGAAGCCGTCGATCGCGGCATAGCCGACGAAGCCGGTGAGGCCGAGCGCGACGCCGACCGGGATCCGCGCCAGGATCATGCCGACGAGGCTCGCCATGCCGATCAGGCCGATGGACGTCGCGCTCATGAGGCGGCTCCGTTGTTGCCGTGCAGTGCCGGAGGATGGGGATCGGCAGCGTTGGTGGCAGCGCGCGGGAAGGCGCGGACCTGCCCGATCGCTCGGCCGAGCACGACGAAGACCGAGACGACCAGCGCCAGTTCGATCGCGAGCAGCAGCAGGAAGACCGGAACCGGCAGGTCCGGCTTCTGGTCGCCGAAGCGATAGGCGTCGGCGAGCGGCTGGATCAGTGTCGCCGCCAGCAGGGCGAGGAAGGCGAGCGTCGCGGTCTCGCCGGCGAGCCGCATCGCCGCCAGGGTCCGCGGACGGACCATGGTGTCGAACAGGTCGACCTTGATCTGCTCGTCGCGGCGGAAGCATTCCGGCAGGGCGAGGAAGGCGACGAGCACCAGCGTGACCTCGACCAGATCGAGCGTGCCGTGCAGGGGCTTGTTGAAGGCGAGCCGGGCGCCGATGTCGACCATCGTCCAGAGCATCATGACGGCGAGCGCCAGCGCTCCGGCGATGGTCAGCAGCCGCACCGGGTCGGGCCGGCGGAGCCTGCCGGGGCTCATTTGGCGGCACCCACCGCGGCGCGCAGCTCGTCATAGAACGGCTTCGCCTTGATGCCCTTGGCCTCGACCCTGGCGATGAAGCTCGCGGTGATCGGCTTGGCGAGCTCCTCGAAGGCGGCCCGCTCAGCGCCGCTGAGCTCTGGGATCTCGGCATTGGCGGCACGCAGATAGGCGCGACCCTCCGCCTCGGCCTGGTCGTAGATCGCGCCGACCTTGCGGGCCGCGGCCGGGCCGGTCGTATCGTCGATCAGCTTGCGCAGGTCCTCGGGCAGCGACTTGTACTTCTCGGCGTTCATCACCAGCGCGAAGGTGCCTGCGGCGGCGTCGAGCTGTGTCACCGACTTGACGCTCTCGGCCATCTGGAATGACTTCGCCGCCTCGTAATTGAAGAACATGCCGGCGATCGTGCCCTTCGAGAGCGAATCCGCCAGCTCGGCTGGAGGAACGGCGGCCGGCGTCGCGCCCCAGGCCTCCAGCATCGCCGAGGCGATCGGGCCATTATGGCGCATGCGCAGCCCGCGCATTCCGGCCGGGCTCTTCACCGCCGGCCGATTGAAGAACAGGCTGAGCGTCGGCGTCGCGATGAAATAGAGCGGTTTCGTGCCCTCGTGCTCGGCGGCGAGCTTGCCGGAGAGCTCGGTCAAGATGCCGGAGGCCTCGGCTGTGCTGAGCGCCTTGGCGCTCGCACCCTCGCTGCGATTGAAGGCATAGGGCAAATGCGAGATCTCGGTCAGCGGGAAGCGGCCGGGCAAGGCTCCGTGCAGGAAGAAAGCGATGTCGGCGACGCCGGTGCGGGCAAGATCATATTGCCGCGGCATCGGCCCCATCTGCGCCGCCGGGAAGATGGCGAGCTTGAGCCGGCCATTCGAGCGCTGCGCCAGCTCGGCGCCCCAGGCTTCCAGCTGCTTGTGCATCTGGTGGTTCGGCGGCAGGTAATGCGAGACCTTGAGCTCGATGGTCTGCGCGATGGCTCCGACGCTCGCCAGCGAAACCGCCAGCGCCGCGCCGAGCACGGCGCCGATCACTCCCCGTTTCATCCTGTCCTCCCGTTCTGCTGTCTTGTTTCTTATGCGTCGTCCCTAGGCGGCCGTAGGCGGTATTCGATGGCGGCATCCAGCTTCATCCGGCCGGTGGCGATGGCGAGCAATGCCTCGCAATCGGCCGGGAGCGCATCGCCGCGCCAGGCGACATGCTGGTCCGGCCGGATCAGGGCGAAGCGCGCACCATAGCGAGCGGGCAGGCGGCGATCCCCCGGCAGCAGCAGCTTCAGCGGCACGCCGAGGCGGGCTGCCGCTGCGATCAGCGGCGTCGCCTCCGCGCCGTCCCCGGCAGTGGCGAGCAGCGTGAAGCCCTGGCCGAAATGGTCGTAGAGCGATGAGCCGTCGGCGAGCCAGAGATGAGGAGCGAGGCAGCCCGGATGAGCCGAAGGCACATAGAGCATGAAATGCTCGACCGGCGGGGCGCTGCCATCGGGCACGATGATCGGGGAATCCTCGTAGCGCGTGCCGAGCACGATGCCGAGCGTGCGGAATTCGCGCAGCTTGGTCGCCTCGATCAACTCGCCGACCTCGCGCCGCGTGGCGTCGCCGAGCGGACCGGGCTCCTCCAGTCCCTGACGGACGAGCTGGTTGCCGACCGCGCCGTAATTGATCACCGCCTCGGCGATGGTGCGCTCATGCACTTTTCGCCGCTCGGCCGCATAGCTCGCCAGCAACTCAGGCCCTCCCCAGCCCTGCAGCACCGCAGCGAGCTTCCAGCCGAGATCGACGGCATCGCCGATACCCATGTTCATGCCGAAGCCGCCGAACGGCGGATGCAGATGGCAGGCGTCGCCGGCGAGGAAGACGCGGCCCTTCTCGTAGCGGTCGGCGACGAGGCGATGCGCGACCCAGGGATCGCGGCCGACGATCTCGATCTCGAGATCGGAAAGGCCGGTGCCACGGCGGATCAGCTCGGCGGGATCGACGCTGGCCGGATCGACATCGTTGGCGAGCTTGGTCGCCATGAAGAACCACAGGCCCTCGCTGTCCATCGGGCCGAGCAGCGAGGGCACCTCCTCGTTGACCATCCAGTACATGATCGCCGGGCCGTGGGCGTGGCGCGATGCCAGCTCCGGCGCGCGGAAGATGATGTTGTAATTCCTGGAGAAGGCCCCCTCCCCCTCCATTCGGGCGCCGATCGCCTCCCGCACCGAGCTGCGCGCCCCATCTGCGCCGATCAGATAGGCGCTGGACACATCGCGCTCAGTGCCACTGGTCACGTCCCTCAGGCGCGAAACCACGCCGCGGCCGTCATCGGCGAAGGAGGTCAAATCGGTGTTGAAGCTTATCTCGACGCCGGGCAGCGAGGCCGCATGCTGGCGCAAGACTTCCTCCAGCACATATTGCGGCACCCATTGCGCCTCTTCCGAATAGAGGTCGTTGCGGGCGCGGCTGCCGTTCAGCGCATTGCCGAAGCGGGCGAGCTCGGGGCCGTTCATCCGCGTCGCGAACACGACGTTGGAGGGATAGTCCGGCGGGATCGGCGAGGCCGCGCGCAGGGCGCCGGCAATGCCCCAACGGCGCAGATGCTCGCGGCTACGGACATTGGTCGTCTTGGCGCGCGGCGAATAGCCGACGCGGTCATTGCGCTCGACGACGAGACAATGGATGCCGCGATGGCCGAGCTCGATCGCGGCCGCGAGGCCGACCGGCCCGGCGCCGGCTATCAGTACCTCGATCTCCTTGCCGGTCTTGCCCACGGTTCTCAGCTCCCCATGATCCGCAGTCAGGCCGCGGCCCGCTCGGCCGCTTCCTGCGCGATCGGGTTGACCAGCAGGCCGATGCCCTCGACCTCGACCTCGCAGACATCGCCGGGTTTCATGAAGAGCTGCGGCTTGCGCGCGACACCGACGCCGGCGGGCGTGCCGGTGACGATGACGTCGCCCGGCTCCAGCGTGATCGCCTCGCTGATGATCGCGATCAGGCTCGCGACATCGAAGACCATGTCGTCGGTGCTGGCGCTCTGCACGGTCTCCCCATTCAGCCTGGTCGTGAGCCTGAGGCCACGCGCGCCGGGCGGCAGTTCGTCGGCCGTGACCAGCGCCGGGCCGAAGGCGCCGGTGCCGTCGAAGTTCTTGCCGACGGTCCATTGCGGCGCCTTGAACTGGTAGTCGCGCACCGAGCCTTCATTGAAGACGGCGTAGCCCGCGACATGGTCGAGCGCGTTCGCCTTGGAAACATGCTTGGCGCGCCGACCGATCACCGCTGCGATCTCGCCCTCGTAGTCGAGCTGGTCGGACAGGTTCGGGCGGATCAGGGGCGCCTTGTGGCCGATCAGGCTGGTGGCGAAGCGGCCGAACAAAGTCGGATAGTCCGGCTGCTTGAAGCCGCTCTCGGCCGAATGGTCGGCATAGTTCAGCCCGACGCAGATAATCTTGCCGGGGCGCGACACCACCGGCAGGAATGCCGTGCGCTCGGGATCGAGCACCGACGTGGACGGCGCGCTGTCGACCGCCCTGGCTATCGCCGTGTGGGCGGCCTCTCCGCCGGCGAGGAAGGCGAGAATGTCGCCCGGCAGGCCCGGGGCGGCCTTGGCGAGGTCGATCAGCTCCTCGCCGCGATAGGCGGCGAGCCCCGGCTTGCCGCCGCTCAGGATGGTGGCGAGACGCATGGATTTTCTCCTTCTCGGGCGCCTCCAACCGCTATGGCGAGGCGATGAACTCAGGGTCATCAGGCGGCGCCGAACAGAACGGCGAGCCGCCGCTCGGCGAAGAGCCAGGAGCCGTCCGGCTCCCTGACGTAACGATCGGCATACTCGGCGACGAGCAATGGCGTGGCTGAGCCCTCGCCCGGGCCGTCATGGCGGTAGAGCGTCAAAGCGACCCAGCCGCGGGCCGCGTCCCGAGCGACCGGCTCGATCAGGATGTTGCTCTGGAGATGGCGCGAACGGCGCTCGGTCATGGCGGCACGCTGGCGGCCCCATTCGGCGATGGCCGCGCGGCCGATCTTGTCGGGACCGATCCCGTAGAGCGCCCCGTCCTCCGCGAAGAGCTTGCCGACCGCGCCCGCCTCGCCATGGTCGATCAGCCAGGCATGGCGCTGGATCAGGTGCTCGATGGCGAGCCGATCTGGCGGGGCGAGCCCGGCGCCGCTCATGCTGGCAATCCGAGATCGGGTGTGCCGGCGGGCTGGTAGTCGCCCCGACGCATGGCAACATGCAGCTCGTCGAAGCTCTTGCCGGCCTTGTGAGCCTGATAGACCTGTTCGGGATCGAAGAAGGTGCCGATCGGATTCCCGGCGAAATCCGGCGAGGAGCGCATCCATTCGCTCGACTGCTTCCAGTCGCCATAGGTGTCGGATTGCAGCTCGACGAAATTGCCCTCGGGATCCTTGTAGTAGATCGAGATCGTCATGCCGTGGTCGAGGCTGAAGGCGGGCTCGATGCCCTCGTCCCTCAGGCGGGCATAGGACGACATCAGGTCGGCGAAGCTCTGATACTCGAAGGCGCTGTGATGCATGCCGTTGTGGCTGCGCTTGTCGGGATCGTCGCCGAGCCCGGGCGCCGAGAGGAAGGCGACGCGGTGGTTGGCCTCGTCATTGGTCGTCCAGGCATTGTTGGCATCCCGAAAGTTCGGCCTGGCGCCGACGACCGTGCCGTACCACGCTACCATTTCGTCGAGCCGGCTCGTCTTGAAGGTGACGTGATGGAATGCGGGCTTGATGATCTCCATGCCTTCCTCCCGAAAGGGCCCTCTCCCGGTTCTCCGAGGCGGCCGCTGCTGGTTCGTGAGGAATGGCTATCGCTGCCAGAGATACCCGAATAGATGTAAAAATTGCCGAAGCGATAGCGGATCGGTATCGATAGGCCGAGATTCGAGGTCGGGCTGATGAAGCTGGATCATTTCGAGGAGGTGGTGGCGATCGCCGAGCGCGGCAGCATGCGGGCCGCGGCCCGGCACCTGCAGATCGCTCAGCCGGCGCTGACCCGCAGCCTCGCCCTGCTGGAACGCGAGCTTGGTGCGCCGCTGTTCGAACGGCGCGCCCGCGGCGTGGTCGCGACGCCACTCGGGGATGCCTTCGTTGCCCGCGCCAGGTCGATCCTGACCGAGATCAGGCGTACCCGCGAGGAGGTCGAGCAGCTCAGAGGCGCCGGTACCGGCACGGTCACGGTCGGGCTCTCGATCGCGGCCCATCTGGCTCTGTTGCCGCCGAGCCTGCGGCTTTTTCGCGCTCGCTATCCCGACATCAGGCTGCATATCATCGAGGGATTCTACCCGACGCTCGAGGAGCGCCTGCGGGACGGCACGGTCGATTTCTACATCGGTCCCGATGGCGGCGCCCAGCCGGTGCCGCAGCTCAGCCGGGAGGTGCTGTTCCACAACCGCCGCATCGTGCTCTGCCGCGCCGGCCATCCCTTGGCGGCGGCGATCTCGTTGCGCGAGCTGGTCGGCCAGGACTGGGTCACGACCTCGATCACCGCCGATGCCAGCGACGAGATCAACGCCTTCTTTGCCCGCCACGGGCTGCCGCCGCCGCGCCTCGCGGTACGCAGCCAGTCGGCGCTGACCTTGCTGACCTGTCTCGCCAACAGCGAGCTGCTGGCGATGGTCCCGGCGCAGTGGGAGCGCTTCGAGATGACCGGAAAGGCGCTGACCACGATCAAGGTCGAGGAAGAACTGACGGCGCCGCCGCTGGTGCTCGTCAGGCGCTCCGACCTGCCATTGACGCCGGCCGCGCTGCACCTGCTCGACCTGATGCGCCGAGCGACGTCGCGCCTGGCTGCAGAGCCATAGGTCCGCTTTCCGGCGAGGTCCCGATATCAGCCAATGGTGCAGGATCGAGTCAACCCAAGCTTCCCGCAAAGCGCTCAGCCAGTCGTTGCGTCTTGAAGGCATCGCCGACCCAGTCGATGAAAACTCTCGTCTTGGCGGGCAGCAGCGTGCGCGAGGCATAATACAGTGAGATCGCCCCGACATCGGCATACCAGCGCGGCACGAGACGAACGAGACGACCGTCTTCCAAGGCTGAAAGGGCATCCGGCACCGCCAGGATCGCGACGCCCAGGCCGAGTAATGCGACTTCTCGCATGGCCCCTGGTTCGTTGACCACGATGTTCGCCTCAAGGGCGGCGAGCATCTCGCGGCCGCCAGCGTCGCGCATGGTCCGATGACCGATCCGCCCGGTGCTGAGCGAGCGCATGACGATACCGTCGAGATCATGCAGGCCGGCCGGATCGCGCGGCGGTGTCCGGCCTTTCATGTAGGCGGGCGAGGCAACGGCGATAAGATGCGCCGGGCCGAGCGTGCGGGCGACGATGCGGGGCGAAAGCTCGAAGCCCCCGCCGATGGCCGCATCATAACCCTCAGCGATCAGATCGACCGGCCGGTTCTCGAAATGCCATTCCGGCTTGATGCGCGGATAGCGCGCCATGAAACCCGGCAACAGTGGCATGAGATAGGCAAGGCCGAATGTCGGCGCCATGCTGACCTTCAGCGTCCCCGCGGGTTCGCCGCCATCCGTCGTGATTCCGGCAATGGCTGATTGCAGCCCTTCTAGTTTGTCACCGATCGCCAGCCGGAAGGTCTCCCCGGCTTCGGTCAGGGCGAGGCTACGGGTCGAGCGCATGAAAAGCCGTACGCCGAGATTGCGTTCGAGCATGGCGACGTTGCGGCTGACCGCGGCGGGTGTGAGCGAGAGCCGCCGGGCCGCTTCTGAGAAGCTGCCATGCTCGGCGCTACGCACGAAGCATTCGAGATTGGTCAAGGTCTCCATCACGACACTTTCAATCGATGCTTGAAATTAAAACAACCGATTAGGGACTAAAATGAACGAATTAATAGAGCGATATTCACGCCATCGAACACAACGAAAGCACGCCCTCATGGCTACCATCGGGATCATCGGCGCCGGTCAAATCGGCCGCGCCATCGCAACGGCGCTCGCTCGGAAGGACATTCCCGCAATATTGGCCAACAGCCGCGGCCCCGACAGTCTCGCCGGTATCGCCGCCGAATTGGGGCGTGGCATCACACCGGGCACGCGAGAGCAGGCTGCCGCTGCAGACATCGTCTTCGTCGCCGTGAACTGGTCGAAAATCCCAGTTGCCCTCGCGGGTCTGCCGGACTTCGCGGGTCGCATCGTCATCGACGCCAACAATCCGATCGAAGCACCACTGTTCAAGCCCGTCGCTCTTGGTGAGAGATCGTCTTCCGAAGTGTTTGCCCGCTTCGTGCCAGGTGCGCGGGTGGTAAAGGCCTTCAACCACCTTCGTCCCGATCTCGTTGCCGGCGATCCCGCAGTGGGGGGCGGCCGTCGGGTGCTGTTCTACTCAGGTGACGACATTGGCGCGAAGGCGGAGGTCGGCGCTTTGATCGATGGCCTTGGCTTCTTCGGCATCGACCTGGGTTTGCTCCCCATCGGCAGCAGGCTTGTCCAGTTCCCCGGCGGACCGCTGCCGGCCATGAATCTCGTCAAGTTCGATTGACCACCGTCTACTCAGAACAAGGAGTGTTTCCAATGTTCCAACCTGATCAGAGTGTCTCGAGGACTGTCGAGCCCGACTATGACCGTCTGCTGCGCGCCAATCTCGAACGTGTGTTCAATGAACGAGATCCGCAGCGGCGCGAAAAGGCGACCGAAGAGATTTTCGTCGACGAGCCCCTCATGTTCGAGCCAGACAAAGTCGTAACCGGCCGCGCGGCGATCGCGGCGGTTGCCGGTGCGCTCCTGGAAAAGTTCGGGCCGACGTTCCGGTTCGTGCCAACAGGCCTTGCCGTTGGCCACCATGGATTAGGGATCTTGCGGTGGCAGGCCGGTCCTGCAGACGGGCCCGTCGCGGTAACCGGGGCCGACGCGGCGGAGATTGTCGACGGCAAGATCGCACGGCTGTGGGTTCTGCTGAACGCCCCCAGCGAATAACTGCGAGGATATGGGGGCGCCGCAACCTCGCTCCCATATGTTGAAGCGGCGCGGCGCAGGCTTGCACAAAAGTCCAGTCCGAATGTCCGTTCGGTCGACAGGGGACGAAAACTCGATCGACTGGGCAGGTCGAACACATGGCCGCACCGACCAGCTCTGCCGCAGACCAACATAACCCTTGCCTACGGAGAGCCGTCCACACATGGCGCTCAGTCCCGCCCTTCGGAGGTTCTCAAGTTCCCGCCGAACCGAACACGCGCCGCGGCATAGCTGGCTCTGAGGCGTTGTAGAAGTCACGTTCCGCTACGCTTGCCGCGCCGCGATCAATGCGCGGCCGACGTTTCGTGTCAGGAAAGAGTGAATCTGTGCGATGACGGCGGCACCTTCGCCCACGGCGGCGGCGACCCGCTTGGTCGAGCCGGCCCGGACATCTCCGACGGCAAAGATACCCGGGCAACTGGTTTCGAGCGGCAACCGCTCGCCGTCACCGGCGCCCTCCCCTGTGAGGACGAAGCCCGTTTCGTCGAGCACTACACAGTCGTCGAGCCAGCGCGTGTTGGGATCGGCACCGATGAACAGGAAAAGATGGCGCGAGAAGCATTCCCGGACAGCACCGGTCCGGATGTCTCGAAACGTCGCCCCGGTCAGCCCTGTCATTCGGTCGCCGTGCAATTCGGCAATCTCGCTGTTCATATGCAGTTCGACATTGGGCAGCGCGGCGATCCGATCGATCAAGTACCGGGACATCGTCTGCTCGAGGGGCCGGCGCACCACAAGATGCAACTGCCGGACCTGCGGCGCGAGATAGGCAACGGCCTGGCCCGCCGAGTTTCCGCCGCCGACCAGGACGACGTCCTGGCCGGCACAAAGCCGCGCCTCGACCGGCGATGCCCAGTAGGAGACACCGGCCCCTTCCAGCTCTTCGATGTTAGGAATGGCGGGCTGTCGGTAGCGCGCTCCCGAAGCGATCACGATGCTGCGCGAGCGCGCAGTACCACCATTGCTGAGCTCGAGGCTGAATGGGGATTCCGCATCCTCGCCGTGACAGCGGAGCAATCCGACGGTCAGCGGAATGGCGAGCTCAGCACCGAACTTCGCCGCCTGATTGAAGGCCCGCCCTGCGAGCGCCTGTCCGGAGATGCCGGTTGGGAAGCCGAGATAGTTTTCGATCCGGGCGGATGCGCCGGCCTGGCCGCCGAAGGCGCGGCTGTCCAGGACCAGAACGGACAGCCCCTCAGAGGCGCCATAGACTGCAGTGGCGAGCCCGGCCGGCCCGGCTCCGATGACCGCCACGTCATAGACCTTGTCCGCATCGAGATCCGGCGTGATGCCGAGACAGGACCCGGCATCGGCATTGCTCGGGCTTCTGAGCACCGTGCCGTTCGGACAGATCATCAGCGGCAGATCGTCGGGGGCAACGCCAAGCCGTTCGACCAGTTCGCGCCCCTCTGCCTCGCATGCGGCAATGACCGTGTGAGGGTAGCCGTTGCGGGTGAGGAAGCCCGACAACCCGACGATACCCGCATCATCCCGGCGTCCGACCAGGATCGAGCCTGCGCCGCCGGACTGCCCCGCCTCGATCAGCAGGACCCGCCGGAGGATGAACGCGCGCATGATCGTCTCGCCGACATCGGCCGATCCAATGACGAGCGCACGCAGATGCGGCGCATCGAATGGTATCGCGATCGCGCCCGCCTCACCCGCCACGACCGACATGAGGGCTGGACGACCCGAGAGCTGATTGGTCTCGCCGGTGAACTGACCCGGACCATAGGTCGTGACCAGCGATGACTGGCCGGCTACGCTGCGCCGAATCGCATGGGCCGAGCCATCGAGGATCAACCAGGAGGGGGCGTTACGGTCGCCGATGTCATAGACGACCTCGCGAGGACCGAAGCGGTGCGGCTCCCCGCTCGCGAAGCGACGCGCCGTCGCGATCTGAAGGACGGAGAGTGTCGGAAAGATCTGCTCCCGCCGAGCATCGCCGATAGCCATAGGATGACCTCCGTGCCGGGCTCTACAACTTCTGCTTCGCGACACCATCCGACCAGATGAGGTGCCTGATCGCAATCACGCGGGCGCGAGCTGAGGCGCCTTCGGCTCAATCCCTCTTTCTGACAAGTCTCAGCAAGGCCGACGGCAGCAAGTTGGTATGCAATGCTGCAATGATCCATCCACCGCGAAGCTTTTGGGAATCATGTCGCTAACGTCTCGTTTGGTCGGCAGCTCGATGCCGAACGTCAGCCTTGCCTCCACCTCCGGGCGAAGCATCGATCTGTCATCGCTGGGAGCGGGCCGCACGGTCATCTATTGCTACCCGCGCACGAGCGAACCGGGAAAGCCGGCGCCGACCGACTGGGACATCATCCCAGGCGCACGCGGCTGCACACCTCAAGCCTGCTCGTTTCGAGACCATCATGCGGACATTGCCAAGGCTGGGGCCGCCGTGTTTGGTCTGAGCACGCAGACGACAGCTTATCAGAAGGAAATGGTGGCTCGCCTGCATCTCCCCTTCGAGGTCCTCAGCGATGAGCACTTCGCCTTCGCAAATGCGCTATCGCTTCCGACCTTCGTTACTGACGGGATGCGGCTGATCGAGCGAATGACATTCATCCTGAGAGGTGGCGTGATCGAACACATGCTCCACCCCATCACCCACCCCGAAAGAAACGCAGCCGATACTCTCGAATGGCTTGCGGCTCACCCCATTCGCAACTCGCCGTTTCAATCAGCGTAGGCGGCGGAGACAAGCTCCAGCCCGACGAGCGAACACTTGCAGGGCGCTGGACGAGACCCGCCTTCAGGATGGAACGCGCGGTACTTGGCGCGGAGCGTCCGCTTCAGGCCAACCATCCAATGCCGCTTCTGGCGCTTATCATGCGTTGTCGAGTTGAAGCGTAAAACGGTTCCTTACCTCAGCCAAAACGCCTAGGAAGTCGCGGACGAGCTGTGGTCGCGCGCGTCCAGGCGGAAAGACGAGATGCTTGCGGAAATGCAGGGCGGGTTCGAAGCGCAGCACCCTGAGCGCCGAGCGGTCCAGCCCGGCGATCGCCGCTGGATTGACGAGGCCAATCCCCGCCCCTTCCGAGGCCAGCGCGCAGATCGTAGCTGAATACTCCGCGTCCACCACCGCGCGCGGCTTTGCACGCGCGGCGGCGAAGGCGGCGTGGAGATCTCGCGACAGGCGTTCGTCGAAATCGAGCTGCAAGAAGGGCTGGTCGTGCAAGTCCTTCGGCCGGATCACTGCACGCTCTGCCAAGGGGTGATCACGTGGCAGCACGGCGACCATCCGGTAGTCGGCGAAGCGCTGATGCTCGACACCGTTGAGATCGACCTCTTCCGAGCATAGCCCGAGGTCGAACTGCCCCGACGCCACGAGGTCCCTGACCTGATTGGAGGATTGCACCTGCAACGTGACGTTGATCTTCGGAAACGCCCTTTGGAATAGGGCCAGCGCCTTGGGCACCAGCCGCCCCCCGAGCGAATGCAGGCTCGCGATTTTGAGCTCGCCAGCTCCGAACTCCCGGATTCGGACGGCGGCGGCCTCCAGTTTCGCCATCGCCAGGAAGTGGCTGTCGACCTCGCGAAAGAACATCCGCCCCTCGAAGGTCGGGACCATGCGACTGCGGATCCGGTCGAATAGGGCAAAGCCGAGCTTGCGTTCCAACTCGGCGATGCAGCGGCTGATCGCCGGCTGCGTCACGCCGAGCAGCTCTGCTGCACGCGATGCACTGCCGCCGGTCATGACAGCCGCGAACGCCTCGATCTGCCGATGCTGCATTATATCAGCTTTCGTTATTAAGTAGGTTCAAGTGCACATTGGACGCATAGACCTTCCCTGCCTAGCCTCAGCCGAACACGAACGGAGGGGCGAATGATCAAGGGTGTAATCAAGACGACGGTGCTTGTGGCAGGCCTGCTGCTCTCATCGCTCCCGCCGGTTGCGGCGGGCCCGCACCTCGAGGCGCTGAAGCAGCGCGGGGTCCTCAAATGCGGCACCTCGGAGGGTACGCCGGGCATCACCTCGCCGGATCGCGAGGGCAAATGGACCGGCATTTATGCCGATCTCTGCCGCGCCATCGCCGCGGCCGTCCTCGGCGATGCGACCAAGGTCGATTTCGTCCCGACGACTACCGTCACGCGCTTCACCGCCTTGCAGAGCGGCGAAATCGACGTGCTTTCCCGCACTGCGACCGCGACCTTGACCCGCGAGGGCCAGCTTGGCCTGCGCTTCGCGCCGATCTGGTTCTATGACGGCCAAGCGATCATCGTCGCACGCAAGCTCGGCGTCACCAGCGCCAGGCAGCTCAGCGGCGCAACCATTTGCGTCCAGCAGGGCAGCACCTCCGAACTCAACCTCTCTGAATATTTCCGCACGCAAGGCATGACCTTCTCGCCGGTGACGGTCGCAACGCTTGATGCCGTCGAGGATGCCTTCTTTTCCGGCCGTTGTGATGCCTATAGCAACGATTCCACACCGCTGGTCGGCATGCGGCTCAAGGCCGAGCGGCCCGATGACTACATCCTGCTGCCCGAACGTCTCTCGAAGGAGCCGACGGCGCTCGCGATCCGCAAGGGCGACGAGCAATTCTACGACGTCGTCCGCTGGGCAGCCTTCGCGCTGATGGAGGCCGAGGAAATGGGTGTCACCTCAGCCAACGCAGCCGAGCTCGCCGCGAAAGGCCCACCGGCGATCAAGCGCCTGCTCGGCAGTGAGCCGGGCCTCGGCAAGGCGCTGGGGCTCGATGAGCGCTGGGTCGCGCGGATGATCACTGCGGTGGGTAACTATGGCGAGATCTTTGAGCGCAATCTCGGCAAGGGCTCGCGCATCGGCCTCGAGCGCGGCCAGAACGATCTCTGGACGCGCGGCGGCCAGATCTACGCCTTGCCGCTGCGCTGAGACGAGAATGGACGATTTCGCCCATCGTGGCCCGAAGACGGCTTCGCCGCCTTGGGTCACCACGTCGCCATCCCTGGCCGACGCCCTGATCTCGATGTTCGACGGCGTTCGGCGCCCACTCTATCCGCAGATTGCCCCGTTCGTCGCCCATGTCGATGAGACCGGCGAGGAGCCGTTCCATTATCCCTACGAGGTCGGCTACGCCTATAAGCGACTTGCGGGCGACCTTTTTGCGCCGAGCTTCGGCAGCGGCCTCGAGCGCTGGGCGCCGCTGCTGCCGCCTATCCTGCCCGGCCTGTCCTGCGGCGAGGGGGCGACGCCGCTGGTTTCTGCGCCGCAGGCGACCGCCTGGGCCGGCTTGCCGGAGCTCCTGGTCAAGGACGAGAGTGCCAATCCGAGCTGGAGCCACAAGGACCGCCTGAGCCTTTGCACGGTCAGCGCTGCTGCAGCTGCCGGCGCGATCGGCACGATCATCTCCTCATCCGGCAACCACGGCGCTTCGGCTGCGGCCTATTCGGCCCGAGCCGGTCTGAAATGCATCGTGCTTTGCGACGACGCGGTTTCGCCGGCCCATGCAAGACAGATGCGCGCTTGTGGTGCCGCCGTGATCGCGATGCCACGCGCCGCGCGGTGGCCGCTCCTCGATGTCCTGTCGCGCCAGCCGGGTTGGTATCTGATTGGCAACACGGCCTCGACTCATACCGGCCATCCGTTTGGCCCAGAGGGCTACAAGACCATCGCGTATGAACTCTTCCTCGAACTCGGCCGAGTACCTGCCGCTGTGTCTGTTCCAACGAGCTACGGCGAGCTGCTGTTCGGGATCGGCAAGGGCTTTGCCGAACTCAGGGCACTGGGCCTGGCGAAGGAAGAGCCTGTCTTAATCGCCGCCGAGCCTGAAGGATCGGATGCCCTCGGTCGGTTCTGCGCCTGCGGCTCGTCCAGTACCCTGGAGCCGGTCGAAACCATTGCTCACGGTATTGGCTCTGCCCGCGGCGGCTTTCGCGGAATAGCCGCGCTGCATCGGTCCAGAGGGCACGCGGTTGCGGTCCATGATCGGAATATTGCGGCGGCCCAGGCTGCTCTGGCGCTCGACGGTCTATGGAGCGAGCCTGCTTCGGCCGCGGGTCTCGCAGCATTGCGAATCGCTGCCCAGAGGGGACTCTTGCCATCCGGCCCCGTGGTTCACATCTCCACGTCAACAGGTCTGAAGGCGCCCTATCGTGGGGCTGCGGAGATTCCGCGCCTCGCTCACGCCGAGTGGTGCGAACTGCGCCGGATCCTGGCTTCTAGCTACAACGTGTCGCTCGACTGACCCAACCATGGCGAGCGTGAGGGCAGGCATAAATGGTCCTTGCTTGCCGTCGCCAAATGAAGCGCTGGTGCAGGATCAATGCGTCTGCTTTCGGGCGAGCGTGCGATGTCTGGTTGTGGCGCATCACACGAGCGGTTCGTGCAGTAGCTGCTTCATGCAGTATAAGGATTCCGGATGCGGCATCACGATGGAGGATGCGCCATGCTTGTCGAAGCGCAGCAGCCCCATCAGCGTCCGCCTGGATACCGGGCGCATCATAGGTCCGAAACCACCATTGAAGCCGCGTCACATCTGGGCGATCAGGACATGACTGCGGTACGACAGATGCGTGCGAGAGTGGGCGATGTTCCATCTCGCAATCGATAGCAAGCGACCTGGTGGTGATCTCGTCCGGCTTCGTGGGGGCGATGTCGTGCTCGGTGGAACCGTGAGGGTGAGGACATCGATCATCCAGCACAAGACCGGCAGGCCAGTGCCTTTTGAGCTGACGGATTCGACCCGAGAGGCGCTTACAGCTTGGCTCAGGAGACGCCTGCGGGAAGCTGGCGATTGGCTCTTCCCGAGCAGTCGGCCAGGCGATCACCTGACAACGCATCAACATGGTCGCCTGCTCGATGGCGGGTCACCCTGATCGGCCTGGTTCCTCCGCTATGGGACGCACAGCCTTCGGCGGACGAAACTCGCCTTGATCTACAAGTGCACCGGCAACCTTCGCGCCCGTCGGCTGCTGCTGGGGCACTCGAAGCTGGAAAGTACCGCACGTTACCTCGGCACTGAAGTTGATGATGCTCTGATCCTGGCCGAGCGCGCACCGCACCCCCCCACGTTTTATTTTATCCCAGTCTCGCCACTCAATCGGCGCGCCCTCGAGCCTCAACCAACCAGAGCGCCACCAGATCGGCGCCGCGTACAACGTGCAGGATGTCGTGCAGGTTGATCGTCGGGTCGCAATGCGGGACAGTGCATTCGACCACCGTGCTGATCGGCAGTGCGCCTTGCCCTTCCAGAGGCAGGATTCGGCCAAACTCGTCGCCGCACCATTCGATCCGTCCGACCGGTTTGCCGTTTAGGAAGACCCGTGGCGCCGGGCCGTCGAGCGCGAAGCTCTTGCTGCCACCATCGGTGATGGCGAAGCCGAGTGAACTATGGCCGATCACGGTGACGGCGATGCGCAGCGCCGGCTTGAATTCAGGCCCGCCGCGGCCATGCATGTCGACGCTGTCATAGGCCTCGTCCATGAAGACGTAGGACCCTGCCTGAATCTCGGTCAGCAACCGATCCTCGCCGTCGAGGAGATGGCTGCCGGTGCCGCCGCCCGAAACGATCTCCGGCGCCAGACCAGCCTCGCGCAGGGCTTCCAGCATCGACGCGAGCAGCCGACCCATCTCCTGGTTCGCGGCGCGACGCGCGGCGAAGTCGTCGATATGCTGGACCCGTCCCTGATAGGCCTGGACACCGCGATAGCGCAGCCCGTCCAGCCCGGAGACGAACTTCGCCAGTTCGACCGCCTCGGCTGGCGTCGCGACGCCGCTGCGCTTCAACCCGACGTCGAGATCGACGAGCACATCGAAAGCTGTGCCTTGCCGCCGCGCTGCCTCGGCATAGGCGGTCGCAAGATCGGGCCGATCGACCACGACACCGATGCGCCCGCCCGCTGCCGCCGCGCGCGCCAGTGCGTCGATCTTCGCAGGGCTGGCGATCGGGGCGCTGAGCAAGAGGTCGCGGACGCCGCCCTCGAACAGCGCCAGCAGTTCGCCCGGCTTGGCGCAGCAATTGCCGAGCGCGCCCGCCGCCATCTGCCGGCGGGTGATCTCGGCGCACTTATGCGATTTCGCATGCGGCCTGAGCTGCAGCCCGGCCTTGCGGCAGGTCTCTGCCATCAGCGCGATATTGTGCTCGAACAAATCGAGGTCGAGCACCGCAGCCGGCGTCTCCAGCCGTGCCCGGCTGCCCAGCTCGCCGACGAGCTTTTCATTGAGTGCAGCCGCGCCGAACAAGGGCGTGCTCATGTCCTTGCCTCCGCAAGTGCGGCGCGGCGGTGGGTCGTGGCGTCGCGATCTATGCTCACGCCATCGGCGGTGAAGACCACGCCGTAGTCCCGCGCTGCCCCCTCCGCCGTGACCTTTCCTTCCCGCAGATCGTCCTCGACGCGGATGGGATCGCGCTGCAGCGCGTCGCCATAGCCGCCGCCACCGGCACCGATCAGGCGGAACACGTCGCCGGGGCTGGCGGCGAAGCTCTCCATCGGCATGGTCGGCAGGCTTTGCTCCGTGCTCTCGGCGCGGATCAGGATATGGGCCGAGCGGGCGCCGGGGCTGCCGCCCTCGAAGCCGAAGGGCGGATGGTCGCGCCTATCGCCGCGCAGCACGAAACGGATCGGCGCGAGGAAGCGGAATTCGCGAATGAAGGAGAGCCCGCCCCGGAACTCGCCCGGCCCGCCCGTATCGGGAACGAGGCCATAGCGCAGCACCTCGACCGGCATGTCGGCCTCGATCATCTCGACCGGCTGGTTGGAGAGGTTGGCGGCTGGGTTGGAGATGCCCTCGATGCCGTCCTTGCCGGCACGTGCGCCCCAGGTGCCGACCACCATCTCGTTGAGCACGAATGGACGGCCCTCATGCGTGCCGCCGGCCGCCAGCAGATAAGGTCCGCCTTCCGAGCCGCCCATGGCGCGCTCCGGTACGATCTGCGCGAGCGCCTGCATGATCGCGTCGAAGACGCGGTAGCCGACGACGCCGCGCGCCCCGCAGGCGGCCGGATAGCGCGGGTTGACCAGGCAGCCCTCGGGCGCCCTGACCGTGATCGGCCTGAGATAACCCTCGCAATTTGGGATGTCCTGCTGTGACAGGCAGCGGATCGCGCAGAACGAGGCCGATTCCGGCAGCGAGATCGGGCAGTTGATCGAGGCCGCGACCTGGTCGGCCGTGCCGGCGAAGTCGATGTCGATGGTGTCGTCGGCGACGGTGACGGTCGCGACGATCGGCAGCGGTTCGGGATTCTCGCCGACGCCGTCGATATAGTCAGTGGCGCGATAGACACCGCTCGGCAAGGCGCGGATGACGTCGCGCATCATCGCCTCGGCATGGTCGTGCAGCGCGTCGATATAGGCATCGAGCTCCTGCGCCCCGTAGCGGCCGATCAGCGTCTTCAGCCCGTCCTCGGCGACATTGCAGGCTGCGATCTGGGCGCGGATGTCGCCGAGGACCTCGACCGGGGAACGGGTGTTGGCCTCGAGGATGCGGAAGACGGCGTCGACCGGTGCACCGGCCTCGTAGAGCTTGAGGAGCGGAATACGCAGGCCTTCCTGCTGGATCTCGGTCGCGTAGATCGCGACGCTGCCGGGCACGATGCCGCCGAGATCGGTGTGATGCGCCACCGTGGCGGCGAAACCCGAAAGCTGGCCGGCGACGAAGATCGGCTTCAGGATGTAGATGTCGGGCAGGTGCTGCCCGCCCGAGCCATAGGGGTCGTTGGCGATCAGCACGTCGCCTGGCTTCAGCGTGTCGCCATAGCGCTCGCGGACGAAGCCCATGATGCGCGGGAAGGAGCAGAGCTGGATCGGCAAGGTCAGCCCCTGCGCGATCACCCGCCCTTTCGCGTCGCAGAGCGCGGTCGAGTAGTCCATGATGTCGCGCACGACCGGCGAATAGGCCGAGCGCATCACGATCAGCGCCATCTCGTCGGCGGTCGAGGCCAGCGCGTTGCGGATCACTTCGAGGGTGATCGGGTCGATCTCGCGCGTGCTCATGCGGCCTCCAGGGCGATGTCGATATTGCCGGCCTCGTCGAGCCGCGCGCTCTGGCCGGGGCCGATGACGCAGGTGCAGTCATATTCCTCGATGACGAAGGGCCCGCGCCGCGCGGTGGCATCGAGATCGGCCCGGCCGATCACGGCGATCGAGGCAGCGGACCCGCTGGCGTTGAAGGAGACAGTCCGGTCGGACCGGCGCATCGGCGCCTCCGCCGCGAATTGCTGGCGCGCGGCGATCAGCGGCAGGCGCGCGGTCAGGCGGGCGTTGACGAGGTGGACCGCGTCCTTCTGCGAGCGATGGCCGTAGGTGCGCTCATGCTCGCGATGGAACAGCTCGTTGAGCTCGGCGATGTCGAAGCGCCGTGCCGGCACGGTCAGTTCATAGGCCTGGCCGACATAGCGCAGATCGGCGGCGAAGCGGAATTCGGCCAGCGTGAGATCATAGCCTTCCAGCGCGAGGATGCGGCGAGCATCCGCGCCGAGCTCGGCGAAAAGCTGCTCCAGCCCGGCATCGTCCAGTTCCCCGGCGCGTCGGCGCGAGGGTCGCACGAACTCCTGCTCGACATCGGAGCGCAGCAGGCCGAGCGCGCTGAAGACACCTGCGGCACGCGGGACGATGACGCGCCGGATGCCGAGCGCGTGCGCGACCTCGGCCGCGACCACCGGGCCGTTGCCGCCGAAGGCGACCAGGGTCGCCTGCCGCGGATCGCGGCCGCGATAGGTCGAGACCGCCTTGACCGCCCGCGTCATCGTGGTGACCGCGAGCGTCAGCACGCCGCGCGCCGTCTGCGTCAGGGGAAGGCCGAGCCGACGCGCGACCTGGTCGTTCAGCGCGGCGCGGCCGGCATCGGCCTTGAGCGGGAAGCTGCCGCCGGCGAGCGCGACATCGTTGATGTAGCCGAGCGTCAGGAAGGCGTCGGTCAGTGTCGCCTGCTGGCCGCCGAGGCCGTAGCAGACCGGACCGGGCCACGCCCCGGCGCTCTGCGGGCCGACCGAGACCTGGTTCATCTTGTCGATGGCGACGATGCTGCCGCCGCCTGCGCCGATCTCGGAGACGTCGATGAACGGCATCTTGATCGGATAGCCGCCGCCCTTGACCAGCTTGCTCGACAGATTGATGCCGGCGCCGACCTCGTATTCGGTAGTGCGGGCCGGCTCGCCATGTTCGATCAGTGCCGCCTTCGCGGTTGTGCCGCCCATGTCGAAGGAGATGACACTCGGCTCGTCGCTGCCTGAGACTAATCGCGCGCAGGCGATGACCCCGGCGGCCGGGCCGGATTCGACCAGCGACGCCGCACGCTTCACCGCCGAGCCCAACCGCATGATGCCGCCACCGGAATGCATCATCTCGACCTGGCAGGTGACACCGATCGAGGCGAGCCGCGCCGTCAGCGCGCTGGCATAGTTGCGCACGACCGGGCCGATATAGGCGTTCACCACAACGGTCGAGGTGCGCTCGTACTCGCGGATCTCCGGCAGGATCTCTGAGCCGCGGCAGATATAAACGCTCTCGCCGAGCTCGGCCCGCAGGATTTCCTCGGCCTCGACCTCGTGCTGCGAGTTGGCGTAGGCGTGCAGGAAGCTGATCGCGACAGCCTCGACGCCCTCCTTGCGGAAGCACTGCGCCGCCGCGATCACGTCCTCCCGCGAGAGCGGCACGCGCACGGAGCCGTCTGGACCCAGTCGCTCGCTGACCTCCAGCCGCAGGCGTCGCGCCGCCAGCGGCTTCGGCTTGTCGTATTGCAGGTCGTAAAGCACGGGGATGCGCAGGCGGCGCATTTCGAGCACGTCGCGGAAGCCCGCCGTGGTCAGGAGCCCGGTGCGGGCGCCCTTGTATTCGAGGATGGCGTTTGTCGCGACCGTCGTCGCGTGGACGATGCCCGTGATGCGATCAGGCGTGGTCTGATAATCCTCGACCAGCGCCTTCAACGCCTGCGCGATGCCGCGGCTGTAATCGTCCGGCGTCGAGGGCACCTTGCGTGTCTCGATCAGCCCGTCATCGCGCGCGACCACGACATCGGTGAAGGTTCCGCCGATGTCGATGCCGATCCGGTAGCTATGCTGCGCCATGGATGTCTTCCCGGGTTTCTGGGGCGGCCGCATCGGCACGGGCGGGTAGCGGCGAGCGCCGGCCGGCGAGGCCTTTCGGCACGGCGGCAAGGAGGGCTTGGGTGTAGGGGTGCTGCGGGCGGCCCAGCACATCGAGGCAGGGCCCCTGCTCGACGATCTCGCCTTCGCGCATCACGACGATGCGGCTGCATAGCGTGCGCACCAAAGCGAGGTCATGGCTGATGAAGAGCAGTGTCAGGCTAAGCTCGCGGGTCAAGCGCGAGAGCAGATTGATCACCTGCGCCTGCAGGGAGACGTCGAGCGCCGAGACCGGCTCGTCGGCGATCAGCACCTCCGGCTTCATCGCCAGCGCTCGCGCCAGGCCGATGCGCTGGCGCTGGCCGCCGGAAAGCTCATGCGGCAGGCGCGGCCCGATCTCGGGGCCGAGTCCGACCAGCGTGAGCAGTTCGGCGATCTCGCTCTCGCGCTGCGCCTTGGGCACGCCGCGCAGCGCCAGTGTCTCGCCGAGGCAGCGCGCCACGCTCTTGCGCGGGTTCAGCGCGCTGCTCGTATCCTGGAAGACCATCTGGACACGCCGCCGCCAGGGCCCGGCATGGTCGCGCATCAGTTCCGCCATCGATTGGCCGTCGAGCAGAACGTCGCCCGAGGTTGGCCGCGCCAGCCCGACCGCCAGGCCCGCCAGCGTCGATTTTCCCGAGCCGCTCTCGCCGACGATGCCGACGACATCGCCGCGCATCACGTCGAGGCTGACATCGTCGAGCGCGACGAGCCGGCCGTCGCGGCCGAGCAGACGGTCGAGCAGTCCGCCCTGCGGGAAGGATTTCGAGACGCCGCGCAGCGACAGGATCGGGCCGGTCATCGCGGCCTCCAGCAGGCGGTGCTGTGTCCGGCCTCGGCGATGAGCGGCGGCATCTGATGGCCGCAGCTCTCGGCGGCGTCGGGGCAGCGCGGCGAGAATGGACAGCCCACCGGCAGCCGGCCGAGCCGCGGCGGCGTGCCTTCGATCGCGGTGAGCGGGCCGACCGGGCCGGTCAGGCTCGGTACGCAGGCCTTCAGCAGCCTGGTATAGGGATGGCGCGGGGCGCGCTCGATCGCCTCGACCGGTCCGTCCTCGACGACCTTGCCGCCATACATGACGACGACACGGTCGACGATCTCGGCGACGAGCTGCAGGTTGTGCGAGATGAAGACGACGGCAAGGCCGAGCTCGCGGCGCAGCTCGGCGATCAGGTCGACGATCTGGGCCTGGACGGTGACGTCGAGCGCCGTGGTCGGCTCGTCGGCGATCAGCAGGCGCGGCCGGCAAGCGATCGCCATGGCGATCAGGGCGCGCTGGCGCATGCCGCCGGAGAATTCGTGAGGATATGCGGCGAGGCGCCGGCCGGCATCACGAATGCCGACGCTCTCCAGCGCCTCCGCCGCGATGCGCCGCGCCTCGCCGGTCGAGACGTCGCGATGCGCCCGCACCACGTCGGTGATCTGACGGCCGATCGTCAGCGCCGGATTGAGCGAGCTCTGCGGGTCCTGAAAGACCATGGCGATGTCACGCCCGCGCAGCGCCCGCATGCGCTTTTCATCGGCGGCGAGCAGGTCCTCGCCGTCGAAGATCACGCGCCCGCCGGTGGCGCCCGCCGAGGCGCCGAGCAAGCGCATCACCGCAAGCATGCTGAGGCTCTTGCCAGAGCCGGATTCGCCGACGATGCCGACGGCCTCGCCCGGTGCGACGGAAAAATCGACGCCGCGCACCGCCTCGACCATGCCGCCATAGGCCGAGCGGAAGCCGACGCGCAGGCCCTCGACAGTGAGCAGGGCGGCGCTCATGCGACCAGCGTCCTGGCTTCGCTGCGCGGGTCGAACAATTCGCGCACGGCATCGCCGAGCAGATTGAAGCCGATCACCGTCAGCGAGATGGCAAGGCCCGGGAACACGGGCAGCCACCATTCGCCAGAATAGATCGCGCTGCGGGCGTCGGAGAGCATGGTGCCCCAGCTCGGCTGCGGCGGCTGCACGCCGAGGCCGACGAAGCTGATCGAGGCCTCGATGACGATGCCGATTGCGACCAGCAGCGTGGCCTGCACGATGATCGGCGAGAGGCAGTTCGGCAGCACGTCGCCGCTGACGATTTGCCAGTGTGAGGCGCCCTGCAGGAAGCGGGCGCGGACATAGTCGGCCCCGGCGATGCGCCTGGCCACCGCATAGGTGACGCGGGCGAAGACCGGCGAGAACAGGCAGCCGACGAGAACGACGATCTTGACCTCGTTCGGCAGCAGCAGCGGCCCCACCGGCAGCGGCCCGACGCCGAGGATGCCGACGATGGCGATCGCCCAAACCAGGAGCGGGATCGAGGCGACGCCGTCGACGATGCGCATCACGACCTGCTCGCCGAACCCACCTTTATAGGCGGCGAAGATCCCGGCGGAGACGCCAATGATGGCGCCGGTCAGCACCGCGCCGATCCCGACCGAGAGCGAGGCGCGCGCACCGAACAGGATGCGGCTCAACACATCGCGGCCACCCTGGTCGGTACCGAGCCAGTGGCTGGCATCGGGCGCGGCCAGCCTGTCCTCGACATTGAGCGCGAGCGGATCGTAAGGGGCGATCAGCGGCGCGAAGATCGCGGCGAGGATGATCAGCCCGACGATGCCGGCCCCGAGCCAGCCGCTCCAGTCGAGGCCCTCGAGGGCTTTGCGCAGACTGCTCATGCCGCCGCCCTCTGGCGCGGGTCGAGCATGCGGTTGATCAGGTCTGCGCCGAGATTGGCGAAGACGAAGATCGCCGTGAACAGGAAGACGATGCCCTGCAGCAGCAGGAAATCGCGCTGCGAGATCGCGTTCAGCAGCGCGCGCGACAGGCCGGGAATGTTGAAGACCTGCTCGATGATCAGGGCCCAGCCGAACATGTAACCGAAGGAGAGCGCCGCGAGATTGACCACCGGCGGCAGCGCGTTGACCAGCGCGTAGAACACGACCTGGCGGGAAGAGAGCCCCATGGCGCGGGCGGTACGGACGTAGTCGCCGCGCAAGGTCTCCTGCAGGCTCGCCTGCGTCATCCGTGCCAGCACGGCGATGTAGTAGACCGCGAGCGAGAGCGAGGGCATCAGGATGCTCTGCAGATGCAGCGACAGGCCGGACGAGAGCGGAAAATAGCCGCCCGGCGGCAGCAGGCGCAGATCGACGGCGAGAAAGCGGATCAGCACGATGCCGAGCCAGAAGGCGGGAACCGACAGGCCGAGTACCGAGGCGAAGCGGCTGATCCGATCGAAGGCGCCGCCCGGCTTGAGTGCCGCCAGCACGCCGATGCCAATGCCGAAAACGAGCGCGATCAGGAAGGCGAAGGCGACAATCGCCAGCGTCACCGGCAGCGCATTGGCGATCTCGCTCGCGACGTCGCGGCCGGTGACGAAGGACCTGCCGAAATCCCCGTGCGTGACGTCGCCGAGCCAAGCGGCGTATTGCGAGAGAAACGGCCGGTCGAGGCCATGCGCCTGCTCGAACTGCGCGATCTGCTCGGCCGTCGCCTCCGCCCCGAGCACGATCCGGGCGGGGGAGCCCGGACCGGAGCGCGTCAGCGCGAACAGCGCGAGCCCGACGAAGAGCAGCGTGCCGATCGAGGAGGCGATGCGGCCTGCGACGAGGCGGAGCATGGCGTGCTCGCTCAGACCTTGATTTCGCCAGGCGCGATGGTCAGGCCCTGGTTGACCTTCACATCCTGCACCGCCTGCCGCCAGAGATTGGAGGCATGGACATAGCCGAGCACGCCGATCGGCGCATCGCGCGCGGCGAGCGCCTGCAGCCTGCCGTAGAGCTCTTTGAGCTTGGACTCCTCTGTCTCGGCGAAGGCGGTCGCCAGCGTCTGGTTGAACTCGGGATTGTTGTAGCCGGTGCTCTTGGACAGCACCTGCTCCGGGGTCAGGCAGACCTGCATGATGTAGCTCGGCTCGCCCGGCGACATGAAGACCTGGAGCGCCGCCTGGTGCTCGCCGCGGATCGCCTGCTGGATCAGCACCGAGAACTCATAGACCTTGAGGTTGACCTTGACGCCGATCTTGGCGAGCTGCGCCTGCACGAAGATCGCCGCATCCTTGGTGTCGAGCAGATAGGGCTCGGCCTGGATGCTCAAGTCGAATTCGGCGCCGGTGGCGTATTTCGACTTGGCGAGCAGGGCTGTCGCCTTGGCGAGGTCGAAGCCGAGCTCCTTGTCGGCCTCGGCGTTGAACCACCAGCCGCGCGCCGGCGCTGGCACGGAGGATGGATCGAGCAGCCCGTAATAGACCTTCTCGCCAATCGTCTTGCGGTCGATCGCTGCCGAAACCGCCTTGCGGAAGTTCACGTCGTCGAAGGGGGCTTTCAGATTGTTGGTGTACATCAAGAGCGCGCCGCCCAGCGTCGGACGCGAGGCGCCGGTGATGCCCGGCATGGTCTTCAGCCGGTTGAACTCGCGCGGCGGCGGGGCGCTGATCAGGTCGACCTGGCCGGTCAGCAGATAGGCGACGCGGGTCGCGTCCTCCGGGATCATCTTGACGACGAGCCGGTCCCAATGCGGCAGGCCCTTGCGCCAGTAGTTCGGGTTCTTCCTGAAGCTGATATAGTCGTTCGGCTTCCACTCCTCGAACACGCCGAAGCCGGTGCCGACCCCGGCCGGCTTCGACTTGAAATAGTCGTCGCCATGCTCCTTGCGCGAGCCAGCGGGGTAGATGCCCATGTATTTGGTCAGGAAATACAGCCAGGGGCCATAGGGCTCCGACAGCTCGAACTGGACCTTCAGCGGATCCAGCACCGTGACCTTGGTGATGCGGGTGAAGAGCGAGCGGCGCGCCGCTTTGTTGGCGGGGTCGAGCAGATAGTCGAAGGAGTATTTCACGTCCTCCGCGGTCATCTTCTTGCCGTTGTGGAAGGTGACGTCGTCGCGCAGCTCGAACGTATAGGTCTTCTTGTCGGCCGAGATCACCGGCAGCGCCTTGGCGAGCTGCGGCTTCAGCACGCCGTCGACATCGTATTCGACCAGGTTCTCGAACACGGTCTGGCCCAGCACCATAGCGTCGTGATTGAGCTGGTTTATCGGATCGATGGTGATCGGATTGCTCGGCAGGACGATGGTCAGCGTCTTGCCATTGTTCGGTTGGGCATGGAGCAAGCTCGCTGGCAGGACGCCGCCCAGGGCGCCGCCTGCTGCAGCTGCGAGAAAGGCACGGCGGCTTTTCGGCACGGTCAGCATCGGAGTCCCCCTGTTTTATTGGCAATGCCTTGGCGGCGCCGGAGGTCGGCGCCGCGCCGAACATGGGAAAGCTAGAGCGCCGCGGCGGGGAATAAAAATAAGAAGTGCTTGCGACTCAATTGCCTCAGGCTATCATCTTGGCCATGCGCTATACCTTCCGTCAGGCGGAAGCCTTCTACTGGGTCGCCCGGCTTGGCGGCTTCCGCGCCGCCGCCCTGCATCTCAACCTGTCGCAACCGACGATCAGCTTGCGCATCAAGGAGCTCGAGCGCATCCTCGGGGCCGAGCTGTTCGACCGCTCGCTCTACCGGCCGGTCCCGACGACGCTCGGCGATGCGATCTATGCCGATGTCGAGCGCATGCTGGCCCATGCCGAGCAGGTGCAGCGCCACAGCAAGGACGGTTTGCGCGGCCGGAGCCTGCTGCGCATCGGCGCCGCCGATTCCTTCGCCGCCGCCATCCTGCCGGCCCTGCTCGCCCAGCTCGCGCGCCGCCATGCCGAACTGCAGGTCGACGTCACCGTCGACTTCAGCACCAAGCTCGAACAACTGCTGCTCGACCGCTCGATAGACATCGCCTTCCTCTCGCAGCCGCGGGGCCAGGAAGGCATCACCATCGTTCCGCTCTGGCTGATCGATCTGGTCTGGGTGATCGGCGAAGGCCTGTCCTTTCCCGGGAACGTGGCGACGCCGGAGAATCTCGTCGATCTGCCGATCTTCACCAACAGCTCGCCGTCCGGCCTCTTCACGACCATCCAGATGTGGTTTGGCGCGCACGGCCTTAAGCCGCGCCGGCTCAATACCTGCAATCCGCTGACGGTGATCGCCCGTCTCGCGAGCGCCGGCACCGGCGCCGCGATGATCCCGCGCGAGATGATTCATCTGTCGGGTGAGAAGCTCGCGCTCCGGGTGCTCGAAGCCGATCCGCCGATCCCGTCGCACAATCTCTGCGCGATGTGGTGGAACAACGAATCCGCCGACGAATGCGGTTATCTTGCGAATCTCGCCCGCGAGATTTCGAAGCTGACACGGTAGGTGCGTGTAGATCAGCATGATCACGCCGGTCTCGGCGACGGCGACCGACATGTTGAAGCCGAGCCACCAGAGCAGCCAGATGCCGCCGACCAGTGCGAAAGGCAGCGAGAGCATGACGATGAAGGTCTCGGTCAGCCTGCGGAAATTCAGGTAGAGCAGCAGGAAGATGATCGCGAGCGTCACCGGCAAGACCAGCTTGAGACGCGCTTCGGCCCATTCGAAGTATCGAACTGACCGCTCCAGGCGATGCCGTAGCCAGCAGGCACGCGCAAGGCGCAGGGGGTCAAGGCATGAGCCAGTTCGGCCGCGCACTCAGTGAGCTGGGCATCGAGATCCTTTGCGCGAACACGAGCCAGGCCAAAGACCGGGTGGAACGCATGAACCGCACGTTGCGAGACCGGCTCGTCAAGGAGTTGCGGCTTGAAGGAATCGGCACGATCAATTCGGCGAACGCCTATCTTCCGGCCTTCGTGGCGCGCTTCAACGAACGCTTCGCGATGTTCAGGTGCGGCCAGAGAACCTGCACCGCCCGCTGGAACGCGTGCCAGCCAAGATCGATTCGATCCTGGCGTGGCGCGAACAGCGCTATGTCACGTAACCGAAGGCGCTTTCCTATGACAGCAAGCGGATCGTCCTGGACGAGACGCCGCTGACGGGCGGGTCGGTCGGCAAATTCGTCGAGACCTACGAGTTTCCCGACGGTCGCCTCGAGGTGCGCTGGAAAGGCGTTGTCCTGCCATATCGCGTCTTCGACAAGAAGCAGCGGGCACGCATACGGCGATCGTCGAGAACAAGCGCCTCGTTGAAGCCCTTGCCTATGTGAAAGCTCGTCAGGACGAGCTCAAGCCGGCTCCGCCCAAGCCGCACAGCGAAGCGGGAGCTATGTGCCTCGGGCGAATGGGCGCAGAGGCCGGATGTCATGATTGCAAGGACGATTGATACGCTGCGCTAGATGTATCGCAGCGCTCGGTAGCGGTCTGTATCATCGACCAGGACCGGAAGGTGTGCTTTGAGCGTTCAGTGCGCTCCGACGTACCTGATATCCTGTTTTACCTCGCGGAGTCTGGCCAGCCGATCCATCAGGTCGGGTTTGAGGCCGGCGCGCTGGCGCAGCCCGTCACCTCATCGTTCGAGGAGCGCCATCTAGCTGTGAATCTTGAATTCAGGCTCAGCAAGGAGGCGGTAATGTGCCATTTGGCCGGCCGCCCAAGTCTCGAACTCCGATAGAAATTCTGCTGAAACGATAACATTGCGACCGCCACGGTCGACGCTGAAACAGCCGCGTCGTTCCGCGCTCGCGAGGATATTGCCGACATGCTGCCCTGAGACTTTAAATCGCTCTGCAAGCCCGCGGTAGGTGAGTGGCGCCGGCACGGGTACGCCCGCAAGCCCGGAATAATGTGCGGCAAGAGCGGTGCACAGAACTGGATAACCGCAATCCTGCCCGGTGAACTCGACTACATTTTCAAAGGGAGCGAAGTAGAGGTCCTCCTGCAAAAACATCTCGTAGGAGGCCCCGAGCCAGTCCGCCAGGCCGACGGGATCAGAGCGAAGCTTCGCAGCCACAGCCGACTCAGCCGGGTCCAATAGTTCTGACGCTTCGAGAAAAGCCAGAGGCGAGCGGCCGATCTCCTGAAGCAGCGCCATCGAGGGGCTCAGGCGCAAAGCTCGCCGGTCTGCCAGCAGCCGGCTCGCGACGACGTAACCGCTCAACTTGAGGGTGCTGACCAGTTCCGCGATCTGCCGGGCGCTGGCCGATGCGATACGTTGGAGCGCAGCGAGTGTCGGCGCCTCGCCGTCCCCCCGGCGCCAGCGCGCATCGAGACCGATCAGAGAAAACGACACGAGATAGCGCAGCCTCTGGCCGAAGAATTTATCTGCCGGCCAGGCCATCGCCGGTCGCTCGATGACCGCAGCGCAATAAGCACGCAAGGCATCCCGAAAGCCGCTCCGGCGGATCAGGCTGGCGGCATAGGGCCATGGACCTCTGTCGGCATGGCGGGCGATCGAGTGGTGGACCGTGTCAGCACGGGGGGCCGGTTCCAGAACATCATCCACGGCCGATGCCTGCAGATTTTGGACTTTGCGGCGTGAGGTCGGCATGGCCTTGATGCGTTCGCCCGACGAAAGCTGACTGAGCCCGTTCATAGCCCGCCATGCGAAAGACCGCTACTCGCCCAGAGGATTTAAACGGCAGCTGGCCAAATATCGAAGGCAGAGCGTCTTTGATCAAAGCAGGTCGGTTTTGTTGTCATACAGCATTGTTCTTGGTGACCTGCTTTATAGCGCTTGATAAGTTTGGGTGCCAAATTGCACTTTCTCAGACTGTTGGAAACATAGGTGGGCTCGCTGAAGTTTCGACAGACAATCCATTCCCTTACGACAGAGTGATGTTCGTTGGAGCGGCCGGTCATATCCGCGCCCTGACCGATCTCAGCCTCGGTAGCAGCGTCATCACGGATACGGGTTCCACTGGCCGACTCTCTGTGGTCGCTGGGCATTCAATGAATGTCTACTTTCACGGCTTCCTAACCGGCTCGACCGTGTATTTCGGGTCGGCCTCTGATACCGGCAACATCAACTTCAACGGCTGGTACGGCACAGGCGGAATCAATCTCAATATTGTCCTGGACGGAGGGACATTGACGGCTCTGACCATTCCGCCCGGTGGTGGAGTAGTCGTTCATTCGCTCAATGCGGCGGTGAGCGCTGCGAAATCTCTTACGATCAACAATGACGCGACGCTTTATCTATCGAGTGAAGCGACCAAGATTTCCCGTCTTGAGGGCAACGGCCAGATCGGCATTGCTGGACAATCACTTACGATCGGCGGAGGAACATTTTCGACCAGCATAACGGGAGCGTCGCGTCTTATTTTCACCGGGGACAGCACCTGGACCGGCACCGGCGCCAGCATCGGCGCTCTCGAGGTTCGTCCCGGAGTGACGTTGACGACCAGCAACTCCGCGGCAGTGGAAAGCTCCACCAACCTCCAGATCGACGGTACGCACCAACTGAACTCTTCTTTGGCGGTGAATGGTCTCGCCGGCAGCGGGCTAATTGTGCTCGGTACCGGAGCAGGTCTGACCGTGGGCTCGCAAAATGCGAGCTCCACCTTCAGCGGTACGATCTCGGGCAACGATGGTGGCATCGCCAAGGAGGGTACGGGCAGACAGACACTGACGGGCGTCAGCACCTACACGGGCGGCACGACGATCAATGCCGGCACGCTCGCGCTGAGCGGCGGGGGCAGCCTCGGTGCGAGCGGCGGCCTCACCCTCGCCGCCGGAGGCGCTGAGTTCGACATCGGCGGCGCATCCGGCAACCGTAGCATCGGCACCTTGTCGGGTGTGTCCGGCACGTCCATCACGCTCGGCGCCAACACGCTGACCCTGGGCGGTGCCGGGAACACGATCTTCGGCGGTTCGATCGACGGCACCGGTGGCATCGTCAAGCAGGGCACAGGCACGCAGACTTTCACCGGCGCGAACACCTATACCGGCGGCACCACGATCGCGGCCGGCACGCTGGCGTTGGCCGGCTCGGGCAGCCTCGCGTCGAGCGGCAGCCTCAGCCTCTCCGGCACCGGCGCCGGGTTCGACATCAGCGGGGCATCCGGCAACCGGACCATCGGCGCCTTGTCGGGGAGCGCCGGCAGCACCATCACGCTCGGTGCCAATACGCTGACCTTCGGCAATGCCACGAACCAGGTCTTCGCCGGTTCGATCAGCGGCACCGGCGGCATCGTCAAGCAGGGCACCGGCCGGCAGACGCTGAGCGGAACCAGCAGCTATGGCGGCACCACGACGGTTTCCGCCGGCGAGCTGCGCGTCGACGGCGCGCTGACTGGGCCGGGGACGGTGACGGTGAGCGCCGGCGCGATCCTGTCCGGGACCGGCAGCATCGCCGGGGCCGTGACGGTGGACGGCACTCTGTCGGCAGGCCACAGCCCCGGCACGCTGACAGTCGGCGCGCTCACGCTCAACAGCGGCGCGACCTCGGTCTTCGAGCTGAACACGCCGGGCGTCGTCGGCGGCAGCAATCCGGTCACCGGCAACGACCTCGTCGAGGTTACCGGCAACCTCAGGCTCGGCGGTGCGCTCGACGCACGTGTGGCCGCAGCCGGCTATTATCGCCTGTTCAACTATGGCGGCTCGCTTACCGGCAGCTTCGACAGCCAGAGCGTGACCTCGACCCAGGGCGGTTTCACCATCGCCAGCGCGCAGGTCGAGACGGCCGTGGCAGGGCAGGTCAACCTCGCCGTGCTCGGCGCCGGCCAGACCATGCAGTTCTGGGACGGATCCAATACCTCAACCAACGGCACCGTCGACGGCGGCGCCGGCACCTGGTCCAACTTCGGCAGCAATTGGACCGACAGTGCCGGCAGCGCCAATGGCGGTTGGGGCGGTTCGGTCGGCATCTTCGCCGGCAGCGCGGGCGGTGCGGTGAGCGTGTCAGGCACGGTGAGCTTCGACACGCTGCAATTCTCGACCAACGGCTATGTGCTGAGCGGCGGCACACTCGCGATCGCGCCGGCGAGCGGAACAGCTGGCACCTTCAATGTCGACAACGGTGTGGTCGCCAGCATCGCCTCGACCATCGCCAATGGCAGCGGCACCGCCATCGTCAAGGTGGGCGGCGGCACCCTCATTCTCTCTGGCAGCAACAGCTACACCGGCGGAACGACAATTGCCGGCGGCGTGCTGCAGGTTTCAGCCGACGCCAATCTTGGCGCGCCCTCCGGCGGCCTGAGCCTGGACGGCGGCACGTTGAGGACGACGGCGAGCTTCTCGTCGGCCCGCAATGCCGTGATCACCGCAGCCGGCGGCATTGTCCAGACCGATGCCGACCTGTCCTGGTCCGGCGTCGCCAGCGGCAGCGGTGCCCTGACGAAGACCGGCAGCGGCACGCTCATCCTCACCGGAACGAACACCTATGCCGGCGGGACCACGATCGCCGCCGGCGTCTTGCAGATCGGCGATGGCGGCACCTCGGGCTCGATCACCGGCGCTGTCGTCAACAACCGCACACTCGCCTTCAACCGCTCGGACGACATCGCCTTCGCCGGCGCGATCTCGGGCACGGGCGACCTGCAGAAGCGCGGTGCCGGGTCGCTGACCCTGACCGGCGCCAACAGCTATTCCGGCGGCACGTTGATCGCGCAAGGCACGCTGATCGGCACGGCCAGCAGCTTCGGCACCGGCCAGATCATGAACACTGGCGCTCTCGTCATCGACCAGGCGACGGAGGCAAGCTTCGCCAACGCGATCAACGGCAGCGGCTCCTTCACCAAGCGCGGCCTCGGCAACCTCACGCTCACCGGAACAAGCGGGATGGTCGGCTCGACCACGGTCGAGGCCGGCAAGCTCTCGGTCAACGGTTCCCTCGGGGCCTCGGCGGTGACGGTGCTGAGCGGCGCGACGCTCGGCGGCTCCGGCACCGTCGGCGGTATCGTCGCCAATGCCGGCGCGACGATCGCTCCGGGCAACTCGATCGGGACGCTCACGGTCTCCGGCAATGTCTCGTTCGCAAGCGGTTCGGTCTATCAGGTCGAGGTCAACGCGGCCGGCCAGGGCGACCGGATCGCCGCCTCGGGCTCGGCCGCGATTTGGGGCGGTACGGTCGAGGTCCTCGCCGCGAATGGCAATTACGCGGCGAGCACGAGCTACACGATCCTGACCGCCTCAGGCGGCGTCAGCGGCCGTTTTGCCGACGTCACGTCGAACCTGGCCTTCCTGACCCCCTCGCTGAGCTATGGCGGTAC
>Ga0209130_1000576_pt1 | contig 35715 bp, 30 predicted proteins | sample AraplaMF_Cvi_mLB_FD_184264 | JGI IMG/M metagenome (GOLD analysis project Ga0209130, IMG submission 184264) | Arabidopsis root microbial communities from the University of North Carolina, USA - plate scrape MF_Cvi_mLB (SPAdes) (version 2) | ecosystem: Host-associated > Plants > Roots > Endosphere...
CCGGTAGTGCTGGACACCGCACATATCTATAGTTCAATCAACGAAACGCGAAATGAACTTAACCCAACCGAATGGAGAGCAAAATGAACATCGCCAAAAACATGGAATACATCTTCCTCGCAGCAGTCGCCGTGATCAGCGCAACCGGCTTCGCCACGGCCGCCACCCCGCTGAAGCACAGCGCACCGGCAGCCGTCGTTGCCAAGGCCGAAGCCCAGGCCATGCCAGTGGTAACCGTTACCGCCAAGCGCCTGACCGCTGCTGAAAAAGCCGCACTGTAATTCGAACGAACCGACACTTCACGGAGCCTCAACATGAAAAAGTTCTTCACCGCCACGATGATGACCGCAGTAATGTTCGCCGCAGGCGGCGCCGCCAGCGCGGACGAAATCATCACCGAAGCGCGCACTGTTGACGGCCGTCCTGTGAAAGTGGTCCTGGATGGCGTGGTAGACCTGAAGCTGAAGCAAGGCGCACCGGCACTGGTGCTCTCCGGCGACAAACGCTACCTGCAAAAGATTACGGTGACGCAGAACGGCGACACCATCCGCATCGGCACCGAAGACATGCGCGGCATCCATCTCGGCCCGCGCAACCTGAAGGCGGAACTGACGCTGCCGCAACTGCGCGAACTGGTCTCCGCCGGCGTAGGCTCGGCTGATGTGAAGGGATTCGACGGCGATGAAGTTCGCCTCTCCCTGGAAGGCGCCGGCGCTGTGAACGTGGCCTCGCGCTTCAAGAAAGTCGATGCCCGCCTGACCGGCGTTGGCAGCATGACCGTCAGCGATACGCAAGCCGACGTGGTGGACCTGAACCTGAAGGGCGCCGGCCAGATTGCGATCTCCGGCCAGAGCAAGCAGTTGTACGCAAAACTGGGCGGCATCGGCAGCCTCGATGCCAAGCAACTGCAAAGCGAAAGCGTGGATGCCGACATGACTGGCCTTGGCAGCGCCACCTTCAACGCAAAGACTTCCGCCAACCTGCGCCTGAGCGGCATGGGTTCGGCAACGGTGTACGGCAAGCCGGCCAACCGCCAGTCCACTGCACGTGGCCTGGGCAGCGTGTCCTGGAACTGACGCCAAGATTTCCCTACCAACTCGTGAGTTGTTTCACGGTGCTTGCCGCCCGCTTATCCCGGGCGGCTTTTTTATTCCAGCGTCTTTGCCCAACACGATGCGCAATTGCGGCTCGCCGCTGCCGCGTATCTCGACCCGCGTCTCTTCCACATTGAACGGAATCGTGTTGGTCAGGCGCACCACCTGCATCCCTTCCGCCCGCAAGCGCTGCGCCACGGCGGCCGCCATGCCACGGATGCCGTTGCCGTTGCTGACTTCGAGCCTGGTGGACGAGGCAGCGCCTCGCAGCGGGCGTGGCACGGGCTCCACGCGCGCGACTTCGACCAGGCCAGCGCCGACCTGGCGCACTTCGACGCGCGCCATCCCGTCTGGCCACAGGCCGCCACCCGCATCTTCGCGCTTGTCGCGGCGGTCAACGTCTTTTTCCTGCTCGCGCAGCAGCCGTGCATGGCGCATCGCTTCCAGCGCACGGCCGCTGTCGCCGATCGTCTCCAGCAGCGCAGCCAGGCGCTCCCATGCAACGGCACTGGATGGCGCCATCAGGCAGGCGCGTTCCAACGCTGCCCGCGCTTCGTCCAGGTGCCCACCAAGGTAGTATGCGTAGCCAAGGTCGCCAAGCAGGGCCGCACCAGGGGCTCGTCGCGCTCGTTCTTCCAGCAGGGTGATGACTTCTTCGTAGCGCCCGTCCCTGGCCAACGCCGCGGGGGCCGGCGCGGCTGCCTGCGCAGCCGGCGCGACGGCGGGAGGCGGTGGCAATACCGGCATGCTGCACGCTGCCACCATGCCCAGACCAGCAGCAACAATCGTCTTACGCATGACAAGCTTCTAACGCGCACCTTGCGCCAAAGGATGCAACACGGCTTTCATCTGGATGGAAGCGGGTCCCAGCAGCACAATCATCAGCGCCGGGAAGATGCAGAAGATCAGCGGGAACAGCAGCTTGAGCGCCACCTTGGCAGCCGCTTCCTGCGCCACGATCGCGCGCTTGCGGCGCAGGTTATCCGCGTGCACTCGCAAAGAGTCGCCCATGCTGGTACCGAAACGCTCGGCCTGCACCAGCATCGCCACCAGCGCATCGACGTCCTCCACGCCGCTGCGCAGGGCAAGGTTGCGCAGCGCGCGCTCCTTGGAGAAGCCCGAACGCATCTCCATCAGCACCAATTGCAGCTCCTGCGCCAACGCCAGGCTCTTGATGTGGATTTCGCCGGCGACCTTGGCCAGTGCGCGCTCCATGCTAAGGCCCGCTTCGACGCAGATCGTCAGAAGATCCAGCGCATCGGGCAGGCTTTCGAAGATATCGCGCTGGCGCATTTCGGCACGCCGCGCCAGCACGCCGTTCGGCAGGTAGTAACCAAAGGCCGCACTGGAAAACAGCACCAGGAGCAGGTGGCCAGTGCGTCCTGCTAACCCCGCCACCAGCGCCGGCAAGGCCAGGGCCAGCAGAGTTTTGGCTGCAAAGTACAGCTTTGGCGCAGCCGGATGACGCCAGCCCGCGTTCATGAAACGCGTGCGCAACGCCGACTGCTCCCAGCCCTCTTCGGGCAGCGAAAGGCGGCTGAAGGGCTCCGCCACCCGCGCTACCCTTTCGATCCATTCTCCCTGGCCAGGTGCGGACGCCGCTTCAGCGACCCCGGTGAAGGATTTCAGGCGTTCGCGCAATGGCACGCCAGACAAGGCCAGCATCGTCCACAACGCCAGGCCAGCCACCACGGCGAACACCAGCAGCAGGAACAGGATGCTGCGGATATCGGCGCCGCTCATACGCGCACCCTGACGACCTGGCGCATCCACAACATGCCCACGACGATGGCACAGGCGCCGTACCACAGCATGCGTTGCCCGTTCGGGTCCTGCCACAAGACGGCACTGTATTTCGGGTTGGTCGCCTGCATCGCTGCCATCAGGCCGAGCGGCATCAGGGTCAGGACCCAGGCTGACATGCGGCCCTCCGCCGACATCACCCGCACTTGCGCCAGCAATTGCAGCCGGGCGCGCGTCATGCGCGACACATTGTCCAGCAGCTCGGCCAGGTTGCCGCCCGATTCGCGCTGGATCAGCACAGCGATCACCAGGTAGCGCAAATCGGTCAGCGGCACGCGTGCCGCCAGGTTATGCAGGGCATCCTGCATGGTGACGCCGAAATTGACTTCCTCATAGGTGGCGCGGAATTCGCCACCGAGCGGATCGGCCACCTCGTCGCCAGCCATCTGCATCACATTGGCGAAGGAATGGCCGGCACGCAGGCCGCGCGCCAGGAAGTCGGCCATTTCGGGCAGCTGCGACTCGATGCGGCGCACGCGGGCGGCGCGGGCGCGCAGCAGCAGCAGGGCCGGCGCCGCCAGGAACAGCGCGCCGATAATGGCCGAAGGCAGCGGCGGCATATGCAAGGCAGCCGGGACCAGCAGGCCCGCCAACACTGCCCCCGCCTGGACCTGCAACAGGCGCGCCACCTGCCAGCGCATGCCGGACTGCAGCAACAGCCGGTCCAGGGCGCCGATGTGCGGCACGCGCCGCAGCATGGCGTCAAGCGCCGGCGCTTTCGCGTAACGGCGCTCCTTGAGGATGCTGATGCCACCGCCGGCACTGTCGGTACGGCCGGACATCAGGCGCAGGCGGCGTGCAATGCGCTGCGCGCTGCTGCCATGGCTGCTGCTCCACCATAGCCATAAGCCCTCGCACAGGCAGATCACGGCAGCAAACAGCAGCACGGAGAAACCGGTCCAGGCGAAATCCATGGCCGCCTCCCTATTCGTACACCTTGCCGGGATCGAAGACGCTGTCCGGCACCGGCACGCCGAACATGCGCAGGCGTTCGACAAAACGCGGCCGCACGCCAGTGGCGTAGTAATGCCCCTGCACCCTGCCCTGCGCGTCGACGCCGGTCTGCTCGAAATGGAAAATCTCATGCATGGCCACGGTGTCGCCTTCCATGCCCGTGACCTCCTGCAGGCTGACCAGCTTGCGCGTGCCATCGGTCAGGCGGGAGAGCTGCATCACCACCGTGATGGCGGAGCAGATCTGCTGGCGCGCGGTGCGTGGCGTCAGGTTGGCGCCCGCCATGCCAACCATGCTTTCCAGCCGCGACAAGGCATCGCGCGGCGAATTGGCGTGGATGGTGGCGAACGATCCTTCGTGGCCGGTATTCATGGCTTGCAGCATGTCGATCGCCTCGGCGCCGCGCACTTCGCCCAGGATGATGCGGTCGGGCCGCATGCGCAGCGCATTGCGCACCAGCGCACGCTGAGTGACTTCGCCTTTGCCTTCCACGTTCGGCAGGCGCGTTTCCAGGCGCACGATATGCGGCTGGCGCAATTGCAGTTCCGCTGCGTCTTCGATGGTGACAATGCGTTCGCTGGCCGGGATATAGCCGGACAGCACATTGAGCAGCGTGGTCTTGCCGCTGCCGGTGCCGCCGGAAATCAGCACGTTCAGGCGCGCCTGGCCCAGCGCCTTCAGCACTTCCGACATCGGCGGCGTCAGGCTTTTGAACTCGAGCAGCTTTTCCAGCGACAGCGGCTGCGCGGCGAAGCGCCGGATCGACAGGATCGGCCCATCTACCGCCAGCGGCGGGATGATGGCGTTGACGCGAGAACCATCCGGCAGGCGCGCATCGACCATCGGGCTCGATTCGTCGACGCGCCGGCCCACGCGCGAGACGATCTTTTCAATGATCTTCATCAGGTGCGTGTTGTCGTGGAAGCTGATGCCGGTCAGCTCCAGCCGGCCGGTGCGCTCGACGTAGACCTGGGCGTGGGTATTGACCAGGATGTCCGACACGCCAGGGTCGGCCAGCAGCGGCTCCAGCGGCCCGAAGCCAAGCATTTCGTTCTGGATGTCGAGCACCAGCTTATGGCGCTCGCCCTGGTTCAGCACAATGCGTTCGTCGTCGACAATGCGCGCCACCAGCAGCGCCAGTTCGTGCTTGAACTGTTCGGGGGTCAGGCGCTTCAGGCGTTCCAGGTCGATGCGCTCCAGGATCATCTGGTGCATGGACTTCTTCAGCTCCTGGTATGCACCGTCGGCCATCGCCGGCGCGCTGGGCGCCTGGTGGCCTTCGGCGCCCAGCGCCAGGCGTTCTCGCAAGCTCATGTCAACCTCCCATTGAAGTTTCGGCGCGGCCGAACAGCCGGTCGAACAAGCCTTTGCTTTCAGGCAGGCGGCGCTCGGTCACCGCTTCCACCAGTTCCGCCAGGCTGCGTGCCACGGGGCTGCTGCGCGCCAGCTGCAGCAGCGGGATGCCCTGGTTGACGGAATCGGTGGCGGACAGGTAATCGTTCGGCACCGTATGCAGCACGTCGGCGCCCAGCGCCTGTTCCAGGTCGGCCAGCCGCAGCTTGCCGCCTTTCTCGTAGCGGTTGACGATCAGGCGTGTGCGTTCCTGCGGATAGCCCAGCGAACGGAAGATGTCGAGCAGGCGGCGTCCGTCGCGGATATCGGGCAATGCCAGCTGCAGCACCGGATAGATGGCGTCGGCCTGGTCCAGTGCGCGCAGCGACAGCGCGTCGATCTGTCGTCCCACATCCAGCAGCACGTAGTCGAAATGCTGGCGTGCGATGCGCAAGATGGCATCGATATGGTCCGGCTTCATCTGGGTCGCCAGCGCCGGGTCGTCGGCCGCCGCCAGCACGCCGTAGCCGGGCGCCACATGCACCAGGCACGACTCCAGGAAGGCCGCATCGAGGCGGCCGATCTGGCTGCAGATATCGGACAGGGTCATGGCCGGCTTCTGGTCCGACACATACAGCGTGGCATCGCCGAACTGGCCGTGCAGGTCCAGCAGCAGCACCTTGCGCCCGGCCAGCGCCGCCAGCGCATAGCCGAAATTGGTGGCGAGGAAGGTGGCGCCGCTGCCGCCCTTGCAGGAAATGAAGGCCAGCGCCTTGCCCTCGCGCACCGCCGTCACGCCGCGCTCGATCTCGACGCGGTCCAGCGCCTCATGCAGGGCGCGGTGCACCAGCGGCAGCGGCAGCACTTCGCGCATGCCGACGCGCATGGCGCGAATCAGCAATTCGTGCTGCGGCGCCCGTGTCAGCAGGATGAACGAAGCATCGGGATAATGCCGCGCCAGCGGCTCCATCAGCTCGGCCTGCGCCGGCTCCACCTCGCTGGCATCGAACAGCACCAGTTCGGGCGGCTGCGGCAGCAGGCGCTCCACCGCATCGCGCAAGTCGCGCCGCGTGGCCGACAGCAGCAACGCCGGCAGGCGCGCCGAACCCTGCGCCGCCAGCTCCGCCTGCAACCGTTCGTCATTGCTGATCAACAGCGCTTTCATGGGATCTCCTTTGCTTGCAGGTTCAGGGGCAAGGTGCCTGGCCGGGCGCAAAGCCAAGCGATTCGGCGGCGACCAGCGTGCTGGACGACGGCATCACGCCAGGCACCGGCACCATCGGCAGCAATGGTTCATAGTCCAGCGCCGGGCAGCCTGCACCGCTGCCGCACAAGCGCACGCGGACGAAGCTGATGCAGCTCGGGCCGCGCGAATCGCGCGCGCAATTGATGCGGTTCGCCATCGGGCAGGCCGGCAGCAGCGGCAGCGGAGCCAGTACACCCGAAGCGTTCTGCCACAGGTATTCGATGCGGATATTGGCGCTGCTGACGTTCGGCGCCAGCGGCAGCGGGCTGTCATCGTCGCGGAACAGGGCTGCCTGGCGCAGCGCCTGCATGGCTGCAGGGTTACTGAAGTCGGTGATCGCTGCGGCGCGGGCGGCGCGCTGGGTCACTTCGGGCAGCGTGTTCCACAGGAAGAGCAGGCGCCCATACTCGAACATGGCAAACAGCAGGGGCATGAAGACCAGGCACACCAGGCCGAATTCCACGGTGGCGCTGCCGCGCTGGCGGGGGGCTTTAGTTGCCACGGCCGACCTCCGCGTACACAGTCAAGGTGACCGGCGTGTCGCCGAAATCCACGATCGCCTGGCTGTCGACGGTCAACAGCACGCCGATCTTGGTCGGGACATTGGCCGGCAGCAGCTCATCGCAATGGCCAAAATCGCACATGAATTCGACATGCCATGCCTGGGCACCGATGTTGGCTGCGGCCAGCGTCTGGTCCACCAGGGTGCGTGCGCTGTCCAGCGCCACGGTGCGCCGGCTGCTGTCGTGCAGGCTTTCGAGCGGCACCGTGGACAGGAAGCGTGCCGCGTTGCTGGCGGCGCGGTCGGCGGCGGCACCATTGATGGCCAGCCGTCCCATGTTCAGCGCCAAGACCAGCAAGGGCGCCAGCCCCGCCATGACCAGGGCAGCTTCGATGGCGGCGACGCCGCGGCAGCGCAGGCGCTTCATCGCAGCAGCTCCACATCGCTCGCCAGCACAGCCAGCTCGCGCGCGCTGAGGATGCCGGCAAACTCACCCGGCAGTTCGGTGGCCGAAGCCTGCGCCGTCAGGAAAAAGCGCGCCACGGCCAGCACCGTGCCATCCGCGTAGGTCCCGGCAGGCACCGGGCATGCCAGCAGGGGCACGTAGAGCAGGCGCCGGTCCTTGCGGCCCGGGTAGCCGCTGGGTGCGGTCTTGAAGCCGGTGTTGTTGTAGGGGCCCGAGGCCGGCCAGCTGGTTCCGGTGCCGCTGAAGGCGGGCGTTGACGGGTACAGGCTGTTCCAATGGCTGAACAGGAAGGCGCTGCCGCTGCTGCGCTTGGCTGGTCCGTAAGCCCACAGCGTGCCGTATTGCGCCGGCGCCACGGGCGGCAAGGGATAGGCACCGTCGGCAATGCTCATCAAGGGCTTGCCGGCGGCCGGCGTGCTGGCCGCGGCCGCGGCCTGCGCTGGATAGCTACTGATCCAGTTCGCCAGGGTGCCGCGGTATTCACGCACATTGCTGTCCGGTGGCGCCGTATAGGGATCGCAGGCTGCGCTGCCGCTGTATATGCCGAAGCGGGAATTGATCTGCTGCCACAGGCCAAAGCTGGCGACGCGGCGCAAATGCAGTGCTCCGGCCAGCGAAGGATAGGCCAGCTTGCCGACGCACATGAACGGCGCCACCTGGCTGTCGTCGGTGCTGGCTGCCACCGCAACGCTGCCGGGCGGGCTGGCTGGATCGATCAGGAAGTACTCGCCGCTGCTGGCGCCAGCCGCCGGATTCAGCGCCAGCAGGTTGTACGCGACGCCAAAGCGGAAGCCATAGTCGATGCGCTCGTCGAGGTTGACGCCGTTGTAGCGCGTGGCAGTGGGCGTGCCGCTCGGGGCACAGACCGCCAAGGGCAGCACGCGCAAGCCGTTCGGCCCGGCCACGGCGCGCGCGCCGACCACGGTGGCGTCGCTGCCGCCCAGGAAGCGGCCGAAGGCAACCGGCAGCACGGTGAAGGCTTCGCCCTGGCCGGCCATGTCGGCGCGCGCATAACGCAGCCCGCTGGGCGCCGCCTGCGCCGCGCTGAAGTCCAGCCATGGGCCGGCAGGACTGGCGGCAAACGACAGCACGGAGGCATTGAGCGAGACCCGGCCGACGCCACGCACATAACGGCCGACCACCGCGGCGCCGGCATTGACGAAGGCAGTCGTCACGCCGCTTGCGGTGCCATCAAGCTGCTGGGCGGCGCTCAATGCCACGGCATCGGCGACCTGCTGCAGCTGGCTTTGGCGCTGGAACGCCATCGACAGCTCCAGCGCCAGCCCGCAGACGCCGATCGCCAGCGGCAGCACAAAGGCTGTCAGCATCAGTATGGCGCCGCGCTCACGCTGCCGGTTCATTTGCGTTCCCCCGTCTCAGGCGCCGCTTCGCTGAAGGACTTGCGGTAGCGCGCCTGCGCTGCCGCTGCCGCTGCGCCGTCGAGCCCCGCGCCCTCGCCTTCCGGCCTGACCAGGTGGGCCGTGATCACGAACAGCAGCTCGCTGCGGTCGTTCTGGAAATCAGTGCTGCGAAAAAGCGCGCCCAGCACCGGTATCTCGCTGAGCAAAGGCACGCCCTTGATATTGTTTACCTGCGTGTGCCGGATCAGGCCACCGATGGCAAAGCTCTGGCCGTCCTGCAACTGCACCGTGGTGCTGGCGCGCCGCGTGGTGATCAGGGGGAAAATGGCGCGGCCGCTGAAGCTGCCATTCGTCACCCCGATGCCGTCGCGCGACAGCTCCGACACTTCCGGCGCCACCTTCAGGTTGATGCGGCCGCCCGCCAGCACGGTGGGAGTGAATTTCAGGCCGACGCCGAATTCCTTTTCCTCCAGCGTGATGCGGTTGTTTTCCTGCGCCACCGGCACCATCACCTTGCCGCCGGCGAGGAAATTGCCTTCCTGCCCGCTCATCGCCATCACGGTCGGCTCGGCCAGGATGCGCACCTGGCCGTCCTGCCGCTCCGCCTCGAGCCGCACGCTGCTGCCATTGGACTTGGTCAGCGCCAGGCCGCTGCCCAGCGTGCCGCTCAGGAAATCGGCCAGCACCATGGCGGTCCAGCTGCCGCTGGCATGACGCAGCGACAAGCCTGCTTCCAGCTTGTCGAGCAGGGTCTTGGACACTTCCGCCACTTTCACTTCCAGCCTGACTTGCTGCGGCGCGCTGACGGCCAGCAGGTTCACCAGCCGCGGGCCGGGTGTTGACGCTTGTGCCGGCGCGCCTTCCTTGCGTGCCAGCGGCTGCGGCGCCTGGCGCACGAAGGCTTGCGCCAGGTCCAGCACCTGGGCCAGCGTGGCGCCGTCGCTCACACTGCCGCTCAGGGCGATGGCATCGGCTGCGGCGCTGACCTTGATGCCGCGTTCCTGCGGCAGCAGCTCCGCCAGGCTGGCGCGCAGCGGCGACACGTCGAGGCCCACCGCCACTTCCACCACGCTGCAGGCGCCGGATTTGCCTTGCACGATCAGGTTGGTGCTGCCGATTTCCGCGCCGACCAGGTACAGCGTGTCCGGCGCCACCAGGGTGGCCTGCAGCACGTGCGGGTTGCCGATGCTGCGCCCCGCCATCGCGTCGGGCAGGCGCATCAGGGTGGACTTGCCCAGTTCCAGCGCCAGCTTGCCGGGAACGGCGGGCGAGCCGGCGCAACGCAAGGTGTCGCTATACGCCGGCAGGGCAGCAAGGAGCACCAGGGCCAGCGCGGCCGGCAGGCAGGTAAGTTCGGATCGCATGGCGCCTCCTCACAGGCATTCCTTGCTGCTGCGGTTGCCGTCGATGACGCCGATGCAATAGCGCGCCGGCTCGGCGGAAGGAGGCAAGACGGCCCGCGCCAGGCGTGGCGCCGCGGCGGGCACCGCGCCCGCGGTCACGGTGGCTGGTGACGGCTGCGGTGCCGCATCCATGCCAAGCACGCTGTGGCGGGTAGCGCCCGGCGTGGCGCCCGGCTGCGGGTCGACCTGGTTGCGCAGCACCAGCGACAGGGTGCCGACGCTGCGCGCCAGGTCGAGCTGCTCGGCCTGGGCCGGCGTGACTTCGAGCGTGACTGCGTTGACCACGCGCGGCTTGGTATCGTCGCGCGCCACTTCCTGCGCCACAGCCAGCACCAGGATGCGCTCCAGCACAATCTTCGACAGTGCCGCCTCGCTGCCGCTGCTGCCATTGTTCTGCGCCGGCGCATACACCAGGATGTCGACGAAATTGCCCGGCAAGGCAAAGCCGGCCACGCCCACCACGTCGTTGACGCGCACCGTGATGGCGCGCTTGCCTTCGGCGATCAAGGCCGACAGGCCGCCCAGCGTGCCGGCCGGCGCCAGCTTGGCCTCCGTCACCGCTTCGCCGCGCTGCACGCTGGCCTTCAGCACGCGGCCTGCCAGGGCTGCCAGGTCATGCTGGGCGCCCGCCGGCACGCTGCCGGCCGGCCAGTCGGCCAGCGCCACCATCTCCGGCGCCAGGCGCTGGCCCAGGCCGACATCCGTCGCTGCCACCGCAATGCGCACGGTGGACGGGCTGGACTGGCGCAGCAGCCAGCGCGAGGCCAGCAGCACGGCGGCCAGTCCCAGCACCATCGCCAGGCCCAGCATCATCAGGGCGCGCCGGCTCTTCATACGGCACCGTCGGCAAACATGCTGGACCAGGCCTGGTCCAGCGTGGCGGGATTCAGGCTCGGCACGGTGCCGGCAAAGCCCGCAAATTCCGCCACGCGTGCCACGATTTCGCGCGGCAGGCTGGCCAGCAAGGGCTGGCCGCTGCCCCGGTGCAGTTCGCCCACCAAATAGGCCAGCGCGGATTCGTCGGCCTCGATGCCGCGCGCGCGGCATTGCTGGCGCAGCAGGCTGCGGTAACTGGCTTCCGGCAACGGCCCGAGCGCGACTTTGTAGCCGATGCGGCGCAGCGCTGCACCGTCCAGCAGCGTGTGCGGCGCCAGGTTGGTGGCAAAGGCCAGCGCGGCCCGGCATGGCACGCTGAAGGCGTGGCCGCCGGGCAGCGCGAGCTGGTCGGTACCGGTATCGAGCAATTGCGCCAGGCGGTTCAACAGCGCGGGGGCCGGCAGGCGCTGGCGCCCCAGGTCGTCGATGATCAGCAAGCCGTGGCAAGCCTTGAGCTGCGGCGGCGCCAGGTAGCAGCCGCCGGCCGCATCGTGGCGCAAGTCGAGCATGGCGGCATCGAGTTCCGCGCCCAGTTGCACCACGGGACGCTGGCACAGCAGCCAGCGCAGGTCGCCGCCGCGGGCGCCGGCGGGCCGGCCCGGCAAGGGCGGCGGCGCCAGGTGCACCGCTGCATCATGCAGCTGGATGACGGCGCTGCCTACCGCCACCGCATAGGGCACCGCCACCACGCCTTGCAGCAGGCGCCCCAGCTTGCGCGCCAGCGTGGTCTTGCCGCTGCCGGAAGGCCCGTACAGGCAAACCGAGCGCCCCGCATGCATGGCGGCGCCCACCAGTTCATGGATGCGCGGCGGCAGGCAATCGTCGGCGAACACGCTGGCAACGTCGGCGGCCAGCACCGGCGGCAGTTGCAAGGCCTGGCGCTGCAACTGGGCGCGCCAGGCTTCCAGCGGCACCGGCGCCGGTCCCGCATAGGGCGCGCGGTCGAGCCATTCCGCCGCGCGCTGGCGGCCGATGCCGGTCAGCTGGTACTGCACGTCGATGTCGGAATCGCCGCGCCAGGCCACTTCCACCAGCTGCTCGGCCTGCAGCCCATCCAGCACTTCGCGCAACACATTGATCGATAGCCGCAGGCGGCTGGTCAGCACCGACAAATGGCATTTTCCCGCTCCCAACAAGGCCTTGCCCGCCAGTTCAGCCAGCATGGCCGGCTCCAGCCCGGTGTCGCGCACGGTGCGCGGCGGGGCCGGTAACAGCGGTTGCTCATCGTCTGCAAAATCGATCATGGTGACCTCCTGGTGGAAACGATGATAGCCATTGGTTTCCGGATGGATATTGAGGCGGAGCAAAGGTCAGCGATGCGCCAATGCAACGCTGGCCAGCGTGCCGGCGGCGATCGCCACGGCATAAGGCATGCCCTCGGCCTTGCCGCCGCGCCAGCGCGCCAGTTGCAGGCAGCACAGGGCCAGCACCCCGCCCGCCATCGCACTCAGCAAGGAAAGCTGCAGCGCCTGCCAGGGCCCGACGAAACTGCCGGCCATGGCCGCCAGCTTGACGTCGCCAGCGGCCATGCCGCCCAGCGCATAGAAGGGCAGGAACAGCAGCAAGCCCACCGTCGCGCCGGCCAGCCCCTGCGCCAGCAGCGCCCCGCCGCCGCCCAGGCGCCAATGCAGCCCCAGCGCCAGCAGCAAGCCCGCCGCCACCAGCACATTGGGGATCCGGCGCCAGGCCAGGTCCGATGCTGCCGCCTGGAGCACCAGGCACAGCAGTATGATTTCGAGTCCGCTCATGGCGAATAGGCTGGCAACCCGGCCGCCGCCGGGCGCCAGCCACCCCATCAAGGCGTCAGTGCATCGACCACACGGTTGAACACGGCTGTCAGCTCGCCCGAAACGCTGGTCATTGCCGTGCCTACTGCAAGTGCAATCAGCGAAGCGATCAGGCCATACTCGATTGCCGTCACGCCCCGCTCATCCCTGATGAAACGCCTCACTGCAGAAAGTGCTTTCATGATGAACTCCTTCGCTAGGAAAACTCTGATGCCTGTGCGGCGCATCATTGGCTTTACTATAGGAGCCATTCCTACGGGCAAGTTGATATTGCGCAAGTTTTCCGCACAGAACTTTTTCTCGCTGTCCGGTGTTCTATGTCAAACTGGAGCCTTGGCAGGTATGTTGCAATGAGGTCGCGTTTTGCATGAAACCACGCAAAGTTAATTGCCGAGAATACAAAAAAGATTTATCCTGATCAGCTATTCTTTAGAAAGCCCCTTGCTTTGCCGCTGAGCGCCTAGTTACCCGGACACTCACATGGATTCCCTTCTCAAACATATGGTGGACATGACCGGCCACCGCGATCACACGATGCTCGACATCTCGGTGATCTCGGCGGTAGCGGAATTGGCCTCCGCCACGCAGGCACGCGTGCTGAGCATCGTCAATGTGCGAGGCCAGCTCTACGTGCGCGCGCGCGCCGTGATCGAGCAAGGCCGTCCGGCGCGCATGGAGGAGTACATGGACCCGGCTTCCCCGGGCGATCCGGTCAGCCTGTTCCCGGCCCTGGCGCGCTGCCTGGCCCACCATGAAGCGAGCGCTGACTACATGTCGCCCGAGGGTGAGCACACACTCTGGCTGCCGATCTGGATGGGCGACAAAGCCGATACCTGCCTGGAAATCGTCAATCCGACGCCGTACACCAGCGACACCATCCACATCATCGGTGGCATCGTCAGCGTGTACCGCAACTTCCAGAACCTGCTCGATTACAGCGAGCGCGACTCGCTGACCGGCCTGTTGAACCGCAAGACCTTCGACGACCAGCTGGCCAAGATGCTGCAAGCGTCCGCCGAGCACGACGTGCTGGCGGTGCCGCCGGACGGGCTGGAGCGGCGCAATCCGCAAGAACAGGAAAAACAATGGCTGGCGGTGGTCGATGTCGACCATTTCAAGGCAGTTAACGACAAATTCGGACATTTGTACGGTGATGAGGTGCTGATCCTGATCGCCAACCTGCTGCAATCGTCGTTCCGTGCCCAGGACCGGGTATTCCGCTTCGGCGGCGAGGAATTCGTAGTGCTGCTGCGTTCTTCCACGCTGGATAACGCGAAGAAGATCATCGAACGCTTCCGGATGAACGTAGAACAGCACGAATTCCCGCAAGTTGGGCGGGTCACCGTGAGCGTCGGCTTCGTCAGCATCAGCGCCTATGAAGCGCCGGTGATCATCCTCGGCCGTGCCGACCAGGCCCTGTATTACGCCAAGAGCCATGGCCGGAACATGGCCTGCCATTACGACGAACTGGTCAGCGGCGGCCAACTGCAGACCGTCGAATCCAACGATACCGCCGAATTCTTCTAAGCCGCGGCGCGCCCGCGCAGCTTGCGCACGAAGTCCAGCACGCCGCTCATTTCCGCTTCAAATTCGATCATCGACACGTCGCCGCCATCCAGGAAACGCGGCAGGAAGTAGCGGCTGTCGCCGGCGACATTGCGTACCAGCCCCGGCTGGCAGGTCGTGGCACTGGCGACGCCGGCGGCACGCATGGTGGCGGCCGCGTCCGGATCAAACTCGCCGCTCGGATAGCAGTAGTGTTGCGGTTCCGGCAAGCCAATGTCGCGGATGCGTTCGCGGCACACCTCAATATCGTTGCGGTTGCGCGCCTGGTCGCCCGGCACGTACAGGTGGGCGTGGCCATGCAGCTCGATATGGCCGTTGTGCTTTTTCATCTCCAGCAATTCCTCGCGCTGCATCAGGCTGAAACGGCGCGATTCGAGGTCCAGCGTTTCCGGCGGCACGCCCAGTGCGCTGGCAAAGCGCTGCAAGGCGGCAACGCGCGCCTGTGGCTGGCCGTCATACTGGGCCAGCCAGCGCTCGGCAGCCTTGCGCAGGCGGGCGCGCTCGGCGCCGTCGCCACCGTAGCTGCCGTCGAGTTCGGGACCGAAGCCGCTCAACTGCACGCTGTCGCGCTGCGCCTTCCACACGATGTAGTTGACGCAGACATCGGTGACTGGGCCGCCTTCCGTGGCCAGCTTGGTGGTCAGGTACAGCACCGACGGGTAACGGTAGCGCCCCAGCAGCGGGATCAGCTGGTTGCCGCTGGACACCCAGCCGTCATCCAGGGTGACGACCACCGGGGTGCCGCCCGTCTCGCCGGCATCCTTGCCGGAAAGCAAGGTATCCAGGTCGCCCGGCACGAAACCCTTGCGCTGCAGCCAGCGCAGGCGCTGCTCCAGCAGGTCGGCATGGCAAAACAGTTTGGGATGGAACAGGTGCTCGTCTGCCATGCTGCCGCCGTGGTAGCACAGGATGCGCGGCAGCTTGCGGGTCAGGCGGCGGAATAGAGCGAACAGGCCGACATACTTCCCGGCATACAGGACGCTGAGTTTGAGTAGTCGCATCGTCTCAATCGTTAACGCAAGGTTTCAGGCAAGCCATAACTTTGCCACAAAAATAACAAAATCTGGGAGAATATGTCAAAAATTTCGACGCTGGGGAACGATGCAAAACGCAATCGCGCAAATGGTCAGTGAACGCTTTGGCGGCAAGCGCGCCTTGTTGCGCCTGTTGGCCAGCCAGTGGCGCCATGCCCTGCAGCGCGTCGGCATGGCCGCGCCCGTGCGTGCCGGCCAGGTCCAGCGCCTGGTCTTCGTCTGCAAGGGCAATATCTGCCGCAGTCCTTTCGGCGAAGGCGTGGCGCGCGCGATCGGCGTCGACACCTGTTCTTTCGGCCTCGATGCTGAACCCGGCGTGCCCTGCAATCCGCGCGCGCTGGAAACGGCACGCGCCCGCGGCATCGACCTGGGCCGGCACCGCGCCACCCACATCGACCAGTACCAGCCGCGCAGCGGCGACCTGCTGCTGTGCTTCGACTCCGAACAGCTCGCCGTGCTGCAGCAACGCTTTGGCGACCGCGCCCTGGTCCAGCTCCTGGGCCAATGGCATGCGCCGGCCATGCCCTACCTGCACGATCCTTATGGCCTGAGCCCGGCCTATTTCCAGGCCTGCTTCGAACGCATCGACAGCAGCGTGCGGGCGCTGGCGCAGCAGATGCCGGCGCGCGCCGGGGCCACCACTTGAATTTCCGCAGCGACTTGCCGGTGCTGGTAGCCGACGCGCAAGCGATCGGCTCGATCGGCGTCATCCGCTCGCTGGGGCGGGCTGGCTATCCGGTATTGGCCTACGCGCAAAGTGCCGATGCGCTCGGCATGCACTCGCGCTACCTGCAGCGCGGCCTGGTCGCCCCGCCCCATGCGGCACGCCAGGAATTCCTGCAATGGCTGCGCGCCACGGTGGCCGAACATGGCATCCGCGCCCTGGTGCCGTCGGAGGGCTTGCTGCTGGCCTTGCAGGATGACTTCGCCGAGTTCGCCCACCTGCTGCCGCTGAGCCAGTCGGCGCATACCGTCTACACCGGCATGAGCAAGTACGATCTGTTTGCCGGCTTCTTCGCGGCAGGCGGCGCCCTGCTCGAGAACATCCCCGACAGTGCGGTGCTGGAGGCCGGCCAGGCAATGCCGGAGCACATGCTGCGCCACGCGCGCGTCTACGCCAAGATCGATGCCTGCCACAGCCGCGATGGCAACGGCGCCGTTGTCGCCCTGCCGGGCGGCGCGGGCTTGCCGGCCCGCCTGCAGCCCCTGCAGCAAACCTGCCCCAGGATCCTGCTGCAAGCCCATGTCGAAGGCCAGGGCGTCGGCATCTTCCTGCTGCGCTGGCAGGGCAGGCTGCTGGCCCGTTTCGGCCACCAGCGCCTGCACGAAGTGCCGCATACCGGCGGCGCCTCATCCTACCGCCGCAGCTGGTGGCAGCAGCAAGTCTATGAAGATGCGCTGCGCCGCGTCGAGCACCTCGACTGGGAGGGCGTGGCAATGCTGGAATACCGTTACGACCACGCACGCGGCAAGTTCTACCTGATGGAGATGAATGGCCGCTTCTGGGGCTCGCTGCACCTGGCGCTGTTTGCCGGCGTCGACTTCCCGCGGCTGTTGCTCGATGCCTTCCACGGCCATGCGGAAGCGCAGCAAGGCGCGGCGCGCGACCTGGCCTGCCGCCTGACCTTCCCGAAAGAGATGGAATACGTGCTGTCCTGCCTGAAGGATGGCCGCCTGCCGCTGCGCAAGCGGCTGTGGCCGGTGCTCGAATTCTTCCTGCTCGGCCTGGACCCGCGCGTGCACAGCGACCTCTGGTTCCCGGGCGACCGCGCGCTTTACTGGCGCAGCATACCGCGCGCCATCCGGCGCTTCCTCAGTTAGCCAAGGTCAGGAAGCGCATCGGGTCCACCTGCCACTTCGCCGGCGATTCGTGGCCGACGATCTTGTCGCCGCCGCCAAAGCCCAGGCCGCGCGACAGGTCGACCGTTTCCGGCTTGATGTAGACATTTTTCTTGGTGTTGAAGAACACGTTGACCTTTGGCGCCAGCAGGTTGCTCTCGTGCGGCTCGACCACCACGCCGAGCCGGCCCGATTCCAGCATCACCAGGGTGCCCACCGGGTAGATGCCGACGCAGCGCATGAATTCCTGCACCAGCTTCGGGTTGAAGTGGTGCTTGCTCCACTCGTAGATCTTGCGCAGGGCAGCCGCTGCCGGCAGGCCCTTGTGATACACGCGGTCGGCCGTAATCGCATCGTAAACGTCGACAATCGCGGCCATTTGCGCGATTTCGCTGATATCGTCGCCAGCCAGCTTATCGGGGTAGCCGGTGCCGTCGCGGCGTTCGTGATGGTGCAGCGTGATATCCAGCGCCAGCGCCGGCACATCGGGCGACTGCTTCAGGATGTTGAAGCCATCCATCGGGTGCTTCTTGATGATGGCGAATTCTTCGTCAGTCAGCGGGCCCGGCTTGTTCAGGATCGCATCCGGCACCAGGGCCTTGCCGGTATCGTGCAGCAGGCCGCCGAGGCCGGCTTCGCGAATGATGTTCTGTTCCATGCCGCGCGCATTGGCGAAAGCGACCAGCAGCGCGCACACGCTGACCGAATGCAGGAAGGTGTAATCGTCCTTGGACTTGATGCGCAGCAGGCCCAGCAAGGCGCCCGGGTTGCGCAGGATGGATTCGGTAATGTTCTGCACCACCGGCTGCACCGAGCCGATCTCGATCGCCTTGCCCAGGCGGGCATCGGCCATCACGTTGCGCACCACGCCGGCGGCCTGGTGACGGATCTGGGCCGCCCGCTGCAACTCTTCCCCCAGTGAGGTCCGGATGATGCGCGAAGGCTCTTTCGCGATCTCTTCCACTTCACGCTCGGTCGCAGCCTGCGCCTCGGCCAGCGACGGCGCATCTTCCACGTCGAGCCCCTTGGATGCGTCGATCACCACATCATGGATGCCGGCCTGGATGATTTTCTGGATCTGCTCCTGGCTGGAAATCTCGAAGCGGTTACGAACGAACGGGTGGGTCATCCAGTCACAGCTCAGGTCGTGGATATACATGCCGACCTTTAACTGCGCCGAATCGACTTTCTTTAACATGGTGAGGCTCGCGAGGTAATTACGTGAAGAACGTTAGAATAAGTATACACAATGTTATCCTACGGGAATATGGAACTCCGCCAACTGCGTTACTTTGTAGCCATCGTCGACCACGGATCGTTGTCGCGCGCCGCACTGGTATTGCATGTTGCACAACCCGCCCTGACCCAGCAGCTCCGCCAGCTCGAGGAAGAACTCGGTGCCCAGCTTTTGCACCGCAGCGCCCAGGGCGTGGTCAGCACCGATGCCGGCAAGGTGTTCTACGACCACGCCCAGGCGATCCTGAAACAGGTTGCCGACGCCCGCTCCGCCGTCACCCAGTCGGCGCGCCCTTCCGGCAGCGTAACCATGGGCCTGCCGCACAGCATTTCCGGCGCCCTGGCGCTGCCGCTCCTGACCGCCGCGCGCGAGCAATATCCCGACATTACGCTGCAGTTGACCGAAGAACTGACAGGAAACCTGGCAGAACAGCTCAAAAGCGGCCGCGTTAACCTGGCCGTGCTGTTTGACGATGGCCAGCTGACCCCGTTCTCCACCACGCCCCTGGCGGAAGAAGAGCTGCGCTTCATCTGCCGCCATGACGCCATCTGGTTTACCGACCGCGATACGGTGTCCCTGCAGCAAGCCCTGAACACCACCCTGATCTTGCCGGGGTTGCAACACGGCGTGCGGCCACGCATCGAAGCCATGGCGCGCGCCGCCGGGCTGGTGATCGGCAATGTCATCGAGATCAACTCAATCGCCATCCTCAAGTCCGCCATCATGGCCGGCATGGGCGCGACCATCCTGCCGGTTGCCCCGGTGCTGCCCGAAATCGAGCTCGGCCAGATGCGCAGCGTGCGCATCAATAGTCCGGCCATCAGCCGCACCGTTGTATTGTGTGCTTCGCGCAACATCCCCCTGACCAACGCCGCCAACGCCATCGCCGCGCTGACGCAGCAAGTCGCCACCGACCTCTGCCAGCGCAACGCCTGGCCCGGCGCCCGCCTCCTCACCTGAGTCCGTGTCACACCCTGGGGTCAGGCCCCAAGGTGAGACACGAGCTGGGCTGTTAGCTCAGGTTATGCCTTGCAAGGATGCGGCGCAAGGTGCCGTCCGCCCGCATGGTGTCCAGCGCACGCTGGAACTGGGCGATATCGCTGTCGTCGAAGTCGAGCGAACCTGCCAGCCAGGCGGTGGTGCTGCGCAATGGGGCGCTGGTTTCGAAATCGACTTCGCTGGACCCATGGCCTTTCAGCGACGCGGAAATGATGCGACGTTCGCCGAATGCTGCATCGGCCATGCCACCGAGCAGGAAGCGATGCACTTCATCGATCGAGCTGGCTTCGACAAGGCGCGTGAAGCCTTGCTCTTTCAGGATGGCGGCTTGGGCGGCGCCGCGCAGCAGGGCGATGCGCTTGTCTTTCATCTGCTCCACCGGCAGCAGTTTGCCGCGCACCGCGAGCAGGACATAGTTTTCTTCGAACAGGGGCACCAGCCAGCGGTATTGCGCCTCGCGCTCGGGCAGGCGGGTCAGCGGGTAGATGGCGGTGGCCGGCATGGTGGTGGCCAGGAATTGCGCCCGGCGCCAAGGTACAAACTGCGTCAAAGGCTTTACCCCGGCCCGCTTGCACAGTTCCGCCACAATCTCCTGTAAGCCGCCCGGCTGGCCGGTTTCATGCACCAGCGAGGGCAAGTGGCTCGTCACCAGCTGCATCTTGTGCGCCACCCCGGCCAACGCCAGCCGGGGGCTGGCCAAAAACACTGCTGCCGCCGCGAGAATTCTTCGTCTAGCCATCATTTTTTCTTATACCCCCATCCCCAAACCGTATTTCCGTATACGTAAAGTAACCCGTAAACTCGAAAGTTGAAAAGGCCTGCACACCCGCAGGCGTTGTGACTTAGGGAAGGACGCGCTTACCCGGCGCCGACCTTACCAGGCACGCACCGAATCATGAATTTTGGAGACAGCCACCATGCCAGACGGCAGCAACTCGCCCGTACTCAACGACGTCACCCTCGACGACAAATTCACTTCCACCACCGGTAAAGTCTTCCTGTCCGGCATCCAGGCGCTGGTGCGCTTGCCAATGATGCAACAGCTGCGCGACGCGCGCGACGGCTTGAACACGGGCGGTTTCATCTCCGGCTACCGCGGTTCCCCGCTGGGGGGCCTGGATGAGACCTTGTGGAAAGCCCAGAAGCACCTGGAAAAGCACAACGTCCAATTCGTGCCGGGCGTGAACGAAGACCTGGCGGCAACCGCTGTCTGGGGCTCGCAGCAGGTTGACCTGATCGGCCCGGCCAAGTACGACGGCGTGTTCGCCATGTGGTACGGCAAGGGCCCGGGCGTGGACCGCTGCGGCGACGTCTTCAAGCACATGAACCATGCCGGCACCTCCAAGCATGGCGGCATCCTGCTGGTGGCGGGCGACGACCACGGCGCCTACTCCTCTACCCTGCCGCACCAGTCGGACCACATCTTCTCTGCCTGCATGATCCCGGTCCTGTATCCATGCAATGTGCAGGAATACATCGACCTCGGTATCCATGGCTGGGCCATGTCGCGCTTCTCCGGTTGCGCCGTGGCCTTCAAGGCGCTGGCGGACACCGTGGAGTCGAGCGCTTCGATCGATGCCGATCCGTTCCGCGTCGACGTGAAGATCCCGAAAGATTTCGTGATGCCGGAAGGCGGCCTGAATGCCCGCCTGTCCTCGATCCCGCTGGGCCAGCAGGCGCGCAACCAGGAAGCGCTGATGCAGGACTACAAGATCTACGCGGCCCTGGCTTACGCCCGCGAGAACAAGCTGAATCACACCACCATCGATTCCAAGGACGCCAAGCTGGGCATCATCGCCTCCGGCAAGTCCTACCTGGACGTGCTGGAAGCGCTGGAAGAGCTGGGCATCGACGAAGCCATGGCCGCCAAGGTCGGCCTGCGCCTGTTCAAGGTCTCCATGCCATGGCCGCTGGAGCCGGACTCGGTGCGCGAATTCGCGCAAGGCCTGGACGAAATCCTGGTCGTGGAAGAAAAGCGCCAGTTCGTCGAATACCAGCTGAAGGAACAGCTGTACAACTGGCGCGACGACGTGCGTCCGCACATTATCGGCAAGTTCGACGACAAGGGTGAGTGGGTCGCGCCGCGCGGCGAATGGCTGCTGCCGCCAAAGGCCGACTTCTCCGTGTCGCAGGTGGCGCGCGTGATCGCGAGCCGCGTGGCGCGTTACATCGCCGACGCCAGCATCCAGGACCAGATCAAGGCACGCCTGTCCTTCCTGGAAGCGAAGGACGCTGTGCTGAAGAAGGCCATCGAGACGCCGTTCCGTCCGGCTTTCTACTGCTCCGGCTGCCCGCACAACACCTCGACCAAGGTGCCTGAAGGCTCCTTCGCGCTGGCCGGCATCGGCTGCCACGTGATGGCGACCTCGATCTATCCGGAAATGAACAAGCTGACCACCCACATGGGCGGCGAGGGCACGCCGTGGATCGGCCAGGCCGCGTTCAGCAAAGTGCCGCACGTGTTCCAGAACCTGGGCGACGGCACCTACTTCCACTCCGGCTACCTGGCGATCCGCGCTGCCGTGGCGGCGAAGGTCAACATCACCTACAAGATCCTGTACAACGATGCCGTGGCAATGACCGGCGGCCAGCCTGTCGACGGCACCGTCTCCGTACCGATGATCGCGCAGCAGATGGCGGCAGAAGGCATCAAGCGCATTGCGCTGGTGACCGAAGACCTGTCGCGCTACACCGACCGTTCCGCCCTGCCTTCCATCGTTTCCCTGCACGACCGCAAGGAGATGGATGCCGTGCAGCGCGAAATGCGCGAGCTGTCAGGCTGCACTGTCATCATCTACGACCAGACCTGCGCCGCAGAGAAGCGCCGCCGCCGCAAGAAGGGCGAGTTCCCTGACCCGGCGAAGCGCATGGTCATCAACGAAGCCGTGTGCGAAGGCTGCGGCGATTGCGGCATCCAGTCCAACTGCGTCTCGATCCTGCCGAAGGAAACCGAATTCGGCCGCAAGCGCACCATCGACCAGTCTTCCTGCAACAAGGACTACAGCTGCACCAAGGGCTTCTGCCCGTCCTTCGTCACCGTCGAAGGCGGCTCGCTGAAGAAAACCAAGACCGGCACCGCGAAGAATGACGACTGGGGCGACGTCCCTGCACCAGTCCTGCCAAGCATCGAGCAGCCGTACAACATCCTGATCAACGGTATCGGCGGCACCGGCGTGATCACCGTTGGCGCGCTGATGGGCATGGCAGCGCACCTGGAAGGCAAAGGCGCCTCCGTGCTGGACATGACCGGCATGTCGCAGAAAAACGGCTCCGTCACTTCCCACGTCAAAGTGGCCAAGACCCCGGCCCACCTGCGCGCGCAGCGTATCGCCACCGGCGAAGCAGACCTGATCCTGGGCTGCGACATGCTGACTTCCGGCGCCTATGACGCCGTGTCGAAGATGCGCCCGGGCCGCACCTTCGCCATCGTCAACCAGCACGAGCAGCCGCCGGGCACCTTCGCGCAGAATGCCGACTGGCAGTACCCGGCCGAGAGCGTGGAAGCGCTGATCACCGAATCGGTCGGCGGAGCGCAATCCGTGGACTTCATCAACGCCACCAAGCTGGCGACCGCGCTGATGGGCGATTCGATTGCCTCCAACCTGTTCATGATGGGTTATGCATGGCAGAAGGGCCGCATCCCGCTGAGCGAGGCTGCGCTGCTGCGCGCCATCGAACTCAATGGCGTGGCCGTGGAATCGAACAAGCGCTCCTTCCTGTGGGGCCGCCGCGCTGCCGTGGACTTCAAGCGCGTGGAAAAGGTTGCGACCCCGACCCAGGCCGTCGTGGTGCAGATGCCACAGTCGCTGGAAACCATCATCAAGAAGCGCGTCGAGTTCCTGACCGCCTACCAGGACGCCAACTACGCCGCCACCTATGAAGACCTGGTGCAGCAGGTGCGCTCGAAAGAGACCCTGCTGGGCCTGGGCAACAAGCTGTCGACCGCAGTGGCCAAATCGCTGTTCAAGCTGATGTCCTATAAAGATGAATATGAGGTGGCGCGCCTGTACACGGATGGCCGCTTCGTCGAGCAGCTCAAGTCCCAGTTTGAAGGCGATTTCTCGCTGAAGTTCAACCTGGCGCCGCCGCTGTTCGCGAAGAAGGACGCCAAAGGGCATCTCGTGAAAGCGGAATACGGTTCGTGGATGTGGAAGGCGTTCGCCCTGCTGGCCAAGTTCAAGGGCTTGCGCGGTGGTGCGTTCGATATCTTTGGCTATACCGAGGAGCGTAAGATGGAACGCGCGCTGATTACCGAGTTCCGCGGTGTTATTGCTGAGCTGCTGAACGGGCTGTCGGCTGCGAACCATGAGCAGGCGGTGGCAATCGCCAACTTGCCGGAGAAGATCCGTGGCTTTGGCCATGTGAAGGAGAAGGCTGTGGCTGAGTACAAGATGGCGAAGGGCAAGATGATGGCTGCTTTCAAGAGCGGCGGTCACGCGCACGCTGCTTAAACCGGCAAGTCGGTGTCTGACCCTGCGGGTCAGACACCGGTTTACCGGTTTTGCTTGACTTGACGTTAACGTAAACGTCATATAATCAAAATTCCCCGTTCCAAGGAACACAAAACATGAACGACCTCGCCAACGCCAAGAAACTGTCCGCTGAGCCAGAGCAGGCCAAGACCGCGAACAAAGTGCGCTTTGTTACCGCCGCGTCCCTGTTCGACGGCCACGACGCCTCGATCAACATCATGCGCCGCATCCTGCAATCGCAGGGCGCCGAAGTGATCCACCTGGGCCACAACCGCTCGGTGGACGAAGTGGTCACCGCGGCCCTGACCGAAGACGTGCAAGGCATTGCCATCTCCTCCTACCAGGGTGGCCACGTCGAATACTTCAAGTACATGATCGACCTGCTGCGCCAGCGCGGCGGCTCGCACATCAAGGTGTTCGGCGGCGGCGGCGGCGTGATCGTCCCGAGCGAAATCAAGGACCTGCACGACTACGGTGTCACCCGTATCTTCTCGCCTGAAGACGGCCAGCGTATGGGCCTGGTCGGCATGATCCAGTGGATGGTGCAGCAGTGCGACGTCGACCTGTCCACCTACTCCCCGACCCAGCTGGACGCCATCCGCGAAGGCGACATCGAACAGCGCCACCGCCCGCTGGCCCAGCTGATCACCGCCCTGGAAAACGGCAAAGCCTCCGACAAGCTGCGCGCCGAACTGACCGCTGCCGCCAAAACCATGACGGCGCCAACCCTGGGCATCACCGGCACCGGCGGCGCGGGCAAATCCTCGCTGACGGATGAACTGATCCGCCGCATCCGGCTGGACCAGGGCGATGCGCTGAACATTGCCGTGATCTCGATCGACCCATCGCGCCGCAAATCCGGCGGCGCGCTGCTGGGCGACCGTATCCGCATGAACGCGATCAATCCCTGGAACGGCAAGACCCGCGTCTTCATGCGCTCGCTCGCGACCCGCGAAGCCGGCTCCGAAATTTCGCAGGCCCTGCCTGACGTGATCGCAGCCTGCAAAGTGGCGGGCTTCGACCTGGTGATCGTGGAAACCTCCGGCATCGGCCAGGGCGACGCCGCGATCGTGCCGCACGTCGACGTGTCCATGTACGTGATGACGCCGGAATTCGGTGCCGCGTCGCAGCTGGAAAAGATCGACATGCTGGACTTCGCCGACTTCATCGCGATCAACAAATTCGACCGCAAGGGCGCGCAGGATGCGCTGCGCGACGTGGCCAAGCAGTACCAGCGCAACCGCGAAATGTGGAGCAAGCGCCCGGAAGAAATGCCGGTGTTCGGCACCCAGGCATCGCGCTTCAACGACGACGGCGTGACCGCCCTGTACCAGGGCCTGCTGCCGGTACTGGCTGGCAAAGGCCTGAAGACCGCCAAAGGCGTGCTGGCCCCGACCGATGTGCGCTTCAGCTCCGGCAAGAACGTGATCGTGCCGCCGGCACGCGCGCGCTACCTGGCCGAGATTTCCGACACCGTGCGCGGCTACCACAAGAAGACCCAGGCGCAAGCCAAGCTGGCGCGTGAACGCCAGCAGCTGCAGGAATCCAAGCGCATGATGGCTGTCGCCGGCAAGTCGGTGGCCGATTTCGACGACCTGATCATCGAGCGCGACCACGCCATGGACGGCGGCGCCAAGAAGCTGCTGGCCCAATGGCCGGACCTGCAGGCGGCCTACGCCGGCGACGAATACGTCGTGAAGATCCGCGACAAGGAAATCCGTACCGGTCTGGTGCAGCACACCCTGTCCGGCACCAAGATTCGCAAGGTCTCGCTGCCGAAGTACGAAGACCACGGTGAGCTGCTGCGCTGGCTGATGCTGGAAAACGTCCCTGGTTCCTATCCGTTCACCGCTGGCGTGTTTGCCTTCAAGCGTGAAGGCGAAGACCCAACCCGCATGTTCGCGGGCGAAGGCGATGCGTTCCGCACCAACCGCCGCTTCAAGCTGGTCTCCACCGGCATGGATGCGAAGCGCCTGTCGACCGCATTCGACTCCGTCACCCTGTACGGCGCCGACCCGGCGATCCGTCCCGACATCTACGGCAAGATCGGCAATTCCGGCGTGTCCATCGCGACCCTGGACGACATGAAAGTGCTGTACGACGGCTTCGACCTGTGCAACCCAAGCACCTCGGTCTCGATGACCATCAACGGCCCTGCACCCGCCATCCTGGCGATGTTCATGAACACCGCCATCGACCAGCAGGTCGAGAAGTTCGTCACCGAGAACAAGCGCCAGCCGTCCGAAGACGAATTCCAGAAGATCAAGGACTGGGTGCTGATGAACGTGCGCGGCACCGTGCAGGCCGACATCCTGAAGGAAGACCAGGGCCAGAACACCTGCATCTTCTCGACCGAGTTCTCGCTGAAAGTGATGGGCGACATCCAGGAATACTTCGTGCACCACCAGGTGCGCAATTTCTACTCGGTGTCGATCTCCGGCTACCACATCGCGGAAGCGGGCGCGAACCCGATCTCGCAGCTGGCATTCACGCTGTCCAACGGCTTTACCTTCGTGGAAGCCTACCTGGCGCGCGGCATGCACATCGACGATTTCGCACCGAACCTGTCGTTCTTCTTCTCCAACGGCATGGATCCGGAATACACCGTGCTGGGCCGCGTGGCACGCCGCATCTGGGCCGTGACCATGAAGGAGAAATACGGCGCCAACGACCGCTCGCAGAAGCTGAAGTACCACATCCAGACTTCCGGCCGCTCGCTGCACGCGCAGGAAATCGACTTCAACGACATCCGCACCACGCTGCAGGCGCTGATCGCGATCTACGACAACTGCAACTCGCTGCACACCAACGCCTACGATGAAGCGATCACCACGCCGACCGACGAATCCGTCCGCCGCGCATTGGCGATCCAGCTGATCATCAACCGCGAATGGGGCCTGGCGAAGAACGAGAACCCGAACCAGGGCGCCTTCATCATCGAAGAGCTGACCGACCTGGTGGAAGAAGCGGTGCTGCAGGAATTCGAACGCATCGCCGAACGCGGCGGCGTGCTGGGCGCGATGGAAACCGGCTACCAGCGCGGCAAGATCCAGGAGGAATCGCTGCTGTACGAGCACAAGAAGCACGATGGCTCGCTGCCGATCATCGGCGTGAACACCTTCCGCAACCCGAAAGGTTCGGAAGCCCCGGCCACCATCGAACTGGCCCGCTCCACCGACGATGAAAAGCAATCGCAGCTGACCCGCCTGGCGGACTTCCACGCCCGCAATGCAGACGTGGCTCCTGCCGCCCTGGCAGCGCTGCAGAAGGCCGCCATCGACAACGAAAACGTGTTCGCCAAGCTGATGGACGCAGCCCGCGTCTGCTCGCTGGGCCAGATCACGACCGCCCTGTTCGAAGTCGGCGGCCAATACCGCCGCAATATGTAATCTTCAAATCCCGTCTGACCCTGCGGGTCGGACGGGACGGCCATCCGGCCGGTTTACCGGGTTTAGTGGAAGAACAGCCACACCAGCAGCAGCACAATCCCCGGCACCCCGAGCAGCCAAGCCAAGAAATACTTCCCCATGACAGCCTCCCTGTGACGTTCGACAATGGTCACAGGCTACGCCTCGCACTCCAGGCCGTCAGTTAGCTGGAACACACGCAAGCCAACGGATTGAAGCCCCCTGCAAGAACAAGTTATCATTTAACGATTTGATAACGATGCGGGGATTGCTATGGCAGTAGTGCTGGGACCTATCTTGAAGTTCTGTGGTTGTGCCGACGGCATGTGGACAGTCAGCGCGCTGGTTGTCTGGACGGGTGAGGTGCCACCGGCGGTATCCGCTGCCGTGCTGCCCGGTGCCGCGGGCGAGGTGCGCCCCCTGGCCATCGATTCGCGCCGTTTGCGCACCCGCCTGCACAAACGCGCCATGCACGCCGTCGAAAGCTGGCGCTTCACCATTGAGCAGCACGCAACGCGCGAACAGCAGGTCCAGTACATCGTCGAAGGGCAAGCCTTCACGTTCTCCGTTCCGGCGCGGGACAGCGCCCCCACCTGTGCCTACACCTCTTGCAACGGCTTCTCCGATTACAAGAAGATGAAGGATATTCCCCAGGACCCGGTCTGGAACAAGATGCACGACAACCATGTGCAGCGGCCTTACCACCTGCTCCTGATGGGCGGCGACCAGATCTACAGCGACGCCATGTGGACCACGACCGCACTGAACGACTGGGCCGCTGCGCCGAATGACAAGAAGCTCGCCAACAAGCCGGTCACCAAAACGCTGCAGACAGAAATCGACGACTTCTTCTTCGGGAATTACCTGAAGGTCTGGGCCTACCCCCACGTGGCCCGTATGTTCGCCACCGTTCCAACGGTAATGATGTGGGACGACCATGACATCATCGACGGCTGGGGATCGTATCCGGAGAAGTTCCAGCAGTCGCCGGTATTCAAGGCAATTTTCAACGTAGCGCGCGACTACTTCCTGCTGTTCCAGCAGCACAGCACGTCGGAGGCGGACGTACCAATGCGCCTGCCCGCGCAACCGGGCTTGACCAAGGCCGCGCGCTTTGGCGATTACGGCCTGCTGGTACTCGACTTGCGCAGCGAACGCACGCTGGACATCGTCATGGGCCAGCAATCGTGGGACGCCGCCTACGCCTGGCTGGAGGCGCAGCAGGGCTGCAAGCACCTGCTGATCATGTCCAGCATCCCCGTCGTGCACCCCGACTTCAGCACGCTGGAAATGCTGCTGTGCGCACTGCCCGGCCAGCAGGAGCTGGAAGACGACCTGAAAGACCACTGGCTCAGCCGCACCCACCAATGGGAGCGCCTGCGCCTGATCCATCGCCTGCAAGAGTGGTCGCAACGAACCGGCGGCCGCGTGACCATCCTTTCCGGCGATGTCCATGTCGGCGCCATCGGTGCCATCGAATCGAGCCAGAAACAGTACCAGGGCAAGCCGATCACGATTCACCAATTGACGTCTTCCGGCGTGGTGCATCCGCCGCCACCTGCGATGGCGCTGTTCTACCTCGAACACGTTGGCGACAAGGTGGAACAACTGGAAGGCGGCATCACGACCTCGATGTACAAATTCCCCGGCACCGCGCACCGCTACATCGGTGCCCGCAACTACCTGAGCCTGGAACCCGACCGCGTCGAAGATGGCCGCTCGCGCAACCGGCTGTGGGCCAACTGGTATGTGGAAAATGAAGCGCAGCCCTATCGCCAGGCGATCCTGCCGCTGGCGGAATGACTAGCGCGGCGCCGGGCCGATTGTGGCGCCGGCCAGCAGCGCCGGTTGCCACAACTCCTGCAGGCTGGCCGCGGGCTTGCCGTTGATGAGGGCCAGCAGCATGTCGGCCATTTTGGCGCCGGCGGCGCGGGCGTTGGGCTGGTCGATGATGGTGACGTCGATGCCGGCCAGGGTGTCCGCCATGCTGCCCCATACGATCAGGGAAATGTCCTTGCCGATCGCGATGCCGGCATCGAGCAGTGCCCGCACTGCACCTACCCCGGCCAGGTGGTTGTCCACCACGATAGCCGTTGGGCGCGGCGTCGTAGCCAGGAGCGCATGCACAGCGGCGTGACCGGACCGGCGGTCGATGCAGTCATCAACCAGATGGCGTGCATCTGTCGCGAGCCCGGCGCCGGAAAGCGTCTCGATGAAGCTGGCGCGCCGCTGCGCAGCGAAATTCATGGCCAGCGGCGCGCTGATCATGGCGATGCGCTGGTGGCCCAGTGACAGCAAGCGCTCCAGCGCGATGCGGATGCCGGCCTGGTTGTCGTAATCGAACCATGCATACGGCGCGTCGAGCTGGGTGCGTCCGTGCGCGATGAAAGGGAAACCCACGCGCGCGAGATAGGCGATGCGCTCATCATGCACCAGTGTGCGGCTGACCACCAGGCCGTCGAGGCGGCGCCCGCGCACCATCTGTTCGTAAGACGGCATCTCATTCGCTGGCGACACCGGTGCGATGATGAAATTCATGCGCTTTTGTTCAAGAGCCTCCGACATGCCGCCCACCACTTCGAGGAACATCGCATCGCCAAGGTCGGCCGGCAGCAGCGGATAAATCGTGCCAAGCACGTTGCTGCGGCCCACAGCGAGGCTGCGCGCCATGGGATTGGCCTCGTAGCCCGCCTCGCGCGCTGCGCGCAGCACACGTTCGCGCGTCAGCTCGCTGACTTCGGGATAGCCATTCAGCGCGCGGCTGACGGTCGTCTTCGACATGCCGAGTTTGTCGGCGAGGCTCTTCAGGTTCATTGCGAAATTATAACGGGTGCGTCGAGCCCGTCATCCGTGCCGTCCACGGCACGCTTGAAGAAGTACAGCGTGACCAGCACGATCGCTATCGGCACCAGCGTCAAGTAGAACGCGAAATGCCCGCTGAAGGCGCCGAACACATAGCCGGTGATCAGCGAGCCGGTGGTGCCTCCCAGTGCGGAGAAGATCACCAGCAATCCGGTCATTGCCGAATGCTGGTGCTTGGGCAGTGAGCTGAGCATCACGGAATTGATGCCGGGGTAGACCGGTGCCATGAATAGGCCGATCAAGGGAAACAGGAAGGCGGCCAGCGGGGCGTCGTGCCATCCCGCGCCCGGTGCGACCACCACGTCGTGCGTCATCGGCAGCGCAAGCAGCACCACAGCGCCCATCCCCAGCAGGCACGCGTTCATCACCGGGTACCAGTTCATGCGGCGCATCAGCACCCCGGCCGACAGCCTGCCGACTGCCAGGCAAGCCGCGAAGATGCTGGTGACCTGCACGCTCATTGCAGCCGGCAAGTGCAGGATCTCGTTGTTGAAGGTCGGCAGCCAGGTGCCGACGCTCTGCTCGATCAGCACATACAGGAAGGCGGTCAGCACAAACACGCACACCAGCGGCTTGAAGAACAGCTTGAGCATCGCCGCGAATTCCTGCGGCAGGCTGCGGGCTTCCGGTGGTGCGGACAGGCGCTCGTCGAAGGGCGTCGCCAGCAGCAAGGTGAAAGTCAGTGCGCACAAGCCAGCAAGGACCCAGTACACATGCAGCCAGCTTTGCGAATGCGGATCGGCGGAGTCAATGAAAAAGCTGAACACCCAATAAGCGCACAGCACACCCACCATGAAGAAGCCTTCCAGCGTATTCATGATGCCTGCGTGCTGGCGGCGGTCGGCGGCCACCAAGCCTAGCGTCGAGTAGACCGACACCTTCACCAGCGCAAAGGAAATGCCGACGCACAGGAACAGCACCTTGGTGGTCGCAAAAGACGGCAGCAGGGGCATGGCAAGCGCGGCACCGGTCACGATGGCGAGGCCGGCCAGCATCGCCTTCTTGTATCCGATGCGCGGCAGGAAGCTCGCCACCAGGAAGGACACCACGGCAATCGGCAAATCCTTGAATCCTTCCAGCACGCTGGCGGCGGATTTGCTGACGCCGTAGTTGTTGATCACCTGCAGGATCACCGTGCCAACGCTGTTCAGCAGGATGGCAAAGGTGAAATAGATCAGGAACAGGACCCAGATGATGCGCCGGTTTTGCATAGTGTCTCCATGATATTTTTGAATTGTTCCAATCCCGGGACCACCGTGTCTGCCTGCCACAGTGTGGCCGCCTGGCCGACACCGATGGCATACATGCCGGCCGCCTTGATGGCGGTAACGCCGGCAACGGCGTCCTCCACGCCAACGCAATCGGCCGGGTCTGCGCCCAGTTCCGACGCAGCGCGCAGGAAGATTTCGGGATCGGGTTTGCCGCGCTCGATCGTCGCCGCGTCTACGACATAGTCGAATTTGTCAGTGATGCCCAGGCTTGCCAGCACCGTGAAGGCGTTTTTGCTGACCGACGCAAGGCCCACCTTCAAGCCTTGCGCGCGACACCAGTCGAGCGCTGCCACCGCGCCGGGCAGCAGGTCGGCTGGCGACATTTCCGCGATCAGCGTTTTGTAATGCTCGTTCTTGGTGTCGGCCAGCGCCAGCTTCTCCGCATCGCTGTACGCACGCGGCGCGCCAGCCAGTATCAGCTCCAGCGACCCCATTCGGTCGATGCCCTTCAGGTTTTCATTGAAGGCTTCGTCGAAGTGCACCTGCTGCGACTGCGCCAGCTTTTGCCAGGCCAGGAAGTGATAGTGGGCGGTATCGGTGATCACGCCATCAAGGTCGAAGATAACGGCTTTCATGCAAGCTCCTGTACCGGCGCGGCCGGGGTAACTGTGACGGGCACGCCACGATGCTGGAAGGCCAGCGCTTCACCGCGCAGCAGTGTATATTGCGTGCCGCCTGGAGTGACGCGCACTTGCAGCAGGCTGCCGTGCAGGTGGATGCGGAACTGGTAGTGCTGCCACTGCTTCGGCAACGTCGGCGCAAAACGTACTTCGCCGTTCACCACGCGCATGCCGCCGAAGCCGTATGCCACGCCGAGCCAGGTACCCGCCATCGCGGCGGTGTGCACGCCGTAGTGGGTGTTGCCGTGCGTGTTATCCAGGTCGAGCCTTGCGGTCTCCATGAAGTAGTCGTAGGCTTTGCCCTCGTAGCCCACTTCGGAAGCGATGATGCTGAAGATGCAGGACGACAGCGAGGAATCGTGGGTGGTCACCGCTTCGTAGTAATCGAAATCGCGCTTCTTGTCCTCCAGCGAAAACTGCTCGCTGAGCAGCAGCAGCGCCAGCACCACGTCGGCCTGCTTGCAGACCTGGTGGCGGTAGATCACCATCGGATGGTAGTTCAGCAGCAGCGGGTATTTGTCGGCTGGTGTGCCTGCAAAGTCCCACACTTTCTTGTCGAGGAAGCTGTCATCCTGCGGGTGAATGCCGAGCGCCGCGTCGTACGGCAGCAACATGGCAGCGGAGGCGCGGCGCAAATCTTCCAGCTCGCCATTTTCCAGCGTCACGGCAGCGGCAATGCGCGCCCATTCCTGCGGGTGTTCGCGCGCGATGCGCTCGGCGACCGAGGCGGCAAACGCCATGTGCAGCTTCGCCATCGCATTGGTGTAATAGTTGTTGTTCACCAGCGCGGTGTATTCGTCCGGGCCCGTCACCTCGTTGATCACAAAGGCGCCAGCGCGGTTGTAGCTGCCGATGCCAAGCCAGATACGCGCGGTTTCAAGCAGGATTTCGGCGCCATACTGCAGCAGGTAGGCATCGTCGCCAGTGGCATCCATGTACTGCTTGATGGAATACGCTACGTCAGCGTTGATGTGATATTGCGCGGTGCCGGCCGGGAAGTAGGCCGAGCATTCCTCGCCGGCGATGGTGCGCCACGGGTACAGCGCGCCTTTGGCGTGCGACATCTGGCGTGCGCGTTCACGCGCAGCGGGCAGGCCGGCGTAGCGGTATTCCAGCAGTTTGCGTGCAATCTCAGGCTTGTTGTACAGGAAGAAGGGGAAGATGTAGATCTCCGTATCCCAGAAGTAGTGGCCTTCGTAGCCTTCGCCCGTCACGCCCTTGGCGGAGATATTGGTCTTGCCATCGCGGCCCACCGATTGCAGCAGGTGGAACTGGTTGAAACGGATGCCTTGCTGGAGCGCGTCGTCGCCGGCCACTTCGACATCGGCCTGGGCCCAGAAGTCGGCCAGGTAAGCCTCCTGCTGCGCGGCGAGCTTGTCGAAGCCCAGTCCGCGTGCTGTTTCCAGTTCGGTGCGCGAACGCGCCAGCAGTTCTTCGGCGGCATAATCGCGCGAGCTGTAATAGCAGCCGTACTTCACCAGGCGCACGGCTTGGCCGTCGTGCGCCTCGACCGTGTAAGCCTGCACCAGGCGCGAGCCTTCGGCGCGTTGTGCAAAGGTGTGCTGCGCATCGATCACCTGCGCGGCTGCCGACACCAGCGTAAAGCCGCTATTGTGGGTGCGCTGCTGCAGGGCCGCGAAATGCGGCGCCAGTTCGGTGGCGGCCAGCGCCAGCGCCGGTCCGGTCGTGGCGGAACCGACGCGCGGATCGTCGCCTGCCTCCAGGTTGCGTACCACGCCATCGATCGTGCATTCCAGCCGGACGGCGCCACCGAAACCGAGCGGCGTCACCGTGAATTCAATCGCAAACAGGTGCTTGCTGGCGAAGCTGACCAGGCGGCGGCTGCGCACCTGCACCCGGCGCCCGGACGGCGCCTGCCAGACGATATCGCGCTCCAGCAAGCCGGTGCGGAAGTCGAGGCGGCGCTGGTAGCGTTCGACGCGGCCCTGCAGCAGGTCGAAGCGTTCCTCGCCCACCCACAACGCGATGCCCTTGGCGTTCGGCACATTCAGCATGAACTGGTTATTGCGCGCCAGCCCATAGGCGTTTTCCGGGTACTGGATCGGCTCCGATTCATAGAAACCGTTCAGGTAAGTGCCGTCCAGCGAAGTATCGGCCGGACCGCCATAGCCTTCTTCCGGCGTACCGCGCAGGCCGATGTAGCCATTGCCAAGCGCGAACAGGGTCTCATCCAGGAAATTCGACGCCGCATCGAAGGACGTTTCGCGGATACACCAGGCGTCAAGGGGGTAAGTGTGCTGCATCTTCATCCTTCTTGTTCATTCAAACCGGTTTGGATTCGGCATAAAAAATTTTTAAGTGGCGCGGACGATGAGTGCCGTCGGCAGGGTTTCGGAAGACACCGCGCGCCCCTCCAGCAAATCCAGCATCTTCTTCGCCAACAGCACGCCGCCATCACGCAGGTACTGGTGCACGCTGGACAGCGGCGGCACGAAGCTCACCGCGCCCGGCGTGTCGTCGTAGCCGATGACCGACACCTGCTCCGGCACGCGCACATCGCGTTCGGCCAGCGCACGGATCGCGCCCATCGCCAGCAAATCGCTGGCGGCAAACACGCCGTCGAACGACAAGCCCTTCTTCTTCAGCATGGCATCGAGACAATCAAAGCCGGCTTCGAAGGTAAATGCCTTCGGCCGCATGATATGCACACTGCCCTGCCCGCCCAGCGCGTCGATAAAGCCCGCGCAGCGTTCCTGCACCTCGGCATGGTCCACGTCGCCAAGGAACAACACCTTCTTGCGCCCCAGTTCGATGAAGCGCTGGGCGACACTGATACCGCCCTTGCGGTTGTCACTGCCGACCACCACCGTGTCGGAACCCGCCTCCGGCGCGCCCCACACCACCAGCGGCTGGCTGCGCTTTTTGAGCGCGGTCACCGCTTCGCCATGCGAACCCTGGCCCAGCAGGATCAAGCCGTCGGCACCCTGCACCGGCGCCGTATCCAGCAACTGGCGCGAAGTCAGTACCACGCTGTAGCCGGCCGTCGTCAGCTCCTGCGTGATTCCGCCCAGCAGTTCCAGCGGGTAGGGGTCGGACATCGGCCGGCCCTTCTCAGGTGTCATTTCCACCACAACTGCCACCGAATACGAGCGCCCCATGCGCAGGTTGCGTGCGCTCACGTTCAAGCGGTAACCCTGGGCTTCCGCGATCTGGCGCACTTTCTCCCGCGTTTCCTCCGTCACGAGCGGACTGCCACGCAGGGCGCGCGACACGGTGATTTTCGAAACCCCTGCCAGTTTGGCGAGGTCTTCCATAGTTTTATTGACAGCCATGCGGGGCATTATGACAGATTTCCAAACCCGGCAACAACAAAATGACATCGATAACATTTCGTTTGACATCGATATCATTTCTTGTTTCAATGGTCAGGCCTTGGAAGCCGAATCACATAAAACGAAAGAAGAGACACGTATGAAAAACCATCGGAAGTTCCTGTTGTCGTCCATTTCCATCGCTGTTCTGACCTTGATCGGCCAGGCCCAGGCCGCGGAACAGGAAGGCCAGCAAGCCACGGCCGCAGCCACGCCGGCGCCAGCCCCGGCTGCGGCCGACGCCGCCGTCCA
>Ga0209130_1000586_pt1 | contig 35430 bp, 43 predicted proteins | sample AraplaMF_Cvi_mLB_FD_184264 | JGI IMG/M metagenome (GOLD analysis project Ga0209130, IMG submission 184264) | Arabidopsis root microbial communities from the University of North Carolina, USA - plate scrape MF_Cvi_mLB (SPAdes) (version 2) | ecosystem: Host-associated > Plants > Roots > Endosphere...
ACGCTCGTATCTTTATTGGGTGGAGGCGATATCACATTAGCACTAGGTATAGGTGATTATGCATTTGTAGCACCACGCGCAGGGACTATTACGTCATTAGCAGGTTTCTTTAGTGTAACAGCGGGAGTTTCATTATTTGGACCTACTCAAGTTCAAATGCAAATATTAATTGCATCTGCAGCAAGTAATACGTTTTCACCAGTGGGAGCACCTCTTGTATTATTACCAACATTTGCCGGAATAGTGGTTGGTGCTACAGCATCAGGAATCGAACCTCTTAATATTCCAGTAGCCGCTGGGGATAAAATACTAGTATATGTTTCATTAACAGGAGCTAGTCCAATAGCTACACTTGAAGGATTTGTAAGTGCAGGTCTTAATATCGTTTAATTCGTTACAATGTTTAGTGGGAAATTAAACTGGTATTTGTATATAGCCCTTCCTAATAATATTAGGAAGGGTTATATTTTTTATCCCGCATTAACGGGCAGTAAAACTTCTACCTCAAAATTCAGGTGGAACAAAGAAGTTAAGTGGGAGTCGGGCTGATAATCAGTGGGGGATGAACAAAACCCCCACTGATTAAAGTTTCATTTTATGGAAAATAAGTAATAAACCAATTGAAAATTTACTCTTTGTTAAGTTGGTATAAAAGAAAAATTTATGTTTTACACTTTATAGTTCATGGAATAAGTTATATCGTTTGAAAAATTCCCCATAAACAAAGAAGATGAATTCCATTTAAAACAGAATTCATCCATTAAATAAACTATATACTAGTGGGTTAAATTGTTAATCATGAGTGGTGAAATGTCATTGCTCAAATTAGTAATAAACTATTTATTTTTATTACAGTTACATCCTTTTTTCTTTACATAGCCTTGCTCGGCTAAATCTCTTTGTGATTGGGAATCGGAAGATTGAGAATTCGAAGACTGAGAGGATGCTGACGAGCTACTATTTTTATTATTAGAGTAGTTTTTTCGATAGTTATAATTACTCATAGTACTATCACCTCCAATTAATTATATAAATATTATATGTATGAACTCTATTAATTGTTACGATAAAAAATCTCCTTGGTATTTTCCAAGGAGATAAATGATGGTTCTATTAAAATGATACTAATTAATACCCCCAGTAAAGAGGGAAGTAATAAGAATCTTGGTAATATAGATTTTGTTGTTGAGTAGGGGGCTGAGTTGACTGATTTATCATGTCGCGGTTTTGATTACAGTTTGCGGGAGGACCAATTACAGTAGTGGATTGAATTGGGGATACTGCTTGTTTCCATTGTTGTTCATTGAGACAATAAGTATGAGCCATCATATTAGCCGGAGTTAATCTTAAAATATCAGAGCCGAAAATAACTTCTGGGGTAGGGGCATCGAAAATAGCTAATAAATGAGTATGATCTGCTGAAGCAATTTCATAATGCCACCACGCTTGTGGAATATTGGCAACTTGGCCTGGTTTTATTGGTAAGTTTAATATTTGATTCGTAAATGGATTAAGTAAAGAAACAACAGCAGATCCTGAAATACAGTAAACGAGTTCAGCTGCATTTTGATGAATATGTGGTTCTACAACGTTGCCTGTACTTAAATAAATATCTAATAAAGAAGTGCTTTCTAAAGTGTTTAATTGTTTCATGCCAAGTACGTTTATATAATTTTGGGCATCTTTCTTAAAAAAATTACTTTTACTTAAATCATGAGTAAAGTTGGTTGAAGGAGAGGTGTAGTCAATAGTAGAAGTCAATCGTATTACCTGCCTTTCTATAGGTAAGTATGGATACAACTTTAGGATATGTGCCTAGTGTTAGTTATGTGCATTTGTCTGTATCATAATAAATTCACTTGTTTTATAAAGAATATAGGTTGTGCTTCTTATTTCTCATAATGTTAATACGGATAAAAATTAGAGCGAACTAATGAAAGTCGGAATTATTGATGTTAGGTTAGGAGTAAAAATATTAAAATTTATTTCGTATATTTTAATGGTTACGTTATAGGAAAAGACCAATGCCTTATAGAAAGGAATTGGCCTTTTATTTAAGAGAGTTTTTGATGAATCATTAATTGTGCTTTAGCAGTATTGGCGTAATTTAGCCACTCTAATTCCAAGTTTTGTTTTAAATCGAAATCGATTTCGATGATGTCAAAATGAGATACCTTTGTTTTAAGTGGAACAGGCATCCCATTTACTTTTGCTTTTTTCATGTTATGTGCAATTTTTGGAAATGCAGAGAAAGAAAAATCAATAATTGTAGCACCATCTGGTAAATAAATAGGTTGTAAATCTGTAGTATAAGCCGTAATGGTATTTTCGAATAGTTCATACGATACTAAATTGTGGAAGGCGACTGGATCTGTAGTTAATAAATTGTTATTCACAATGGTATCATTCATTATTTTATAAGATATTACTTGAACATCTACAGTTCTACTATTCAATAAATAAAAAATACCATTATCTTTTAATGTTTTTGCTGATTGCGTTTGAATGATAATTGTTTGTTCAGTATCATTCATATTTATTTTAGTTTTTAAATTGTTATTAAAATGGCTATTTTCAAGAGCGATATTATCTTCGAAAGAGTTTATAGTTGGTTTGTATAATTGATGAATCATTCCAAGAATTTTATAGCAATCTAGCACACTTGTAGTGGTGATACATATTCGTGAAACACTTGATACGTTTTGAGATTCTTGTAGTTGTGAGTAAGCAGAGTAAATGGGGCTGAGTTCATAACTTATTTCAAATGAAAGGGTAGTATCATAAAAAGAAAGTATGCCTTTTCTTAAATTCGTTATATTGTTTTGAATGCGTGGTACATATTCCGTTAGAAGATTATGTATTTTATTATATCTTTCCTTATGTAGATATTGAAAAGAAAGGTTTTCTAATTCATTCTGGATTGAATATAAACCGAATCGCTCTGCAAGTGGTGCAAAGAGTGTTAGTGTTTCATTTGCATAAGCTACTTGTTTTGCAGGCTTTTTAACACTCAATGTTTTAATGTTATGAAGGCGGTCTATAACTTTTATAATGCCAACACGTATATCTGTTTGAGAGGCTAGTAATAACTTTTTAAAATTAATTGCTTCGTATAATGCTTTCTTTTGACCACATAGTTTTTTTACTTTTGTTAGCCCATCTACAATATATTGAACGGTCGCACCAAAATATAACTTAACTTCTTCTAGAGAATGCTCTGTATCTTCTACAACATCGTGTAATAACGCAGCAACTAATGTTGTGACGTCAGCTTTATAATTTAGTAATATTTCTGTAACCGCGAAAGGATGCATGATGTATGGTTCTCCAGTTTGACGGTATTGTCCATCGTGTGCTTGCTCTGCAAACTTAATAGCTTTTTTAAATAATGTTAATTCCTCAGATTGAAGATAATTCGCCTTTCGTAATAATACCTCGCTCATATATATCCATCCTTTAAAATTATTTTTAATAATAATTCTATATAATATGATCAAGACCTTTTGAAATTGTAATTATTGTTTAAAAAAATAAAGTATATTGAGATTAAACTATATTCGTATTCGCATTCATACTTTGGATTGATGGAAAAAAGTAATGAACGTGTTAATTTAAAATTACATCAATCAATAATAAGGAGTGAATGTTCATGTCATTTAGTGAAATGATTAGAAATGAAGTGCTCAGCTGGGCGGGTGTTTCTGAAAAACCGCATCGATTTGGTGGTATTGAAATAAATTATGGTAAGAAAGAACTTGGTCATCTTCATGGTGAAAAGTTAGTTGATTTACCATTTCCGAAGGTAAAGCGAGATGAATTAGTGAACGAAGGGTTAGTGAAACCACATCACGTATTACCTGAATCAGGATGGATAAGTTATTATATAAAGAGTGAAGAGGATATTGCATTCGCAATTGAGTTATTTCGTATGCAATATGACCGAATACAAAAAAGAAATAAAGTAGATAAATAAAAATTTATTTTTATGTCACAGCCCTCCTAAATCGTTCGTCTTGTATGTAGAACGATAAGGAGGGATTTTATTATGAATACATTTGATGTAGCAATTGTTGGCGGTGGGCTTGCTGGGTTAACAGCATCTATATATTTAGCGAAAGCTGGAAGGAAAGTTATTGTATTGGAAAAATCCAGTCGCTTCGGTGGTCGAGGGATGACTATAAATAAAAATGGCATTTGTTTGAATCTTGGTGCACATGCTTTATATAGAGGTGGGGCAGCATTTTTAACCTTTAATGAGCTTGGTTTAAATCTTCCAGGTGGAATGCCATCTACAAAAGCGCATGGAATATGGAAAGGGGATGTATTTACTATTCCAACAGATTTTCGCTCTATTTTATCAACTCCCCTGCTTTCATGGTCTGCAAAAGTACAATTCTCACGTCTTATGATTCATTTAAGGAATGTAGATGTAGGAGAAGTCCCCCAAATGAGTCTAACTACATGGGCAGAAAATGAAATAAAAGATCCAATGGTGCGAAATATATTTTATGCACTATGCCGAACAACAACATACACGTATGCTCCTACAATACAATTAGCATCATCAGTATTAAAGCAAATACAGCTTTCTATGAAAGAAGGAGTATTTTACGTAGATGGTGGTTGGGAGACGATAATAACAAAATTAAGGGATTTAGCGAATGATGTTGGTGTGCAATTTCTAGCTAGTAAGCATGTTTTGGAAGTAGAACATTGTGAAGGTATACAAAAAATTCGTTGTTCGGATGATGAAGTATTTGAAGTTGATGCAGTTGTCGTGACTACTCCACCTAAAGAAGCTTGTAAAATAATAAAAGGTGCAGAAGGGACACGTCTGTATAGATGGAGTGAACAATCGGTACCGGTTACCGTTGCTGCATTAGATATTGGTTTGAGACGTTTAACCAATCCTATACATCATTTCGCATTGGGATTAGATCAACCTGTATTTTTCACGAATCAATCAAGAGCAGCCAAATTAAGTGAAGATGGAGCAATTGTAGTGAGTTTAATTAAGTACCATAATCCTATGCTAGAGATAAATCATTTTCATGATGATCAAGAACAGTTAGAAAATACGATGGAGTTGCTACATCCTAATTGGAAAAGAGAAGTTGTTGCAAAGCAATATTTACCGAAAATAACGGTAGTACATGATTTTCATCATATTGACCGTGTTGAAAAACCGGGCCCTAATATACCTGAAATGCCAGGTGTTTACGTTGCAGGAGATTGGGCTGGGCATGATGAAATATTAGCTGATGCTGCGGTAGCAAGCGGGAAACGTGTAGCGTTACACATTTTAAAGCAATTAGAAAGCGAGGCAGTTCATCATGGAAACGGAGCAATTATATGAAGCGTACCAACCATTATTATTTTCATTAGCATATAGAATCCTTGGGAGTGTTATGGACGCTGAAGATATCGTTCATGACGTATTTATCGCGCTAAATAATATAGAGGATGTTCAATCTATAGAAAATATGAAAGCATATTTGTGTAAAATGGCGACAAATCGTTCAATTGATAAATTACGTTCGGCAGCGCATAAACGTAATGTATATGTAGGAATATAGTTACCAGAGCCATTTGTGGAAGAGTCTGATGAGCCAGCAGAGTCGTTTGTAATGAAAGAATCCATTTCTACGGCATATTTATTACTTTTACAACAACTGTCTGAGGTAGAGAGAGTTGTTTTCATATTAAGAGAGGTTTTCAGTTATGAATACGAAGAAATCGCTTCAATTGTTGATAAGAGTAGTGTGAACTGCCGAAAAATCTTTCAACGTGCACGGAACAGTATTTTGGATAAGCCGAAGCAATCAACATTAAGTACGAAGAAAATGGCTGCCTATGTGGAAAAGTTTGTATCATCATTACAGTGTGGGGATGCGCAAGGCATGTTAGAAGTATTAAAAACAAATGCGATATTTAAAGCAGATGGTGGTGGTAAAGTTACAACTGCAATTAATCCGATTTATTCTGCAGATAAAATTATACGTTTGTTCTTTGGAATTGCAAAACGATTGCCAGAAAAGTATAGTGTTGATTTCAAAAAAATAAATGGTGCACCAGGCGTTATAGTTACAATAAATAATAAAGTGACGTATGTACTTTCATTCGCATTTGAGGATGAGAAAATTTCAAACATTTATATGATGGTTAATCCTGAAAAAATTATGCACTTAAATGTAATAGTATAAAAAAGACGCATTTCTTTAGAAGTGCGTCTTTTTTTTATTTTTCTAACATTTCAAGAGGTACATCTTTTTCGCCGGCTACCTCAAATTTAATTTCCCCGTCTTCTTCATAAATACGTGAAATAATCGGTATAGTAATCATTAATTTTTTATGCTGTTTTCGCTTTCTAGCGGCATCTAAGCTAATCACGTTCATTGTAAGCATCCTTTCTTCTAGAAATATATAAACAAAAGAAAATGCGTCCGGAAAGGGCGCTTAATTGAATTTGAAATACCGATTCATTTAAATGGGGTTTATATTATTTAATAACTGCAATTTAATTAAAAATAGTATGAATGGAATAATTGCACGTAGAAATTAACTTTACCAAAAAACGAAACAATATGCTATAAAAAAATTTAAAACTTTGTCATATAACGAGAAAAAGGTTTTCGTTTCGCATATAATGAAAGTAGACGGGCAGCAAGAGCTTTTTCATCATATTGCTTTGGAAAGGCGATGAAAAGGATGGATACTGTAGATTCATTATTATTTCAACTTGAACAATATGGAGAAGAGCATGATCGAAATAAAAAAACACGGGAAGAGAAATTACGGAATATTTCTCGTGAGATGGGGCAATTTTTATCAATTTTAGTAAAAGGGTGTAATGCAAAAAACATTTTAGAAATTGGAACTTCTAATGGTTATTCTACATTGTGGTTAGCTAATGCGGTAGAAGAAACAAATGGAAATGTAACAACTGTAGAGCTTTCTTCAGAACGGGTTGGAGAGGCAATTGTAAACTTTGAAAAGGCGAACCTTGTACAAAGAATTGATGTCCATAATCAAGAAGCAGGGGCGTTTTTAGATTCGCAATTAGATCATTCATTTGATTTTATTTTCCTAGATTCAGAACGTACACAATACATGTGGTGGTGGGAACATATAAAACGTATTTTAGAGCCAAAAGGTTTGCTTGTTATTGATAATGCAACTTCACATACAGAAGAATTAGCGGAGTTTATCAAGATGATTGAAGAAGATGATACGTATGAAACGGCGTTATTAGCTTTTCAAAAGGGAGCATTCGTTGCTCGAAAAAATAAGTAGAAGTGAGCATGACATAATTATCACATTGAAAGATAACAAATGTCAAAAGATTGAGTGCTGTATGATTTGAAGGAGATTGACCAATTGAATTTCAAATTAGATTGAAGAGGTAATAAATAATGGGATTCGTAAAGAATCCGCCTTCAGCATGTTCCTCTCTAGGTCTTAAGTCTGAGGAAAATAATGAAGAGAACAGGTATACTTATACTATGAAACAGGGAATGACTGCATAAGCAGGTATTTCTTGAAAAATCGATTTCAAGCAAGCAAAATGTGTATGAAATACGATATGTTAGATGAAATATAGTGCATATAAATTCGCACATATAAATAAAGGAGCGATTTTGTTGACTGAACTCGAGAAAAAAGAACCTGTATCGATTGTGAAAGATAATAATGTAGAAGTAGTAGTGGATACAGTAATAAAAGATGTCGAACTTGAAGAATTAAATAAAGAAGCTGATCTGTATGTACAAAAGTTAAATAGCGAGCAAAATACAGATTTATCAAAAGTATTGTCGCAGCTTGGAGACTTAGGAGATAAAGAGCAACAAGCAGCAGGACAAACGCTATCAGCATTAAAACGTCCTGTAACAGCGATGATGAATGGAAAGAACGAAGAAATTCCAAATACATTGTTAGAATTACGCAAAGTGGTATCAGAGCTTGATCCGAATTCATTAAAAGCAAGTGGTATGAAGAAAATTATGTTTAAAGTATTCAAGAAAAATCCACTTGAAACATACGTGCATAAATATCAATCTATAGATAAGCAAATTGAGGAGATTATAAGATCCCTTCTAATTGGTCGTGATAACTTACAAGAAGATACAGTTGGTCTTGAAATGTTAAAAGAGCAATCACATGATAAAATCCACGCTCTTGATAAACAAGTATACTTAGGAAGAAAACTTGCAGGCATGCTTGAAGCCGAGAAACAAAACCCAGAACGTCAAAGGGATATCCCGTTAATAAATGATGCATTAGAAAAAATACTTGTACGTACACGTAATATGCAGCAAGCAAAAAGTGTATTATTACAATCTATCGCATCTGTAGACATCATTAAGAAAAATAATGAAAAGCTATCAGAGGCAATTCGTAATGCAATTACGATGACGCAAAACGTTGTAACAGTTTCAGCTGCTATCCAGCTAGCGTTAACGAATCAACGTAAAACAATTGATGCCGTAAATGCGACAAATGAAGCAATTGAATCAATGGTATTAAGTAACTCACAAGCATTAAAACAAAATACAGAAGAAACAACAAAACTTCTTGAAAATCCTGCAATTAGTATGGATAAATTACGTGAATCATTCCAAAATGTATTTGCCGCTATTGAAGCATCTGAGAAATCGTCAGAACGTATTATTGAGTCTAGTAAGAAATTTGTAATTGAACTAGATACATTTAATGATGAGATGAAGCAGAAACTCATTCAGCGTCCAAGGAAATAACAGACTTTTAGAGGAGGTGAAAAAATGAGTTTCATTCAAGGAGTATTATTACTATTAGGATCATTACTTTTAATCGCATTTACTGTCGTTGTTCTAGTTGTATACTTCGGACGTAAACTTTATTTTTCATGGACGAAACCATATAAGAGAGCACAAGATTCCATTGAGAAATTATCAAACAAATCAACACCGTTTTTACAAGAATTTACGCAGCATCCACTCTTTTATCGCTGGGTTCGTACAGAAGGGAAAAAAGAACAAAATACTTTAAACACTCTTTTCTGTACTTCAGGCCAACGTACGAGAGAGCAAGTTTTCTCAATGTTACCGAAAGAAAAGCAGAAAAAAGTGCATGTGATGGCAAAAACAACGAAAAAGCTTACGAATGAAGATATTGATATCGCAACAATGAAAGTGAAAGATTTCTTGAGACAAGAATCACAACAAACTGTAAAACCGACAGACTTATCGTTTTATAAATTGTATTTCTATGATCGATATCCAGATGCATTAAATACAATTCAAGCATATAAACGCTCGATTAATCCTTCACTACAAAGAACGGTTGATGAGATTACAATTTCAGTATTAAATGCACTTCCATATTATCAAGAACAACGTATGTTTGAACAACAACATAAACTTGAAACGTTCTTAATGAAAGATTTAACAGCGATGCTATCGTTGGTAGTACAATTACCACCTTCACAAAGACCAGAGAAGGAAGAAGAACTGAAAATCTACTTGCAAAATTTCCAAAAAGAAATGGAAGTAGTAGAGCGAGATATCCGCGACTCGATTGATCACGATTTAAATGTGAAGATGAGAGCAGCGACTGAGAAGTTTAAGAATAAATAATAAAAGCGCCTTAAAGCTATAGTTTTTAGCTTTTAAGGCGCTTTTTTATTAGCTGTTATTTTGCTTTAACGGTAGTATGACTAGAAGCAATACTTTCATTATGCAATCGATCAACTGCAGTTACTACATACGTATACGTTTCTCCAGAAATAGCTGTTTTATCTACATAAATTTCTCCAAGTTTTGTTTTTCTTACAGTAGTAAGTAAATTTTTTGGGTTTTGTATATCTACTTCATTTTTTCCATTTACACGGTAAATGGCGTAATAAGCAGAATCATTCTCTCTATCACCAATGATACCTACAGCAATACCTTCCTCTCTTGGAATAGCACCTTTTAAAGTCGGTTGTTTTGGTGGATCATGATCAATCCAAGGCATAGGCGGGATTAATGCAGGGTGTTTATATATGTCTTTTGAGAGTCTATCTTTCACTCCAAGTGGATTATTATTAATATCTTTTAAGCTAAAATGCATACTACCTTTTATTTGAGGATATAGCCGGTTTAATACAATTTGTCTTGGGTATTCTTCAGGATCAGACCAAGCGGGGGCAGAGTTATTATTAATTTTATAGGCAGCCTGACCGATGTATAGGTGAATCGGTTTATTATTTGTTTCTTTTACCCACCAGTCTACTAATATGTCATATGCAGCGGGTGTGAAACCAATATTCCAATATATTTGCGGTGTAATGTAGTCAATATAACCTTTTTGTATCCACTCACGTGTGTCAGCATAAAGATCATCATAGTTTCTTTGTCCGGCGGTTGTGTTAGAGCCAGTAGGATCGTCGGCTATATTTCGCCACACGCCGAATGGACTAATGCCAAATTTCACATATGACTTTTCTTGTTTAATAGCAGCATTTAAACCTTTGACAAGTTCATTTACATTGTCACGTCGCCAATCCTCTATATTTGTAAATCTACCGTTATTATACGTTTCGTACGTTTTTTGATCAGGGAATTCTTCACCAACTACTTTATATGGATAAAAATAATCATCCATATGAAGGGCATCAATGTCATAATTTTGCACGATTTCTAAAGCGCCTTCTGTTATGAATTTTTTTACTTCTGGAATACCGGGATTGTAATATAATTTCCCGCCGTAAGGTACAACCCAATCGGGATGTTGTCTTGCAGGGTGATTATTTGATAATCGATTTATATCAGTGTGATTCATCGTTATTCGGTATGGGTTAATCCATGCGTGAAATTCTATATTTCTTTTATGTGCTTCTTCAACCATAAATGCGAGTGGATCGTATCCAGGGTCTTTTCCTTGTGTGCCCGTAATGTATTCAGACCAAGGACCGTATTTGGAAGGATAAAAAGCATCAGCAGTGGGTTTAATTTGTACAACTACTGCATTCATGCCAGTGCTTTTTACATCGTCTAGCAATCTTATAAATTCTTGTTTCTGCTTTTCAATAGGTAAGCCAGTTTTTGAGGGCCAATCAATATTAAGAACTGATGCAATCCATACTGCACGTAATTCATGTTTTTTGTACGTAGTATTAACTTCAGCATAAGTAGAGTGAGGGGGAATGAAAGAGAAAGGAATAAAAAAGATGACGATACAACATATCATTAATAAACGTTTCAAGATCATTTATACGCCTCCTTATTATATGGTTAACTAAAATAATATCTGAGGTGAGGTTGTTCTTACAATTGAGAAAAATGAATATTGAAACATTAATTTAATAGGAAAAATATTTTTAGTGAAATTTACTTTCATCACAACTAAATTCTTTCACTACTTCATATGCTTGTTAGTAAAGTGAAACTTCCTTTCATTCGAAGGGGATAATTCATAAGTATAGGAGGATTAATAAATGAAGGTTTTATTTGTTTGTTCTGGAGGAATGTCCAGCGCAATTGTTGTAAACGCTTTAAAAAAAGAAGCGGAGAAAAATGGTATGAACATGGAAGTACATGCAATTGGAACAAGTGAGGTGGAGGAAGAAGTAAAGAATGGTTGGGATGTTGTAATGGTTGCACCTCAAATTAGACATCGATTTGATTCAGTAAAAAAACTTGCAGAAGAGGAATCTGTTCCTTGCGGTATCATTCCGCCGAAAGCATACACACCGCTTGGTGGACCAACATTATTGAAAACTGTAAATGAATTAATTAGTTAGGGGGAAGCGTTATGAATAAGTTTGTCACGTTTCTTGATAAAAACTTATCTGGACCGATGGCAAGGCTTTCTGAACAGAGGCATTTACAAGCAATCCGTGATGGAGTTATTTCGGCGTTACCATTTATTATCGTAGGAAGTTTCTTTTTAATCGTAGCATTTCCGCCATTACCGAAAGATAGTTTCATATCCGTTTGGGCATTAAAGAATCAAACAAGTATATTAATACCATATCGTTTAACAATGTTTATTATGTCTTTATATATCGCATTTGGAATAGGATATAATTTAGCCAAAAGTTATAAGTTAGATGCTTTATCAGGGGCGCAGTTAGCAGTATGCTCACTACTTTTAACATTGACGCCTGAATTAATCGATAAAAAAGGATTTATGCTTCCGATGACAAATCTCGGGGGGCATGGATTATTCGTAACGATGATCGTATCTATTTTATCAGTAGAGATTTTAAGATTTTGTAAGACGAAAAATGTAATGATTAAAATGCCAGAACAAGTACCGCCGTCTGTTTCACGTTCGTTTGAAGCACTTATACCTGCTGCATTCGTTATTATTATAATGAGTCTAGTAACTGTCGTTTTTGGCATTGATTTACACCATGTTGTTGATAAATTAGCAGCACCATTAGTAAAAGCTGGGGATAGTTACTTCGGTGTAATCATTCCAGTGTTTTTAATTACGTTTTTTTGGTCATTCGGAATCCATGGTGTGTCGGTTGTTGGAACTGTTGCTCGGCCATTATGGGAAGTATACCTAGGGAAAAATGGCGAAGCAGTTGCTAGTGGAGCAGATCAGTTGCCATTCATTTCACCAGAGCCGTTATATCAATGGTTTATATGGATTGGCGGTTCTGGTGCGACGTTAGGACTTGTATTAGCTATGATTGTATTTGGTCGATCAAAATATTCGAAAGCATTATCAAGAACTTGTATTGTTCCGGGTATTTTTAATATTAATGAACCAGTCATATTCGGATTACCGATTGTACTAAATCCAATTTTAATTATCCCATTTATCATTACACCACTTGTAACAGCAACTGTTGCATATTCAGCAACTGCGATGGGATTTGTAACGCCAACACATATTATGCCACCGTGGACATTACCAGCTCCAATTGGTGCGTATTTAGCTACAGGCGGAGATTGGCGTGCAATTGTATTAGTTTTCATAAATATAGCAATATCATTCCTTATTTATCTACCATTCTTTAAAATGTACGACAAAAATATGCTTGAAATTGAAAAGAATGGAGACGGAGAATCTGTTAATCCGTGATTTTTATACTGTATTTATGAGTGATAGGTATTTTGCCTATCACTTCTTTCACATGAAGTCCAGAGAGGGTGAAATGGAATGAATATAAAATTTAGTTATAAAGGTGTATTTTTATTACTATTTGGAGTGATATGTGCGAATTTACTATTTGTACCTTTATTAAGAATGCTAAATCTATCACAAATGCATAGTATATGGCTCGTTACAAGCATTGCGGCAAGTATTTTGCTTACAGTAGTTGTTTCTTTCATTGATGGGTCGTTTACATCAAAAGTGCAGTTGTTTTTTAGATTTATAATATTTTCAATTGGCTGTACGTTTGTAACTTACATGATTGTTTTTTAGTAAATAGGAGGTTATGCATGTTATGTATATTGCAGGGGTAATGTCCGGTACTTCGTTAGACGGAATAGATGTAGCACTCGTTCATATAGAAGGAAGCGGTGTAGGTTCTAAAGTTGAACTCATCCATTTTACTACTGTGCCATTTTATAATGATATGAAAAATGAGATCCAGCAGGCATTATCAATAGAAAATTCAAATGTCCAACTCATATGCAGTTTAAATTTCAAACTCGGTTTATGCTTCGCCAACGCTGTAAAGGAAGTTTGTAAAGAGTCAAATATTTCATTGGAAAAATTAGATTTAATAGGTTCTCACGGACAAACGATTTATCATCAGCCAAAGCAAGATGGTAATATGATTCCCTCAACATTACAAATTGGAGAGCCAGCAGTTATAGCATATGAAACGAACACTACGGTTATCTCTAATTTTCGAACGATGGATATGGCAGCAGGGGGACAAGGTGCACCACTTGTGCCATATTCAGAGGTCATTTTGTATCGTCATCAAACTAAAAATAGACTACTACAAAATATTGGCGGGATCGGCAATGTTACAGTGATTCCAAGTAAACAAAGTAATGAGAGCGTTATTGCTTTTGATACTGGTCCAGGGAATATGGTAATGGATGATGTATGTCAAAGATTATTTCAGTTACCATATGATCAAAATGGTAGGATTGCAAAACAAGGAGTAGTTGTAGATGAAATTTTGACATATTGTATGAACCATCCATTTTTGAAAATGAATCCACCGAAATCAACTGGTAGAGAACAGTTTGGAGAAGATTTGTAAGTGAATTATTGAAGCGGTTTGGAAAGCATGGTAAAGAAAAGCTTTTGACGACTGTAACGATGTTTACAGCAAGTTCAATTGTTCAACATTATAAGAAGTTTATTCTTCCATATTTTGAAATCGATGAGGTAATTCTAGGTGGTGGTGGAAGTTATAATGATACACTTGTTGAAATGATACGGAATGGATTGAATGAAGAAAAATGTGCAATATTCATTCAAGAAGATATAGGCTATTCTTCAGAGGCGAAAGAAGCAATCGCATTTGCTATTTTAGCAAACGAAACGCATCATCGTAATCCGAGTAATGTACCGAGCGCAACAGGTGCAAAGAAATCTGTAGTTTTAGGGAATACAACATTCCCTCCAATAAGAAGATGAAAATGAGGTGAACATATGAAGTATATGATTGGAGTAGACGGCGGTGGATCTAAGACAGAAGCAATTGTATTTGATAAAGATGGAAACGAACTTGTAAGAGCTACAAGTGGATTTGGAAACATTTTAATAGATTTTAAAGAAGCACTTTTTCATATTATGGAAGCGATTGATCAATGCCAGAAAAGTGTAGTGAAAGAGAATTGCGTTTGTATTTGTTTAGGATTAGCGGGTATAAGTGGAGCAAATACAAATGAATTAACATTACGTCTAAAACAGAAGTATGGAACACAAATTGAAGTTTTTAATGACGCAATGATAGCGCATGCAGCTGCTTTAAAGGGGAAGGATGGAATTATAACGATTGGCGGTACAGGCGCGATTTGTCTTGGAAAGAAAGGAGAAGTGTACGAGTATAGCGGTGGATGGGGGCATATTTTAGGTGATGAAGGAAGCGGATATTGGATTGCGTTACAAGGTTTAAAGAGAATAGCAAATCAATTTGATCAAGGAGCTGCACTTTGCCCATTAAGCTTAAGTATTCAAGACGAGTTTCAACTTTTGACATCGTCTCATATAAAAAGACTAGTATATAGCTCTTCAAAAAATAAAGTTGCAGCAATTGCACCATTCATTATTGAGGAAGCGAGAAATGGGAATGATGACGCACGTGAAATAATTATACAAGCTGGAAAGGAATTAGCTAGGATTACAGTAAATGTTTATAACAAGCTGAAATTTAAGCACCCAACTCCAATTGCAGTAAGTGGCAGCATATTGCGTTTAGTTCCTGAAATATATGCATTATTCAAGAAGTGCTGTGAAGAAAGTATGGAAGAGATTACATTTGTATCACAAACAGAAATGGCAGTGAAAGGAACATATTATTTAATGAAGGATAGATACTTTTAAGAATAGTTGTATGAGAATTTTTGTATGAATTGTAAATATATGATGTTAAAATATATAAAGGGATGTGGATAAAAAAGTACAATATACATAGTTCTTGAATATTGTATATGTATTCCCATGTAGAAAGTGAATGATAACATGATTAATAGTATGCAATTTTTGTATCTGGTGGCTTCTTATTTATTTGGAAACATATTGACCGCTTATATAGTAACGAAATGGAGACATAACGTTGATATTCGAGATGAAGGAAGCGGTAATCCTGGCGCAAGAAATATGGGGCGCGTGTATGGAAAAGGGTATTTCGTCGCTACATTTTTAGGTGATGCAATCAAAGGAGCAATCGTAGTTTCTATTGCAAAATACCTTTTTGAAGATTCTACATTCATAATGTTAGCTTTACTGGCTGTTTTACTTGGACATATTTACCCAATTGTATTTAAAGGCAAGGGCGGAAAAGGCATATCCACTTTTATTGGAGGATTAATCGCATTTGATTATTTGATAGCGCTTACTCTTATTGCTGTTTTCATTATATTTTATTTAATCTTTAAAGGATTTACTAAGCCAGGCTTAATTACAATCGCTTGTTTACCGGTTTGCATGATTTTGTATTCTTACTCTATTGTTACGACTATTTTAAGTGCTCTTATCATTGTACTTATTTTATATGTAAATCGAGAATGAAATGAACTTGTAATAAGTGGAGTTAATCTCCACTTATAATTTTTATTAAATACATAAAGGAGATACAACATGGGGTTAATTTATAAAGTTGCTGATCAAGCTTGGGAATTTGAACGTATACATGAATTGAATTATAAAACATTTGTAGAAGAAATTCCGCAACATGAAGAAACGAAAGAGCGTGTTCGTATAGATCGTTTCCATGAAGAAAATACATATTTAATTTGTTTAGACGACAATAAAGTAGTAGGTATGGTTGCGTTGCGAGGAAAACGACCATTCTCGTTAGACTATAAAATTTCAAATCTAGATTTTTATTTGCAAGAACATGGAGAAAATGTATATGAAATTCGTTTGCTTTCAGTAGAACGTGCATATCGAAATGGAAGAGCATTGTTAGGTTTAATTCGCTTTTTACATCGTTATTTGCTTCTAAATGGATATGAATTGGCGCTCATTTCTGCTACAACTCGTGAACTACCTTTATATGAGCAAATGGGATTCAAATCTTTCCATACGTTAGTTGGAACAGAAGAAGCAGCCTTCCAGCCAATGTATGTTACCCCTGCTATGTTTGAAGCGTCGAATGTTGGGGGTATTATGACGAAGGAATATACGTTTTTACCTGGTCCAGTCGATATTGAAGAGAATGTTCGAAAGGCATTTTCTACTAAGCCTACTTCGCATCGTTCTAAGTCATTTCAAGTGACGATGGAAAATGTGAAAAAACGTTTACTGCAAATGACAAAAGCAAAACGTGTGCAAATCATGTTAGGAACAGGGACATTCGCGAATGATTCGATTGCTTTACAGTTACGTTCTATAAAAGGGAAGGGACTAGTATTAACAAATGGGGAATTTGGTAATAGATTAGTTGGACATGCAACACGCGCACAATTACATTTTGATACGTATAAAAAAGAATTGGGAGAACCGTTTATTTATACAGAATTAGAAAAAATAATGGAAACTGGCAATTATGAATGGCTTTGGTTTGTTCACCATGAAACGTCAACTGGAATGTTAAATGATTTAGACGGGCTAAATACTCTTTGTAACAAGCGTCAAATGAAATTATGTGTAGATTGTATCAGTTCGATTGGAGCAATACCGATAAATTTAAAGGATGTATATTTTGCAAGCGGCGTTAGCGGAAAGGCAATTAAATCGTTTACTGGATTATCTTTCGTTTTTTATAATCACAATGTGAAAGTAAATGAGACATTACCGGCCTATATGGATATTGGTATGTACGAAGAAAATGAAAGTATTCCATATTCTCATTCATGGAATTTAATGTATGCATTGCAAGAAGCATTAAAAAGATTCGAAGATGAAATGGCATTTGAAAAAATAAAAGAGACGTATGCATATATTGAACAAGCTATTACTACTATGAGTTTAAAACTTGTTTCACCTAAAGAACATGCTGCATCAATTATACTTACCATTCAATTAAATAAAGGTCTTTCTTCTAAAGCAGTAGGTGATGCGTTAGCATTACAAGGATATATTGTTCATTATGAGTCATCTTATTTACAAACAAATAATTGGATCCAAATTGCATGTTTAAATCATTATAAAGAACGTGATATGAAGAGGATGTTAAATTGTTTGCAAATGTGTGTATTACAGAATGGGGTACATATATAAAAACTTTTTCTTAACATAGATGGATTCGTATAAAGGAGCTACTGCATACGAAAACTTAGAATAGATCATTGGAAGAGGTGTTATTATGATAACTAAAAAACTACCATTACATATAGACGATATTAAAAAAGCTCAAAATATTCTAGATAGAAATGCTCGTAAAACCCCATTAGTAAAATCTTTTTATTTGACTAGTAAAACGGGCGGAGAAATTCACTTGAAATTAGAAAATATGCAATTAACAGGTTCTTTTAAATTCCGTGGCGCATTTAATAAAATGTCGCAGCTCACGGATCAAGAAAAAGAACGAGGCGTAATTGCATGTTCAGCAGGTAATCATGCGCAAGGAGTTGCATTATCTGCACATTTACTTGGTATTAAGAGTAAAATTGTTATGCCAATTTCTGCACCACAGGCGAAAGTTGAAGCAACTAAAGGATATGGATCTGAAGTGATTTTACATGGTGAAACTTTTGATGATGCAAAGGCAAAATGTGAGGAGATTACAAGGGAAACAGGTGAAACATACTTACATCCATATGATGATGTAGAGGTAATGGCTGGTCAAGGTACAATTGGATTAGACATTCTGGATGATATGTGGGATGTTGATACTGTTATTGTACCAATCGGCGGAGGCGGAATTATTTCTGGTATTGCTGTTGCATTAAAATCTTTTAATCCATCCATTAATATAATTGGTGTCCAAGCAGATAATGTTCATGGGATGAAGGCATCTTATGACAAAGGTACAATTGTAGAACATTATGAGGCACCTACTATAGCAGATGGTTGCGCGGTTAAAATACCAGGAAATTTAACTTTTGAAGTTGTAAAAGAATTAGTAGATGATATTGTAACAGTATCAGAAAAAGAGCTGGAAGTAGCGATGAAAGATTTATTACAACGTGGAAAGGCTGTTGTAGAAGGTGCGGGTGCATTAGCTACTGCTGCTCTACTGGCAGGGAAAGTTGATCAATATATTAAAGGGAAAAAAGTAGTAGCGGTAATATCTGGTGGGAACGTAGACTTACAGCGTATTTCGAGTGTTTGTGAGCAATTTTTTGTGGCGAATGAAGTGAAGTAGTATTTTAAAAAATTGTTTTATGAACAAGGAGCTAAGAGGAATGATCTTAGCTCTTTTTAATTATGCCTGTGCTGAAGAAAATAATGACTCCATTTTTACTTTGCTCTTCTCTCGAATTTCAGCATCTGCGTGTCTCATAACATATTTATGCGCTACAGCGATTGCTAAAACATCATCTAATAAGCCAATCCCAATAATAGCAGCAATATCTGGAATGAAATCAATAGTTAATACGTAATAGGATAAAGCGGCTAATATTATGAACTTCGCTTTAGTAGGTAACCCTTTTTTTCTCATTGTGTAGTATAAAATAATACTTTCATATACGCTTGATTTCCCAAGGTTTGCTGAGCTTTTTTTGAACTTTTTCCAAAGTGTCTGTTTCTCCATATAAACACTCCTTTTACAAAAACATCGATTTTTTAAAAGGATAGACAAAGAAGTAGGGAAATAATCAATTTTATTGTTTTTCTTATTGTATATTCCATAAAAATAGGGAATTACCTGTTCAAAATAATAGAATGTTGGTTATGTAACGACTCACAGTGTTTTGTTACATAAGTATGTACAGTAAAATGTATGTGGATGATTTATTTATTATTAAAAATTGAATAAAGGGTATGGGGGAAGAAAAATGAAGATAATAGAACTACCAATTGAATTTGAATTTAATGAGGCAAAACAATGTATTTATCCGAGCTTACTTATAGTAAACAATGAATTAACTTTAGTAGATACAGGTTATATAAACTTTTTACCTTTAATTGAAGATGCAATTGTAAAACTTGGGTATGAGATGGAAAACTTAAAAAATATAATTATTACTCATTATGATGATGATCATATAGGATCTTTATATGATTTCAAAATGAAATATCCTCACATTAATATTATTGCTAGTGAAATTGAATCTAACTACATTAATGGTGAAATAAAATCGGAGAGACTAGTCCAAGCTGAAGAAATGTTAGAATGTATGCCAAATGGAGAAAAAGAATTTGGTAAATGGTTTATACAACAGCTAAAAAATATAAGACATATTTCCGTCGATGAAAAAGTAAATGATGGCCAAATGATTTTGAATAATGAATGTCAAATAGTAGCGACGCCAGGACATACTTCGGGGCATATTTCATTATATTTTCCGAATTTAAACTGTGTAATTACGGGAGATGCAGCGGTTCAAGAGAATCGTGAATTAGTTATAGCTAATCCGAATTTTTGTTTAGATTTAGAAAAAGCGGAAGAGTCTTTAAAGAGGATTAAAAACCTTAAAGCTGTAACTTATTATTGTTATCATGGAGGGAAACTTACTGTTTAAAATAATAAAAAAACGATCTTTCCTATATCGAAAAAATCGTTTTTTTAATTCATAGATTCTGCAATTTGGATTAAATCCTTTACGTTATATTTTCCTTGTATATAGCGTTTGTTACCAATTGCAATTGTATATTGAAAACCATTCTTCTGAAAGATAAGTTCATATGCTGAATCAAAATGAGGATAATATAATGCTTTTATATTATTTTTTAAGCTGTAGAACGTAGCTCCCCTATGTACATAGAAGCCTAATTTGTTTTGAACTGGTGAAACAGTGATTTTAAAAATCCCATTAATATCTTCATTGTAGTATTGGAGGTTTAAGTAATCGTTATAGATGTACCCTTGAAATTCGTGAATTTCGAACGGGAATTTTGTAGGAGTAAGTATATGTTCCTTATACTTCATTTCATATTCTTTTACGATAGTAGCTTCTTTCATAAGTGGATTGGTACCATCATAAATTTGATTCATTTGAGATATTTTATTATTTTTTGTTACTATTTCTAAAATGAAACCGATAGTAAATTCATCATTAGTGCCTTTGAAATAAGAAATAAGAATTGTAGTATCTTCTTTTGGAGATGGTACTATTTTAATTTCATGAATAGGTTTTTCCTTTTGGAAAGTAGGTAGTTCAACTCCTTCTGTTACATATGACTGCATTAATTTTTTATCATTTTTGAGTAAAGCATGTTTGAATTCACTGATTACATCTGTTTGAGATTTCGCCATTATAATTGTGGTGGATTGAAAATATAGTAAGAAAAATAAGCAAAAAATTTTTATGAATGTAGTAGTTAATTTTATTATCATATAACTATCTTTCCATAAATTTGTAATGTATATATGTATAGGAGGAGAGAAGATGAGTTTATTGCTTGATGTAATAATGGATATAATTTTATTTTACCCTCGAAATGACATGAAATTAAAACATCATATTGCCAAATTAAGTGAATTTGAGTGGTTTCGAAGGCTACACGAAGATACAAAGTATACGAGATTAATTTGGAGTAATAGAAAAATTAAAAAGTTCATTTTGTCTTCTACTAACATGGAAGCATTAATAAATTCGGAGGAAAAACAAAAAGAATTTATTCACCTAGTACACGAGGAATATAAAAAAAGAAGATAAGAATTTTTTTATTTTTCATATTTGGCGAAACAAATGGTACAATGAAAGCTAATGTGAAAAATAAGGAAAAGAAGTGGTCTATTTGAAAAACTTTTTAGAATTAGGAATTAGTGAAACTTTTAATCATACATTACGTGAAAATGGAATTACAGAAGCAACACCAATTCAAGAGAAAGCAATTCCGGTAATACTGTCTGGTAAAGATATAATTGGTCAAGCAAAAACTGGAACAGGTAAAACACTTGCATTCGTGTTACCGATTTTAGAAAAAATCGATCCAGAATCTAGTGATGTTCAGGCTTTAATTGTTGCGCCAACAAGGGAACTAGCACTGCAAATTACAACTGAAATTAAAAAAATGCTTGTTCAAAGAGAAGATATTAATGTACTAGCGATTTATGGCGGGCAAGATGTAGCGCAACAATTGAGAAAATTAAAAGGTAATACACATATTGTTGTAGCGACACCAGGACGACTATTAGATCATATACGACGTGAAACAATTGATTTAAGTAATCTTTCAACGATTGTACTAGATGAAGCTGATCAAATGCTTTATTTCGGTTTCTTATATGATATTGAAGATATTTTAGATGAGACACCTGATAGTAAACAAACGATGCTATTCTCAGCAACGATGCCAAAAGATATTAAAAAATTGGCGAAACGTTATATGGATGAGCCGCAAATGATTCAAGTACAAAGTGAAGAAGTAACGGTAGATACAATTGAACAGCGTGTCATTGAGACGACAGATCGTGCAAAGCCAGATGCACTTCGTTTTGTTATGGATCGTGATCAGCCATTTTTAGCTGTTATTTTCTGTCGTACAAAGGTTAGAGCAAGTAAGCTTTATGATAATTTAAAAGGACTAGGTTATAATTGTGCTGAACTTCATGGTGATATACCTCAAGCGAAACGTGAAAGAGTTATGAAGAGTTTCCGCGAAGCTAAAATTCAGTACTTAATTGCGACTGATGTAGCAGCTCGTGGACTTGATGTAGATGGTGTAACGCACGTATTTAACTTTGATATTCCAGAAGATGTAGAAAGCTATATTCACCGCATTGGCCGAACAGGACGTGCAGGTGGATCAGGTCTTGCAATTACATTCGTTGCAGCGAAAGATGAAAAACATTTAGAAGAAATTGAAAAAACGCTTGGTGCACCACTGAAAAGAGACATAATTGAACAACCGAAGATAAAACGTGTTGATGAAAATGGAAAACCGTTACCAAAGCCGGCTCCAAAGAAATCAGGTCAATATCGTCAAAGAGATAGCCGTGAAGGTTCTAGAAGTGGTTCAAAAGGTGGTCCAAGAAACGATTCAAGAAATAGTTCGAGAAATGATAACAATCGATCATTTAATAAGCCAAGTAATAAGAAAAGTAGTACAAAACAAGGTCAGCAAAGACGTGGCCGTTAATTAGTTATTATTCTAAAAGAGTCGCAATGCGTTGCGGCTCTTTTTTGTTTTTATACAATGAAGTCGATATAAGTACAAGGGTGGTGCACAGAAGTAATTTTTAAAATTTCATTCACCGAATTGAAAAATTAAAAATTCATAAAGGAAATCAAAAGTAGGATGTTGTATATGTACAATAATTAGGAAACTTTTTATTAACTAAACATATAATTTAAATAGACCGACAGTCGGTCTGGTGGGAAGGGGAACTTGAATGCGAATTGTAAAGGAGTATGAGGAGCGCAGAAAGGAAATTTTAGAAACTGCTGAACGTTTATTTGTTACTAAAGGATATACGAAAACAACAGTAAATGACATTTTAAAAGAGATAGGGATAGCAAAGGGGACGTTTTATCATTATTTTAAGTCGAAAGAAGAAGTGATGGATGAAATCATTATGAGGATTATTAAAGCGGATGTTGCTAAAGCGAAAGTAATCATCTCTAATCCAAATATCCCAGTTTTAGAAAAGTTATTTCGAGTTTTAATGGAGCAATCGCCAAAATCAGGTGACATAAAAGATAAAATGATTGAACAATTTCATCAACCCAATAATGCAGAAATGCATCAAAAAAGTTTAGTACAATCCATTATACATTTATCTCCTGTTTTAGCGGAAATTTTAGAACAAGGAATCGATGAAGGCGTATTTTCTACACCATACCCACAAGAAACGATTGAATTATTACTCTCTTCAGCACAAGTCATATTTGATGAAGGTTTATTCCAGTGGAAGCCGGAAGAAATGATGAGAAGAGCGAAAGCTTATATTAAAATGATGGAAGTATCTGTTGGAGCGAAAGAAGGATCCTTTGATTATATGATCGAGGTTTTAATGAAACAGAAATAGCTTTTTTCTGTTTGGGTATTATAGACCGGCAGTCGGTCTAAATTTGAATGAAGGGTGTGATGAAGATGCCAGCAAGTATAAAATCTTCGATGAAAGATTTTCACTTAATGGTGAGTGGGCAAATTATTACTATTTTAGGATCAACACTTTTACGTTTTGCTCTGTCGTTATATGTGCTAGATATAACAGGGCGTGCTGATATATTCGCAGGATTATATGCTGTTACGAGTATTCCGTTTTTGTTAGCCCCTGTTGGCGGAGTGATAGCAGATCGTTTCAATCGCCGTAATGTAATGGTCATTTTTGATTTTATTAACGCTGCGATTGTATTAAGCTTTATAGTTTTATTATTTACTGGATCTGTATCTATTATATTGATTGGGACAATTATGTTTTTACTAGCAGTTATTAGTGCAATGTACTCACCGGTTGTAATGGCAAGTATTCCGCAATTAGTTCCTGAGAAAAAGTTAGAACAAGCGAACGGTATCGTAAATGGTGTGCAAGCACTATCTAATATAGTTGCGCCTGTATTAGGTGGAATATTGTACGGCATAATTGGTTTGAAAATGCTCGTAATAATAAGTTGCTTCGCTTTCTTTTTAACTGCGATTTTAGAAATGTTTATTACAATACCTTTTATAAAAAGAGCGCAAGAAAGCCATATCATATCGACAATTGTAAAGGATATGAAAGAAGGGTTTATATACGTTTTAAAACAACCATTTATTTTGAAATCTATGCTTTTAGCCGCATTACTAAATTTAATACTAACACCGCTATTTGTAGTTGGTGCTCCAATTATTATAAGAGTAACAATGGAAAGTAGCGATACTTGGTATGGAATTGGAATGGGGTTGATCGATTTTGCTACTATTTTAGGTGCATTATCAATAGGTTTTTTTGCGAAAAAACTACAGATGAAAACACTGTATTACTGGATGCTTTTAATAGCTTTATTAGTAATACCAATGACACTATCAGTTACGCCATTTATTCTTAATTTAGGATACTATCCATCATTTATCCTCTTTATACTTTCTTCTATTCTAATTGCAATGATCATGACAAGTGTATCCATCTATGTGATTACTGTAGTCCAAAAGAAAACACCAAATGAAAACCTAGGAAAAGTAATGGCAATTATAATAGCAGTATCTCAATGTATGGCGCCAATTGGGCAAGTCGTTTATGGTTTTATGTTTGAAGAATTCAGTATGAACATTTATTTACCTATATTAGCAATTAGTTTCATAATGATAATAATAGCGATAGTGACGAAGAAAATATTATGGAATGAAGGGAACTAGCTTCATATGATTAAGAGAATGTTAAAACGAGATTTATCTCAAAATAAAATGATAATTACCATTTTATTTATGTTTATCATGTTATCAAGTCTTTTAATGGCTAGTGCTTCAAGTAACGTTATTAATCTATTGAATTCAATGGATCAATTGTTTAAAGTATCAAGCGCACCGCATTTCGTACAAATGCATGCTGGAGAAATAAATCAAAAGTCAATCGATTCATTTGTTAAAAGAACGCCTATTATAAAAAAACAGCAAACGGCTGAAATGGTTCAAATAAATGGAACCAACATTTTTATAAAGAAGAAAAATCAAGCGGAACATAATAGTGTAATGGACATTAGCTTCGTGAAACAAAATAGTAATTTTGACTTTTTATTAAATTTGAATAATGAAGTGGTCGATGTTAGGAAAGGGGAAATATGGGTTGTTAAAAATAATAATGAACTAGAATTTACTATTTCAGCATTTGTTCGTGATGTTCAAATGAACCCATCAATTGTTAGTTCAAAACGATTTGTAATAAGCAATGAAGATTTCGAAAGAATAAAGGGGAATTTTGGAGAAAGCGAATATCTTATTGAATTCCAGCTAACAGATGTAGATAAAATAAATGAAATTGAAAATCTATACCAGTCATCGAACTTACCTCAAAAAGGTCCCTCTATTATGTATTCACTCTTTAAAACACTCAATTCATTAACAGATGGAATAATAGCTGCAGTACTTATCATAATAAGTGCATTATTAATGATAATCGCAATTTTATGTATTAGATTTACGATTATTACTTCAATGGAAGAAGACTATCAGGAAATTGGTGTAATGAAAGCTATCGGCATTAAAAGTAAAGATATTCAAAAACTATATGTAACAAAATATGTTGTTATTTCTGCTAGCGGATGTATATGTGGATATATACTTTCATTATTTGTTTCAAAAATATTCACCTCTAATATCTCACTTTATATGGGGACAGCAAATACAAGTGTTTTACATTTTGTTGTACCATTAATAGTCACAGCTTTGTTATTTCTAGCCGTTATCCTTTTCTGTCGTCTCATTTTGCGGAATTTCAGGAGAATAACAGCAATAGATGCTTTACGATCAAAAGATAATCTAGGAAAGAGGAAGGTAAAAAGTTCTTTTTCTCTCTCTCAAACTAATATTACAAATGTAAATATATTTATTGGTATACAAGATGTAGTAAAACGATTTAAGTTATATCGCGTATTAAGTATCGTTTTAATCATAGCCGTGTTCATGATTGTTGTACCTGTTAACTTTTTGTATACGATTCAGTCACCGAAGTTTGTAAATTATATGGGAACAGGAAAAAGTGATATTCGAATAGATTTACAGCAATATGAAAATATAGAGAAACGATTTAAGGATGTAATTTCATATATACGAAATGATGAAGAAGTAGAAAAATATGCAGCATTTGTAACGAGTACATTTAAAATGGTGAACGCTGATGGTACACATGAAAACTTAAATATAGAAGTAGGAGACTTCACTCAATTTCCAGTAGACTATATTCAAGGTATGGCACCAAAAAATGAAAATGAAATTGCTCTTTCTTATATGAACGCAAATGAATTAAAAAAGAATGTAGGGGATCATATCGTTTTATTTGTGGATGGGAAAGAGGAAACACTAACGATTAGTGGTATGTATCAAGATGTAACGAATGGTGGGAGAACAGCTAAAGCTAGTTTTTCTAATAATAATGAAAATATATTATGGTATGTAGTAAATGTAGATACGAAGCCTACTGTGAATCTGCAAGAAAAAGTGAAGGAGTATAAACAAAATTTTAATTCTGCAAAAATAACAGATACGGATGATTATTTAACGCAAACTTTAGGAGAGACAATTAAACAATTAAGACTCGTGACTCAAGTGGCTATTTTGATTGCGATATTGATATCAGTTTTAATTACTGCGATGTTTTTTAAAATGTTATTAGCAAAAGACTCCTCCCAAATATTAATAATGAAAAGTATTGGTTTTTCTAGAAAAGATATTCGTATACAGTATATAACACGTTCTATCGTCATTGTATTATTAGGCATTGTGACAGGGACATGTATAGCTGCTACACTTGGTGAAATGTTAGTAAGTTGGTTAGGCTCATTTATGGGAGCAGCTCATATAAAGTTTGTCGTAAATCCCATCGTTTCTTATGTAATATGTCCAGCTATTTTATTTATATCTGTGACTGCAACAACAATTTTCAGTAGTTTTACTATGAAGCAAACAAACGATGTAAAGTCAAATGGGGAGTAGGGGTGTATCACTTGAAAAAAAATTTAGAAGTAAGGCAATTAAACAAAACATATTCAATAGATGGAAATGCAAATTATCACGTGCTAAAAAATATAGATTTAGAGGTTTATGAGGGAGAATTTGTATCGGTTATGGGGCCTTCTGGTTCTGGGAAATCGACGTTACTATATAATATTAGTGGAATGGATCAAATGTCATCAGGAAGTGTGAAAATTGGTAGTAAAGAAATATCTTGTATGAAAGAAGAAGCGTTAGCCAAATTGCGCCTTACTGAAATAGGATTTATTTTTCAGCAGAGCAACCTTCTTAGAAACTTGAATCTATTTGATAATATCATTTTGTCTGCATATTTAGCGAAATGTGAGAGTAAGAAAATAGTAAATCAACGTGCTCTGGAGCTAATGGGGAAAATGGGGATAAGTGATATAGCGTCTCATTATATAACCGAAGTATCTGGAGGGCAATTACAAAGGGTCTCTATATGTAGAGCGCTTATTAATAATCCAAATGTTATTTTTGCAGATGAGCCGACTGGTGCTCTAAATTTAAAATCAACAGAAGAAGTAATGCAAATATTATTAAATATTAACCGTGATGGAACGACTATTATGTTAGTAACTCATGATGTAAAGGTAGCAGCGAAAACAGAAAGAGTTCTTTTTTTTATGGCAGACGGTGAAATTGTTAGTGAAATACAGTTAGGTAAGCTTAGGAACGATGATTTAAAAGCGCGAGAAGAGAAGTTGTTAAAATGGTTAGCTGTACTTGGATTTTAAAGACAAAAACTCCTATTGGGTATAGGAGTTTTTTCTTTGCTTGAAAGTTCAATAAGATTTATAATAATTTTCTGACTATTAAATTTAGGGGGATATAAATGAAAAGTGAAACTTTGCATACTCAAGAAGATATTACTAAAATGCTCGATTCATTATTAAGATCGGCAGAACCATTTTGGAATGAATTTTATGCGAATAGAGAAAAAGATGTTCCGTTTTTTGAAAATGTTCCGGATGAGAATCTGGTTTCATATATAGAAACAGGATGGGTTTCCAAAGGGAAAGTGCTGGAACTTGGATGTGGCCCAGGAAGAAATGCAATTTATTTAGTGACTGAAGGATTTGATGTAACAGCAGTGGATTTATCTATAGAAGGCATTAATTGGGCGAAAGAGAGGGCATTAGAAAAAGGAATAGGAATTCACTTTATTTGTGATTCAATTTTTAATTTAGAGGTTCAAAATGAATTTGATTTTGTATACGATTCGGGTTGTTTACATCATATTCCACCACATAGAAGGATACATTATGTGGATTTAATTAAAAACTCATTGAAATCGGGTGGTTATTTCGGATTAACATGTTTTGCAGCAGGTGATTTAGATGAGCGAAATGGATCAGAAATAACAGATTGGGACGTATATAGAGGTTGGAGTTTACAAGGTGGTCTTGCCTATTCGGATGAAAAATTAAGGGAGATATTTAAAGAGTTTGAAGTGATTGAAATTAGGAAGATGAAACAAATTGAACAACCAAATACTATGTTTGGAGAGTCATTTCTTTGGACAGCATTATTTAAGAAGAAATAAGGAAGTAGATAATTGACAAACTCATCGTTTTTATAGACAATACATTTACAAGAATATACGTTCGGTTTTTGTTAGCCGGTGTATGTTTTACATAAATACATAACAAGGGGCTGTCTCCATATGAGTAACACAAATCAAAAAATTACTACGTTTTTAATGTTTGAGGGCAAAGCTGAGGAAGCGATGAATTTTTATACGTCGCTATTTGATCAATCAGAAATTGTAAGTATTTCTCGCTACGATGAAAATGGACCTGGTAAAGAGGGAACCGTAATTCATGCAACTTTTACGCTAAATGGCCAAGAGTTTATGTGTATTGATAGCTATGTAAATCATAATTTTACATTCACTCCAGCTATGTCTCTTTATGTAACTTGTGGGACAGAAGAAGAGATTGAAACGGTCTTTCATAAACTAGCGCAGGATGGAGCAATTCTTATGCCTTTAGGTTCTTATCCGTTTAGTAAAAAGTTTGGCTGGTTAAATGATAAGTATGGTGTATCTTGGCAGTTAACTCTTGCTGAATAAAAAAGAAAAAGCGTAGCGTATTTGTTTAATGGATTTAGTTAAAATCTTGAAAAATTAAATAACATAAAAAAGCGTTCCAACTGTCAACAGGTTTGGAATGCTTTTTTTATGTGGAAGTGAGTTGTTTAAAACTTACCAATTCTACGATTATTTTAAATGAATGGAATGGATGTGTAATTTTGTGTCTTTTTAGAATTTTTAGTGATTATTAATATTTATCTGTTAATATAAATATAGACAACTATGTATTAACTATCAGGCGGGTTAATAGAAAAAGGAAAGCATAAATAGTTAATAAGCTTACACATAAAATGCAACTAGATTGTTAGGAGGACTAATCACAATGGATATTACACAACAAAACAGTAATGCATGGGATAAGAAGGTTGAAGAAGGTTCTAGATACACGCAGCCTGTAAGTAGCGAGGTTATTGAGAAAAGCAAATCAGGTGAATGGGAGATTACAGTGACTACGGAAAAATCAGTTCCTAGAGAGTGGTTTCCAAAGTCATTAGATGGATTAAAGATACTTTGCTTAGCATCAGGTGGCGGACAACAAGCACCAGTTCTAGCTGCTGCTGGAGCAGATGTAACAGTTACTGATATATCTAAGAAGCAATTGGAACAAGATGCAAAGGTAGCAAAACGGGATGGTTTGACTTTAAAAACAGTACAAGGAGATATGTCAGACCTTAGTGATTTTGAGAATGAATATTTTGATATTGTTGTAAATCCTGTTTCTAATTTGTTTGTAAAAGATATTCATCTTGTATGGAATGAAGTTTCTAGGGTTTTAAAGAATAAAGGTATTCTTATTTCTGGATTTACAAATTCGTTACTATGGATTTTTGATGATAACCAAGAACAAAAAGGTATTCTTGATGTTAAACATTCAATTCCTTCATCAACATTGGATTATTTACCAGAGGATGAAGTTCAAGATTACATCGATTCAAATCAAACAATAGAATATGCGCATACTCTAGAAGACCAAATCCAAGGCCAAGTTGAAGCTGGTTTTGTTATAACAGGTTTTTATGAGGATGATTTTGGTGGAACAAGGATATTAGATAAGCATATTAAAACCTTTATTGCGACAAAAGCTATAAAGGTAAAGATGGATTAAGAATTTTTGCTTGTCATACGGGGCGTTAGTCGAAGACGGCTCTTAAAATAGAAAAGGATGGTGCTTTCCATCCTTTTCCTTATGTATTTTGAGTGTCGAAACTATTCTCAAAACAAGTTTTACACTACCAATTGTATAATTAGGTTATGCTTTTATATTAAGAATTTTGCTGGCCGAATCTTTTTCCAAGTTTAGCTAACAATTCAGGCTGATCGGCTTGGCTCATTTCAACTTCAATAAAGATAAGTTGATTCTTATTTAAAGTTATATTCGTTAAGACTTCTGCTAACTCTATTTCATTTTCCACCTTACATGTTAGACTTTTTTTTCTAATCCGAATACGTTTGCGAGTTTTGTGTAATACCACATTTGTATGTCATTATACGATTCGTTTTGGCCGTAAATTGCACGTTCAACAGTGTATCCGTTGTTCTTGATTAAAAATATAATCGGTTTCAAATTTTGACGTAGTATAGTTGATAACTCTTGGGCAGTTACTTGGAAAGAACCATCACCAATACTAATAATACAATCAGATTCATCAATTCTCTTTCGCAAATACGGAGAACTTACATCACCAGTATAAACCCCTATACATTGAGGGGGTTTTTCTGGGAATATTCCTTTTCCCATACTTAACGTCGCGATAGGAAACCCAGTTTTTTCTACGAATTGATGTAAATTTTCTTTAGCGTGAAATCGATCTACTTCAAAATCAGCTAAAATTACAGGGTTTTGGCGTTATTTATTTTTGAAGTGGCATGTAGAAGCATTTTGTCCAATGCTTCTTTATTACTTAAAATCGGTTTATATAAAATTGGTTCTGTAGGTTTATTAATGGGTTTATTATACACATCAATCGGCAAATTAATATGAACAGGGCGTTTTTTCATTCCAACATGCACGTAAAACACGGTCAATTTCCTCAGCAGCATGCTCAGGTGTTACATTTGTTTGTGTCACAGTGATTTCTCGATACATAATGGAAAAGTGATCGAACTTTCCATCGCCTAACGTATGATGGACGATTGCTCCATTTTCCATTACTTTTGTTGGTGGAGTACCCGTGATTTTTATAACTGGCACGTTTTCTGCATATGAGCCAGCAATACCGTTAATGGCGCTTAATTCTCCGACACCGAAAGTAGTAATAAGAGCAGCGATTCCTTTTATGCGAGCATATCCATCTGCAGCATATGCCGCATTTAATTCATTACAATTGCCAATCCACTTTAAATTTTCATGTGCTACTACATCATCTAAAAAGGCGAGATTATAATCACCAGGAACCCCAAATATATGTTCAATTCCTAATTCGTGTAGTCTATCCAATAAATATGTACTTACAGTATATTGTTTTTCCAAATGAATCATCTCCTAATTATGCAATGAATGTTTCAATAAACTAAATAAGTTCTAATGCGTTGATTAAAATATTCAATACTAGATTGTGGTATAATTTACATACAGGGGGAAAGTAGATGACACAACATAAAGAAGAACAGATGAATGAGGCATTAGCATTATTTTACTTTGCATATAAAACATTTACTGAAAAGCCAGATGAAATTATAAAAGAGTACGGTATACAACGAGTACATCACCGAATTTTATTTTTTATTGCACGTTTTCCAGGGATAAGTGTAAATGAGTTATTATCACTGCTAGAAATAAGTAAACAAGCTCTACACGGACCATTACGACAACTTGTGGAAAAGAATTTAATTGAGAGTAATGAAGCTACACATGACCGCCGTGTGAAACAGTTATCTTTAACAGAAGAAGGTACAGATTTAGAGAAAAAACTGAGCGATGTTCAAAGGATGCAAATGGATGCTATTTTTTCAAAATTTGGTGAATCATGCGAAGAAAATTGGCATCAAGTTATGAATGAAATGGCAAATAGCCGATCAGGTTTTGATGCTTGGATATCGAAACGGGAAATACCAGTCGATCAAAAATAATGAGAAAATATATCTGTTTTTATAGTTTGAAAAAGAACAAATTTTATCCATGCATTTGGCAACTATGGATAAATCATAGAGTGAATGGATTAAAAGTTACATTACTAGATACTTTATACGTGTACGCGATGGAACAAAAAAATCCACATTTCCGAGAGGGGAATAATAATGATAAAACTTGTACTTATTCGTCACGGACAAAGTTTATGGAATCTTGAAAATCGCTTTACTGGATGGACTGATGTAGATTTATCAGAGAATGGATTAAGTGAAGCAAGAGAAGCAGGAGCAATATTAAAGGAAAATGGTTATACTTTCGATGTTGCTTACACATCTGTATTAAAACGAGCAATCCGAACTTTATGGATTGTGCTGCATGAAATGGATCTTACTTGGGTGCCTGTACATAAATCGTGGAAACTAAATGAAAGACATTATGGCGCACTACAAGGATTGAATAAAGAAGAAACTGCAAAAAAATATGGAGAAGAACAAGTTCATATTTGGAGAAGAAGCATTGATGTAAGGCCACCTGCTCTTACTGAAGATGACCCTAGATATGAAGCGAACGATCCAAGATATAAAACACTTCAAAAAGATGAATTCCCATTAACTGAATGTTTGGAGGATACGGAGAAACGAGTGCTTAATTATTGGCATTCAGAAATTGCACCGTCATTAAGAAGTGGTGAGAAAGTAATTATTTCATCTCATGGTAATACAATTCGATCGCTAGTGAAATACTTAGACAACCTTTCAAATGATGGAGTGGTTTCATTAAATATTCCAACTAGCATTCCGCTTGTTTATGAATTAGACGAAAATTTACGTCCGATTCGTCATTATTACTTAAGTATTGATGGAGAAGTACCTGAAGGGGAAATTCCGAAACATATTTCTTTTTAACATGAAAATTTGTAACGCGTGCTTGTCTACATATACAATGTAGATTCATGATAAAAAGACGTGGTACCTTCTAATGTATATGCGATATTGCTAATTTTAGAAGCTTGTCCACGTCTTTTGTCATAAAGAGAGCTGCTTGTGCATGTAATGATATCGTGAGTAGTTTTTGAATGGAGGGTGATGTGATTGGTGATCTCTAACATTCGAATCGGCTTATTTATTTTAGCAATCGTTTTTCTAGTACTTGTTTTCTTTTACTGGAGAAACGAAGAGTTATACGAGGAGAAAAAGCAACGTATTAGAAAGACCTGGTATGGGTTGTTTATAATATCAGTCACCGTATATTTCATGATAAAAGGAATTGATTTAACCCTCTGGAAAAATCTTTTAATGTTCACTGCAATGGTTATTTTCGTTGATATCGCATTTATTTTAACACCTAATATTTCAGAAATATGGGGAGCGAAATTTAGTGATATCGGCAAGACTGTTCAATCGATAAAACGGTCATTAATTGCTTCTAAAGCAAGAGGAGAAATATACACGACAATTATTCAAAATGTTAATCCAGCAGTATTCGGTACGATGGAATGGCATACAGAAGAGGAATATACAAAAAGCTTAAATGCATTTTTAGATTCATATGGGGAAAAGGTTGGTGCGAAAATTGTTGTTTTTGAAGCCGCGAAGGAATTAAATACAAACTTTCGTGGTATTCGCTCGCAATTTAGTATTATTGTTCCCGTAGAACACGTTGAACAGTTGAATGAGCAAAAAGCTGTTCAAATAGAAAACGTTGGGATTATACCAGCAAAAATAGTAAGTGATGTTTTCATTGTTATTGATGGGAAGAAAAATAACCTGCAAGATCGAGATTTTGAAAATGTATATAATTTAACTATACATCATAGTTATTTTAGTAAGTAGGACAGAATTTTCTGTCCTACTCTTTTATACATAAATTCGGAATAAATCGGAAAAAGTTGAATAAAATCGGACAATCATTCCTACACTAGCACGTAGAGGTGATTGTAGTGATAAAAGATTATGACAATGATTTTTTTAAAGAAGACAATGAAGATACGACAGATTTCTCGTTAATAAAAGGAGATACATTACAGCAAGTAGAAGAATTAGAAGAAGAGTTAAAAAGAAAATCATGATTGTACACCTTGTCTGCATTTGCTATATAATATAAATAGAAGATTGTATCTTTTTAAAGAGGGGGAGAAGAGATGGCTGAATTAAATGTACAAAAGTCTTCATTTTTTAAAGAAAAAAAAGAAGAACCAAATACAGATTTCTCTCTTGTGAAAGGTGCATTAACGGAAAATATTAATCGGTTAGAGAAACTGATGAATAATAGCAATTCAAAATATATACGAGTGAAAAAAACAAAAGAAAATGCATAGTGCATTTTCTTTTGTTTTTTTATTTAATGTTAAACTTTTCTTTTATTTTTTTAGGTAAATCTGCTTTCTGAATCTCTTCATAGGACTTTACTTCAATTGATGATATTTCATTTTTGTTATTATCATCTTGATCTACATAAAGGCGTAAAAACGCGTCTTCATTTAATTTATGGTCGTTTTCTTTTTTTGTACTTCTAAATGTAATTTGTTTTTTGACGCCATCTTCATCATATGCGGGCAGCGTATAGTTTCGTAAGTTTCTACCTTCTACTTTTTCGGTATCTCCTTCGCCTTTTATCTGCACGTAATATACATCTTTACCAATTCGATTTAGTGATGCTCTTTCACAGCCAATAGTAAAACTAGAAAATAATAAACATAGTGTAATAAATGCTGAAAACTGTTTCATTTTCTTTATCTCCTTCACTTTGTTTCTTTACACAGTATACGGCTATTATGAAATGAGAAAAATCGAAATAAATTACAACATCCTTACAATGTTGTAAGAGTGTTGCACATAAAATGAACAACATATTAAAAAGTTAAAAGAAAAGTAAAATAATGAATCATGGTATAATGATAAAAGACTTACATATTATTTTGTCATTTTGAGAGGAGCTTAAA
>Ga0209130_1000587_pt1 | contig 35429 bp, 21 predicted proteins | sample AraplaMF_Cvi_mLB_FD_184264 | JGI IMG/M metagenome (GOLD analysis project Ga0209130, IMG submission 184264) | Arabidopsis root microbial communities from the University of North Carolina, USA - plate scrape MF_Cvi_mLB (SPAdes) (version 2) | ecosystem: Host-associated > Plants > Roots > Endosphere...
CTGGCGCTGGTAATTTCCCCCATGATGCCGGCCACCTTGTGAACCGAAGCGACAATGCGCTGCATGGTGTCGCCAGCCGCATCGACCAGGCGCCCGCCTTCTTCGACGCGCGATACCGAGGCGCCGATCAGCTCCTTGATCTCCTTGGCCGCTGCCGCGCTGCGCTGCGCCAGGTTGCGCACCTCCGAGGCCACCACCGCAAAGCCGCGCCCTTGCTCGCCGGCGCGCGCCGCTTCGACTGCCGCGTTCAGCGCCAGGATATTGGTCTGGAACGCAATGCCATCGATCACACCGATAATGTCGCTGATGCGCGCCGAGCTGTCCTTGATCGCACCCATGGTGGCGACCACCTGGGACACCACCTCGCCGCCTTGTGCCGCCACCTGGGCGGCATCGCCCGCCAACTGGTTGGCCTGCTGCGCATTGCTGGCGTTCTGCTGCACGGTATCGGTCAGGTTTTCCATCGCGCTGGCCGTTTGTTCCAGCGACGATGCCTGGGTTTCGGTGCGCGCCGACAGGTCGGCATTGCCGGTGGCGATTTCGCTGGTGGCCACTGTCATCTGGTCGGTGCTGCTGCGGATATTGCCGATCATGGTGGCCAGGCCTTTGTTGATGTGCTCCATCGCCTGCAGCAGTTGGCCGATTTCATCGCTGCGGCTGTTGTCGATGTCCCGGCTCAGGTCACCGCCGGCAATGCACTCGGCGGTATCGATCGCCTGCTGCAGTCCGGAACGGATATAGCGGTAAGCAAACAGCAGGCAAGCCACCGCCGCCAGGACCGACGTGGCCTGCAACGCCTGCGCCAGCAGCTGCGCCCTGTCGAACGCGGCCCTGGCGGCAGCCACTTCGGCGCTGGTGCGCTCGTCGAGCAGGGCCAGGAATTCGTTCACGGGCTGCATGATCCTGGCCTTGTTCTGGTGGTAGGCCTTGTCGTGCATGATGCGGCGCGCCATCTCGGAATCCGGCGGCCCCTCGCGCGTGAAGCCGCCCTTGCCATCTTCGAACTTGCCCTTGACCGCGTTCATCGCGATCACCTCGGTGCGCACCAGTTCATTGGAGTTGGCTTCCGCCTCCTTCAGCTTGGCGAATTCCTGGTCGGTGAAACCGGCACGCTTCATCAGTTCGGACAGGGCGATCGTCTGGCCGGAAGACGGCGGGACTGGCGCGCCGGCGGCCACGAAATCCCAGTAGATGCGCTCGTAGTTTTTGGGGCGCGGTTTCTGGCCGTTGCGGATGGCCAGGATGTCCATGTATTGCTGCTCGTAGCCTGCTTCGCCCGACACCACATAGGTGCGCGCCAGGCGCGTAAGATCGTCCGAGCTTTGCCGCAGTTCGTCGGCCAGCAGGTAGGACTGGTAACGGGAATCCGCAGCTTGCTTGCTCTCGGCCTCCTTGCTGGAGACACGCAGCAGGGCCAGCATCGTCAGCGCCGCCAGCACGACGGTGATGGCAAAGGAAGCAAGGAAGATACGCTTGATGGATAGACTTTTTTGCATGGCATGGTCCCCCCTCAGGGAGACAGCATACCTCGGCTACCAATCGGCCAGTAGTTCTTTTCGTGCGGCAACAAGGTCAGGCCGCGAGCTGTTGCAGGAGATAAAGGCGCTGGTACAAGCCATTATCGATTTGCATCAGTTCTTCGTGCGGGCCTTGCTCCACAATGCGCCCGTGGTTCAGCACGACGATGCGGTCCGCCTCGCGGATGGTGGACAGGCGGTGCGCGATGGCGATGATGGTGACCTGGCCGCGCAACTCATTCAGCGCCACCTGCACGATCTGCTCGGTGTGCGAATCGATGCGCGAGGTGGCTTCATCGAGCAGCAGGATGCGCGGCTTGCCGGCCAGGGCGCGCGCAATGGCAATCAGCTGCTTCTGGCCGGAAGACAGGCGCGAGCCGCCTTCGCTAAGCACGGTGCCGTAACCGTCTTCCATTGCCATGATGAAGTCGTGGCAGTGGGCCGCGCGCGCTGCCGATTCAATCTCCTGCTGCGACAGGCCGCGCCCCATGTCGATATTCTCGCGGGCGGAGGCGGCAAGCAGGAAAGGATCTTGCGGCACCAGCCCGACCTCGGCGCGGAACTGCTCGTTATCGATTTCATCCAGCAGCATGCCGTTCATGCGGATGCTTCCACTTGGGGCAGGGTAGTAGCGCAGCAGCAGTGACAGCAGTGTCGACTTGCCGCTGCCGGTGTGGCCGACGATGCCGAAGAAGGCGCCTTGCGGGATCTGCAGCGACAACTGGTGCAGCACGCGCTGGCCTTCGATGTATTCAAAGTCCAGGGCGCGGATATCGATGGCCGGCGCGCCGTCATCGTTGGCGGCGTGGCGGGTGTGTGCGCCGACGCCGCTGCGGTGCTCCGGCGCACTCTGTTCGCCGAGCAGGATTGCCACGCGCGAGGTTGCCACCACCGATTGCTGCAACTGGCTGAACTGCATGGTGATCTGGATCAGCGGCTCGATGACGCGTGCGATGTAGTTGATGAAGGCGTACAGCACGCCCACTTCCGCAGCGCTCATGTCGCGCTGGCCGAACATGAAGATGACGGAGGCCAGCAGCAGGATGTTCAGCATGTCCAGCGCGGGACGCAGCAGCCAGGCGTTGGCGCGGATTTCTGCCAGGCGCTGGGTGTAATGCTCCGCGTTGGTTTGCGCGAAGCGTTCGCCGAAGCGCTGCTCCGCATTGTTCGCCTGCAGCACGGTCATGCCGCCGATGGATTCCGCGATTTGCGCGTTGATGTCGCTGCGCAGCTGGCGCGCCCGCGTCACGGCCGGTGCGCTCAGGCGCTGGTAGGCCCAGACGATCACCAGCACGAAAGGCAGCAGGGCGACCACGATGGTCATCAGGCGCCAGTCCAGCCACGCCATCGCGGCCACGGTGCCGACCAGGACGATGGTGCTGTCCAGGATCACGAACAGGACCTGGATGTACAAGCCTTTCACGGCCTCGGTGTCGTTGGTCACGCGCGAGACCAGTTGGCCGGTGATGGCGCGGTCGAAGAAGGCCATCGGCAGGCGCAGCACATGGCTGTACACGCGCTCGCGCAGGCGCTGCACCGAGCGCATGGCCACCCCCGACAGGCGCACCAGTTGCAGGTAGCGCACCCAGGTCGCGATCCAGCCGGTCAGCAGGACGCCGCCCAGCAGCAGGGCCATGCGGGGCCAATCCAGGTGTTTGGGCAGCAGGTGTTCATCAATCAGGCGCTTGCCCAGCAAAGGGCCGAGTACTTCCATGCCGGCCGCAAACGCCAGCCACAGCACGGCCCAGCCGAGATGGTGCAGGTCGGGACCGGAAGCTTGTTTCAGGAGGCCGACGGCCTGGCGCGTCTGTTCGCGCGCGCCCTGTTGATCAGGCTGCGTCAAGGCTGGCCTCCAGTTGTTGGTAGCGCCACTGGCTGGCGTACCAGCCGTTCAGCGCGAGCAGTTCTTCATGCGTGCCCGACTCGGTGATGCGGCCATGCTGCAGCACCACGATCTGGTCCGCGTCCACCACGGCGCTCAGGCGATGGCTGGCGATGATGGCGCTGCGCGTCGTGTGGGCACGGCGCAGTTCTTCCAGGTGTTCGAGGATGGCGGTTTCGGTGCCGGTGTCCACCGCCGACAGGGCGTCGTCCAGCAGCAGCAAGTCGTTGTCCGACAGCAGGGCACGTGCAATGGCCACGCGCTGGCGCTGGCCGCCGGACAAGGTGATGCCTTTCTCGCCGACTTCCGTTTCATACTTGTGCGGGAACAGCTGGATGTCGTCGTGGATGGCGGCCAGGTTGGCCGCGCGCTCGACGTCCGCACGTGTGGCGCCAGGCTTGGCCAGCGCAATATTGTCCGCAATCGAAGCCGAAAACAGGAACGATTCCTGCGGCACCCAGCTGATTGCGGCACGCAGCGCCTGCAAGGTGTACTGGTCCAGTGCGTGGCCGCTCCATCTGGCGCTGCCCTGCGTCGGCGTCACCTGGCGCAGCAGCACGCGCAGGAGCGTCGACTTGCCGGAACCGGTTGGCCCGACCAGGCCAAGTGTCTGCCCCGGTTTCAAAGTAAGCGAAATATCGGACAGTGCCGGTTCCTGCTGGCTCGGGTAGGCGAAGCTCACACCGCGCAACTCCAGGTCGCCCGGCGCCACGTGCGGCAAGCTGCCATGATCCTCGATGGTCAGCGGCGCGTCCAGCATCGGCTGCAAGCGCGCGTAGGCAGCGCGGCCGCGCTCAATCAGCGACAGCACCCAGCCCGCGGCAAACATCGGCCAGATCAATTGGCCGAGGTACATGCTGAAGGAGGTCAGCTCGCCGATGGTCAGCTCATTGCGCCACACCAGGAAGCCGCCCAGGCCCAGCGACAAGCCGGTCGCCGCAGTCAGGGTCAGGCCGACCGCCGGCTCATACGCCGCTTCCCAGCGCTGCGCGGTCAGGCTGGCATCGGCAGCGGCACCGGCCAGTTCTTCGAAGCGGTTGCTGCTGCGCTGTTCCAGCCCAAGCGCACGCAGGGTGCGCACGCCGGACAAGGTCTCCTGCACATGATCGTTCAAGGCGCTGAAGCGCTTCAGCGAATCGGCAGAAGCGGTATGGATATGCGACGAGATGCGCCAGAAGGCCCAGGCCATCAGCGGGAAAGGAATCAGCGCAAACAAAGCGAGGCGCCAGTCGACGCCGACCAGCATCATGCCCAGCACCAGCAGCAGCGTCAGCGAGCCATCGAAGCCAGCCAGCATCGCTTCGCCGGCCGCCATCTCGATCGCGTCGATATCGTTGGTAGCCAGCGCCATCAGGTCGCCGGTACGCTGCTTCTGGAAGAATTGCGGACCTTGCAGCGACAGGCGGCGATAGAAACGGGTGCGCAGTTCAACGCCCAATTGATAGGCGGCCGAAAACAGCTTCATGCGCCACGCCACGCGCAAGCCGTAGTTCGCCACGCCCAGGACAAGGAGCAAGCCGATGGCCTGCCACAAAGCGTCGCGGCCAAGCTTGCCCGCCGCCAGACCATCGACCATATAGCCGATCTGGCGCGGGATGCAGATACCGATGATTGCAACGCCGGCCAACATGGCGCCGGCGGCTGCGTAAGGACGCCAATGGCTGCGGACGAAGCCACCGATCAGGCGCGATAAACTCATATGCTCAGAAGGAAAATGCTGCCAAGAGCCTGCAAGCATACCTCAGCGCAGAATTTTTCGCCGAGCGCGCCCCACCGGCCGAGCCCGTGTCACCCTTGGGGTGTGACCCCAGGGTGTGACGCGGGCTCAACTGGATTTATTTGTGGGCTTTGGCGCCGTTGGCGTTGGCGGCTTTGGGGTCGGGGAAGCTGGCGGCGGCTTTGGCTGGCTTGGCGTCGGCTTTGGCTTCGATTTTTACTTCCGGCTTGCTTTCTACTACTTCTGGCTTGGCTTCGACTTTGGCTTCTGCTTTTGGCGCTGGCTTGGTTTCGGCTTTGGCGGCTTTCGGTGCCGGAACTGGAACTGGGGCTGGGGCCGGGGCCGGGGCCGGGGCCGGCGCGGCAATCGGTGCGGCCAGCGTCGGCACTTTCACGGCTTGCTTGCCGGCTTCTTTCAATTGCTCTTGTGCTGCCTGGAACAGGTCCGCCTGGGTCTTGCTGGCAATGCTGAACAGCTCGCGGTTGTAGGCGAACAAGCCGTCGAGGTTCGGCACGCGGGCGCTGCTCTTGGCGAAGAATTCTTGCGGGTCTTTCGCCTCCAGCAGTTCGCGCGCGGCGGCGGAACCTTTTTCAACCGAGGCTTTGGTGGTGCTCAGGTTGAGAGCAATCACTTTCTGCGCGCCGTCGAAGGCAGTGGTGGCGAAGTTGTTGAGGATTTTCAGCTGCGCTTCCAGCTGCGACTTGGTGGCTGCGGAAAATTGCTCGGGAATCGAAAACATATTTTCTCCTGGATCGATGGGAAATGGTGCGCTGCAATAAACCCATTCTAGCGACGAAATATGGTAATGGAAAGACATTTTTGCCGACTATTGAAGCAGAAGTTATGCGGTGCAACATTGCCAGCCCCTGCGCTGCCTGCCTACAATCGGCCCATCCTCACCTGTGGAGCTATGCGATGGATCTTGTAATCCGCAATGCCAGCTTGCCCGATGGCCGCCAAGGCATCGATATCGCCATCGACAAGGAGCGCATCGTCGATGTCGCTCCTGCTTTGCAAGCCAAAGGCGCGCGCGAAATCGATGCGGAAGGCGATCTTGTGACACCGCCTTTCGTCGACGCCCATTTCCATATGGATGCCACGCTCAGTTATGGCCTGCCGCGCGTCAACCAGTCGGGCACGCTGTTGGAAGGCATTGCGCTGTGGGGCGAACTGAAGCCGCACCTGACGCAAGAAGCCCTGGTGGCGCGTGCACTGCAGTATTGCGATTGGGCCGTGGCGCGCGGCTTGCTGGCCATCCGCAGCCACGTCGACGTGTGCGACGATCGCTTGCTGGCAGTCGAAGCCCTGCTGGATGTGAAGCGCCGCGTGGCGCCTTACCTTGACTTGCAGCTGGTGGCGTTCCCACAGGACGGCGTGCTGCGCAGCCCGGGTGCACTGGCCAACCTGAAGCGCGCGATCGGGATGGGTGTCGACGTCGTCGGCGGCATCCCGCATTTCGAACGCACGATGGCTGATGGGGCCGAATCGGTTCGCCTGCTGTGCGAGTTCGCCGCCGAGAAGGGCTTGCGCGTCGACATGCATTGCGATGAATCGGACGATCCGCTGTCGCGCCATATCGAAACGCTGGCTTATCACACGCAGCGCCTTGGCCTGCAGGGCCGGGTGGCCGGCTCGCACCTGACGTCCATGCATTCGATGGACAACTACTACGTCAGCAAACTGCTGCCGCTGATCCGGGAAGCCGGTGTCGCCGCCATCGCCAACCCGCTGATCAACATTACCTTGCAAGGCCGCCACGATAGCTATCCCAAGCGGCGCGGCATGACGCGCGTGCCGGAAATGCTGGCGCAAGGCATCGACGTCGCTTTCGGCCACGATTGCGTGATGGACCCGTGGTATAGCCTGGGCTCGGGCGATATGCTGGAAGTCGCCCACATGGGTTTGCATGTGGCGCAGATGACCGGGCAGGATGCGATGCGCGCTTGCTTCAAGGCCGTGACGGAAACGCCGGCGAAGATCCTCGGCCTGGAAGGCTACGGCTTGCAGCCGGGCTGCCATGCGGACCTGGTGCTGCTCGATGCCGGCGACGCGGTGGAGGCGATCCGCTTGCGTGCTGCAAGAAGGCTGGTGCTGCGGCGCGGGCAGGTGGTGGCGGAATCGCCGCGTGCGGTGGCGCGCCTCGCTTTGCCCGGCCGGCCGCAGCAAGTCGACTTCCGCCTGCCTGGGCAGGCTGGACTTGCAAGGAAAAATGCATGAAAATTCAGCATCATTCCTGCCGTTGGGAGCAGCTTTGAAAGACATTGTCATCCGCCCGGCCACTGAGGCCGATTTCGACTCCATGTGGACCATTTTCCAGGAGTTGATCGCCAGCGGTGACACCTATTACTTCGCGGCTGAAACCAGCCGCGATGATTGCCACGCGTTCTGGTTTGGGCGCGGCATCAAGACCTGGGTCGCTGTGCTGAACACCGGCCGGCTGCTCGGCATGTACCGCCTGCTGCCCAACCAGCTCGATCGTGGCTCCCATGTTGCGAATGCATCCTTCATGGTCAGCCCCGCCGCGCAAGGCGTGGGCATCGGCAAGATGCTGGGCCGCCACTGCCTGGAGCAGGCGCGGCGTGACGGCTTCCTTGCCATGCAGTTCAATTACGTTGTAAGCACCAATGTTTCTGCCGTGCTGCTGTGGAAGCGGCTCGGCTTTTCCGTGATAGGCACGCTGCCGCGCGCCTATCGTCACAAGCAGCTCGGTTTTGTTGACGTGTATGTGATGTACAAGTTCCTGGCCGACCCTAACGACTGGCCGGAGCAATGATCGATACCAAACGACTGACCCTGCGTCCTGCAACTGTTGATGATGCCTCGTTTTACCTGCGCCTGGTGAACGAGCCTTCCTTCCTTGAAAACATCGGCGACAAAGGTGTGCGCGACCTGGATGGCGCGCGTGCCGCCTTGCTCGCTGGTCCCATTGCGATGCAGGCCCAGTTGGGTTATTCGCTGTGGATGGTCATCCGCAAGGAGGATGGCGCCACCATCGGTATGTGCGGCTTGATCAAGCGCGACACCTTGCCCGATACCGATATAGGCTATGCCTACCTGCCAGCCTACTGGGGCCAGGGTTATGCCTGGGAGGCGGCGTCGGCTGCGATGGCGTATGGCCGCGATGTGGTGGGGTTGCCGCGTTTGCTTGGCATCGTCTCTCCAGGCAATTCCGCTTCGTCGGGGCTGCTGAAGAAACTCGGCATGCACTTTGTCGAGCGATTCGCGACGGGAGAAACTGATCTTTACCGCATGGAGTTTCCCCCGCGCCACAATTAGGTTGTAGCGAAAACAGGTTTCTTGGCTTTTAGTACTTTAGGGCGCATGATGAAGATTGCAGTCCTGAAGGCATATGCTGCCTTTTTACCTAGGGGAAACAATTATGAACTTCGGCAATTTAAAGATCGGAGTACGCCTGGCCCTGCTGGGCGCTTTCTTCCTGCTGGCCCTGTTGACGGTCGGTTACCAGGGCTGGAGCGCCATCGGCTTCATCAAATCCAGCAATGCCCAAAGCATGCAGCGCTCGGTCGACTTGACCCAGGCTGTTGATACTGCGCGCGGGGCGCAAGTAGAGTTCAAGATCCAGGTGCAGGAGTGGAAAAACATCCTGGTACGCGGCCATGATCCTGCACAACTTGAGAAATACTCGGCGGCGTTCGTCAAGAGCGCACAGGCGACCAACGCCGAGCTGAAGAAATTGACCGGCTTGCTGGACAAACTGAAGCTGCAAACCACGCTTGACGATGAAGCCATCAAGATGCATGAAGAGCTGGGCAAGAACTATCTGGCGGCACTCAAGCAGTTTGATCCGGCCAATCCTGACAGCTACAAGATTGTTGACAAGGCCGTTGCAGGCATGGACCGTGCGCCGACCAAGAAGATCGATGAAATCGTCGACTTCATCGATTCGCAATCCAAGAAGAATGCGGCAGAAGCGGTGGAGGCGGCGGAAGCTGCCAACCGCTCAGCCACGGTTACGCTGCTGGTCGTGCTGGTCGTTACGACGGTGATCGGTGCGGCCATCGTGTGGTGGATCGTGAAGGGGATCACGCGTCCACTGGACCAGGCGATCGATATCGCCAAGACGGTTGCGGCGGGCGACCTTAGTGTTGACGTCGATGTACGAAGCAAGGATGAAGTGGGTGAACTGCTGGCGGCGTTGAAGCAGATGAGCGGCAACCTGTCCGACATCGTGAGCCGCGTACGCATCGGCACGCAAACCATTGCCAGCGCCTCCAGTGAAGTGGCAACCGGCAGCATGGACCTGTCGAGCCGCACCGAGCAGCAGGCCAGTTCGCTGGAGGAAACCGCCTCGTCGATGACGGAATTGACCAGCACTGTGCGGCAGAACAATGAGAACGCGACCCAGGCGCGCAAGCTGGCCGACGAGGCGTCCAATGTCGCCGTGCGCGGCGGCGCCACCGTGTCGGAAGTGGTGCAGACCATGGGGGCCATTAACGAGTCCTCGCGCAAGATTGTCGACATCATTGGCGTGATCGATGGCATTGCGTTCCAGACCAACATCCTGGCGCTGAACGCGGCAGTCGAAGCGGCGCGAGCTGGTGAGCAGGGCCGCGGCTTTGCGGTGGTGGCAGGGGAGGTGCGCAACCTGGCGCACCGTTCCGCTGCGGCGGCGAAGGAGATCAAGGAGTTGATCGGCAATTCCGTCGAGCGCGTGGAAGAGGGCAGCCGCCTGGTGGGCGAGGCTGGCGTGACCATGGAAGAGGTGGTCAATAGTGTACGGCGCGTCACGTCGATCATCGGCGAGATTGCCATTGCTACCGGCGAGCAGCGCGATGGCATTGAGCAGATCAGCGATGCGATCACGCAGATGGATACCGTGACCCAGCAGAACGCGGCGCTGGTGGAAGAGGCGGCAGCTGCCGCCGAGGCATTGCAGCAGCAGGCTGCGAGCCTTGAGGAAGCGGTATCGGTGTTCAAGGTGCGCGAGTCCGCTGGCAGCGGCTCGCGCATGCAACTGTCGGCAAGCCGCAGCTTGCGCGTGTTGCCGGCTTAAGGCCCTTTGCGCGGCGCTGCGCGGCCTGGTTTGCCGAAGAACCAGGCCAGCGCAACATGCACGCGGCCGGCCCACGATTGCTCGTTATGCCGTCCTCCTTCGTCGACCAGGTACAGCAGGTCGCGGCCTTCGTGGTAGCCGTTCTTCAGCAAGGCCTGGCGGAATGCTTCGCTGTCTTCCTGGCCGTCATACACCGTTCCCACATCGATGTAGAACCTGACCGGCATCTTCCTGGGCGGATGCTTTACTTCTTCCTGGTTGTTCCACCAGAAGGAGCTGGAGACGCCGCCGGCCATCGAGAATGTTTGCGGGTAGCGCTGGGCAATGCCGATCGAGGCGAGGCCGCCCAGCGATGAGCCCATCACCGCTGTGTGTTGCCGGCCTGGCTTGGTGCGGTATTGCTTGTCCACCCAGGGCTTGACCGTTTTCGCCACGAAGTCGGCGTAGGCGTTCAGTTTTCCCCCGCCGTGTTTCGGATCGCAGCAGGGTGTGTATTCGGCGATGCGGTCGGTGGTGTTGTCGATGCCGACCACGATCACTTCTTCCATATCCCCCTGGCGCACCAGGCGGTCCGCTACTTCGTCGATATTCCATTCCGTGCCGTAGCTGGCGGTTTTTGCGTCGAACAGATTCTGGCCGTCGTGCATGTAGAGCACGGGGTAGCGGCGCCTGATGTCGCTGCCGTAGCTTGGTGGAAGATAGATGCGGAGCGTGCGTTCGTTGCCCAGTTGGGGGGATTTGAATTTTTCCACCAGCTGCAGCGTGCCATGCAACGGCGGCTTGCCGGCGGCGGGCGCGGGCAGGAGGCGCACTGCCAGCACGTCGGCCTGGTTGCGCGCGCCGCTGCTGCCGCCCGCATCGCCATAGCTGGCGTTGGCCTGCAGCGTGCTCATATTGTAGAAAGGCTGCAGCTCGAGGCGGTAGCTGCCTTGCTTCAGTGTGGCGGTCAGGGGAGTCGACCATGCCGGACCGTTGGCGGCGGCATTGTGCGGCATCTGGATGATACCTTCCGCTGCTACCGCGCCATGCTTGTCACGCAGGCGCAGGGACTGCACGGCGTTGGTGATCCCGAGGTTGATCGCGTGGGCGTGGTTGTTGTAGCGGAGCTGGATGTTGTAGCGGCCATCTTTCGCGATGCCCACGCTGTCCGGCGCGCCGATCGCCTCCACGTTTGCGGCGGCGGTGCTGCCAGCGGATGCGAGGCAAAGCGGCTGCGAATGATGGCTGCGCAAGCCGGTGGATGGCTGGACCGCTTCCACGGCGTAGCACGAGGTCATGCCGGCCGAGTCGGAAGCTGCGCCGCCTGCGGCCGACCAGTTGCCGGCAATGATGTTGGCGGCGACGAGCTGGCCGTCACGGTACACGTTGAAGCGCGCAGTTTCCTGTGTCCCCGGTCGCGACGCAATGTGGAGCACGGCCGCGGGGCTTGGCGCTCGCTGGACGACGGGTTCTGGCGGTGCCGTGGATGCCGCTTCCGTGCCCGCGAAGGTGATCTGCTGGCGCCCCGGCACCAGCGTCCCCATGTCGACTTCAATCAGGTTGTCTTCCGCCAGCTCGCTCCAGGCGACCGGGCTGCGTGCGTCCTTGCCATTCAGCTTGCCGCCAACCGGCATGTAGTAGCCTTCGAGTGCCACAGCCGGCGGCAGCTTGATCCTGATATGCAGGCGCTTGCCGTGCAAGACCAGGCCGGAGAGCTCGATCACATCGCTGCCCGCAAACCATTCGCGCCGCAGCCGTGAAGTAATGAAGGGATTGATGTGCAATCGCTCGGCATCCATGCCGATGCCAAATACCTGCTGCACCACCATTCCCAGGAAGCCACCCACCGACCAGAGTTGGCGGCGCGAATTGATGGCCGGTGCGGTGGGATCACCGCTTTGCCACGCCATGTTCTCCATGTTCGACAGGTTGAGCGCCGCGCCCTGCAGCAAGCTGGCGTAAGCGGCATCGGCCACTGCGACGTTCCCATACTGCGCCGCAGCCCGCAGGCCGTAAGCGGTAGCGAAAGGCCACAATGCCCGGTTGTGGTACACCGGCACGCCGGGCTGCTGCGGCCAGATCACCGGTGCGCCCAGCGGCCCATGCGGGTAGTGGGCCAGGATCGATTGCGCCTGCTCGGCATCGGCCACGCCGGTGATGATGGCGAGCGACTGGCCAAGCCAGTCAAACTTGTGCATGGCGGCGCCGTCGAAGTGGCCTGCCGCCAGGCTGCTGTACATCCCCGCGTCCTTGAGCCACAAGCGGTCGTTGATCGCGATTTTCAGGTCCGCTGCCCAACGCGCGTAACGCTGCGCGCTTTCGTTGTCGCCAGCCTGTTGCGCCAGTTCGGACGCCAACGTCAGCGCCTTGAAGTGGGCGACGTTGGTGGACAGCGCTTTGGAAGTGGCCATGCTGGACAGGTCGTCCGGAATCCATGCAGCATATGACTGCTCGCGCCAGTCGAGGAAGGACTGCTCCCCGTTGTACAAGCCGCTGGCGGCATCGTAGGCTGCCAGGCGATCATTCTCGATGGTGTTGCGCAGCGCCTGCAGGGCTGCGGCTGCAAACTGCGCGCGTTCTTCCGGCGGAAGCGATTTGAGTGCCTGCTCCGCGCCAAAGGCCCAGCTTACGCGGTCGGTGCTGACTGGCCAGCTTCCGCCACTGCCCGTGTCCTGCACGATTTGCAGGCCGTCTTCGCTACCTGCCGCCAGCGGAGGCTTGCCGCCGCGGTAGCCGGAAAGCTTGAACAGCAGGGAGTTGCGCGTGCGCTGCGGGTCGAGCATGGCCAGCCCGAGGTTGGCGGCATAGGACAAGTCGCGCGTCCACACGTAGTGCCACTTTTCGCCGGTTTCGAAGCATTCGCACGCAATCGGCTGGCCGCCGTTGTAGCTGCCATCGCGGATGGCTTGCACCGAGTCCTGCTTCATTTCCGTCATTGCCAGCGCGAAGAGGGCATCGAAGGCCAGGTTGCCGCTGCGGACCTTGGGCTGGTTGGCTTGCTCGGTGAAGGTGATCGATTGCGGCGCGTTGTCGCGCAGGGGCAGCGTCGTGGATTGCGTGTAGCTGCGCAGTGCGGCCTGGGCATCCGGCGTCGCAAAGCGAGCCTTGTAAGCGCCGAATGGCAGTTCAATGCTGGTATTGGCCAGCGCCGAGCCGGCCCCCAGCGCGCCAGCGAAGGATGCCGCAATGGCTGCGGCAAGCAGCTTGCGGCGGCGGGGCATTACTGCACCTCCATCACCAGTACCGAGCGGGCGGGAAGCGTGAACTTGCCCGCCAGCGGAATGCTGCGGCCCGTAATCACGTCCGTGCCACTGCGCACGCCAGACAGCATTTCCCTGAAGCGGTCCGCATCAAGCGTAATCTCCTTGGCGTTCTTGTTCAGCGCGACCATGACCTTCTGCTTGCCGTCATAGCGGAAGTACACGTAGGTGTCCTGTTCGGGGCCATATTGCATCATCTTCCCGTGCTGGACTGCGCTGGAAGTCTTGCGCCAGTTGGCCAGCTTCTTCACGAAGGCTTGCATGTCGCGCTGCTCGGCGCTGAGGCCCTCTCCGGTGAAGGCATTCACCTTGTCGCCCGGCCAGCCGCCCGGCATGTCGTGGCGGTAGGACGGATCGTCACGCCCCTTCACGGTGCTTGGCATCAGGATCTCCGTCCCGTAATAGAACTGCGGAATGCGCGGCACGGTCAGCGTGAAGGCCAGTGCCATGCGCAGCAGGGCAGGGTCGTTGTTCACCATGCTGAAGCTGCGTGCCAGGTCGTGATTACCCTCGAACAGCACCAGGTTGGATGGATTGGGATAGAGGTAATCCTGGGCCAGTGTTTCATAGACATCGTACAGGCGGTAACTGCCATCGGTGTCGCCCAGTGCCTTGCGCAGCACGTCGTTGAGAGGAAAGTCCATCATGCTCGGTGCGTTCAGGGCCTGCCAGCGTGCCACGATAGGAATTCGCGTGCTCCATTCTTCGCCCACCATGTTCAGGTTCGGATATTCCGCCAGCACGCGCTTCGACCACTCGGTCAGGAAGGCGGTATCGGAATAGCCGTAGGTGTCGACGCGCAAGCCCGACAGGCCGGCATATTCGATCCACCAGATATTGTTCTGGATAAGATAGTTCGCCACATACGGATTGGTCTGGTTCATGTCCGGCATGTGCGGCCCGAACCAGCCCTGGGTGAAGTTGCGCGCATCTTCCTTGCTGCCATACGGGTCGATGTTGGCGACGCGATGGTGCGCGGTCGGCGTGTACTTGCCGTCGTAGCTGAGCCAGTCCTGCATTGGCATGTCTTTCATCCACCAGTGGTGGCTGCCAATGTGGCTCAGCACCACGTCCTGGATCACGCCAATGCCTTGCGAGCGCGCCTGTGCAACGAAGGCGCGGTAGTCCTCATTGCTTCCGTAACGGGCGTCGATCTTGTAATGGTCGGTCGCGGCGTAGCCGTGGTAGGAGTGGATATCCTGGTTGTTCTCGACAAGCGGCGTCGGCCAGATTTGCGTGAAGCCCATGTCTTTCACATAGTCCAGGTGCGCCGCCATGCCGGCCAGGTCGCCGCCGTGGCGGCTGTTGCCCTCGGCGCGGTTGGCTTTGTCCGGCATGCCCGCGACATTGTCATTGGCCGCATTACCGTTGGCGAAACGGTCCGGCATGACCTGGTAGATTGCATCGGAAGCATTGAAGCCCTGGCGCTGCGCCGATCCTGGGGCGCGCGCCAGCAACTGGTAACTGTAAGTCAGGCCTTGCTTGCCGGGGGCCGAGAAGCGGATATCGAAGCGGCCCGGCGCCACGTCGGGCGCCAGCACCAGGTCGATGAACAGGTAGTTGCGATTGGCGACCCGGCTCACGCTGCCGATCCGCACACCTGGATAGTTGATGGAGGGTTCCAGGTCCGCCACCTTCGGTGCGTTCACCATGAGCTGCAGCTTGGGGCTCTGCATGCCCGCCCACCAGAAAGGCGGCTCCATATGCTGGATGGACGGCGGCGCGGCGTAGGCGGCTTGCAGCAAGGTGATGCCGAGCAGGGCGGCGAAAGTGGTCCTCTTCATCATATCTCCGGTTGGAATGTCTTATGGCCCCGACAATACACGCAAATGCCATGTAGTTCTACTACATGTCCTTTTGTCTAAATCTGTAGCCGAAATACAACGTGCAAGTCCAAAATCCCAGAGAGAGGCCGCCAGGAAAGGCAGAAATACATAGTAATGATGACTGCCATTCATTGACACCAAATCTAGTTTTAGTACAGAATCCGCCTCAGAGCGTCCGTAAGAGCGTTCGCTTTCCAAGGATTCCCGTGTAGTTGAAATAAACCGGTCTGTGTAGGTTGCGGGAAAGAATGTTAAATGAGTGAGGGGACTTTGATGACTATCTTCGCCAACAAGCGAGGCAATACCGCTTTCCGACTGAGTCCGGTTGCGGCTGGGTGTGCTGTATTTGTATCCGCCTTCGCGGGCTCTGCGTACGCGCAGACGACAACCACCGGCCAGGCAGCCGACGCGCCGATGCAAACTGTGACCGTGTCCGGCATCCGCCGCGGTATTGAGGACGCGATCTCCGTCAAGAAAAACGCGACTTCCATCGTCGAGGCTATCTCCTCGGAAGACATCGGCAAGCTGCCGGACACCTCCATCGCTGAATCCATCGCCCGCCTGCCAGGCCTGGCCGCCCAGCGCGTTGCCGGCCGTGCGCAAAACATTTCCGTGCGCGGCCTGTCGCCGGACTTTGCCACCACCCTGCTGAATGGCCGCGAGCAAGTCTCCACCGGCGACAACCGCAGCGTGGAATTCGACCAGTACCCGTCTGAGCTGATCAGCGGCGTGACCATTTACAAGACCCCTGACGCCGGCATGATTGGCCAGGGCCTGTCCGGCACCCTGGACCTGCAGACCGTGCGTCCGCTGGCCTTCGGCGGCCGTACCGTGTCCATGAACGCCCGCATGGAAAAGAACTCGCTGGGCAGCATCGCCGACACCAACTCGCGCGGCGGCCGCTTCAGCGCAAGCTACATCGACCAGTTTGCCAACCGCACCATCGGTGTGGCGATCGGCTTCGCCCACCTGGACTCGCCAGTGCTGGACCGCGAAACCGGCCTGTATGAGCCATGGAAGAACGAAGCCCGTGCAGGCGTGCCTGCCGGCACCAACGTCACCGACGGCATCAAGTCCCTGGCACGCAGCGGCTACAACAAGCGCGATGGCCTGATGGGCGTGCTGCAATACCGTCCAAACAAGAACTTCACCTCGATGGTCGACGTGTACGCTTCGCGCTTCAAGCATGAAGACACCGCGAACCAGTTTGAAGTGCACGTGGGCGGCTACAACGGCAACGATTCGCGTCAACTGCTGTTCACCAACGTCACGACCGAAAACGGCTCCTTCGCTACTGGTACCGCCAACAACGTGTACCCGCTGGTACGCGGCATGTACGACAAGCGCAAGGACGATATCCGCGCCATCGGCTGGAACAACGAATGGAAGATGGATGGCTGGTCGCTGGTGGCTGATCTGAGTCGCTCCACCGCCAAGCGCGATGAGACCAACCTGGAAAACAACCTGCAAATGGTCGGCACCCCCAATCCATTGGATTCCGTCAACCTGGCACTGCGCACGGGGGCATTCCCGACCATGGATCCGGGCCGAGACTACAGCAATCCGGCCGACCTGTACGTACGCGACACCATCTACGGCTCCGGCTACGGCAAGACGCCGCACGTGGAAGACAAGCTGAATGGCTTCAAGCTGGCGGCCAACATCCAGTCGTCCGGCGCCCTGGAGAAGTGGTTCTCGAGCTTTGACGTCGGCGTGCATTACTCCGACCGCAGCAAGGAAAAGCACCAGCCGGAAGGCAACATCAATCTAGCCGGCGCTCCGTCGACCATTTCGTCGGACCTGCTGTACGCACCGGTTGACCTGGGCTTCGCCGGCGTCGGCACCATCCCTGCGTGGAACGTGCCAGGCGTCGTGGCCAAGTACATGACCTTCGCACCGACCGAAGACAAGAGCTACCTGATCGCCAAGGCATGGACCGTGAATGAGAAGATCACCACGACCTTCGCCAAGGCCAATATCGAACACGAAATGGGCGACGTCAGCCTGCGCGGCAACTTCGGCGTGCAAGTACAGCGCACCGACCAGTCGTCCGATTCCAAGTACTGGGATGGCACCGCGCCAGCCGGCCAGGAAGTCAAGCCAGTCCACGACGGCAAGACCTACACCGACGTGCTGCCAAGCCTGAACCTGGCGTTCCAGCTGCCGAACGACCACACCGTGCGCATGGCCGTGGCCAAGCAGATCGCCCGCCCGCGTGTTGACCAGCTGCGTTCCGCACTGGACTTCAACGTCGGCACCAACGACTTCAAACCAGGCGGCAGCGGCGGCAACGCCCAGCTGGATCCATGGCGCGCCAAGGCCTTCGACCTGTCGTACGAAAAGTACTTCGGCAAGAAAGCTTACGTGGCACTGGCATACTTCTACAAGAAGCTGGATACCTACATCTTCACCGAGACCCGTACCCACGACTTCTCGCAGCAGATTCCTGGCACCAAGGCCATCACCCCGTTCGGTAACTACACCGCTCCTTACAACGGCAAGGGCGGCAACATGAAGGGCCTGGAGCTGACCGCTTCGCTGCCACTGAACATGGTGACCCCGGTGCTGGACGGCTTCGGCGTGAGCGGCAGCTACTCGTACAACGACAGCGCGATCACCATCAAGGAGCCAAGCGCAAACCTGGGCCAGACCATCATGCTGCCCGGCCTGTCCAAGCACACCAGCAACCTGACCGTGTACTACGAGAAGGCTGGCTTCGAAACCCGCCTGAGCCAGCGCAAGCGTTCGGACTTCGTGGGTGAGATCGGTAACTTCGCCGGCGAGCGTTCGCTGCGCTATGTGGTTGGCGAAAACATCCTGGACTTCCAGGTTGGCTACACCTTCAACGAAGGCATGTTCAAGGGCGTAGGCCTGGTACTGCAGGTGAACAACCTGCGTGACGCCGCTTACGAGACCTACAACGGCAACCGTAACCAGCAACTGGAATACCAGAAGTATGGCCGCACCATCCTGCTGGGCGCGAACTACAAGTTCTAAGCCGACAGGTGCAAAAAAAATCGGGGGCCGCGGCCCCCGATTTTTGTATTTACTTAGCCTTCGCGGCCAGTTGCTTGTTTTGTTCGTCCAGCCAGACTTTCAGCGGGGCGAAGTAGTCGAGCAGGGCCTGACCGTCGATGCGCTCCTCGCCGGTAGCAGCCTTCAGTGCTTCAGGCCATGGCTTGGAAGTGCCCATCTCGAGCATGCTCCACAGCTTCTTGCCGGCTTTTTCGCTGCCGTAGATCGAGCACTGGTGCAGCGGACCGGTGTAGCCGGCTTCCTTGCACAGGGCACGATGGAACTGGAACTGCAGCAGGTGGGCCAGGAAGTAGCGGGCGTAAGGCACGTCGGCAGCAACGTGGTACTTGGCGCCGGCGTCGAAGCCGTCAGCCAGCATCGGCAGCGGGCGCTTCACCCCCATGTACTGCTCGCGCAGCTGCCACCAGCTCTTGTCGTAGTCGGCAGGCTTGGTCTTGCCGCTGTAGACGTCCCAGCGCCATTTGTCGACCGAATAGCCGAACGGCAGGAAGGCAACCTTGGCCAGGGCACGCTTCAGCAGCACGCCGATGTCGGCGTTCGGGTCCGGGTTCTCGTTCATCAGGCCGACCTTCTTCAAGTAGCTCGGGGTGATGGACAGCGCAATGGTGTCGCCGATCGCTTCGTGGAAGCCGTCGTTGGCGCCGGTGCGGAACAGGCTGGACTGGTTCTTGTAAGCCAGGTCGTAATAGATATGTCCCAGCTCATGGTGAATGACGGCGAATTCTTCTTCGGTCGGGCGGATGCACATCTTGATGCGCACGTCGTCCTTGCCGTCCAGCTGCCAGGCGGAGGCGTGGCACACCACGTCGCGGTCGCGCGGTTTTTCCAGCAGCGAGCGCTGGTAGAAGGTCTCCGGCAGCTTAGGCATGCCCAGCGAGGTATAGAAACGCTCGCCGTATTGCACCATTTCCTTGGCCGTGGTTTTCTTCTCTTCCAGCACATTGGTCAGGTCGAACTTGGAAGCGCCGGTGGCAGGCATCAGCAGCGGGTAGATGTTCTCCCAGCTCTGGCTCCACATATTGCCGAACAGGTGGGCCGGGATCGGACCTTCCAGCGGCACCTGGTCCGGACCGTAGGTTTCGCGCAGCTTGTAGCGGGCGTAGGTGTGCAGCGAATCGTACAGCGGCTTCACTTGCTGCCAGATGCGCTCCATCTCGGCCGAGAATTCTTCCGGCTTCATGTCGTAGCCCGAGCGCCACAGGGCGCCGGTGTCGGCATAGCCCATTTCACGCGCGCCCTTGTTGGACAGCTCCACGTATTCGGTGTACAGCTTTTTGTAGGAAGGCGATTGCATGTGCCAGCCGTTCCACGCATCCAGCAGGACTTTAGGATCGCGGCTGTTAGCCAGGGTCTTTTCCAGCTCACCCAGGGCCATGCACTGGCGGCCGTCGGTCGGGCAGTACTTGGCCTTGCCGTAGGCGCCATTCAGCTTGGCGTTGGCGTCGGCGTAAGCCTGGCGCTCCTTCGGATCCGGCAGCATCAGCGTCAGTTGCAGCAGCTTGATCTTGCGCGCTTCGTCGTCGGGCAGCTTCACGCCGTTGAAGCGGCGGGACTCCAGCGCAGCCTGGCCGGCAGCGTCCAGTTGCAGCTCGCCGAAGTAGGCGGTCAGCGCTTCGGTGTCGTCGGTAATGAAGTTCTGCGCAACCCAGGCGGCCTTGTTGGCGTCGTTGCCCAGTTTGTCGAATTTCTCCTCGGTCTGCGCGATGAATTTCTTCGCTTCGGCCGGAGTGCCCTTGGCTTTTTTCGCAGCTGGCGCGGCTTGGGCGAAGCCCGCTGCCAAGGCCAGGCCCAGCGCCAGGACCATCGGTTTTTTCAACATCGTTTTATTCAATTCATTCTCCTCTCAGATAAAACTGCCCGCTAATATATCACCCCATGAAACTAATTAAATTTGCAATATTGGCCCTTATTAGCCAAGCTGCCATGGCGCAGAACGCAGATCGCCATTTCTTATCTGCCGCAAAAAACGGTAATGCGCTGGAAATTGGCACAAACGACGGCACCTACATCATCAAGCCGTATTCCGCGGCGGTGGTGGAAACCACCTTCATTCCAAAGGGCGAGGTGGCCGAGGCGGTATCGCACGCGGTTGTGCTGCCACCTGGTGACGTGGCGAGCACGCTGCGCGACGAGGGCGCGGTCATGCAGCTGGTTACGCCAGGCATCACAGTGCGTGTGGAAAAGCAGCCGTTCCGCATCAGCTATTTCTACAAGGGCCAACCACTGGTGGCCGAGAAGCGCGGCTATCGCCGAGAAGGCAGCATGGAGGCGATCGAGTTCGCACTGGATGGCGACGAAGCCCTGTATGGTGCTGGCGCCCGCGCGACCGGCATGAACCGCCGCGGCAACCGCTTCCAGCTGTACAACCGCGCCCACTACGGCTATGAAGCGCGCTCGCAGCTACTGAACTTCACGATTCCGATGGCGCTGTCATCGAAGAAGTACGCCATCCATTTCGACAACCCGCAGACCGGCTATCTGGATTTCGACAGCAAGAAAGACGGCACGCTGTCTTACGAAACCATCGGCGGCCGCAAGACTTACCAGGTGATCGCCGGCGAGCAGTGGGAAGACGTCGTCGCCAACTACACCAGCCTGACCGGCCGCCAGCCGTTGCCGCCGCGCTGGGCTTTCGGTAATTTCGCCAGCCGCTTCGGCTATCACACGGAAGCGGAAACCCGCGCCGTGATCGACAAGTTCATCGCCGACAAGATCCCGGTTGATGCGGTGGTGCTGGACCTGTACTGGTTCGGCAAGACAGTCAAAGGCACCATGGGCAACCTGGCCTGGGACAAGGAAAGCTTCCCCAACCCGAAAGGCATGATGGCCGACCTGGCGGCAAAGGGCGTGAAAACCGTTGTCATCACCGAGCCGTTCGTGCTGACCACTTCCAGCCGCTGGCAGGAAGCGGTGGAGAAAAAAGTGCTGGCCACCGATACCGCAGGCGCGCCATTCAAATATGACTTCTACTTCGGTAACACCGGCCTGGTCGACCTGTACCGTCCGGAAGGGCGCGACTGGTTCTGGAATATCTACAAGGAGCTGAAAGAGGGCGGCGTGGCTGGCTGGTGGGGCGACCTGGGTGAGCCGGAAGTGCATCCCTCCGCACTGCGCCATGGCAGCAATGGCCAGCTTGGCGCGGACCAGGTCCATAATATCTACGGCCACGATTGGGCGCGCCTGATCGCGGAAGGCTACAAGAAGGACTTTCCTAACGAGCGTCCTTTCATCCTGATGCGCGCCGGCTATTCCGGCTCGCAGCGCTTTGGCATGATCCCTTGGTCCGGCGACGTGCAGCGTAGCTGGGGCGGCCTGCAGTCGCAGATGGAAATCGCGCTGCAGATGGGTATGCAAGGCCTGGCCTATATGCACTCCGACCTGGGCGGCTTTGCTTCGCCAATGCTGGACGACGAGCTGTATGTGCGCTGGCTGCAATACGGCGTGTTCCAGCCGGTATTCCGCCCGCACGCACAGGAAGAGGTGCCGGCCGAGCCGGTATTCCGCACCGAGCGCACCAAAGCACTGGCCCGCGAAGCGATCCGCCTGCGCTACGCCATGCTGCCTTATAACTACAGCGCGGCCTTCGACAACAGCCAGACCGGTTTGCCGTTGATGCGCCCGATCATGTTCGAGGGCGGCGACGACGGCGTGGCTTCGACCTACCTGTGGGGCCGTGACTTGCTGGTGGCGCCGGTGACTGAGCCGGGCGCGCAACGCAAGGAGGTGAACTTCCCGAAATCGGCCAAGGTCTGGTTCGACTTTTATACCGGCGCCGCCCATAAAGGCGGCATCAATGAAGTGGTGCCGGTAGTCGCCGAACATATTCCGGTGTTCGTGCGTGCCGGTGCTTTCGTGCCGCTCGCAAAAGTTGTTCAGAGCACGCGCGACTACAACACCAGACAGGTCGAGCTGAATTACTACTACGACGCCAGCGCTGGCACGACGAGTGGCAAGCTGTATGACGACGATGGCGCAACCGCCAACGCCTACGAACAGGGCAAGTACGAAATCGCCCATTTCGCTGGCGCTGCAACAGCAAGCGGCTTTGAAATTGGCGTTGAGACTGAAGTTGGTAGGGCCTGGCAGCCAGTCAGCCGCGCCTATGCGCTCAAGGTGCACAATGTAGGAAGCCGCCCCCGCAGCGTAAAGCTCGATGGCAAGGATGTGGAAGCCCGCTGGGATGCCCGCAGCCGTACCTTGCATATAAGCCTGCCGGCTCGTAGTGCAATGAAGGCAAAATTGCTCGTTACTTTGTAGCCTGACTACAAGAATGCGATAAAACCGCGCGTTTACGGGCTGTTTCTTGATTGACAGTCCGAAATCGCCATGTTATTTTGCTACAAATTATTCGGGGACAGTGATGCAAATGCATTCCATCATCAGCAAACCACGGCTGACCTTCTGGCAGTTGTGGAACATGAGCTTCGGCTTCTTCGGCATCCAGTTTGGTTTCGCCCTGCAGAACACCAATACCAGCCGCATCTTCTCGACCCTGGGCGCTACCCCGGATGAACTGCCGCTGTTCTGGCTTGCCGCGCCGGTGACCGGCTTGCTGGTGCAGCCGATCATCGGCTACCTGAGCGACAACACCTGGCACGCCAAATGGGGCCGTCGCCGTCCATTCTTTTTCATCGGCGCGCTGCTGGCGAGTATTGCGCTCTTCCTGATGCCCAATTCGAGCGCATTGTGGATGGCGATTCTCGTGCTGTGGTTGATGGACGCTTCGATCAATATTTCGATGGAGCCGTTCCGCGCCTTCGTCGGCGACAAGCTGGATGAATCGCAGCAGACCGCCGGCTTTGCGATGCAAACCTTCTTCATTGGCCTGGGCGGCGTGATTGCCTCGCTGCTGCCAATGATCTTCACCAATTTCCTCCATGTCAGCAATGAAGTGGTCAACGGTGCGATTCCCGACTCCGTGCGCTACTCCTTCTACGCTGGTGGCGCCGCTTACTTCCTGTCCGTGCTGTGGACCGTGCTGACCGCAGACGAACTGCCGCCGGAAGACGTCGAGAAATTCCGCATGGAGAAGGCGCAGCGCCGCGGTTTCCTGTTCTCGCTGAAGGAAGTGTTTGGCGGCTTCGTGCACATGCCGAAGACCATGGTGCAACTGGCGCTGGTGCAGTTCTTCACCTGGTTTGCGCTGATGGGCATGTGGGTCTTTACCACGCCGGCAGTCGCGGAAAACGTGTTCGGCACCACCGACGGCAAGTCGGCCATCTTCCAGGAAGCCGGCAACTGGGTCGGCAACCTGTTTGCGATCTACGGCGGCGTGTCGGCGCTGGTTGCCTTCGTGCTGCCTAAGCTGGCGCACGTCACCAGCCGCAAGATGGTGCACATGCTTTGCCTGGCGATTGGTGGCCTGAGCCTGATCAGCATTGCCTTCATCCACGACAAGAACTTGCTGATGCTGCCGATGATCGGCGTCGGCATTGCGTGGGCCAGCATTCTGACCATGCCTTACGCGATCCTCGCTGGCGCGCTGCCGGCCAAGCGCATGGGTTACTTCATGGGCGTGTTCAACTACTTCGTGGTGCTGCCGCAGATCGTTGCCAACCTGGTGCTCGGCCCTGTCATCAAGCACCTGTTCAACGGCCATTCAGTCAATGTGCTGGTGCTGGGCGGCGTTTCGATGGCGATCGGCGGCATCGTGACCCTGATCGTCAGCGACTCGGCCAAGAAAGAAGCCTAAGCCATCCAGCGGCGCGCACCGATCGCGCCATTCGCAGGAAAATAAATGGGGACGTACCCCATTTTCGAAGAAAAATGGGGTACGTCCCCATTTATTTTCGGGAGGAGCGAATATGGCAATTCAAACGGTAGCAACTTCGCCCATCCCCGGACAGCGTCCGGGGACTTCGGGACTACGCAAGAAAGTCGCAGTTTTCCAGCAGCCCCACTATCTCGAAAATTTCGTGCAGGGCGTGTTCGACACGCTCGGCGATGCCGCCGGTAAAACGCTGGTGCTTGGCGGCGATGGCCGTTTCCACAACCGCCATGCAATCCAGGTGATCCTGAAGATGGCCGCGGCGCACGGCTTCGCACGCGTTTTGCTGGGGCAGGGCGGCATCCTGTCGACGCCGGCCGCGAGCTGCGTGATCCGCAAGCATGACGCGCTGGGTGGCATCATTCTCTCGGCCAGCCACAATCCCGGCGGCCCGGACGGCGACTTCGGCATCAAGTACAACGCTTCCAACGGCGGCCCTGCGCCGGAAGCGCTGACCGAAGCAATCTACGCACGCACGCTGGCGCTGGCCCAATACCGCATCAGCGACGCGCCCGATATCGAGATTGATACGCCCGGTGCGCTGGCAGCCATCGAAGGCATGCAGGTCGCGGTCATTGACCCCGTTGCAGATTACGCGGAACTGATGGCGAGGCTGTTCGACTTCGACGCTATCCGCCGCCTGTTTGCCGGCGGCTTCACCATGCGCTTCGATGCCATGAACGCCGTGCCCGGCCCTTACGCGCATGCCATCCTTGAAGGCATGCTTGTCGCGCCTGAGGGCACTGTGATCAATGGCGTGCCGCTGGAAGACTTCGGCGGCCTGCACCCCGACCCCAACCCGGTCAACGCGGAAGAACTGATCGACATCATGAGCGCCAACGCGGCACCGGACTTCGGCGCCGCTTCCGATGGCGATGCCGACCGCAATATGATCGTCGGCCGCGATTTCGTCGTCACCCCATCCGACAGCTTGGCCGTGCTGGCCGCCAATGCGACCGTGGCGCCAGGCTATGCCGATGGTATCGCGGGCATTGCCCGTTCCATGCCTACGTCTCGCGCTGCCGACCGGGTGGCGGCGGAACTCGGCGTGCCATGCTATGAGACGCCTACCGGATGGAAGTACTTCGGCACGCTGCTCGATGCCGGCAAGGCCACTCTGTGCGGCGAAGAAAGCTACGGCACCGGCTCGGCGCATATCCGCGAGAAGGATGGCTTGTGGGCCGTGCTGTTCTGGCTCAACCTGCTGGCTGTGCGGGGCGCATCGGTGCAGGAAATCGTCACCGCGCACTGGCAGCGCTTCGGCCGCCATTACTACTCACGCCACGATTACGAAGCCATCGCGACCGAATCAGCGCAGCTCCTGATGCAGGATTTGCGCATCAAGCTGCGCAACTTGCCGGGCCAGAAGCTGAACCACTACGAAGTGCAGGCTGCAGACGATTTCGAATACACCGATCCGGTTGACGGCTCGCACGCCAGCCAGCAAGGCATCCGCATCATGATGACCGACGGTTCGCGCATCGTGTACCGCCTTTCCGGCACCGGCACCGAAGGCGCCACCTTGCGCGTCTACCTCGAGCGCTATGAAGCAGATCCGGCGCAACACCATATCCCAACGCAGCAAGCCCTGGCAGGGCTGATTGCCATTGCAGACAGCGTGGCGAGCATCGTCATGCATACAGGCCGCACCAATCCAACAGTCATTACATAGGAAAAGCCGAATGAAACTTTCATCCATCGCATTGTCCCTATTGTTTGCCTCCGGCGCACACAGCGCGCTTGCGGCAGCGCCCAAGCCATTCCTTTGGGAGAATGCGACCGTCTACTTCCTGGTCACCGACCGTTTCGCCAATGGCGACAAGACGAACGACCTGGCCTACGGCCGCAAAGCGGACGCAGCACCACTGCGCGGATTCATGGGCGGTGATTTCAAGGGACTGACGGCAAAGATCAAGTCCGGATATTTCGACGATTTGGGTGTAGACGTGATCTGGACCACGCCACCGGTCGAACAAATCCACGCCGGCACGGATGAGGGAACCGGAAAATCCTACGGCTTCCATGGCTATTGGGCACGCGACTTCAGCGCAATTGACGCTAATCTTGGCACCGAAAAAGACTTCCGCGAATTTGTCGAAGCGGCCCACGCGCGCGGCATCCGCGTACTGCTCGACGTCGTGATGAACCACACCGGCCCCGTAACAGATACAGATCCAGTATGGCCGGAAGGCTGGGTACGCACCGAACCGCAATGCCAGTACAAGGACGTGCCATCCACCGTAAGCTGCACTTTGGTGAAGAACCTGCCGGACCTCCGCACCGAGAGCGATGCACCGGTTGAGCTGCCCCCTGCGCTCGCAGCCAAGTGGAAAGCCGAGGGCCGCTACGAACGCGAACTGAAGGAGCTGGATGACTTCTTCGCGCGCACCGGCTACCCGCGCGCACCGCGCTACTACCTGATCAAGTGGCACGCCGACTGGGTACGAAAATACGGCGTCGACGGCTTCCGCGCCGATACGGCCAAGCATGTCGAGCCGGCCGTGTGGGCGGAACTGCGCAAGGTCGCCCAGGCTGCGCACGATGAGTGGAAAAGCCTGAATCCTGAGAAGGTGCAGGGCGACGGCCGCTTCTACATGGTGGCCGAGGTGTACAACTACAATATCTCCCACGGCCTGGACTTTGATATGGGCGGCGGCGAAAAAGCCAATTACTTCGCCAATGGCTTCGATGGCCTGATCAACTTCGGCATGGTGCATGATGCGAAGGGCGACTACGAGTCTTTGTTCAGCAAGTACGCGGCACAGCTCGCGGGCCCCCTGAAGGGTCACTCGGTCATGAACTACATGGATTCGCACGACGATGGCAACCCATTCGACCCGGCGCGCCAGAAGCCTTTCGAGACCGCGAACAAGCTGCTGCTGGCACCCGGCGTCGCGCAAATCTACTACGGCGACGAGACCTCGCGCCGCCTCGACGTGGCCGAGGCAAAGGGGGACGCGAAGCTGCGCTCTTTCATGAACTGGGGCGACCTGAAGGCGAATGCCAAAGTGCGCACGCACTGGGCGAAGCTGGGCAAGTTCCGCCAGGCGCATCCATCGATCGGCGCCGGCGAGCATAAGAAGTTAGCCGACCTGCCGTACACCTTTAGCCGTGTACGTGGGGAAGACAAAGTGGTCGTGGCGCTGGACGTAAAGACTGGCCAGCCGGTCGACATCACGGTCGGCGGCGTATTCGCCGATGGCACCAAGCTTAAAGACGCCTACTCTGGGGCGCTTTACACCGTCAAGAATGGTGTTGTCCATACCAACGGCAAGAACGCGACCATCCTGCTGGCACAGTAAGCCTGGTCGGGGCGGTCCTTGGGCCGCCCCATGCGAGCTTGCCAGAGCACCGTCGATTCCGAAGGACACCTACAGGAGCTATCGCGTATGGCTCGGCTGTTGCAACCACATGGCTATAGCCTCGACATCGTCATCAGTAAGTCCGGTCACACCGTCAACAAGATACAAGTTCTTGCGACAAGCTGCATTTTTAGGTAGGTGATATCAGACCCGGCGTATTGCTTCACTATTTCACCGGTATTTGAAAATCCGTTCCGCGCGTAAAACCGCAGGGCATTCACATTTGATCTTGCAACGTTCAGCGAGACGCCAGCTGTTTCTCTCGCCAGTACGGCATCCAGCAGCGCTTGCCCGATGCCTTTGCCACGCGCGTCGCCATCCACGAACAATGCCCTCAATTGGCCGGAAAAAGTCGCTGCGAACCCACGCACTGCGCCATCGTCGAACACGATGACATCGGATTCGTTAAAGGCTGACAGGATTGCTTCATCCTGCTCCAGTGGAGTGACTTCGAAAGGGTAGGGCTCGAACTTGAGTTCTTCCCGCTTGGCGTCGATGTAGATGCGGCAGACTGCCGGGAAGTCAGCCGCTTCAAAGTCCCGGACGGTCATTGATCAAGAATTCCTGCGTATACCGTAAAGTCGGCTTGGGAGAAGCAGCAGAAGATGACTTCTTCGATACCTTGGAACTGCTCGACCGCGGCGCGCACTGTTGACACGGCAAGCTTGGCGGCCAAGTCAATCGGGTAGCCGTAGATCCCGGTACTGATGCAGGGGAATGCCAGCGTCGCGACGCCGTGCTGGGCCGCCAGCTCGATGCTCGCGCGATAGCACGCCGCCAGAAGCTCCGGCTCACCATTCGTACCGCCGCGCCATACTGGCCCCACGGTATGAATGATGTACTTGGCCGGCAGTCGATACCCCTTGGTCAGTTTCGCCTGCCCAGTTTTGCAGCCGCCAAGGAGCCGGCACTCATGGACCAGTTCCGGCCCGGCGGCGCGATGGATTGCGCCGTCAACGCCTCCGCCGCCCAGAAGCGAGGAGTTGGCAGCGTTGACGATGGCGTCCACCGAAAGCCTGGTGATATCGCCTTGGATCGCGCGAAGGATGGTTGACATGGCTGTGCGGCCATCGGCCTTAAAGTTTATTCAACGAATACTATAGCCGTCCGCGCTGGAATGGTGAAGCTGCCTGTCGCGGCATCGTAGCGCGCGGCAGCTCCAGCTTGCACCGGATGCAGGCGGTAAGCCTTCCCAGCCTCGCTTGCGGCGGCGATCGTCTGCTCCACTTTATCGACGTTAATGAAGTAAGCCACCGTCTTGAAGCCCGCGCCTTCGTAGCCTGTGCCATCCAGGCGTGCGGCAACGACCGTCGCTATCTGCTCCGGGCCGGTGTTCAAAAAACGCAGGCGCTTCTTGATGTCGTCAGCAGTGCGCATCCGGAACAGCGTACTGCTGGCGCGGATGCGCAGCAAGTCGCGGAAGGTGTCGCGCGCAAAGGCAATATCGACCGGCGTGGGCCTCAGCGCAGGGTTGGCAAGCAATGGCTGGAGCAGCGCGTAATCCTTGCCATTGTCCGCTGCGGGCGGCAAACCCGAGCCAAAGTAGTTGGTCTGGTAACTCCAGTCCAGCCGGTTGAACCAGTCGCCCGATTCGAAGCTGTTGCGGTCCATCGACTTCGAGCGCAGGATTTCAAACCCTGCGTGGTAATACGCGACGCCCTGCGAGAAGGCGTTGATTGCCGCTGCCAGCATCTGGACGCGCGCACGGTCGGCACTGGTGGCCGACAGCGGGAGCTTGAGTGCGTTGATGTCGTACAGGGTCTGGTTATCGTGGTTCTCCACGTAATTGACAACCTCGCTCGGCTGGCTTGCGTAGCCTGCCGGCTGGTTGCCGCCATAAACGATGGCCTGCAGTTCCTTGATCTCGCCGGCGAAGGTTTGCATGCGGTAGCTGCGGATCGAACCGGCCAGGCCAACCCGAACCAGGTCGGCTGCCTTCATCAAGTCGGTCACGGGCCGCAAGCCAGCACTGGCATTCGGGTCATACACCAGGCCATTGACGAAGCCCTGCTGCGCAACCATCTGTTGCCCCGAGTCTCCGGCACCGCCGCCACGAACGGCATCGCGGGCGCGGTCGCTGAAGGTGCCGATGCCGCTGCCGTTCAACGACAGCTGCGAGGCCTGCACGAAGCGCGCGCCATCAGCCACTTCGCCAAAGTTCCAGCCTTCGCCGATCAGGTTCACATGGCGTCCGGCGATTTTGTCGACGCGTGCTTGCAGCGCTTCCATAACGGTACGCGGCTGGTGGCCCATCAGGTCGAAGCGGAACGAATCGATGTGATAGTGCTTCGTCCACAGTTCGGCCGAATCGATCATCAGCTTGGCCATCATGCGGTTCTCGGTGGCCGTGTTGAAGCAGCAGGTCGAGTTTTCGATTTCGCCTTTCAGGTTCAGGCGCTGGTAGTAGCCCGGCACAATGCGGTCCAGCACGGAGCGCTCGTGCTGGCCGCCGCGGTAGGTGTGGTTGTAGACCACGTCGGTGCCGACGCGCAGGCCGGTCTTATGCAGCGCCATGACCATTTCCCGCAGTTCGATGATGCGGCGGGCGCCGTCGGAGGCGTCGGTGCTGTAGCTGCCCTCCGGCGCATTGTAGTGCCACGGGTCGTAACCCCAGTTGTAGCAGTCCTTCAGCGCGTTGTCGCTGACGATTTTCTGCTGCTGGTCGCTGTCCGGTGCACCATGCACGACAGGGGAGACGCAGCCTTTTTCCGGCACGCTGCCCAGGTCGTAGACCGGTAGCAGGTGCACGTCTGTCAGGCCGGCCTTGGCCAGCATGGCGAGGTGCTTCATGCCGTTGGAGCCGGCCTCGCGAAAGGCGGTGTACTTTCCGCGGTTCATAGCGCTGACCGACAGGTCGTTGATCGAGAAGTCGCGCACGTGCAGTTCGTAGATCGACATGTCCGGCTGTGCATGGACCTTGGCCGGTGGCTGGTCCTTGTTCCAGCCCGGCGGCGCCAGGCGCGGATCGGCAAGGTCCGCGATGTAGCTGCGAGCGGAATCGGTGGTCAGGCTGACCGAATACGGATCGGTGACGACGTTGCGCACCAGGCCAGTCTTTGGTGCGACCACGTCCACCACATATTTGTAGTAGCGGCCGGACAGGTTGCCGCCTGCGTTGGCAGACCAGATGCCGGTCTTGGCGTCGGCCTGCATGGCCGTGATGGATTTTGGCTTGCTGCTGCCGTTGTCGAAGAGGCACACGGAAACGCGTTGCGCGGTCGGTGCCCATAGCTTGAACGTGGTGCGGCCTTTGCCGATGCTGGCGCCAAGGTCGGCAGCCTGTTCGGCTGCGGCGTAGATGTCGTCCAGTGCGCCGGGTACTTGCAGTGCGGTGGCGTCGCGCACGGTGCCGTCGGCGTTTTCCTGCACGAGTACGAGCTGTTTTGCCAGCAGCGCCGGGAGGCGGGCGCGATCGGCGGCGGCGAGCGTGAGCAGCACGCCTTCGCCAGTGTATTTGAAGCGCTGGGCCAGCTGGGAGGGCAAGGCGTCGCCGGTGACGGTCAATGGCAAGGCCCCATCCGCGCCGCTGACGGTGGCGCCTTGTGGGGCGCTGATGCCTGCGGCGGTTGCGTAATAGAGTTTGAAGCTGCCCTCGGCGCTGGTGCCGGCCCATTTGGCCAGGCGGCCATCGAGCCACAGTGCGCGGGCGTCGAAGCCCTGGGTGCGGGCGAGTACGGTTTCGTGCGGGCCCTCGCAGGAGGCCAGTGTTGGCGGCGTCGTGGCAGTGGGGGATGCGGTAAGGGCGGTGGTCGGCGCCGCGGCGGCGGAAAACGCCGCGAAGACCGTTGGGAGGGCCGCCAGGAGGGTGCGCTGCTTCATTTTGTCTCCGTAGTAGTGAGGCTACAGAAATCTTACTTCAAAATGTGTAGCTATACTACATCCTAGTCGCGCTGGATCTGGTGCTTTTTCAGCTTGTCATAGAGCGTTTTGCGGGGGAGCAGCAGGCGGTCTGCTGCCAGCGCCACGTTGTTGTCGGCGGCAGCCAGGGCGCGCAAGATCAGGTCGCGCTCGAAGGCATCGACTTGTTGCGGCAGGGAGGGCTGCTCGGTATCCAGCTGTGCCGTGCCTGCAGCGGGAACCCCGGCTGCCATCGCGACACCGGCAGCCGATGCGGCGCCTGAGGTCATCGCGGCGCTGGCGGTGGCCCCGGCGCCGGCCGCCCATTCCATGCCCGCACCCGTTGCGGCGCCCGCCGGTGACGAAATGCCTGCGCCAGTCGCAAATGCCGCGCCAGGCGCGACGCCTCCGGAGGTAACGCCAGCCATCGTTGCTGCGGACAGCTTCCCTGCGGTGCCGGCGCCTTGCGATGGTGCGATAGCCGCAGGAACTAGTCCAAGTGTCAGGCGCTCGGCAAAATTGCGCAGTTCGCGCACATTGCCCGGCCAGTCTGCTGCCTGCCAGGCGGCCATCTGCTCCGGTGTCCACATCGGCATCGGCCGCTGGTAGCGCTGGGCTGCCTCGGCGACAAAGTGCGCCAGCAGCAGCGGGATATCCTCGCGCCGGTCGCGCAGGCGCGGCAAATCGATGCTGATCACGCCAATCCGGTAATACAGGTCTTCGCGGAACAGCCCCTGTGCCGACAGGGCCAGCAAGTCAGCCTTGCTGGCTGCGACAACCCGGCAATCGAGCGCCACCGATTCATTCCCGCCCAGCCGCTCAAGGCGGCGCTCCTGCAGTACGCGCAGCAGCTTGACCTGCAAAGCCATCGGCATGCTCTCGATCTCGTCGAGGAACACTGTTCCGCCGTTGGCAAATTCCAGCTTGCCGATGCGCCGCTTTTGCGCGCCGGTGAAGGCACCTGCCTCGTGGCCGAAGATCTCGCTCTCGAACACGGACTCCGGCAGCGCGCCGCAATTGATGGCAACGAAATTTCCCTTGCGCCCGCTGGCCGCATGAATCAGCCGCGCCATCACTTCCTTGCCGGTGCCGGTCTGGCCATTGACCAGGATATCCACCCCGGTCGGCGCCACATTGCGCACCACGATCTTCAAATGTTCGATCGCTTCAGAACGCCCGATCAGGTCAGGCACGTCGGGGTGCTGCGCGCGTTCGCTGCGCAAGCGGCGGTTCTCCAGCACCAGGTTGCGGCGCTCCTGGGCGCGCTTGACCGCATCCATCAGGCGTTCGGAAGAGAAGGGCTTTTCGATGAAGTCGTAAGCGCCGGCGCGCATGGCCTCGACCGCCATGGTGACGTCACCGTGCCCGGTCACGACGATGACGGGCAACTCGGCATCCAGAGCGGCCACGCGCGCCAGCAAGTCCAGGCCGGAAAGCCCCGGCAGCCGTACGTCGGTGACCACTACGCCAGCGAAATTCGCCAGCAACAACGGCAGCGCTTCCTCGGCACTGGCGCAGGCCTGCACCGCAAAACCGCCCAGTTCCAGCGTTTGCGATGTGGCCAGCCGCAGCGCGGCCTCGTCTTCAACCAATAGCGCCTTCATCGGGCAGCTCCTTCTTTAATAAGCGGTAAGCGTAACTCAAACTGCGCTCCGCCGCCGTCCAGGTTGCGGGCCGTCAGGCGCCCGTTCATTGCCTGCACGATCGAGGAGGAAATCGCCAGGCCAAGGCCGAGCCCTTTTCCTGCAGGCTTGGTCGTGAAGAACGGCTCGAACAGGTGCGCCGCCACTTCCTGCGGGATGCCGGGGCCGCTGTCGCTGATGCGGGCGACGCCTTCGCCGTCTTCGCGCGACAGCATGACGGAAACACGCGGCTCCGGCCGGCCCTCGACGGCGTCCAAAGCATTGCGCAGCAGGTTAATCAGCACTTGTTCAATACGCACCGTGTCGCCCGCCACCGTGAGCTGTTCGGTACCGGTATCGATGTCCATCGCCACGTTGCGGCGCTTGCTTTCGCTCTCCAGCAGGAAGGCCGAGCTGCGTACGGCGCGCGCCAAGTCGACCGGGCCAATGGTCTCGTCCTTGCGCGCAAAGCCTTTCAACTGGCTGATGATGGCGCCCATGCGCGCGCTGGCATCGCCGATGTGGCCAAGATTGCTGGCCGCCTGCTCCGGCTGGCCGCGCTCCAGGAAGGTGCGGGCGTTGTCGGCAAAGGCGCGGATCGCCGCCAGCGGCTGGTTCAGTTCATGTGTCATGCCGGCAGCCATCTGGCCCAGCATGGCCAGCTTCCCGGCCTGCACCATCTCGTTTTGCGTGGTGCGCAGGATGCGGTTGGTCTCGCTCAGTTGCTGCGTGCGCTGGGCGATGCGCGATTCCAGTTCCCGGTCGAAGGCCAGGCGTTCTTCGCGCCTGCGCCTGCGCTGGTGCATGGCCCAATACGACACGCCGCCGCAGGCCAGCAGCAGTGCGGTAGCCAGTGCCCAGTTGATGCCGCTGCGGACCACACGCAACTGGCTCGGGAAGATCATGAGTTGCCAGCCAAGGCGGCCCACTTCCTGCGTCACGCGCGGGCCGGGGTTGCGGGCCAGCGGCGTGACTTCGCGGCCGATGTATTGCTGCGTGCTGGCCAGTTCGGCCAGGGCGTCCGGCGGCAGCGGTGTCAGGCTATGGTAGCGCCAGTTCGGGCGGTTGCTGAGGAAGATCACGCCGTGGCGGTCGGCCAGCACGATCGGGTCTTCGGCGCTGTTCCAATTGCGTTCGAGTTCGGCGAGGCTGATCTTGACCGCGATAACGCCTTCGATTTTGCCAAGGTGCCGCACTGGTTGCGCGATGAAGTAGCCGGCTTCGCTGGTGCTGGTGCCAATGCCGTAAAAGCGGCCTGCCTCGCCATGCAGGGCAGCCTGGAAATAAGGGCGGTACGAGAAATTCTTGCCGGCGAAGCCGAGCGGCTGGTCCCAGTTGCTGGCGCCCAGCGTCAGGCCATTGCGGTCCATCAGGTAAAGCGCGCCGACCTTGGCCTGCTGCTGAATGGTTTGCAGCGTCTGGTTCAGGCGGCCGATGGCTTCAGCATCCTTCGGGTGGGCGAGGGCGTTGGTCAGGTCGGGTTGCTGCGCCAGGACGAAGGGGAGGGTTTCAAAGCGCTCCAGTACCGACTGCAGTTCGGGCGCCATGAGCTGGAGCTGGCGCTGGCCTTGCGCCAATTGTTCATTGCCGGCACGGTAAGCGCCAAGCAGGTAGGCGGCCACGATGATCGCGGCCGCCGGGGACAACAGCAGAAGAAAAGGTTTGCGCATAAGCGCAATTTTAGTCCACCGCAGCCATGCGCAGTTCGTCGCTGTGGTGACGCTGCTGCTCTTCCATGACCAGCGCGCCCAGTTCGCGTTTGAGCGCGTTGAAGTCGGCCGACGCCGGATCGCGCATGCGCGGCAGTTCCACGATCATGTCGCGCTTGACCGTGCCAGGGCGGTAGGTCATGACCACGATGCGGTCAGCCAGGTAAATCGCCTCTTCGATACTGTGGGTCACGAAGATGATGGTCTTTTTCAGCTCCGACCAGATGCGCAGCAGTTCGTCCTGCAGGTTGCGGCGGGTTAGGGCGTCCAGTGCGCCGAACGGTTCGTCCATCAGCATGATCGGCGAATCCAAAGCCAGCACGCGTGCAATGGCCACGCGCTGGCGCATGCCGCCCGACAGGTCTTTCGGATAGCGGTTGCGGAAGTCGGACAGCGACAGCATGCCCAGCAGCTGGTCCACGCGCTGTTTGATCTCCGCTTGTGGCATGCCTTTGACTTCCAGGCCGAACGCGATGTTTTTTTCCACGGTCATCCATGGGAACAAGGCGTATTCCTGGAACACCATGCCGCGTTCCGGGCCTGGACCGGTGATCAACTTGCCATCAGCGGTGATCTCGCCGCTGGACGGAAGCGAGAAGCCGGCGATGGCGTTCAGCAGCGTGGACTTGCCGCAGCCCGATGGGCCCAGCAGGCAGACGAACTGGCCCTGCGGAATCTGCAGGTTGATGTCGCGCAGCGCCACCACTTCGCGGTTGTCGGTCTTGAATACCTTGTTGACGCCTTTGACGTCGATATGGGTTGCGCTCATCTTAGTTCTCCAGGCCGCGGTGCCAGCGCAGCAGATGGTTATTCAGCTTGTTCATGCCAATGTCGATCGCCAGGCCAAGCAGGCCGATGCTGATCATGCCGGCGATGATCTTGTCCGACCAGAAGTACTCGC
>Ga0209130_1000593_pt1 | contig 35298 bp, 34 predicted proteins | sample AraplaMF_Cvi_mLB_FD_184264 | JGI IMG/M metagenome (GOLD analysis project Ga0209130, IMG submission 184264) | Arabidopsis root microbial communities from the University of North Carolina, USA - plate scrape MF_Cvi_mLB (SPAdes) (version 2) | ecosystem: Host-associated > Plants > Roots > Endosphere...
CTGCGGGAGGAACAATTCGCTTATTAACAGATCAAGGAGTACCTGTAACGTATGCGTGTGGTACTTTAGGACAAATGGGACGTAACATGGGGAAAAACGTGTTTGCTAACCGTGAAACGATTCCAAATATCCGTGAAAAAGAATTAAAAGATGCATGTGAAGCGATGGGGATTCAAGATTTAAGAATGCTCGGTTTCCATGATAAAACGTTAGAATTTGAAGATGTTGATTTCGTTGCTGATAAAATCGAAGCGATCATTCAAGAAGTAAATCCATCTCGAATTATTACATTTTATCCAGAACACGGCGTACATCCAGATCATGATGCATTTGGCCGCGCTGTCGTTCGCGCTGTATCACGTATGCCAAAAGAAGAACGTCCAGCCATTCATGCGGTTGCGATTACGAGAAATCGCGAAGCAGTACTCGGTGAGCCGGATGTTGTAAATAATATTAGTGAAGTATTTGAACATAAATTAGCTGCACTAGGCGCGCATCGTTCACAAACAGAAGCGATGCTAGAAGAAACGCATGCAAAAATAAAAAACAAAGATGCAGCAACATTAAAATGGCTGCAACTTGAACAATTTTGGACTTACAAATGGGAGTAGGCTAGAAGGATACCTTCTAGTAGCTCTTACATAGAAAAAGCGCCGTCACTTGTGATGGCGCTTTTTTGTGCTATTGTTTCGTACTAGCCAAATACATGAGCATGTGGAATTTTTCGTCTCTTACATGATAATCGAAATAAGGTCCTGGATCTGTACAGTAACCAATATTTTCATTTTGCATGATTTGAAATCCGTTAACTGATAGATTTTCTTCTAAGTATTTTGGATGTAAAATATGCTCATGGGAATTTGGATATAAGGCTGAAATATTTTTCAAGGATTTGGCCGAGCTATCATAATACGAGTATCCACCGACAATTGTTGAACTGCTATGTAAATAGTTTTTTAGAACGTGACTTGGGAACTCTGAGTTGAGCAGTGAAAAATCAGTTATTGTAAAACTATCCACAAAAACATCGATGCTAAGCGGTTTTAATGGTAGATTTAAATCGGAATTCAAAATATAAAGGACGCGTGGCTTCGGATTCATACGCTCAATTCTATTTCTAACCTTCTTGAGCATTGCGAGCGAATAGCCACTGAATACATAGGATGCGCTCGTTTCAAGAGTATCAATATATTTTGGTAGTGATACAAAAGCGTCAATGTTTGTTTCCACAATTAATTTGTTTGTCAAATCTATATTTTGTAGAACTTTTTGAAATTGAAAATTACTTTTTTCAAATAAGTTAATCATTTTGGGATTGATTTCTTTAATCGTTTCTTTATCGTAAAAATATGATGGATAAGGAGACGTTTCGTACAAGTTTGCGGTAATGATAATACCGTCCTCTATAGCTGCCTCGTATCCACAAGTGCAAGTTAAATTCCCCGTGTGAATGTAGACTTTTTTTATCGTTACATCTTCCATTTCAAGTGGAATGCGGCACTTTGGGCAATAGAGCAGATTTACAAAGTCAAGCGGAATCCCTGTAACCTTCTCTTCTTTAGGTGAAGGTGAGCTAGTTTGAACCGCTTTTTCAATCAAATGAATCGCTTTTGATATGTCTTCTTTTTTATTGTTCAGCTCGTTCTTTTTATCAGTGAGTAAGTTGTTGTAGTAGTCGATATCCTCATGGTCCGAGAAGTTTGTGACACGTCGATATGATAAAATTCGTTGGATTTCTATCAATGAAAAATGAAATTTTTTTAGCTCAGTAATAAAAGTCATGTCGTCGAAACACAATTGGTTCATTTGATACTGGGTGTTTTTTTTATCTGGTATTAATAATCCTAGTTCAATGTAATAACGAACTGTATCGGTTGTAACGTGAAAAAGCTTCGCAAATGTACCAATCTTCATAGATGTACCCCCTGATGAAAAAAGTGGAGTTACTCCACTTTTTTCGCAAAATGAATTCAAAAAACTCTCAAATGGCTATTGACTTGGAGGGAACTCCAAGTCATATTATTAATTCGATAAGTGTGAATATTTTGAATATTTTTGACTGTATTGTAACACACATGTCACGAAAGGAGAAGGATTAGCTATGGATAAGATGGATCGAATGGATACTCTCTCATTGTGGACAGCGACTGCAAACAGATATGACAAAGGAAAACCTCTTGAAGGAAATAAAGAGGCGGATGTTGTCATTATTGGCGCAGGCTTCACAGGTCTTTCTTCTGCATATCATTTGCAAAAGTTAGGGAAGAGTGTCATTGTCCTTGAGCAGGAAACAATTGGGTATGGCGCAAGTGGTCGTAACGGTGGGATGGTATTGCCGGGCTATAAGCCAACGATGCAGGAGCTTGCTAAGAAGTATGGTGCTAAAGAGGCGAGACAACTTAACGATCTTTCGCTGCTTAGTGTTGAACTAGTTAAAAACATCATCGATGAGCATCAAATCCACTGTAACTTTAGAAAGACAGGTCATATTGTGGCGGCTTACAAAGCCAAGCATTTTGAAGGATTGAAACTTGAAAGTGAATACTTAAACAAAAATTTTGGATATGAATGTAGCGTGCTTAATCGAAGTCAGTTGCATCAAGAAATTGATTCCCCGCAATATTATGGTTGCTTAGTCGACGACTCGAGCTACTCGTTCCAACCACTGAACTATGCAATTGGTTTGGGAGAAGCAGCTAAATCGATAGGTGCAAAAATCTTTGAGCATTCGAAAGCACTATCTATTGAATATGGCCGGAATAGTGTGAAAGTTGTTACAGAAAAAGGTGCTGTTACAGCGAAAGACATTATTGTTGCTACAGATGGTTACTCCGGGAAAATTATGGCTGAATTGAATAAAGGCGTACTGCCAATTTCAGCACGTATTATTGCTACTGAACAGCTTCCAGAAACACTTTTGAATACCGTCATTCCTAATGATCGCATGGTTTTTGATACAAGCAGTTTCCTTTACTATTTCAGGCGCACACCAGATAATCGAATCGTATTTGGCGGTGGCGATATTCGTCCAAACTTAGGCGATGCTGTTTATCAAAGTGTTTACGATGCCATGGTTAAAATAATGCCAAAACTAGAAGGAAGCAAGATTGATTACAGGTGGGGTGGATTTATCGGTGTGACAATTGATACGTTCCCGGTTATCGGTAGATCCAAAGAAGGCGCATATTTCGCAACGGGTTATACGGGCCATGGCGCGTCTCTCTCGACATTGTTTGGTAAGTTATTGGCACAATGGATTGTTACAGGGAGTGCAGGTGGATATCGATTTGAAAAGGAACGACTCAAATCATTCCCATTCTATAATCAGAAAACGATGTTGGTCAATATAGCGCATATTGGTTTCAAACTAGTTGATATTATTGCGTAAAGGAGAGAGCTATATGGAAATTAACATGTTCATTGACGGGAAATGGGTAGAAGCATTATCCGGTGATAGACGAAACATTATTAACCCTGCAACCGGAGAGGTTATGGCAACTTCTGCTCATGGATCGGCGGGTGATGCGAAGATAGCAATCAAGGTGGCTCGTAAAGCGTTTGACAGCGGAATTTGGTCAGATTTATCGGCTGATGAAAGAGCTGATTATCTATATAAGATTGCAGACCGTCTTGAAGAGAAGACAGCTGAAATTGCACGTTTGGAAACGGAAAATAACGGTAAAGTTATTCGAGCAACGACCTTTGTGGATATTCCGGTATCGATTCAATGCTTCCGTTATTATGCTGACTTGATTAAAGGTATGAAAAAGGAATCTTACACTCGCGAGGATTCTTCGGAAACAGTGATTATTCATGAACCAATTGGTGTTTGTGGACTGATTGTACCTTGGAACTTCCCACTTATGCTAGCTGTTTGGCAAATTGCTCCTGCACTTGCCGCAGGAAATACAATTGTAATTAAGCCTGCCGACGTCACTCCTGTAAGCGTATTCAAATTATTTGAAATCATCGAAGAGGTTGGACTTCCGGACGGAGTAGCAAATCTAGTATTAGGACCTGGCTCAAAGGTTGGAAATGAGCTTGCAGAGAGCCACGATGTTGACAAAGTTGCCTTTACTGGTGGAACAAAAACAGGTCAAAGTATTATGCGCGCAGCTGCGGGTAATATGAAAAAAATCACACTTGAACTTGGTGGTAAATCTCCACTTATTGTGTTCGACGATGTGGATTTTGAAACTGCAGTTGATAATGCGATGTTTGGTATTTTCCACAACGCTGGGCAAGTTTGTTCAGCTGCATCCCGTTTGCTTGTACAAGAGACCATTTACGATAAGTTTGTTGAACGGTTGGCCGAGCGTGCGAACAAAATTGTAGTTGGAAACGGGGAAAGCGAGACCATTGAAATGGGGCCCCTAACAAACGAGACTCATATGAATGAAGTTTTACAGTATATCAATAGCGGAGTCGAAGAAGGTGCAAGATTAGTTTGTGGTGGTAATCGCTTAACAGAAAATGGGCTTGATCGAGGATTTTTCATTGCACCAACAATCTTTGCTGATGTAAATGCAGATATGCGTATTGTTAAGGAAGAGATTTTTGGACCAGTCCTTGTTGTACAGAAATTTAAAGATGAGGAAGATGCGATCCAAAAAGCGAATGATTCCATTTATGGATTAGCCGGTGCTGTATTTACTGAAGATATGGACCGAGCAAAACGTGTTATTAGTAAATTGCGTGCGGGAATTACTTGGATTAATAGTTATCATCTTGCTTATGTTGAAGGTCCTTGGGGCGGATATAAGCAAAGTGGAATCGGTAGGGCTTTAGGTGTTGCCGGACTGGAGCACTTTATGGAAACGAAGCAAATCAATATCCACCAGCATGCCAAGCCTGTAGGTTGGTATGTGAATTAATTGAGCTTAACTTGCTATATAAATTATTTGTAAGGGGATATGCTCATGAAAATAGTGGACAACGGTCCGTCATCGAAATTAGAGAAGCCGGAAGGAATGAATAAGCCGATAGATGATTCAGTGCTTGGAACCAAAAGTATTCCGTTACTATATTTACGGTTTGCTTTGGCAGGGATTATGGCCAATGTAATTCTAGGAGTTGTATCGGTTATCGATGGCTATTTCGTCAGTGGCTTTCAGGAGCTGGAAATCGAAGGGATAGGAATTGGATTTACTGTCATGGTTATTACCCGTATGATCGGTGTTCTTTTGGGTGTGGGAGCCGGAGCAGTCATTTCACTTCGACTGGGAAAAGGAAAGCTAGAAGAAGCTAGAAGTATTATGGGACAAACTTTATGGTTTACTCTTTTCCTTTCTTCTTTGTTAGCTATACTTGGATTGGCTTTTGAAACTGACATTATGATTCTATTTGGAGCAAGTGATGAAGCGCTTCCGTATGCGGTGCAATATAGCCGACTGCTATGGATTTCATTGCCATTAACGATATTGGCCGTTGTATTAAGTATTTTGACTAATATTGATGAAAAACCTGGATTATCAATGAACAGTTGGTTAGTCGCAGCAGTTGTTGCTGGGTTTACAGAATGGATTATGGTAACGAAGTATGACATGGGGATGATGGGTTCTTCATGGGCCAATACGATTTCGCAATCGATCCCTGTTCTCCTAATCTTTTATTTCTGGTTTGGTAAAACAAAACTTAAGCCGAAAATGAAAGATATGATGATTAATTTCAAGACGATTGGTGAAGTAGCTTGGACGGGATTTGCATCTTTCTCGAGTCAGTTTATGATGTTTTTTGCCATTATTATCTTCAACAACTTACTACAAAGCTACGGTGGTGGGCTGCACGTTGCCGCTTTTACGATTCAAAACGGTTATATTACAAATTTGCTCGCCTTAGCAGCGCTCGGTGGGATGACAGGACTTCAACCAATTATTAGTTATAATTACGGTGCGGGAAACCTTGATCGTGTTAAGCAAGCAATTAAGATGGGGCTCATTTTTACAGTTTCCTTCTTTGTTATTGTGACAGCCATACTAATCATTTTTGCAGATCCAATTGTGTCATTTTTCTCCGGTGGTAATCCTGAATTGCAGAAACTGGGCATTTGGACGACAGTTGTATTCAATTCTTTATTTATGCTTAATGCAGTCAGTTTACTTATCTCCGGTTATTTCGAATCACAAGAGAGAAATTGGATCGCAACGTTTATTAGTGTTAGCAAAATGTTTTTGTTCTTGTTCCCATTTCTATTTATTTTCCCGAAATTCTGGGGTGTGGAAGGTGTATGGTATGCAGGTCCTGCTGCAGAAATTCCAGGTATTCTCATTGCTATATACTTTATGAGAAAAGAGTTTAAACGTTTAAAAGCTACCAATATTAATACAGATACCAATGTTAAAACAGTAGATTTATAGGAACGTATTCCATCAAAATTACCAATAAGAGAGAGGGATATCATCATGTTTTTTGCGAAAAAAATTACAGCAGAAGAAGCAGAGAAACTAGGTGCTAACACATGGGAACCATGGGTAGGTGAACCGAATAAAGGAACGTGGCATGTAGAAGAACAGGAAGTTTTCTATGTGACAGATGGTGAAGTGTTTATTACTGTTGATGGAAAAAAGTATCATGTTACAAAGGACTGGATTGTTTCCTTGGCTAAGGACCTTGTTTGTGAATGGGATTGCCCCGTATTTTTGAAAAAGAATTATAAGATGAACCATGAGATTGATCTGAAATAATGTGAACTGGGAGTGGACAAATGCTAAGCAGATGACTGCTCCTGCGTATTCAATGGACAAGATTAGTAATGTTGGAGATATGTAAATCAGTTTATATATAATCAAATGAATGCGCTTTCTTTCGAGCGGTGTAATACAAAGGACGGTTATCTTAAAATAGGAGGTTTCACCATGGTAGTAACGAAAAATGTACAAATGTTGAAAAATTATATTGGCGGACAATGGATAGAATCCACAGGTAAACAAGTTGAAGATGTACCAAATCCAGCAACAGGCGAGATTATTGCTCGTGTGCCACTTTCGACTAAAGAAGATTTAGATAGAGCTGTAGCAACTGCGAAAGAAGCATTCAAAACTTGGAGAAGGGTCGCTGTACCTCGGCGTGCTCGGATTCTATTTCGTTATCAACAGTTATTGATTGAAAACTGGGAAGAGTTAGCAAAACTCGTTACCTTGGAAAACGGAAAAAGTTATAAAGAAGCTTACGGTGAAGTACAGCGAGGGATTGAATGTGTTGAATTTGCCGCAGGTGCACCTACTTTAATGATGGGAGAGCAACTTCCTGATATTGCGACTGGTGTTGAATCAGGGATGTATCGTTACCCGATCGGAGTAATCGCAGGAATAACGCCATTTAACTTTCCGATGATGGTGCCATGCTGGATGTTCCCACTCGCGATTGCATGCGGAAATACGTTTGTATTAAAACCATCTGAAAGAACACCATTGCTGGCTAATCGCATAGCTGAACTATTTAAAGAAGCAGGTCTTCCAGATGGCGTGCTAAATATTGTGCATGGTGCACATGATGTCGTGAATGGCATTCTTGACAATGAGGATGTGAAGGCTGTATCTTTCGTTGGTTCTCAACCTGTGGCTGAGTACATATATAAAACAGCAGCAGCTAACGGTAAACGTGTACAAGCTCTTGCGGGTGCAAAAAATCATTCGATCGTATTAAAAGATGCGGACCTTAGTTCTGCAGTGAAAGAAATTACAAGTGCTGCCTTCGGTTCAGCTGGTGAAAGATGCATGGCGGCGGCTGTTGTTGTTGTGGAAGAAGACGTTGCAGATGAACTTGTTAATAGACTGCTTCAAGAGGCGAATGCTATTACGATTGGTAATGGGCTGGAAGAAGGTGTGTTCCTTGGTCCCGTTATTCGTGACGGACATAAAGAGCGTACACTCGGATACATTCAATCTGGTATAGAGCAGGGAGCGACACTTATTCGTGACGGACGTGAAGATGATGCAGCAAACGGTAACGGTTATTTTGTTGGCCCAACAATTTTTGACAATGTGACACAGGAAATGAAAATCTGGCAAGATGAAATCTTCGCACCGGTTCTTTCTATTGTACGTGTAAAAGACTTGATGGAAGCGATTCATGTTGCTAATGCATCACCGTTCGCAAATGGTGCATGCCTGTACACCGATAGCGCGAAAGCTATTCGTGAATTCCGTGAAGAAATTGATGCAGGTATGCTTGGGGTCAATCTTGGGGTTCCTGCTCCAATGGCATTCTTCCCATTCTCAGGTTATAAGAAATCCTTCTATGGTGATCTCCATGCAAATGGAAAAGATGGCGTAGAATTCTATACTCGCAAGAAAATGCTAACGGCTCGTTATTGAAAGAGTGATATGAAAATATAAAAGAATGGAGTTGGTGATTGTGCAAGCGACAGAACAAACACAAAGTTTGAAACAAGCAGATGAAAAGTACCTTTGGCATGCAATGAAAGGAGCATCCCCTAATCCAACGAATTTAATTATTACAAAAGCAGAAGGAGCATGGGTGACGGATATTGATGGAAACCGTTATTTAGACGGCATGTCCGGTCTTTGGTGCGTGAATGTTGGCTATGGCCGAAAAGAGCTTGCAAGAGCGGCTTTTGAACAACTGGAAGAAATGCCATATTTCCCTCTGACACAAAGTCATGTTCCTGCTATTAAATTAGCAGAGAAATTGAATGAATGGCTTGAGGATGAATATGTCATTTTCTTTTCTAACAGTGGATCGGAAGCAAATGAAACGGCGTTTAAAATTGCTCGTCAATATCATCAACAAAAAGGTGATCATGGACGTTATAAGTTTATTTCACGCTATCGCGCTTATCACGGTAACTCAATGGGGGCTCTTGCAGCAACAGGTCAAGCGCAGCGAAAGTATAAATATGAACCACTTGGGCAAGGGTTCTTGCATGTAGCACCACCTGATACGTATCGTAATCCAGATGATGTTCGTACACTGGCAAGTGCTGATGAAATCGATCGTGTTATGACATGGGAGTTAAGTCAAACAGTAGCCGGCGTGATTATGGAGCCGATTATTACTGGGGGCGGCATTTTGATGCCTCCTGATGGATATATGGAAAAAGTAAAAGAAATTTGCGGGAAGCACGGTGCGTTGCTTATTTGTGATGAAGTTATATGTGGATTTGGCCGGACTGGGAAGCCATTTGGATTTATGAATTATGGCGTTAAACCAGATATCATTACAATGGCAAAAGGTATTACAAGTGCGTATCTTCCTTTGTCAGCAACAGCAGTCAGACGAGAGATTTATGAGGCATACGTAGGCAGTGAAGATTATGATCGCTTCCGCCATGTGAATACGTTCGGAGGAAATCCAGCTGCTTGCGCCTTGGCTTTGAAGAATTTAGAAATTATGGAGAATGAGAAACTCATTGAACGTTCCAAAGAATTGGGTGAACGACTGTTATATGAATTAGAAGATGTAAAAGAGCATCCAAACGTAGGAGATGTTCGCGGAAAAGGACTTCTTTTAGGTATTGAACTAGTGGAAGATAAGCAAACAAAAGAACCTGCTACTATTGAAAAGATGAACAAAGTTATCAATGCTTGTAAAGAAAAAGGGCTAATTATTGGTAAAAATGGTGACACTGTTGCAGGTTACAATAATATTTTGCAGCTTGCTCCTCCATTAAGCATTACAGAGGAAGACTTTACTTTTATCGTTAAAACAATAAAAGAATGTTTAGCTCAACTTTAATTAGTTATTGATAAATTTTGCTGGAAAGTGGAACAGCATCTCCAGAGATATATCTTTAAATATGGAACGAATCACTCTAAAAGAGTAATTCCGAAAGGGCTGAGTTTATGAAAGCTGATGTTGTATTGATAAATGGAGAAGTTATTACAGTAGACAAAAAGAATACAGTGGCCGAGGCTGTAGCAATAAAAGATAATCGTATCGTAGTTGTTGGTTCACATCAGGAGGTTAAGAGTTTTATAGGAGAAAAAACGGATGTAATTGACCTGCAAGGAAAAACGCTTCTTCCTGGATTCATTGATTCCCATCTTCATCTCATTTCTTATGGGCAAAATCAGTTGGCTGTCAGTTGTAAAGCTGAACATATTGATTCTATCGAGGCTTTGTTAGATGATCTGAAAAAGAAGGCCTTAGAAACGCCAAAAGGTGAATGGATACGTGCTTGGGGCTTTAATGAAACCGCTGTGAAGGAAAAGCGTTATCCGACAATTACTGAGCTGGATGAAATTTCAGTTGAACATCCTATTATGATAACTCGTACTTGCCACCATATAAGCGTAGTGAACAGCAAAGCATTAGAAATTGCGCGAATTAACGAGAACACACCGAACACGAGTGGGGGAGTTATTGAAAAGGATCAGGCAGGAAAGCTTACAGGAAAGTTAATTGAAGCAGCAAATATGAGTATGAGCGAGGTTGCCAGTTATAAAGAAAGTGAAATGATGAAGGCAGTAAAAATTGCATCAGATCATTTCGTTGCAGCTGGCATAACGAGTATACATGACGCGGGTGGAGATGGACCTGAGAGTTTTCGTTTACTACAACAAGCTGTGAAGAGTAGGGATATTCGTGTCAGAATATATGCAATGATATGTCAAATAAATAACTCCCATGAATTTGTTAATAAAATGGTCGAAGCTGGTGTGGTAACTGGTACCGGAGATGAGAGATTTAAAGTTGGACCAGCTAAATTGTTTACAGATGGAAGTAGCACGGGTCCTACAATTGCAACCCGCAAGTCATATTCTAGTGACTCTAACAATTATGGTATTCTTTATTATAGTGAGGAAGAAATCTATCAAGTTTTAGGTGAAGCACATAAAAAAGGCTATCAAATCACTGTACATGCACAAGGTGATAAAGCTATTGAAATGTATTTAAATTGTGTAGAAAGAGCGCTAGAGGAATCGCCAAGAAAAAATCACCGTCATCGGATTGAGCACGCGGGAATTTCTTCACCAGATTTACAAGAGAGAATGAAAAACCTCGAGATAGTTCCAATTCCGAATCCTCCATTTCCATATGAATTTGGAGAGATATATGCACGGCACTATGGTGAGCGTGTTAACCACATGTACGCTGCTCGTGATTTTATTGATCGTGGCATCATTGCAGCAGGTAGTTCGGACGCTCCAGTTACTGACTATAATCCTTTATTAGGAATTCATGTTGCTGTTAATAGAAAAAGTAAGTCTGGGATGGAGATTGGTGCGAATCAATCTATAAGCGTAATGGAAGCTATTAAACTATACACATGGAATGGCGCGTATGCGAGTTTTGAAGAAGAGATAAAAGGAAGTATAGAGGTCGGTAAGTTAGCGGATTTAGTTATATTAAATGAAAGCATTTTAAGTGTCAATCCAAACCAAATTAAAGATTTAAAAGTAGAAACAACAATTATTGATGGAGAAATTATCTATCAAGAAAAACAATCAGTGAAAATGTAACGAAATGCCCCCCCGATTGTTAGATTGGGGGGCATTTCGTTGCTTAGTTGAACTTTTTAATCCTGTCTAATCATTAAGGTACGAATGCAAGGAGTATTTTCCATCTGCATATTTTCCTTCTAAGGCAATTGTATTAAGTTATTATCTTTTTTAAAACGCCTTAATTTTCTGAGAGAATAAAGTGAAACTTTAATCAGTGGGGTTTTGTTCATCCCTCACCAATCGGGCTTCCCGTTAATGCGGGATAAAAGGATATTCGTCTACTAACAAATATTCAGATCATGAACACTAGAAAACAAATACAACCTATCATATAATTGAAAGACTATATTGTAAAATCAATGTTAATATTACCCTCCTATAAGTATTAACATGCGTAATTGAGGTGTTTTCTTTGTTGTTTTATGATCGAATTTCTATAATGGCCCCTCCTGTTCCGTAGCTAAGAAAGTCTATTCATTTCTGAGATTTTCAAAGTTATAGGAGGGTATGAAAAATGAAAAAAGTCTCAGTACCATCACTTTGGTTAATGATTATTCTTGTGGCATTTCCGCAAATTAGTGAAACAATTTACACACCGTCTTTACCAGACATTTCAAAGGCGTTACATGTAAGTAATAATGAGGTGCAGTTAACGCTTAGTGTTTATTTTGCTGGATTTGCTTTAGGCGTATTTTTTATTGGATGGTTATCAGATATAATTGGTCGTCGCCGGGCAATGTTATTTGGAATTGTCGTATATGGCGCTGGGAGTTTCTTATGCTTTATTGCAAGTTCCATTGAATTTTTATTGCTAAGTCGTTTTATTCAAGCGTTTGGGGCAAGTGCAGGATCAGTTGTTACACAAACGATTCTTCGTGAAAGTGTAGATGGGCATAAACGCCATGTTATGTTTGCTCAAATTTCGGCAGTCATTGCTTTTACACCAGCGATAGGACCGTTAATTGGTGGCTTTCTTGATCAAATGTTTGGGTTTAAAATAGTATTTTTAAGTTTAGTAGTTATGAGCGTCGGAATTTTGCTGTATACGTTTGTTTCTCTTCCAGAAACAAAAACGGACTCAGTGACGAATCAAATAAATGTGTTTTCTGTTTTAAAACGGTTGATTACAAATCCGAAAGTAGTAACATACGGTCTATTAATTGGAGGAGCGAATGGTGTTTTATTTAGCTATTATGCAGAAGCGCCGTTTATCTTTATTGAATACTTTCAGTTATCGCCTAGTATGTATGGATTTTTAGGAATCGTTGTCGCTTCTGCTTCAATTATTGGGGCGAAAGTTTCAAAACGTTTACTGGCTACTTATAAACCAGAGAAAATTATATATATCGGTTGTCTTGTAATGACAGGGGGAGCTATCCTTTTAACTGTTATTACTTCAGTTGGATCAAATCCAAACATAATATATATGATTGGATTTTTAGTATCGATGTTTATATTGCTATTAGGAATTGGGATAGCGTTACCGAACTGTTTAAGTTTAGCATTAGTAGATTTTCAAGATGTCATTGGTACAGCAGGTGCATTGTTTAGCTTAGGCTACTATGTAATTGTAACGGTGACAATTTGGGGAATGAGTCAGCTTCATACAGGTTCGTTGATGGTGATGCCACTTTATTTTCTGACTATTGTAGTTATCATGGTGGTGTTTACTAAAGTATTTATTTTTGGTAAACAAACTTCAAAAACGATTTAAATATAAATGGTAAAAGAGTCTCATTTTTTAATGAGACTCTTTTATATTTTATGAAAAAAATAGGTATGAACATGTAATTAATGTTAAAATATAACAAAGTTGTATAGTTATAGTTTTTGGGAGGTAAAAATATGTTAATGAATCTAGCATGCGCTCTACTAATCATTTCCGGACTTACAATAATTATAAGAAAAACTTTCATTGTCAACCACTATCTTTGTAATTTAATGGCATTCTTTTGTGCTTATATGACAACATCTTCTTATATGTTAAATCAACTTTCATTAGTGAAAACAATAGTTGTACTAGTTTTGTTGTTTATAACTTTAGTTCTCGTATACTCACATTTCGATATTAGAGGGCTAGCTTTTAACGATTATGCAGTGTTTAATTTACCTTCTAGCCGAGTGAATATATTAGTGAAAGAAGGGCTTACTGAAGCAAATATAGAATTTACTTTGGATAAAAATAATATATATTTATCAGGATCTCCTGTTAAAATTCGAATATTAAATAGGCCATTACATACAACTAATATTTTATTTAAAAAATGTCCAGGTGATATGAAGGAGAAAATTAAAGATATTATTGAGGAAAAGATAAAAGCTGAAGAGAAGAGTTTTCCGCTTTCGGGTGTATTGTTGATTGCTTTAGGAGGACTAATATTTTTCATAAAATAGTAGTATTATGAAATGTTTTTTGCGATAAGGTTCGAACTCTCAATTAGAATGAGGTGGAATGCATGCGAAACTTAGTAAATAAACTAAATGTCAAAGCAACTAGACAAGAAGATTTACAACAAATTTTAAAACTATGTACAATTTAGGATCAAGCCATTTACGGTGAAGTTGATACAACGGTAAAGGATATTAATAACTCATGGAAAGGTATTGATGTTAGTAAAAGCTCTTATGTTGTTATGAATGAAGAAGAAATAATCGCTTATGGAATTTTGACAGGGAATGAAGGGCAGTTTCCATCTGCCGTATTTGTAAACCCTGCTTATATAAATCAAGGAATTGAATATGTAATATGGTCAAAGCTTGAAGAGCGTGCTACGGGGCTTGTAAGTAATTCCTCTTGCTTGAATGGCACGATTGTAACACAAGCAAATAATTTCTATGAGGAAAAAGTATTAGAAGAAGATGGATTTATCCCAACTCGTATATGGTGGGGGATGGGGATTGAATTAAAGAGAAATGTTCCATCGCCACTATGGCCAAAGGATGTTATAGTGCGACATTACATACCAGGTTTAGATGATGAAAGATTACATCAAGCTTTTAATGAAGCATTTGCAGACCACTGGAATTCGCATCCTTCTACGTTAGAAGAGTTTTTGCAGCGTACTGAAAGAGCTGGGTTTCATCCTACGTTATGGTCACTAGCAATGGTTGAAGATGAAGTAGTGGGATTTATTTTTAGTAAAAAGGGTACTGATAATAAAGCTGAAATTACTCACTTAGGTGTAAGAAGTTCTAAGCGGAAACAAGGATTAGGATTGACGTTATTACACCATGCATTCGGGAAATTGTATGAAGAGGGGATTTCGAACGTGAATCTAAATGTAGATTCTGAGAATATTACAGGTGCACCTCGCGTATACGAAGCAGCTGGAATGGAAGTAAAGAGTAAATTCGTTCGCTTTGATAAGGAAGTCCGTGCGAAGGATGTATATGGTATGTAATTTTACTAATATATTATATTTCCAGGTGAGATGGAAATGTAATTCATTTAAATGATGGACAATGACGTTATCAACTATAAATATTGAAGTACATGTTGTATAAAACCGAGGAAGATATGATCTCCTCGGTTATTTATATTGTAATAACATTTAAACTAGAATCATATTGAATAGATGTATTTTATTTCTAATTAAGTTAAAAATTAAACGTAATCATGCATATTAATTTATTGAAAAAATAATTGAATTTTTCAGATAAATGAATTAATATGAAATAAGTAATTTTAAGATTTATAGAATATTGGAAGATGAAAGGTTTTGAGAATTTTGTTAGGGGCAAAAAACGATTTTAGGATAGCTTTAAAGCTAGTGTAAAATGACGTTTGCTTCATCATTTTCAGGGTCGAAAGGAATTAGGGGAAAGCATCTTGTTTTAAAATGCGGCTATGAATCATCTAAGAGGGGGAAGTGAAGTGGCAAACAAAGAATTGAAAAGAGGTTTAGAAGCACGTCATATTCAAATGATTGCTTTAGGCGGAACAATTGGTGTTGGTTTGTTTATGGGATCAGCCAGCACGATTAAATGGACAGGTCCGTCAGTAATGCTTGCTTATGCAATTGCAGGTATTTTTATCTTCTTCATCATGCGTGCCATGGGAGAAATGTTGTACATGGAGCCGAGTACAGGTTCATTTGCGACGTTCGGTCATAAGTATATTCACCCGTTAGCTGGTTATATGACAGCGTGGAGTAACTGGTTCCAGTGGGTTATCGTTGGGATGTCAGAGATTATCGCAGTTGGGGCGTATATGAAGTATTGGTTCCCAGATTTACCAGCCTGGATACCGGGTGTTATCGCAATGGTTATTCTTGGTGCAGCTAACTTAATTTCTGTTAAATCATTTGGTGAATTTGAATTTTGGTTTGCGATGATTAAAATCGTTACGATTTTATTAATGATTATTGCTGGATTTGGTCTTATTTTCTTCGGAATTGGTAACGGCGGAGAAGCGATTGGTATATCAAACCTTTGGGCAAATGGCGGTTTCTTTACAGGTGGTTTTTCAGGATTCTTCTTTGCATTATCACTTGTAGTTGGAGCGTATCAAGGTGTGGAATTAATCGGGATTACTGCTGGTGAAGCGAAAGATCCGAAGAAGACACTTACAAGAGCAATTCAAAGTACAATTTGGCGTATTTTAATTTTCTATATCGGTGCTATTTTCGTTATTGTAACTGTTTACCCTTGGGATCAATTAAGTACAATTGGTAGCCCGTTCGTAGCGACTTTCGCAAAGGTTGGTATTACGGCAGCTGCTGGACTTATTAACTTCGTTGTTATTACAGCAGCAATGTCTGGTTGTAATAGTGGTATTTATAGTGCTGGACGTATGCTGTATACGTTAGGTGTGAATGGACAAGCACCGAAATACTTTACGAAGATTTCGAATAACGGTGTACCTTTATTCGGTACAGTTGGTGTAATTATCGGTTTAGCGGTTGGTGTTGTATTAAGTTATATCGCACCGAAAAACTTATTCGTATATGTATATAGCGCGAGTGTACTTCCTGGTATGGTACCATGGTTCGTCATTTTAATTAGTCAAATTAATTTTAGAAAAGAAAAAGGAGCAGCGATGAAAGATCATCCATTCAAAATGCCATTTGCTCCTGTTACAAACTATTTGACGATTGCCTTTTTAATTATGGTATTAATCGGAATGTGGTTTAACGATGATACTCGTATTTCACTAATTGTAGGTATTGTTTTCTTAGCTATCGTAACAATTAGTTTCTATGCTTTCGGAATAGGGAAGCGTGCTCCGTTAGATGTTCAAAATGATCAAGAGATTTCAAGTAAATAAAAGTAAAAAAGTCCGATTTCATATTTAGAAATCGGACTTTTTTATTAAAACTTTTCTAATACAATTTTCCCAATTGTACGTCCACTCTCAAGCAATGCATGTGCTTTTCTAAGATTTTCTGCATGTATCGGTGTTAACGTATCGTTTAAAGTTGTATGAAGGATACCTTCATCTAATAATTCGCTCACTTTGTTTAATAGTTCGTGCTGCGTAATCATATCGCCAGTTTCATACATCGCTTTTGTGAACATAAATTCCCAAACTAGTGTAGCGCTTTTACTTTTTAAAATGCCCATCTCAAGAGGGTGCTCATTTTCTACGATAGAGCAAATTTTTCCTTGTGGTTTAATGAGGTCACATATTGCTTGCCAATGTTGATCTGTATTGTTTAAGCAGAAGATATAATCGACATCTTTTAGCCCAAGTTCTACTATTTGCTCTTTTAAAGGTTTGTGATGGTTGATTGTATGATTAGCCCCAAACTTTTTCACCCAGTCTATCGTTTCTCCGCGTGAAGCAGTTGCGATTACATTTAGTCCAGCCCATTTCGCAAGCTGAATTGCGATGGAACCTACACCACCAGCTCCGCCGATGATTAAAATGTTTTTAAATGAGTTTTCACTTTTTTTAGAGTAATCAATACCTAAACGTTCAAATAAACCTTCCCACGCTGTGATGGCTGTTAAAGGAATTGCTGCAGATTCAGCATCACTTAACGTTTTTGGTTTTTTACCAACAATTCTTTCATCAACTAGATGGTATTCACTGTATGTACCTTGCCTTGTAATGCTTCCAGCGTAAAATACTTTATCGCCTTCTTTAAATAACGTACAACCTTCGCCCGTTTGCACGACAACACCACTAGCATCCCAGCCAAGTATTTTTGCTATATCTTCTTTTTTATCTTTCGGAGATCGAACTTTTGTATCAACTGGGTTAACGGAAATAGCGTTAATTTTTACAAGTATATCTCTTCCTGTGGCAACAGGTCTTTCAACTTCAATATCAATTAAACTGTTTTCTTCTTCAATAGGTAAGTATTCATGTAAACCAATTGCTTTCATTTCTATTCCCTCCATTAAAGTAAGAGTTTTTCTCTTTTATTATAGGGGGGAAAGATTGGTATGTAAAAAAGTATACTTTAATTATTTTTGTGAACTTGGAAATTATTTTAAATATTAAGTATATATGGTATATTTTTGATAGAAAACATTGCGAGGTGAATAGCAAATGACAATGCAATTAAGAAGAAATGACTATTTTGTAGTAACGGCAATTATTATCATGTACTTTTTCATCGGTCACTTATTCGATATTGATATATTAAAACTTATGACTATTTATAAAGATGGTTTCAGCGTTAGTTTCTTAGGGATTGCTATATGTTACATCTCGATTGTTTTAGCATGTTTTACTATTCGGAAATTGAAAAAATAGTAAGTAAAGATGGAATGATGGTCTAGAAGGATTTTATTTCTAGAAAGAAGAATTTTTACTGTGTGTCTTATTCAAAATTAAATGTAAAGGTGGATACATAATGACGGTAAAGAAGCTTTATTTCGTACCAGCTGGTCGTTGTATGTTAGATCACTCTTCTGTTAATAGTACGCTCACACCGGGGAATTTATTAAACTTACCAGTATGGTGTTATTTATTGGAGACTGAAGAAGGACCTATTTTAGTAGATACAGGTATGCCAGAAAGTGCGGTTAATAATGAAGGCCTTTTTAACGGCACATTTGTTGAGGGGCAGATTTTACCGAAAATGACTGAAGAAGATAGAATCGTAAATATTTTAAAGCGTGCAGGGTATGAGCCAGAAGACCTTCTGTATATTATTAGTTCTCACTTACATTTTGATCATGCAGGAGGAAATGGTGCTTTTACAAATACACCGATTATTGTGCAGCGGGCTGAATATGAGGCGGCACAACATAGTGAAGAATATATGAAAGAATGTATATTGCCGAATTTAAACTACAAAATCATTGAAGGGGATTATGGAGTCGTACCAGGTGTTCAATTATTGTATACACCAGGACATACTCCGGGGCATCAGTCACTATTCATTGAGACAGAGAACTCTGGCCCAGTGTTATTAACGATCGATGCATCGTATACGAAAGGAAATTTTGAAGATGAAGTGCCGTTCGCGGGGGTTGATTCGGAATTAGCTTTATCTTCAATTAAACGTTTAAAAGAAGTTGTTAGGAAAGAGAACCCAATTGTTTTCTTCGGACATGATATAGAGCAGGAAAAGAGCTGTAAAGTGTTCCCTGAATATATATAAAAGAGAAAGTCATGAGCTAATGTGCCCATGACTTTCTCTTTTATATAATCTTTTTAAATAAGCTATATACTTTTTTCGAATTGCCTTCATTTAATTGATAATAAGTAAGATCTATGTCATCAGGACTGTTTTGATGAGCAATCATAATTTCACTACTGTTGTTATCTACTATCCAAATTAAATATTGTTTATAAGTCCCATCTTGGAAAGTAATCCACATGTTACAATCTACTAGATCAGAACCTTCTTCATCTAGCATTAAATCGCCTTTTTTTGCTGTATTCATACTGTTAATGAATGTTTTTAATTCATCTGTTTTTGTAAGGAAGATAGATTTTTTTGTTTTAATTGACTCTACATGTATATCTTTTATTTCCTGTTTCCCTAAAAAAACAGGAGGTGCATCTGGGTCTCTTTGAGTCGAAATAATAGTAGCTTTCTTCTTTGGTTTACTTGCTGTATAGAGATCTTGAATAGATTTTCCAGAGTTTAAAAACCATACGGTTCCAAAAATAATTAATGCGCTACCTATCAATAAAATGATTTTCTTAATAGGGTATTCTCCTCTCTATTACTTCGTGTGAAGAGCTTTTCTATTAATATATGATAGGTAAGCGCAAAGTATTATAGTTGAACGTGTTTATTAGGCACAGTTTTAATAGGGCGATCAATAAGTAAATTGTAAGTAAGCCCTATTAATACGAAAACACCGCCGATAATTTTTCCAGTTGAGAGTTCATTTGACAGGAAGAAGTCAATGATAGTCCCCGCAAATAATTGTCCGATAAAGATGAGTAACGTTAAATAAAATGCCGATATTTTAGGAGTAATATAGTTGGATAATGAAATAACGATAACGCCTACTAATCCGCCTAAGTATACAGCGATAGGAATAGATCGCAACGTATGACTAGGAATATAAAATGAATCTGAACTGAAAATTAAAAATATCATAGAGAAAAATAATCCAGTAATATAATTGAAAAATGTACCTTCCCAATTCCCAATTTTCTTTGCTAAATTCGCGTTAATAATTCTAGCAACAACGATAGAAACACCAGCTAAAATAGCGATACAAATATATAACATTTTCTTACCCCCATTAATAAATTGTCATGACTATAATCCCAGAAGAGATGAATAATAATCCAATTAGTTTTTTCTTTTCAAACTTTGCAACTTTCATTCCTAATAAGCCGAAGTGATCAATAACAATTGCAGCAATGGATTGACCGAGTAAACTTAATGCGATTGTAATAGAGGCACCAAGGGCGGAGAAACTTATATTATTAAAAAGAACAGTGAACACCCCAATCGCTCCAGCGCTATATAAAACAAGTGGAATACCTTTATCAAAATGGATTTTATTTTTGTTTATGATTAAAACGAAAATAACTGCAATTAAACCGACAAGGTGAATGACAACGCTCGCTGTGTACTTGCCAATTAACTCAGATAAAATCCCATTCAATGGAAGCATAACGGCGATGAGCACACCAATAAAGACAGAAAGAAAGTTATACAATGTAATATCCCCTTTAATTTTCATATTTGTAATGACTGTATCATGCTGAAATTGTGTATTACTATGACATATGTCATAGTGGAAGAAGAAAATTTTGATTACAATGGGGATGAGTTGTAAAGGCGGGGGAACTATGAAGAAAGTATGTAATTCTATTAAATTAGCAGAGTATATGAAACAAAATAATATTGACTCATTTTTTAGTAATGATATGAATCCGTATATGGAACTTATATTTTTTAAAAAGAATGAGTTTATTTGTAGAGAAAATGAAGAGATAGATTATTTATTTTTCTTCGTTGAAGGAAAAGCGAAAGCGTTTAATACATTAAGTAACGGGAAATCTGTATTACTATGTTTTTATGATAGTTTGCAGCTGTTAGGAGATGTGGAGTTAATTCATTCTCAAAAGACAGCTTCAAACGTACAAGTAATGGCAGATTCATATTGTGTTGGTTTGCCTTTAGGGAAAGTGAGAAATCAACTATTTCATGATGCAAAATTTTTACGATGTATTTGCGGATCGTTGGCACATAAATTAAACCGACTTTCAAAAAACAGTACAATTAATTTACTATATCCACTTGAAAATAGACTTGCGAGTTACATATTAGCAGCAGGGGAGCGAGCGGTGCAGCATGGAAATAGAATTGTATTTAGTGGGAATTTAACGGAAACAGCTGAATTGTTAGGAACGAGTTATCGTCACCTATTACGTACATTAAATATTTTTTGTGATAAAGAGATTATAAAGAAGAACAATGGTTGCTTTGAAGTAGTGAATGTAGATGTTTTGAGGAAATTGGCGGCAGATGTTTATAAATAGGAGGAGACTTTAAATGATTACACCTATATTTAGAATTTTTGATGTTGAAAAAGCAAAGCGATTTTACATAGATTTTTTAGGATTTAAAATGGATTGGGAACATCGGTATGAGGAACATATGCCATTATATATGCGAATTTCGTTACACGATGCTGTAATACATTTATCAGAACACCATGGAGATGCTTCGCCAGGCGGTGCGATTCGGGTCAAAATAGATAATGTAGAGGAGTATCATTCTATATTATTGAATAAAGAATATGCTTATTCAAAACCTGACATAGAGGGAACACCGTGGGATACAATGGAATTAACTGTGATTGATCCGTTTTCAAATAGAATTATATTTTATGAGGAAAAATTGTAGAGCTGCAAGGAATTAATATATAAATTTTTTAGAGATAGTGCAGTGTAATTACGTATTAAATAAATGGAATGAAGAGTAGTTCATAAAGCAGTGAACTACTCTTTTTCATTTTGTTAAACAGATTGAAATATTGAAAAATAAATCGTATCATAAAACATATGAACGAATGAGCATATATTCATACGTTTTGAGAAGGAGGAAAAAGATGTTAGATGTAATTATTATTGGAGCTGGTCAAGCTGGATTAACAATGGGATATTACTTGAAGCAAGAAGGATATAATTTTTTATTACTTGAGGCAGGAAACCGAATTGGGGATTCATGGAGAAACAGATATGATTCTTTACAGCTCTTTACACCGAGGGAATATAGTAGTTTACCCGGGATGATATTAAAAGGGGAAAGGAATGAATTTCCACATAAAGATGAAATTGCAACGTATTTAGAAGAATATGCAAGACATTTTCAATTACCAATCCAATTGCAAACGGAAGTTTTAAAAATAAGGAAAGAGAAAGAAATATTTGAATTGCACACTCCTACAGAAATTTTACAATCGAAAAAAGTTATTATCGCATCGGGTGGGTTTCATCAACCATTTATCCCTTCAGTTTCAGAAAATCTTTCATCACATGTTTTTCAAATACATTCATCACAATATAAATCACCATCACAAATTCCACAGGGGAAAGTACTAGTAGTAGGTGGCGGGAATTCAGGAATGCAAATAGCGGTAGAACTTGCAAAAACTCATGAAGTTATGATGTCTATCAGTCATCCTTTAACGTTTTTACCGTTACATTTTTTTAGAAAAAGTATTTTTAATTGGTTAGAAAAATTGGGTTTATTGTATGCTGAAGTTAGTACCAAGAGGGGGAAATGGTTTCAGAAGAGAAAAGATCCTATTTTTGGATTTGAAGGTAAGGAACTCATTCGTAATGGAGCAATACAACTACAGGAAAAAGTAGTAAGTGCATCAGAAAATAACATTATGTTTCAGAACGGTGAAACATATAGTACAGAAAGCATTATATGGTCAACGGGTTTTATTCAGAATTATAACTGGATTGAAATTGAAAAGGCAGTGAATGAGAATGGATTTCCCAATCATGTAAAGGGGATAAGTCCAGTAGGAGGATTGTATTATATCGGTTTACCGTGGCAGTCTCAAAGAGGTTCTGCACTTATTTGTGGTGTAGGAAAGGATGCGGCGTATTTACTTTCTGAAATCAAAAAAATAGATCAGTAGCAGCGACTACTGATCATCCATATGTACATGAATTAGGAGAGGTCAAACATTTATTAACTTTATTATAATTGATTTTTATAAGAATAAAAACTGAAAATTCTAATTTTATGTTGAGAAAGTTTTTTGTATCGAAATATATAAAAGAATAGGGGTTTTAAGTAAAAAGAAATATGATATTTATCCCGCATTAACGGGCAGTAAGACCCCTACCTCAAAATCCAGCGAAAGCAAAGAAGTTAGGTGGGGGTCGGGCTGCCCGTAAAAGCCCGATTGGTGAGGGCTGATTAAAGTTTCACTTTATATTTTAATAAAGTGTGATATAGTTTATAAAGAATAGATTACCTTAAATGTTATTTTATTACATATAAAGTAAGGGGGAATGGTTGTGAAGTTTGATGATCAACGCCTACTAGGAGTACGATTAGGTTCTGTACTAGTAACAGAGGAAAATCAATATTTAGTAATTAAGAAAAAAGATCATTATGCACTATTAAATATACATAATTTAGAATGCACACATGTTGAAGTGCAGTTAGAACATATTGAAGAAATGTTGCAGGAAGATTTCCAAGAAAGTATAACGGAGATTATTGCGCCAGAACATATAAAAATTGTTGCGAAAAATGTTATATAAGTAAAGAAGCTGTAAGGAACAGCTTCTTTCTTTTCATTATAAAGATAAAGTTTTTAAAATGTCACCAATAATCCCTTCCATTTGATGAACACCTAAGTCAGCGTTAGTCATTATAACAGCACCGTTACCTCTGTATGGATAGCATACCATCATACATTGAAATCCCACGCCCCATCCAAGTGAATACATTTGTAAGTCTTCGTTAGAATCATCTAGAAAAACACCTAATCCAGTCCATTTTGAGCAACCTTGAGGAGAAATCATATCTTGTACTAATTTTTGAGAAAGTTTTAGTCTGCCCTTTCCTTGTAAGGAATGAATGATTTCAATTACTAAAGTTGATAAGTCTGTTGGTGTGGTCCAAATACCTGAAGCAGCTGCGAATGGATAAAATGGATACTTCTCATTTGTAACGGTGCCATCTTTATTATGTCCGCAAGCAAAAGCATCGGTTTTATGTATGTCTTTAGAAGAGAAGATTGTACTATTCTTCATTTGCAGTGGCTGAAAGATATATTCTTCAAGTAAAAGGTTGAATGATTTTCCAGTTATATCTTCAAGTAGTAGTTCAATAATGCAAAAGTTTGCATCAGAGTAGCGAAATTCACTTTCTGGTTTATAAGTCACTTCAATAGGTATGGAGCAATATGAAGTTTTACCGGCAAGGAGTTCAGACATGTTTGGTCGCCCTTGTGCAAATGTATAATGTTCAAAACTATTAGGAGGGTCAATAATTCCAGATTGGTGACTTAATAAATTTCGTAACGTAACTTTTTTCTGAGAGGTGAATAGATTGGTAGGTATGTTCCAAGATGTGAGTGTATTATTTACGTCTTCGTCTAAATGCACGATTTCTTGATCTGATAATGTTAGTACGAGCATTGTAGTGATGAATTTACTAATTGAACAAGAATTGAATATAGAATTTGTAGTGACAGTTCTAGTTGTTCCTGATTCAAGTGTTCCGAAAGCAGCGACTTCGTCTAGTGTGCCATCACGTATAACGGCAAGACTTAAACCTGCAACGGAATATTGGTTCATTTTTTCGTATATATTGTTACTTTTTAAGTTCATAGTGACTCCTTTCTTTAAAAAGACAGAATGTTAGTTCTATTATACAGTAGTAAATAGAGAGAATAAGAAAAAACTTCATCTTTTGTCGATGAAGTTTTTTAGTTAATTTGAAGTGAATGTTTTAAAAAATTTGTCTCGGTACATGTACATAAGCCATGAGGTTGTTAGTAAGGAAATGATAACTTGTTTGTTTTGAATTGGCGCATTGAAAACAAGCCAGCCAACGATATCAAATAATAAATGTAGTGCAATTGAAAGAACTACAAATTGTAGTAACGTAGTTAAAAATCTTTTCATAAAGTGTCCCCCTAAAATAAAAGGTTTTATCAACAGTGTTGTATATTACTATTATACATTAAATGTGTTTCGTGGTAAAATTTACATAAGTTAGTGAAATAAAACAAATGAAAGCTAATAAGGAGGGATAGTCATGGAATTTTGGATGATCATACCGATAGCGGTCTTTGGGTTTATTTATATTGCTGAAAAATTAAATAGAATCGAAAAGAAAACGGATGCACGTTTAAAGAGGATGGAAGATAGATTACAGCTAATTTCGAAAGAAATGGGAATTGTAGATAGAGAACCTGAAATTAATAAAGAGTTGCGCCAGCTTATGGAAGAAGGAAAAACAGTTACAGCAGTTAAGAGAGTAAGAGAAGCTTTTGGTTTTTCCTTATTAGAAGCGAAGCAATATGTTGATAAATTATAAAAAAGATCATCCATTTGGGTGATCTTTTTCATTTCACCATACGTGTATTTACATAGGCAGCAATTATAACGTGGCCAATTATTATGATAGGAAATAAGATTTTGGCATTAGGAGTAGTGAAGACACTGCCAATTGTGGCGATAACACCAGCAGTTAAATTATAAAGACCCACTATTTTTGATAACTTAACTTTATCTGGCACACGGCGTTCATTGAATCCTGATAAGAGCCAAGTGTATTGCTTTACTCCGATGAAATATGCTAGTGCAAATGAAAAATGAAATGATTGCTAGTATGAATAATGATGGGGAAGCGAAGAGAGTCATTAAAAACCCCTCCGTTAATAGGCTATAAATAAATTATAGTATGAATGTTATAATTTAACAAAATACATTTTTGATTTTAAATGTAATAGAAAAACGGAGTATTTGTGATGAAGGGAGATTAAGTATGAATATAGTGGAATTCCAGAGATATGTATCAAATTTCAGTGAAGAAAAAGGATTTCAAGATACAACAATTGAAGAGCGTACGATGTATGCAATGGCGGAATTAGGTGAATTAGCGGAAGTTATATTAAAGCGTAATAAAATACAAGATGCAAAAAAAAGAAATTGGTTTAGAAATGTTTGATGTAATTTGGAATGTATGTGATTTAGCAAACAAGTTAGAAATTGATTTAGAGAAGGCGTTTGAAGAAAAAATGATGATTAATAAAAAACGTGAATGGTAAAAGGAAAGTTAAGTTAAAAAGCGTACAAAATTTTGTGCGCTTTTATTAATTTCATGAAAAATAGGTAAGAAATGATGGAACAAACATTTGAGATGAATTGTCTAATATAGGTAATAACTATTTAGTTTGAAAGAAAGGGTGGAGAAAATGAAAAAGAATACATTATTAAAATTAGGGGTATGTGTTAGTTTACTAGGAACAACTCAATTTGTTAGCACAATTTCTTCTGTGAAAGCGGAACAAATGCTAGAGAAAAAAGTAATAAAAAATGAGACAGGAACCATTTCAATTTCTCAGTTAAACAAAAATGTATGGGTTCATACGGAGTTAGGTTATTTTAACGGAGAAACAGTTCCTTCGAATGGTCTAGTTCTTAATACTTCTAAAGGATTAGTACTTGTCGATTCTTCTTGGGATGATAAGTTAACGAAGGAACTAATAGAGATGGTAGAAAAGAAATTTCAGAAGCGAGTAACGGATGTCATTATTACACATGCGCACGCTGATCGAATTGGCGGAATTAAAACGTTGAAAGAAAGAGGAATTAAAGCGCATAGTACAGCATTAACTGCGGAACTAGCAAAGAAAAATGGATATGAAGATCCACTTGGAGACTTACAAACAATTACGAATTTGAAGTTTGGAAATATGAAAGTAGAAACGTTCTATCCAGGGAAAGGACATACAGAAGATAATATTGTCGTATGGTTACCGCAATACAACATTTTAGCTGGAGGCTGTTTAGTGAAATCTGCGGGGGCAAAAGATTTAGGGAATGTTGCTGATGCATATGTAAATGAATGGTCGATATCGATTGAGAATGTGTTGAAGCGATATGGAAATATGAACTTAGTAGTGCCTGGTCATGGAGAAGTAGGGGACAGAGGATTACTTTTACATACATTGGATTTGTTGAAATAAGAAACTGTTGGAATATAAAAGCGAGGGGAAACAATTTCCTCCTCGCTTTCTTCGAGCTATATTTAAATGCGAAGCTATTAATTACGCCTGTATACGTTACTGAGATTTTAATTCCAAGTATACAAATACCAGTACCGTCATAATTGCTATAACAACGTAAGTAACATCAAGCATTATAAGTGTTTTTAATGTTTCAGTCATTCTAGTTCACCCCTGTTATAAAAATATAACATGATCTTTTTATCAATCAGATAAGAGATCATAAAGATAAAATGTACATGAAATTTCTTAAGTAGTTTCTATATAAATATATCATATAAATAATGTAAACAATGTAAAGATAGTGTAAATGTATTGTAAAGAAAGAGGGTGCTCATAATGTGTATAAATCTTTTAATTTGTAAATACTATGTATCTCTCGTGTGCCGAGTAGAAAAAAGTTATAACATGTGAAAAATAGATTTATTTTGATAAATCAATCACGATGGTAGCTGTTACTACATTTTCCTCTAAGACTTCTACCTGTACTTGTTCATCGTTTCTCCAATTGATATTGAAGTTCTCTGTCGTATACATGTCCTTAAGAGTGACTTCTTTATATTTTTTTAAAATGCTACCTCTTTTCCCATAATAGATTCTTACAGTTGAACTGGGACTTGGTCCTTTTGATTTTATTGTTTCCCTAAACTCGATAATATTTATTAGATTTGGAGATTCACTTTTTTGAAAGGTAAAGGAACTGACCACTTTTTGTACTTTCTTAAAAACAGAACTACTGGATTTATCTGATACATTAAATTCCACAACTTCAGGTACTGTTTCTTTTCCGCGTAGCGTTATTGTTGCTTCATAATCGTTTTTCCAATCTATTGAAACGTTTGAAGAATCGAGACGTTCCCCGTCATTTGCAATATTTGTGTCCAAATGTTCCGACCAACCGTATTTAATTCTGACGGGAGAGGAACCAAGAGAAGAGTCTGAATCTATTTTAACTACTTTAATCGTATTTATATTATTCGGAGAATGACTTTTTTCTAGTGTAACGTCCTGTAAATACAATATGTAAGAAAAACAGCCTACTAATAAAATAATTGGAATTAAAATACGTATGGCAGTAACGGGACGGCCTCGTGTCTCTTTTTTCTTAGTACTTTTCATATTTTGTTCAAGGTCTTTTTCAATGCTCGTTGAAACTTTTACTTTGGCCGGGCGAATAGACCACCAAATGAAAGCTATAAGTAGTAAGAAAAGAGGTATTCCTTGAATAAAGAGAAATCCTTTCCAAAAATCAAGTCTAGTACTATATGGAGAATCTGTTGCCATCACCCCTATAAAAAGTGCCACTGGACTTGTAAGTATATTTATCCCTAAACCGATCATTACGAATGAAAGATTTTTATTCCTAATTTTTCGTGACCCAGCCATAATAAACAGAAATATTGCAATACCGAGTATAAGAAACAGTATTCCATAATAAAACATCATATATACCATATTATCCCTCCATAACTTTAATTGTACCATCAGCAAGGAAAATTTTGTGAAATATTAGATGGATATGATATTTGTGTTCCTTAAAAGTGCGTCGATACATTATGCAAATAAATGATTATGCGAAAGCATTAATATTAGAAGACGATAAAAATATTATGTCAACAATGTGAACTGTCACAAATCTTTATATATTATTGTGATTGATATCACATCCCTTTTCATTAATGGGTATTATGCTTAGGTTGTAAGGAATGCTTGGGAGAGGGTGGGATGATAATGTTTTGTTATCAATGTGAACAAACGCCAACAGGCGGATGTAAAGTAATAGGTGTTTGCGGTAAAAATGAAACAATTGCAAGTTTACAAGATACGATTGTGTTTGGATTAAAAGGAATTGCGGCTTATCGTACTCATGCTGCTCAGCTAGGATATACAGATGCATTTGTAGATGCTACAACGCAAGAAGCGTTATATATGACGTTAACAAATTCCAACTTTAATGAGCAAGAGCATATTGATATGGCTATGAAAGTCGGGAAATCAGCTTTACGAGTGATGGAGTTATTAGATGAGGCACATACGAATCACTTTGGTGTTCCAGAGCCGGTTCAAATTACACAAAATCGTGTAGAAGGTAAGGCAATTGTAGTTACTGGTCATAATTTATTTGCGTTAGAAGAATTATTAAAGCAAACAGAAGGAAAAGAAATTAATATTTATACGCATTCTGAAATGTTACCAGCACACGGATATCCGCAGCTGAAAAAATATAAACATTTAAAAGGGAACATTGGTAAGGCATGGTATGATCAAAGACGTCTTTTCGAAAAATTTACTGGTGCCATTTTAGCTACAACGAACTGTGTTATGCCAATTAAAGGATCATATTTTGATCGATTCTTTTCATATGATATTGCAGGTTTAGAGGGCGTACAAAAAATTGAAAATGATGATTTTGCACCATTGATTCAAAAAGCGTTAGAACTTCCAGAAGTACATATGGAGTCGGATGAACAGTTAGTAACAGGGTTTCATCATAATACAGTATTATCATTAGCTCCAGAAATTATTGAGGCAGTAAAGGAAGGGAAAATAAAGCGTTTCTTTGTTATAGCAGGTTGCGATGCCCCAGGAAAAGGCGGAGAATACTATCGTGAATTAGCAACGTCACTTCCGCCAGAAACGGTAATTTTAACAACTTCTTGCGGGAAATTCCGCTTTAATGATGTAAATTATGGTGTTGTACCTGGTACGGAGATCCCGCGTTACATTGACTTAGGACAATGTAACAATTCAATTTCTACAGTGAAAATAGCGGCCGCTTTAGCAGATGCTTTTCAATGTGAAGTGAATGAATTGCCAGTTAGTATTGTGCTATCATGGTTTGAACAAAAAGCAGTTGCCATTTTACTTGGACTATTTAGCCTTGGAATTCAAGATATTCGCATCGGTCCAAAGGCTCCTGAATTTATTTCACCTGGCGTGCTTGATGTATTACAAGAAACATTCGGTTTAAAACTGATTACAAATGCAGCAGAAGACATGGCTATGATGTTATCGTAATGAAAAGATGTTGTACATTTAATAGTGGCTTTATAAAGAATTTGTATGTATTCGAAAACTAATTTATTAGATGCACAGGTATAATAGTAGAAGAACAAAAAATAATCCGTCTTATTAATAAGGAGAGCCATCCATATTCATTAACTCCGGAATATTATAGCGCCCCAAAATAAAAAAGTGTAGAATTTTCGTTTTGGGGTATTTTCTTTTCTTAGCTGGATAGGTATGTGGAGAGATTTCTTCAGAAAGAAAATAGGTTGTATCAAATAGGTAATAGTGGATTTTAGAAAAATTTTGAAAATCAATTGACATCCGCCACTACTTAGTCATACAATGTACTTGTAATAAGTAATACTGAATAGTGTAGTTTCTCAAGATGTATGCAGTAAACAATAGGTAATAGGGGATTTTAGAAAAATTTTGAAAATCAGTTGACATCCACCACTACTTAGTCATACAATGTACTTGTAATAAGTAATACTGAATAGTATGGTTTCTCAAAAGCTATTCAGTAAAAAATTCGCCTTAGTACTCTGTAATACTGAATATAAGTCAGACAGAATAGGGGGTAAAGGAGGATCAGAATATGGAAAATTTAACTGAAATGCTGAAAGGTTCGTTGGAAGGTTGTGTGTTGGAAATCATCAGTCGCCGTGAAACGTATGGCTATGAGATTACACGTCATCTGAATGATCTTGGGTTTACCGAAGTTGTGGAAGGAACGGTCTATACCATCCTCGTACGATTAGAGAAGAAAAAGCTTGTGAATATTGAAAAGAAACCGTCAGATATGGGGCCGCCTCGAAAGTTTTATTCGCTTAATGAAGCTGGCCGTCAGGAGCTTGAATTATTTTGGGAAAAGTGGGATTTTGTATCATCAAAAATTAACGTCTTGAAGTCAAACTAGCTTCATAAGATAAGATATTGTGTCCGATATTTTTGGGGTTTCTTGTTCTGCTTTATAAAAAAGGAGGAAAACTAATATGATGGAAATGTTCAAAAAATTAATTGGTGATAAAAAAGAGTATAAAATGATGATGGCACGAGTTGGAGCCTTGCCGGAGGACTATCAGTTTGTGTTTAAGAAAATTCAAAACTATATGTGGAATTTCTCAGCGGGTAATGGAATGGATATGCTGCACATACAGTATGAATTAATCGATTTGTTTGAAGCTGGTGCGGCGGAAGGAAGACAAGTGCTTGAAATCACTGGGGATGACGTAGCTTCCTTTGCTGACGAACTAGTGGCAAACGCTAAAACTTATGTCTCCAAGTATCGTGAAGATTTGAATGAGAGTATCATGAAGAAATTGAGAAAAAAATAAATGCAATAAATAATATCGACTGATTAGCTGGTTACAAATATGAGTTGCCGCCATCGCTATTCAGTTATATTTTTAACTCAGTACTAAGTAGTACAGATTATCAGTAATACTGAATAGAGGGTGTAGGCAATTTATCTTCGCAAAACATTTTTTATAAGGAGGAAACAGTATGAGTAATGCAGCCATTTCTGTAAAAGGGTTAAAGAAATCTTTTAAAGACAAGGAAGTTTTAAAAGGGGTGGATTTTGAGGTGCAGCGTGGTGAAATTTTCGCACTGCTGGGATCAAATGGAGCGGGCAAGACGACAACGGTCAACATCCTCTCGACGCTGATGAAGCAAGATGGTGGTGAAGTAGATATTTGCGGTTTTGACGTCCAGCGTCAATCGGATCATGTTCGTCAAAGTATCAGTCTGACAGGGCAGTTCGCAGCTTTAGACGGTATGCTCACGGGGAGAGAAAACTTGATAATGATCGCCAAGTTGCGTGGAGTTTCTAGTCCCGCCCAAGTCGCTGACGATTTGCTTGCAAGATTCAGCCTAACTGATGCAGCTAACCAGAGGGCAGATCAGTATTCGGGAGGGATGAAGCGCCGGCTTGATATCGCCATGAGCTTGATCGGGACGCCAGCAGTCATTTTTCTCGACGAACCGACGACAGGGCTTGACCCTGAAGCACGGATTGAAGTGTGGGATACCGTCAAGGAACTTGCTGGCGGTGGCACAACCATCTTGCTCACGACTCAGTACTTGGAGGAAGCCGAACAATTGGCGGACCGTATCGCTATCTTGCATGGCGGAAAAATTATCACGACTGGTACTCTTACAGAACTTAAAGAGATGTTCCCACCGGCAAAAGTGGAGTATATCGAGAAGCAGCCGACATTGGAAGAAATTTTCCTTGCGATCATCGGCAAAAAGGAGGAGATGTAAATGAAGAGCAAAACAGGGGTATTATTAGGGCGCTTAATGCGTAACATCATGCGCAGTCCGGATACGATTATTACGGTAGCGATTACACCGATTATGATGATGCTGTTGTTTGTCTACGTATTTGGAGGCGCGATAAAGACAGGAACGGATAACTACGTCAATTATTTATTGCCGGGAATCTTGTTGATGGCTATCGCATCCGGTGTCGCTTACACATCCGTACGGTTGTTTACGGATGTAAAGAGTGGGCTGATGGCACGTTTCATTACTATGCCCATTAAGCGTTCGTCGGTATTATGGGCTCACGTATTAACATCACTTGTTGCTAATGTGCTTACTATCGTGGTGGTTATCCTTGTTGCGCTCTTAATGGGCTTCCGTTCCAGCGCTAATATTCTGGATTGGCTTGCGGTAGCTGGAATACTTGGGATGTTTACGCTGGCGCTGACATGGCTCGCTATCATTCCTGGGTTGACAGCGAAGTCTATGGAAGGGGCGACAGCCTACTCGTACCCACTAATTTTTCTGCCTTTTATCAGTTCGGCCTTTGTTCCTACCGAAACTATGCCAAAAATTGTTCGTGCGTTCGCTGAGAACCAGCCTGTGACTTCAATTGTGAATGCGATTCGTGCCCTCTTATATGAAGGGACTGTTGGCAACGATATTTGGATTGCACTCACTTGGTGTGTGGGCATTATGGTTATCGCTTACTTCTTTGCGGGTAAAGCATTTAAACGTCAGTTAGGGTAAGTGCACCATCGGTTCGGTTCTCTATGGAAACTAAACTTTCTGGAAAAATATATGTGGGAAAATGGATTTAAATCACATGCTCCTTAGTTATTGCTATAATTATTGGTATTCTTACTGGTTACACAGTTGGTACGTAAGTAGGTTCAGACGTTGAGAAAAATCAGCCTGAGAGAGTTAAAGGGGAAGAGATAATATTTTGACTGCAATTCTAATCTTCATAAAATCAATGCAATGCACAAAATTTCTCCGTAAAAGAGAAGAAAGGGTCCTGACTAATCAGGATCCTTTTTTAATGTACTAGTATCAGTATGTCCAAGTTTAGAAGGTTACTTACAAACGTTGTGGAGTGTTTGCGCCAGAACTGGCTACCGCACTACATCTTGCGGAATATATACAAATTGAACAATTAGATGTACACTCATTACATGCATTTCAATTGTTTCTATTACAATCGCAAAAAAAACTACGCTCTGTTATCCGATTGGAAAAGGGGTAAAATTTGCTATTATGATGAAAAAATACTTCCTTGGAGATGGTGGGAGTATATTGTTTTGAGGGAATTCGCGAAGAAAAAATAGCGCTACTATGCTAAGGGCATTCACGCGTTATAGTGCGTTAATTAAATATGTGTATATACATAGTTTCTCAGAGTGATGCGATGTCAGGTGTGAGCTGTGTAACAACTAGAGGTGAGTAAAGGATGATAACGTTTTCGTTTGAAATAGACAAGGATATTCCACAGAAGGATGAGCCACGGTATGTTGCTTATGCAAAGGGCTTTATCGAAGGGGACTTAACGATTCGTATGGGTGACAGAGTATTTTTTCAAAAGTCATGCATGAAGGTCGCAGAGCTGGGCATTTATTTAGGACAGTGGATGGAACAAGTTCAACACGGACAGAACGTACATATGAATTATGAAACGAGTGACTGTGATGACGTAATTCTTGGTTTCTTCTATGAAGAGGACAATCAGTGGAGGGTTTCTTCCAGTGGGCAACAATTTGAACTTCAGGAGCGTATATCTACTACAACATTAGTAGAGAGCGTTCAACGCTATTTGTATGGGCTAAATAAGGAACTGCGCGCGATAGAATATCCTGTGACGTTTGATCAGTACTTAAGAGGAGAGCGAATGATGCAGCTTTCTTACAAACGACTGTGTGATAGTAAAGCGGACACGACGCCAGTAGAGGTTTACAATGGAAGCGAGCAAGTAGGCGTAGTACGGGGCTATTATAAAAATGCTCTGATGAAAGTGCTAGACTTTATTCCGAAAGTTGGTAGTAATATCATTTATGAAATAAAGGATAGTAAGGACAATATTTGCGTTATTGCAAAAGATATAAGTAGGCAGCGTCAAAGAAAGATTTTAGTAACGTACATCGATAATAATGATGCAGAGCATGAAATAATTGTATGTGACGGAAAGTTATTGGATGCAAATTTCTTATTTACCTTTACATATAAGGCAGAAGAATATGTTATTCACAAAACTTCACTTGGGCTTGGAAAGTTATTACGAAAAGGCTATGTAATCGCAGATTGGAATATTCGTCTTGAGGAAGATATGTATTACATCGAGATGAATGTATATGATGAGGATTATATACAAGATCAATACTTACTGTTAGGCGTATTTCATGCGGTTTTGTATGGGTGATAAAGTGAAACTTTAATCAGTGGGAGTCTTACTGCCCACAAATAGCGGGATAAATGAGAAGTACCGGTATTCTTCATGGGAAGGATGCCGGTACTTTTTATCTTTCTGATATTTCAGGTGTATCATCTGTTAGCGTCAAGCTTCCTCCAACTACTGTGGGTTTAAAATAAGGTTCGATAATTTATAAATCAGTCTAATCATTAATAATAAAGATTGATAATTTGTAAAAAGTTTAATCAGAAGATTTATTTTGTAGCGTATTTCTTTGTTCAACAATCGGGTCAGCTCGGAAAGTTTTGTTATAAATGCATTTAGCATGAAAGACAAGGGATTATGCGAGATAAATCTCAACAGGCTTTGATGAAAGAAAGGGTTCCGTTGCAAAGTTCTGAACAGTATAAACCCGTTTACAAAATACGTTTATAGTTTAAGGGGTACAACCACACATCCATCAACTTAAGGATTTAGACTATTCTTGAAGGTGAAAGCACGTTACTATTCTCTTATGTTAATGAGAAAGGGTGACGTGCTTTTTATGAATATGCATCAAAGTCAAGAGTTGTCTTTATT
>Ga0209130_1000595_pt1 | contig 35219 bp, 19 predicted proteins | sample AraplaMF_Cvi_mLB_FD_184264 | JGI IMG/M metagenome (GOLD analysis project Ga0209130, IMG submission 184264) | Arabidopsis root microbial communities from the University of North Carolina, USA - plate scrape MF_Cvi_mLB (SPAdes) (version 2) | ecosystem: Host-associated > Plants > Roots > Endosphere...
CATGATCGTGAACGGCGACAAGATCCGCGTGTTCGCACAGCGCAACCCGGCTGAAATCCCATGGGGCGAGCTGGGCGTGGACGTGGTGCTGGAGTGCACCGGCTTCTTCACCACCAAGGAAAAAGCTTCGGCCCACCTGAAAGGCGGCGCCAAGAAGGTGATCATCTCCGCTCCAGGCGGCAAGGACGTTGACGCGACCGTCGTGTACGGCGTGAACCACGGCGTGCTGAAAGCTTCGGACACCGTGATCTCGAACGCATCCTGCACCACCAACTGCCTGGCACCACTGGTCAAGCCGCTGAACGACGCCATCGGCCTGGAAACCGGCCTGATGACCACCGTGCACGCTTACACCAACGACCAGGTGCTGACCGACGTGATGCACGAAGACCTGCGCCGCGCCCGTTCCGCTACCCAGTCCATGATCCCGACCAAGACCGGTGCTGCTGCCGCGGTCGGCCTGGTGCTGCCGGAACTGAACGGCAAGCTGGACGGCTACGCGATCCGCGTGCCGACCATCAACGTGTCGATCGTCGACCTGTCCTTCATCGCCAAGCGCGACACCACTGTTGAAGAAATCAACAAGATCATGAAGGAAGCATCGGAAGGCGCGCTGAAAGGCGTGCTGACCTACAACACCGAGCCACTGGTCTCCGTCGACTTCAACCACAACCCGGCTTCGTCGAACTTCGACGCTACCCTGACCAAGGTGTCGGGCAAGCTGGTGAAAGTATCGTCGTGGTACGACAACGAGTGGGGCTTCAGCAACCGCATGCTGGACACCACCGTCGCCCTGATGAACGCCAAGTAATTCCTGGCTTCAGCTACCAGAAAGCGCCCACCCGGGCGCTTTTTTATTGTCAACCGATATGGCGAAATTCATGGAAAGCTCAGTAGCGCGCCGCCGCTTGCACCGCGCCGCGTGGTATGTCCTGCCCCTGGGACTGTATGCAATGCTCTGCTGGGAACTTTGCGGTGCCGACATGTGGGCCTTGCCGCGCATGGTGCCGGTGCAGGGCGTGCTGGACAAAGTCGGAAGCGCCGCCCGGCCTGCTTCCACATCGCGCGCCGCAAGTCCGTCGGTGCAGGTCAGCTACCGCTACGCGGTGGCGGGCCAACAATATCGCGGCGAAAACATGATCTGCTGTGGTGTGCAATCGAACGGCATGGATCCGCTGTTGGCGATGCGCGACCAGTTGCAGCCTTTGCTGGGGCATCGTGTGACCGTGTGGGTCGATCCCCGCCAGCCGCAGCGCGCGGTGTTGTTCCGCTATGTCCCCAATTCGGCCCTGTTGCTGATGGGTGCTGGCCTGCTGTTCGGCTTTGCTGGATTGCGCAAGCTCGACCCGGATTTGGACTAGCGCGGCTTGGCGGTTGCGCCGCTCAAGCCTGGTATTCGGCCAACCGTGCAAGCCGCCGCGCTTCCTGGCGGACTGCGTCGCGCAGTTCTTCCGGCCCCTCGATGGTGAAGTCGAAATTCATCGAGGCCAGCAGGCGCGCGAACCAGCTGTAGCTGGTGGTCGTGGTCTTCAGGCGCACGCCGCCTTCCACTTCGGTCAGTGGACCGATGTAGCGTCCCACTTCACGGGCGGCGCTGGCCAGGTCGGTGTGCAGCAGCACCTGCACCGGCAGAGGGCGCGGCAGTGTCGCCATGGCGTGCTGCAGTTGGGCGGCGGCGTCGAAGCTGTCGGGCTTGTCGAACACGGCGCCGGTTTCGCACACTTCCGCAATGCGGTCCAGCCGGAACGAACGGATCGCCAGCCGCAAGCGGCACATTCCCACCACATACCAGCGCGTATGGCTGAACACCAGGCCGTACGGATCGAACTCGCGCTGCATCGCTTCGCCATCCTGCGGCGTGTAGCGGAAGCGCACGCGGTGCTGGGTCTGCGCGGCCAGGGCCAGGGCGGTCAGCTCGCCGGTGAGGGCAGGGCGCGCAGCACCGGAATAGCTCCAGCGCTGCTCGGGCGTATCCAGCACGGCCGTTTCCCGCAGCGCTTGCACGCTGCCTTGCAGGGCGGGTGGCATCACGCGTTCCAGCTTGGCTTGCGCACTGGCTACGGACGGTGCGGTATCGGCCAGGCGCAGCGAGCGCACCGCCATCAAGCCCAGCGCCACGGCGGAGGCTTCGTCATTGGTGAACATGAGCGGCGGCAGTTTGAAGCCAGGCACCAGCATGTAGCCGCCATAGCGTCCGCGCTCGGCCGTGATGGGGATGCCCAGTTCTTCCAGCATGGCGATATAGCGGCGCAAGGTGCGGCGGTCGATGCTGAGGCGCTCCGACATGTCCGCGCCGGAAATCTGCCGCTGGCTCTGCAGCAGTTCGAGGATGGAAAGGGCTTTGATCGCGGGTTTTGACATGATGATGCAATCATTGCACGAAATCAGGGCGGATATTGTCCTATATTGGTCGGACAATGCCTCATCCCGCAACAAGAACAATGAGGCAAGCACATGGAAACCATCCTGTACCACGGCGCACCGCAAGGCTGTGCATTTGGCGTGATCGTCGCCCTTGAATGGCTGTGCCGGCCATACCGGCTGGTGCAGGTTGATCTTCCGGGTTTGCCGGCGCCCGTGCTGCAGGCGGGCGGGAAGCTGCTGCGCGACTGCCGCAGCATCCTGCGCCATATCGGCCAGCAACGCCGCTATTTGCTGGGTTACCGCGTCGGCACAGCGGAAGCGCGCAAGCTCGATACCTTGCTCGACTACCTGCATGAAGGTTTCGATGGTGGCCCGGCGCGCATGGCGCTGAGCTGTGCCGCGCTGGACGAAGTGCTGTCCAGCCAGGAATGGATTGATGGCCACAAACGCACGGTGGCCGATGCCTGCCTGGTGGCCGTGGTGCGCTGGGCGCAGCGCGAGGCGGGGTTGGAGCTGTCGGCCTATCCATCACTGCAGCGCCACGTCGCCGGCTTGTACGCCGACCCGGCCGTGTTCTTCGCCGATGCCATCGAAACGCAACGGCCCGCCGTGAGCAGTGGCCGCTACCTCGGCAGCACAAGCGTCGACCAGCTCCCACTCGCAGCTTAAAAGTCGGAGCTGACCCCGACTTTTATTTCAGAAGATGCTGTCCCACAGGCGGCGGACGTTGGCGGCGTGGGTGGCGGCTTTTTCCATCGGGACGCGCGATTGGTCCTGGCCCTGCAGGCGCAGCTGGTGCTGCCATTTGCGCATGTCGCGATAGGCGTCGGCCACCGAACCAGCCAGCGCGGCATCGACCAGGCCCAATTGGCCGGCCAGGTGCAGCAGGGCGATGTTGCCGATATTGCCGGTCAACTCGCTGTACTGCGCGGCGTGCTGCAGTACCAGGTATTGCACGATGAATTCGATGTCGATCATGCCGCCTTCGTCCTGCTTGAGGTCGAACAGTTCGCTGCGGCTGGGGCGTGCGTCGCGCATGCGTTGGCGCATGGCCAGCACTTCCTGTTTCAGGGCGGCGGCATCGGGGCGTTCCTTGCGCAGCACCTGGCAGCGGATTTGCTCGAAGCGCTGCCCGATAGCCGCGTCGCCGGCACAGAAGCGGGCGCGGGTCAGGGCCTGGTGCTCCCACAGCCAGGCCGAGGTCTGCTGGTATTTCTCGAAGGAGCCGACGCTGGAGACCAGCATGCCGCTGGCGCCGTCCGGCCGCAGGGCGGTATCGATGTCGAACAGGATGCCGGCCGGGGTGTGTGAAGTCATCCAGGTGATGAAGCGCTGCGCCAGCTTGGCGTACAGGCCGGGCGCGTCCTGGTCTTCGTCGTCAAACAGGAAGATCACGTCGAGGTCGGAGACATAACCGAGCTCCTTGCCGCCCAGCTTGCCGTAGGCGATGACGGCGAACTTCGGCACTTCCAGGTGGCGCTTGGCGACCGTCTGCCACGCTGCTTTCACCACGGCGGCCACGATCACGTCGGCCAGGGCGGACAAGTGGTCGGCCAGCTTTTCCACCGTCAGCGAGCCGGCCAGGTCTTGCGCCAGCAGGTGGAACAGCTGGGCGTGGTGCACTTCGCGCAGGATGTCGAGCTGGCGTTCGGTGTCGCCGGGGGCGGTCGCCAGTTGGCGCTCGAGCTCGGCTGCCGCGGCGGCCGGGTCGAACACGGCGCTGAGGATGCGGTCGTCCAGCAGCTCGTCCAGCAGGATCGGGTGCTGGGTCAGGAATTTGGCGGCCCAGCCGCTGGCGTGCATCATCGTGATCACGCGTTCCAGCGTGTGCGGGTATTCCGTCAGCAGCGAGAGGTAGGAGGAGCGGCGCGAGATCGCTTCCAGGAAGTCGAGCAGGCGGCCCAGGGTGCCGAGCTGGGTGCCGGCGCTGTTGCGCTCGGCGGCGCGGGCAATCTGGGGCAGGGCGGCGTTGACCAGGGCCACCAGGCGCTGGCGGCTGGCGTCGGGCAGGCTGGCCAGCTTGGGCGCTTGCCAGGTGGCGATCAGGCGCTGGGCGGCGGCGGCCGGGTCTTCGTAGCCGAGGCTGGTAAAGCGCGCTTCGATCGCTTCGCGGTTGTCGGGATCGGCGCATTCGTTGCTGGTGGCGGGATCGACATCGTCGCTGCCGTTGCCGCTTTTATCGGCGAAGATGGCGTCGAATTGCTCGGCGACGAACTGGCGGTGGGCATCCATCTCGGCCAGCAGGGTGGCCACGTCAGGCAGGCCCATCATCTGCGCCACGGCCAAGCGGTCGGCCTCGTTCGGCGGCAGGGTGTGGGTCTGGGCGTCGTCGATGTATTGCAGGCGGTGTTCCAGGTTGCGCAGGAAAGTGTAGGCATCCATCAGGCGCGCCACGATGTCGGCGGCCAGCAAGCCTTTTTCCGGCAACTGGCGCAGCGTGCCGCGCGTGGAACGGCCGCGCAGCTCGGGATCGCGCCCGCCGCGGATGAGCTGGAAGACCTGGGCCAGGAATTCGATTTCGCGGATGCCGCCGCGGCCCAGCTTGACGTTGTGGCTGCGCTCAGGATGCAGCCTTTCCTGGCGCGCCACTTCGGCGCGGATCTGGGCGTGCATGGAGCGGATGGCGTCGATCACGCCGAAGTCGAGGTAGCGGCGGAAGCAGAAGGGGCGCACGATGGCGTCCAGGGCCGCGATGTCCTGTGGCCGGCCGGTCACGGCGCGCGCCTTGACCCAGGCGTAGCGCTCCCATTCGCGGCCTTGCACGATCAGGTAGTTTTCCACCATGCCCAGGCTGGCGGCCAGCGGGCCGGAGGCGCCGTTCGGACGCAGCGCCATGTCGACGCGGAAGGTAAAGCCGTCTTCGGTAATCTCCGAAATGGCGGCGATCAGCTGCTTGCCGAGGCGGACGAAATATTCGTGGTTGGAGAGCTGGCGCTGGCCGGGCCCGGCCGCGGTGTCGCCGTCTTCCGGGTAGACGAAGATCAGGTCGATGTCGGATGACACGTTCAGCTCGCCGCCCCCGCCTTTGCCCATCGACAGCACCATCAACTGCTGTTCGCTGCCCGATTCGGCGCCGATGGGCGCTCCGTGCGCCGCCCGCATGGCCGCGTCCAGCTGCGCCAGGTGGGTCTGGATCACGAAATCGGCCAGCCTGGTCATGGTGGTGACCACCTCGTCCAGGTCGGCCTTGCCTTCCAGGTCGCGCCGGATCAGGGTGGCCAGCACCAGGTTGCGCAGGCGGCGCATGCCGCGCGCCAGCGGCAGCTCGCCCTGCTCGCTTGCCAAAACATCGGCAAAGTTGAGCGAGGCAAGCGATAATTGCGCTAGAGCATCTATTTTGGCCTGGCGGGCGGGATCGGCGGCCAGCCAGCGCTGGTAAAAGCGGGAAGCGGAAACGAGTGCGGAGGTGCTCATTGACAGTTGTTAGAGAGTGTAAAAAGCCTGCGAAACCGTGCCTATTGGAACATAGTTTAACGGGGCGGTGCGGTAAAATGCTGTATTGATAAGGGCCTGGCTTGAGCGTATTGAAGGACAACCTGGTAGAGCAGATCGAGGCAGTCGAGGCCCCGCTCAAAGAGCGCTGGCATCGCCTGCAGGCCGCCTATCGCTTCTGGAACCTCGCCACCCACCACATCCTCGGCTTCACCATCAAGCTGGTGCTGCTGCTGTATTTCTCTTTCACCATCCTGTTCCTGGCCCTGCGCTGGGTCGTGCTACCGAATATCGACCATTACAAAGTTGATATCGAACGCCTGGCCAGCCGGGCGGTCGGCAACCCGGTCGTGATCGACCGCGTCTACGCTTCCTGGAAGGGCTTGCGTCCACAACTGATCCTCGGCGACGTGGTGATGCGCGATGCGCGCGGCCAGCAAGCACTGCACCTGCCCAGCGTCTCGGCCACCCTGTCGTGGTGGAGCGTGCCGGCCGGCGGCCTGCGCTTCGAATCGCTGGAATTCCACCGTCCCCAGGTCGATGTGCGCCGTGAGGCCGATGGCAAGTTGTACGCTGCCGGCATTTACCTCGACCTCGACAAGAAGGGGGATGGCACAAGCGCCGACTGGCTGCTGTCACAACGCGAGGTGGTGGTGCGCGATGGCAGCATCGTCTGGACCGATATGCAGCGCGGCAGCGCGCCGCTGCGCCTGGAAAACGTCACCGCCCTGATGCTCAACAAATGGCGCCGCCACCAGTTTGCCTTCAAGGCCACGCCGCCGGCTTCCATGGCGGCGCCGCTGGATGTGCGCGCCGATTTCAGCCACCAGCCGTTTTCCCGTATTTCCGACGTCAAGTTGTGGAAGGGCGAGGTGTATGCTGAATTGCGCCGCGCCGACCTGGCTGGCTGGAAGCCCTACCTGCCTGGCAAGCTGGATGTGCAGTCCGCCAGCGGCGGCGTGCGCGCCTGGCTGAGCATCGATAATGCGCATCCAACTGCGGTCACGGCCGACGTGGCGCTGGACAATGTGGTGGCGACCCTGGGCAACGACTTGCCGCGACTGGACGTCGCCGCGCTGCACGGCCGCGTCACGGCAGGCGAGGAGCGTGCCGCCACCCTGGTGGCCACACCCGGCACGCCGGCCGCCATCACGCGCTCGCTGGAATTGAAAGACGTCACTTTGCGCACGCGCGACGGCGTTGAGCTGGCGCCCACCACCGCCTCGGCGCGCCACGTGGCAGCGGCCAACCAGCCAAGCTGGACCGAAGTAAAGGCGGCCGCGCTGGACCTGAAAATCCTGTCCGAGCTGGCGACCCGGCTGCCTTTGCCGCAAGCGCAGCGCGACCTGCTGGAGGAAGCCGCGCCGCGCGGCCGCGTGCGCAACCTGGTGGCTGAATGGCGTGGCCCGCTGTCGGCCGCCAAGGATTACAAACTGAAGGCCGATCTCGACGCGTTGGGCATGGAGGCGCTGGCAGCGCGTCCTGCCGTGCCGCGTTCGGCCAAGGCGTTGCCGATGCCGGCGCTGCCGAACATCCCGGGTTTTGAAAATCTGAGTGGGCACGTGGACGCGGGCGAGCAGGGCGGCAGCGTGGCGCTCGACGCACCCGGACTCACGCTGGCGATGCCGTCCTGGTTCGACGACGAGCCGATGGCCTTCGAGCAGTTCAAGCTAAATGGCAGCTGGTCGCTGGCCGACCCCAAGCAGGTGGCGGTCAAGCTGGAGCAGCTGGACCTAGTGCAGGATGGCATGAAGCTCAAGCTGGCCGGCAGCCACACGCTGCCGCGCGGCCCGGGCGCCAAAGGCCCGGGCGTGTCCGACTTCACCGGCACCATCGATGATTTCACGATCAACCGCATCGGCCGCTACCTGCCGATGCAGACGCCGGAACACACGCGCCACTGGCTGGTCGGCGCGCTGGAAGATGGCATGTTGCGCGAGACCACGCTGCGCCTGCGCGGCGACCTGGCGCATTTCCCGTTCAAGGATGGTTCGCCGGACAAGGCCAAAGGCGAGTTCCGCGTGGCCGGCCGCATTGTGGATGGGCGCCTCAATTACGAGCCGGGATATTTCGCCAAGGATGGCAAGACGCCGGTCTGGCCGCTGGCGGAAAAAATCCGCGGCACCATCGTGTTCGACCGCGCACGCATGGAAATCAAGGCGGAAACCGCGCGCACCCTGGGTGTGGCCCTGTCCAATGTGAAGGCCGTCATTCCCGACCTGAGCACCCACGACAGCATGCTCGATATCGACGGCACGGCCGCCGGCGCGATGCAGGACTTCCTCAAATACGTGGCGGCCAGCCCGGTGCTGGAGTGGATCGGCCACTTCACCGAAGAAACGACGGCCAGCGGCAATGCCAAGCTGGCGCTCAACCTGCACCTGCCGCTGTCGCACATCATCGATGCCAAGGTGCTGGGCAGCCTGCAGTTGCAGGGCAACGACGTGATGCTGTGGCATGACATGCCGACCGTGGCCGGCACCACCGGCAAGATCGAATTCAATGAAAAAGGCGTCAACCTGAACAACCTGGCCGGCACCTTGCTGGGCGGCCCGCTGTCGGTCACCGGCGGCAGCCAGAAGGATGGCAGCATCCAGGTGCGCCTGGCCGGCACGGCAACGGTGGACGGGCTGCGCAAGCAGTATCCAACGGCTGCGGTGCAGCGCCTGGCCAACCACCTTGGCGGCGGCACCCGCTTCACCGGCCTGATCACGGCCAAGGAGCACAAATACGAAGTAGCGATCGATTCGAGCATGCAGGGCGCGAGCCTGGATTTCCCGGCGCCGCTGAAGAAGGCCGCTGTAGACGCCATGCCGCTGCACTTCCAGCTCAATGGCGGCAGCGCCAACGAGCAAGGCGTGGCGCGCGACGATATCCGCGTCACGCTGGGCAATGCTTACGCTGCGCGCTACCATCGCCAGCGCGTCAACAAGGGACCGTGGAAGCTGGTCAACGGCGGCATCGGCGTCAATGTGCCGGCGCCGGAACCGGACAGCGGCATGATGATCCAGGCCAGCCTGAAGTCGCTGAATGTGGATGACTGGATCGACCTCGCGAGCGAGATTGCGGGCAGTGACAGCAAGCCGGCCGCGCAGGGCGCAGGCGAAGGCGCCGATATATCGCAGTACGTGGTGCCGGAAACCATGGCGGCACGTGCCGCCGAACTGATCGTCGCCGAACGCAAGCTCGATAATGTGGTGGCCGGCGTCACGCACAGCAACGGCGTGTGGCAGGCCAGCATCGATTCGCAGCAGACGGTGGGCTATGTCACGTGGAACGAATCGCCGACCGGCAAGGGCGTGGGCAAGGTCACTGCGCGCCTGTCCTCGCTGATCATTCCTGAATCGCAGGCGGCGGCCGTCAAGGACCTGCTGGAAAGCTCGACCAATGCGCCGACCATCCCGGCGCTGGACATCGAAGTGCAGCGCCTGGAATGGTTCAACCGGCCGCTGGGCCAGCTGGAACTGCATGCCTATAACGCCCTGATCACGTCGGCCCGCGAATGGCGCATCAGCAAGCTGTCGCTGGTCAATGCCGACGGCGAACTGAATGGCACCGGCCGCTGGCAAAGCAAGGATGGCCAGCACAATACGGCGCTCAACTTCAATATGGACATCCATGACGCCGGCAAGCTGCTGGAGCGCTTCGGCTTCAAGGACACGCTGCGCAACGGCAAAGGCAAGCTGAGTGGCGATATCGCGTGGAAGGGTTTGCCCTACCATATGGACTTGCCCAGCCTGTCCGGCACGCTGGCGCTGAATGTCGAGAAGGGCCAGTTCCTGAAGCAGGATCCGGGCGCCGCCAAGCTGCTTGGCGTATTGAGCCTGCAAGCCCTGCCGCGCCTGCTCAAGCTGGACTTCAACGACGTGTTTTCGGAAGGCTTGCAGTTTGACGGCATCACGGCCAACGCCACCATCAACCATGGCATCGTCAAGACCGACAACCTGAAGATGCACGGCGTGCAGGCCACGGTGCTGATGGACGGCACGGCCGATATCGCCAACGAATCGACCAACCTGCGCGTGGTGGTGATCCCGCAGGTCAACCTGGGCACGGCGCCGCTGGTGTATGCACTGGCGGTCAACCCGGTGATTGGCCTCGGCAGTTACCTGGCGCAGTTGTTCCTCAGCGCGCCGGTGATGAAGGCGCTGACCTACCAGATGCAGGTGACCGGGCCGTGGAAGGCCCCTGTCATCACCAAGATCGAGAATCCAAAGGAGCCAACGCCATGACGAACTCGTCCACCAAGGTTGCCGCGATCCAGATGGTGTCCACCCCTGTCGTGGAAGAAAATATTGCTACCGCCACCCGCCTGATCGGCGAAGCTGCCGCGCAGGGCGCGCAGCTGGTGCTGCTGCCGGAATACTGGGCCATCATGGGCATGAGCGACAGCGACAAGGTGGCCAAGGCGGAAGCGCTGGGCAAGGGACCGATCCAGGACTTCATGGCGGCCATGGCGCGCGAACACGGCATCTGGCTGCTGGGCGGCACGCTGCCACTGGCGTCCGACGATCCGGAGCGTGTCATCAATACCACGCTGGTCTACGATCCGCAGGGCAAGCATGTTGGACGCTATGACAAGATCCACCTGTTCGGTTTCACCAAGGGCACCGAGTCTTACGACGAGGCGCGCACCATTGTGCCGGGCAAGACCGTTGGCACGGTTGAGACAGCGGTGGGCAAGGTCGGCATGTCGGTCTGCTATGACTTGCGCTTCCCCGAACTGTACCGCGCCATGGGCCCGCTGGACCTGATCGTGGTGCCGGCGGCCTTTACCTACACCACCGGCAAGGCGCACTGGGAAATCCTGCTGCGCGCGCGCGCCATCGAAAACCAGTGCTATGTGCTGGCTGCGGCGCAGGGCGGGACCCACGTCAACGGCCGCCGCACCTGGGGCCACTCGATGCTGGTCGACCCGTGGGGCGAGGTCAAGGCGGTGCTGGCGGAAGGCGAGGGCGTCGTCACCGGCGAGCTGGACCCGGCCTTTGTGCATGGCGTGCGCGAGAGCCTGCCAGCACTGAAACACCGAATCCTCTAAAATCCGGCTTAAGTACCACCACAACACAAGATTGCCATATGAAACCATTCGACCCCAACCTGTCCGCCATGGCCGCAGCGCAAGACATCCTGCTGACGCCATTTGGCCTGGATGAAGGCAAGCTGCTGAAAGCACTGGGCAGCATGTTCACCCATAAGGTCGACTACGCCGACTTGTACTTCCAGTTCACCAAGAACGAGGGCTGGAGCCTGGAAGAAGGCATCGTCAAGACCGGTTCGTTCTCGATCGACCAGGGCGTCGGCGTGCGCGCCGTGTCGGGCGACAAGACCGCCTTCTCCTATTCCGATGAGATTTCCGAATCGGCACTGCTGGATGCCGCCGCTGCCACGCGCACCATCGCACGCGCGGGCGCCGGCAAGATCAAGGTGGCCGGCAAGATGACGCCGGTCGGCGGCCGTTCGCTGTACATGCCGCATGACCCGCTCGTATCGCTCGATGCAGCGTCCAAGGTCAAGCTGCTGGAACGCGTGGAGAAAATGGCGCGCGCCAAGGATCCGCGCGTGGTGCAGGTGATGGCTGGCCTGGCCGGCGAATACGACGTGGTGCTGGTGGTGCGCAGCGATGGCGTGCTGGCGGCCGATATCCGCCCGCTGGTGCGCGTGTCGGTGACCGTGATCGTGGAACAGAACGGGCGCCGCGAAGTCGGCTCCTCGGGCGGCGGCGGCCGTTACGACTATGGCTATTTCACCGACGCGCTGCTCGACCAGTACGCTACCGACGCCGTGAAGTCGGCGCTGGTCAACCTGGATTCGCGCCCGGCCCCTGCCGGCCCGATGACCGTGGTGCTGGGCCCAGGCTGGCCGGGCATCCTGCTGCACGAAGCGATCGGCCACGGCCTGGAAGGGGACTTCAACCGCAAGGGTTCTTCGACCTTCTCCGGCCGCATCGGCGACCGCGTGGCAGCCAAGGGCGTGACCGTGGTCGATGACGGCACGCTGGCAAATCGCCGCGGCTCGCTGAACATCGACGACGAGGGCAACCCGACCCAGTGCACCACCCTGATCGAAGATGGCGTGCTGAAAGGCTATATCCAGGACACCATGAATGCGCGCCTGATGAAGATGAACGTCACCGGCAACGCGCGCCGCGAATCCTTTGCGCACCTGCCGATGCCGCGCATGACCAATACCTATATGCTGGGCGGCGACAAGGATCCGGAAGAAATCCTGGCTTCGGTGAAGAACGGCATCTACGCGGTGAACTTCGGCGGCGGCCAGGTCGACATCACCAATGGCAAGTTCGTGTTCTCGGCTTCCGAGGCCTACATGATCGAAGACGGCAAGGTGACCTACCCGGTCAAGGGCGCCACCCTGATCGGCAATGGCCCGGATGTGATGAACCGCATCACCATGATCGGCAACGACATGAAGCTCGACCCGGGCGTCGGCGTGTGCGGCAAGGAAGGCCAGAGCGTGCCGGTCGGCGTCGGCCAGCCGACCCTGCGCCTGGATGGCGTGACAGTCGGCGGCACAGCCTGAAAACTGCAGCAGTACAAAGACCGGGTAAAATACCCGGTTTTTTTTGCCTGGGACGGATATCACATGAACAATTCGAACAATAAACCCTTCGTGATTGGTGTCGCAGGCGGCAGCGGCAGTGGCAAGTCGACGGTCACGCGCGAAGTACTGAAATCGTTTGGCTCGGAGGTGGTGTCGGTGGTCCTGCAGGACGACTACTACCTGGACCAGACCCATATGTCGCCCGAAGACAGGCGCAAGGTCAATTACGACCACCCGGAAGCGTTCGACTGGCCGCTGATGATCGAACACCTGCAGAAGCTGCGTGAAGGCCAGGCGATCGAAATGCCGGTCTATGACTTTTCCATCGATAACCGCACCACGCAGACCATTACCGTCAAGCCGGCGCCGGTGATCGTGGTTGAGGGGCTGTTTGCACTGTACGACGCCGACTTGCGCAAGCAGATGTCCCTGAAGATCTTCGTCGACACCGCCGCCGACGTGCGCTTTATCCGCCGCCTGCAGCGCGATATCGCGGAGCGCGGCCGCAGCACGGAGAGCGTGATCAATCAGTACATGGAAACCGTGCGCCCGATGTACAAGCAGTTCATCGAGCCGACCAAGCGCCATGCGCACGTGATCCTGCCGCACGGCGCCAATGGACCGGCGGTGGACATCATCACCACCAAGGTGGCAAGCCTGATCAGGGGCGAATAAAAAAACCGGGCCAGGAGCCCGGTTTTTTCTGTGCGCTGTGCTTAGAAGCTGTAGCTGGCGCGCAAGTAAAGGGCGCGGCCGATCGGGTCGGAGTAGCGCGGATCATACCCTTTCTGGAACACGGTGCCCTGGTTGGTGAACGGCGGGTCCTTGTCCAGCAGGTTCTTCACGCCGCCAGTCAGGGTCACGCCTTTCCAGCCTGAGTAGGTGGCGGACAGGTTCCACAACTGGTAGGAGTCCACCTTGTTGAAGAATTCAGGCGCCACAAAGTTCTGGTCCACGTAACCGGACTTGAAGTTCTGCGACAGTGTCGTGCTCCAATCTCCGCTGCGCCAGGTCAGCGAAGCATTGTGGCGCCAGCGCATGATCGGGCCGTTGTCGCCGTAAGTGCCAACGTTCTCGATGTACACGCCATCGCGCTCGTTCTGGTACTTGTAGCTGTGCACCCAGGTGCCGTCCAGGGTGAAGGTGAAGCTGCCGTATTCGGTGCGGCCGGTGCTGACCGTTGCGCTCAGGTCGATACCGTCGGTCTTCACGCGGCCCAGGTTTTCGTTCAGGTCGAGGATGGCGAACGGCGAGCCGTCCGGGTTGCGCAGAAAGCGGTCCTTGTATTTCGCGTAGTTGCCATAGATCGCCTGCTCAGGCAGTGCACCGATCTTGTCCTTCAGGCGGATGTTCCAGTAGTCCAGCGCGACGGTGGTATTGCGCACCGGCTCAAACACGGCGCCGAAGGAGAAGGTCTTCGATTTCTCCGGCGTCAGTGCCTGGTTGCCGCCTTGCAGCTTGAATTGCTGCAGGTCGCAATCGCGCAGCGGGTTGGCGCCGGGCTGCGGCACCCCGCCCGGGCACAGGATCGGATCGTCGTAGGAATTGCTGGTATCGTTCTTCGACTGCGGCGCGTTTTTCTCGAACAGGGTCGGGGCACGGAAGCCGGTGCTGGCCGAGCCGCGCAGCAGCAGTTGCTGGGTTGGTTGGTAGCGTACGCCCAGTTTCGGGTTGGTGGTGCTGCCCGCATCGCTGTAGTGGTCGTAGCGCACGGCAGCCTGGATGTCGAGGTCCTTGACCAGTGGCACGCTCAATTCGCCGTACACCGCCTTCACATTGCGCGAACCGGTCTTCGATTGCGAACCGGACAGGCCGGAACTGGTTGCCTGGCCGGCGATGTCGCGGTTCACGTTGAAGTCGGCATCTTCCTTGCGGTACTCGGCGCCCAGCGCCACCGCCATGGCGCCGCCGGCCAGCTGCATCACGTCGCGCGAACCCTTGATGTCGAAGGTGGTCGACTTGTTCTTGGCGTCCTGCACCTTGCCGCGCAAGGCCACGCTGGCCAGGTAGGCGCGGCCGGCGTCGTTCTGCAGCCCGAAGGGGTTCAGGATGCCGTTCTGCACGCCCGCCGCGAAGCCCGCATCCTGCACGTAGCCGCCGGTGAAGTTTTCCTCGGACTTGCTGACCGAGTGGTTCAGGCCCGCCTTGTAGTCCCAGCCAGCGGCAATGCCTTCCAGGGCAGCTACCAGGCGGTCGCCTTCGCCCTTGGAATTGATCTGGCGCTGGCCGGCTTCCGTTGGGCGCCAGTTGACCGACAGCGGCTGGCCCGACAGGTTCGGCTGGGCCGGCACGCCGCCCGCATTGCCCGGGTAGTAGGGGCTGGTGATGGGCAGGGCGAGGCCGGTCTGCGGCGGCGGCGCGGTGCGCGATACAACCTTGTTGCGCGAGTGCAGGTACTCCAGGCTGGCCGTAGTGTCCGGGTTCAGCTTGAATGCCGCCTTGCCGAAGAAGACCAGGCGGTCCTGTTGCGGCAGGTCGTCGATCTGGCGCGTGTAATCCTGGCGGCAAGTGCCGTTCGACGCGCGCGGGATCGACAGCGGCGGCAGGCAACCGCTGGCAAAGCCGGGATTGCCGGTCGCTTCGGTGACCGGGTCGAAGTAGTTGCCGGGGAAGGTGGTGCCGGAGGTGCCGTCAGCCACGGTCATGCCGCGCTCGGGGATCACGGCGGTCTTTGAAAAGTCGCGCTGCTGCGAAGTCAGCACATCCTGTTTCTGCCAGTCCAGCACGCCCATCACGTTCCAGCCGTCGCTGTCGAGGTTGCCGAGGCCGCTGACGATGTTGGCGCGGCGCTCCTTGCCGCCTTTCTCGCGCGGCAGCATGGTCTCCGCCGTGACGGTGGTACCAGTCACGGAACGCTTGGTGATGAAGTTGATCACGCCGCCGATGGCATCGGTGCCGTAGATGGCGGAAGCGCCATCGCGCAGCACTTCGACCCGTTCCAGCGCAGCCACCGGGATCACGTTCAGGTCGACGCTGGCGCCGTCATACGGGTGGTTGGCGATGCGCCGGCCATTCAGCAGCACCAGGGTCTTGTCGCCGCCCAGGCCGCGCAGGTCGGCCACCGCCTGGCCGCCGGTCGGCAAGCCGCTGGCGTTGCCGCCCACCACATTGCCGGCGCCCATGCTGGTCTGGTTGGACGGAATGCGGTCCAACACTTCCTGGGCGGTGGTCAGGCCTTGCCGGGTGAATTCCTCGGCCTTGAAAACAGACAGCGGCTGGGACGTTTCCGACACCAGCCGCTTGATGGAAGAACCGGTCACTTCGACCCGGATCATTTTTTCTTCGGGAGCCTGTTGCTGCGCCTTGGCGGGCAGGACCGCCAAGGCGCCGAATGCCGACAACAGGGAATAGATCATTGCTTTAGCCTTGATGGTAGCCAACGTATTTCTCCTCAAATAGATGGTATGCCAGGGCCTGTGCAAGTGCCGCGTTAGGCACTTGCCAAGGTTGAATAAATTCTATTTGAAATAGTGATAATGGCCACCAGAAACTTTAAATGAGAAATATTTACTGTTGCGCTATTGCGTCTACTTCAATATCGCAAGCCTTGAAGGCTGGCTTGCAATAGGAGCTAACTGTTGTTATAGTGGTTCGAAACCTAGGGAACTCGATTCATGCACCTGCATTTCTTTACCGGCTTTTTTTACTTTAGCAATTCCAACCCAAAGGCGGTGGAGTAGCGGCCGGTTCACGTAGCAGCAAAACGAGATCCCAGCAGATACCAAGACAAACCGCCAGAAATGGCGGTTTTTTTTTACTTGATTTTTTAAGTCCCAGGAGAAACCATCATGCAACGTACCGACGACCTGCGTATCCGTGAAATGAAGGAGCTGACGCCGCCGTCGCACCTGATTCGCGAATTTCCCTGCACGGAAGCGGCATCCAAAACGGCTTCCGACGCGCGCGTCGCGCTGCACCGCATCCTGCACGGCCAGGACGACCGCCTGATGGTGGTGATCGGCCCTTGCTCGATCCACGACCCGAAAGCAGCGCTGGAGTATGCGGCGCGCCTGGCGCCGCTGCGCGAACGCCTGAAGGGTGACCTGGAAATCGTCATGCGCGTGTACTTCGAAAAGCCGCGCACCACGGTGGGCTGGAAGGGCATGATCAACGACCCCTACATGGACAACAGCTTCCGCATCAATGACGGCCTGCGCATGGCGCGCGAGCTGCTGCGCGACATCAACGAAATGGGCCTGCCTGCCGGCACCGAATTCCTGGACGTGATCAGCCCGCAGTACATTGCCGACCTGATCGCCTGGGGGGCGATCGGCGCCCGCACCACCGAATCGCAGGTGCACCGTGAACTGGCCTCCGGCCTGTCCTGCCCGGTGGGCTTCAAGAACGGCACCGACGGCAATACCAAGATCGCGGTGGAGGCCATCAAGGCCGCTTCGCAGCCGCACCACTTCCTGTCGGTGACCAAGGGCGGCCACTCGGCCATCGTATCGACCAATGGCAATGAGGACTGCCACATCATCCTGCGCGGCGGCAAGACCCCGAACTATGATGCGGCCAGCGTGGAAGACGCCTGCAAAGCCATCTCCGGCTATGGCCTGGCGGCGCGCCTGATGATCGATGCCTCGCACGCCAACTCGTCGAAGAAGCCGGAAAACCAGGTGCCGGTATGCGCCGACATCGCCCAGCAGGTAGCCGGCGGCGATACCCGCATTGTCGGCGTGATGGTGGAGTCGCACCTGGTGGCCGGCCGCCAGGACCTGGTGCCGGGCAAGGAGCTCACTTACGGCCAGTCGATTACCGACGGCTGCATCGACTGGGAAACCAGCGTGCAGGTGCTGGAGAACCTGGCGGCCGCCGTGCGCCAGCGCCGCCTGCAAGGCGAATAAAACCGATCGGCCAATAAAAAACCCACCAGCGCATGGCGCTGGTGGGTTTTTTTTCGCCCTCAGGCTACTTCAGCAATCAGTACTTGTACTGGGCGCCGATGTAGTAGGTGCGGCCGATCGGGCTGGCGTAGCGTGGGTCGTAGCCCAGCTGGTGGGAACCGGTGTTACGCAGCGACAGCGGTGGGTTGCGGTCGGCCAGGTTCTTCACGCCGAAGGTCAGGTCCAGGCCTGGGATGGCGCGGAAGGTGGTCTGCCAGTCGAGGGTGGTGTAGCTTGGCACGTCCAGCTGCACGTCCACGCAATCCTGGTTCGCATCGTTGGTGTTGACCGCGCAGTTTTCCACGTCGTGGTGCTTGTCCTTGTAACCGTTGCGGTAGTTAGCCGTCAGGTTGTGGGTGAAGCGACCGATGTCGTAGGTCAGGCTGGCGGCGATCACGTTGCGGAACTGCACAGCGTTATCCGAACCGTATTGGTTCAGGCTGGTTTCCCACTGATCGTCGGTACCTGGGGTGGTGTAACGCGAGTGGTACATATAGGTACCTGCCAGGCGGCCGGTCAGCTTGCCTTCCCAAACTTTCTCACGGTACTGGAAGTCGTAGTCCACGCCTTTGTTTTCCTGGCGGCCGATGTTGATCGGCAGCAGTTTGATGGCGAGGGTATCCAGGCCGGTGGAGGCCTTGTGCTTCACGGTGTACAGGTCGATGTACTTGTTCGGGTTGTTGGCGATCAGGTCTTCGCTGACGCTGGCAACCGCATTGCGGATCTCAACCGACCACAGGTCGACCTTGGCGCTGAAGTTCGAGGTTGGCTCGAACACGGCACCCAGGGTCCACTGGCGCGATTTCTCTGGCTTCAGGCCGGTGTTGCCGCCTTGGAACACTTCCAGCTGGCCGCGGGTGTCGCAGTATTGTGCCAGTGGGTGGTTCTGCAGGCCGTTGGCTGCGCTCAGCGGGCAGTTGTAGGTGCCGCCGGTCACGCCGAAGTCAGCCAGTGGCTGGCCGATCTGGGTCATCGAAGCAACCTTGAAGCCGGTACCGTAGGCGCCGCGGAAGACCATGGTCTTGGTTGGCTGCCAGCGGGTGCTGATCTTGTAGGTGGTTGCCGACTGGTTTTCACCCAGGTTGCCGCCGTTCAGGTCGTCGCTCAGCTTGGTCACGCGGTCGTAGCGTGCGGAGGTGGTGACGGACCAGTCTTTGGTGATTGGGGTTTCCAGTTCGCCGAACGCACCGCCGCTCTTACGCGAGAATGCGTATTCCGGCTGGTTGTCGTCAAACAGGATTTCCGAATGGGCCACAGCCTGGTTGGCGCGCTGCGAGTACTTGGTCTTGCGGATGTCTACGCCCACACCCAGCATGGCCGGGCCAGCTGGCAGGGAGAAGGCTTCGCGCGAACCGTGCGCATCCCAGCCGTACACTTTGACGTCGGTGGTGTTGTAGTTGCCAACGTACTGGGTGGAACGCAGTACATCCTGCATATCCTTTGGCATTTCGCCCAGGGCGTATGGGAACGGATCCAGCTTGCCGGAGGCAACGGCTGCATCGAACTTGTCAGCCAGCGGGAAGCCGCCCAGGTAGTTCTGCGGCTGCTTGTTGCGGGAGTAGATCAGGGCGGAATTGATATCCCAGCCTGCTGCCGCGCCTTCAACGCCAACCACGATGTTGGAAGCCTTGCTCTCGTAATCGTAAGCGCGGCCGCCCAGGTCTTGCAGGCGGTACTTGACGGTGGCCGAGGTCATGGTGTTCAGCTGTTGGGCAGTCAGGTATGGCTGCACGTACTTGGCAAACAGCGGGCTCGACTTGGCCAGCGAGAATTCAGCTGGGTATGGAGCGATGGTGGCGTAGATGTCCGACTTGTTGAAGGAGACGTCGGAGAATGCTTTCCAGCCGGTGTTGCCCAGTTTCAGGCTGCCGGACGCCCAGAAGCCGTCGCGCTTGATTTCAGGGGAGATCTCTACCGAAGAGGTGTAGTCGAAGTAGCACTGGCCGTCACCCAGGTCAACGTGGGCGGCTGGGCACTTGCCGTTGAGTTTCAGGTATGGGTTGACCGATACCGACTTCTTGTCGCCGGCGGCGTTCAGGTATGCAACGGTCACGTTCGGCGGAATCGAACGGGAAGAGCCGTTGAAGAACTGCAGCGGGGTGCCAGTCTTAGGATCGTTGAAGTTGATGATACCGGTCTTGGCGAAGTCGCGCTGCGAAGCCTTCAGGCGGTCGGCATCCTGGTGGCTGTACGACAGGAACAGGCTGTAGCCATCGTTCTCGTAGTCGCCGAAGCCTTTGGAGATCGACACGGTGCGGTCTTTGCCGCCTGGGTGCTGTGGCGAGCTGTATTTAGCGTCGATGGTCAGAGGGGCTGCGCCCTTCTTCATGATGAAGTTAACCACGCCGGCGATCGCGTCGGCGCCGTACAGTGCGGATGCACCGTCGGTCAGCACTTCGATGTGATCAACGGCTGCCAGCGGAATGGTGCTGATGTCGATGGTGGTGCCGGAGGTCGCAGGAGCGATACGGCGGCCATTGACCAGGACCAGGGTGTAAGCTTCGCCCACGCCGTGGATGGAAGCGGTGGTCAGGCCGCCGCCGCCGCCGCCGACGGAGTCGGACGATGCGGTGAAGCCTTGCATCACAGGCAGCTGCTGGATGAAGTCGGTGACCGAGGTGACGCCGGTGCGCTGGATATCTTTCTGGGTGAACGTCTGCACTGGCAGCGATGCCTCAGCTGCGATGCGCTTGATCGAAGAACCGGTAATTTCCACACGTTGGATTGGCTGTTGAGCTGCTTCCTGTGCGAACGCAGCGTGCATGCCAAGTGCCAGGCCACCCGCGCAGATCACACGGATCGAGCGGGACAGAATGGTTTCCTTCAACATATCTTTGATACTCCCAAGAATTACATACTGTTTAAGGCCGTTGCCAGCCCTTAATTTTTGTTTGACGACAAACAGGTCAACTTGCGGTCTCTGCATTTCGCCCGCGCTTATCAAATCATTCATTGACGAACTGTGTCAATGAAAACCAAGTTGCAAGTCATCTGTACAACTTCTGGTCTGGTAGTCGAGGCGACGCGTGGGGATGGGGTAAGTTAGCGTATGTTGCTGAATTTAATGAGAGGAAGGCGGTAGTTTGTCAGGCGGCTTGCGCCGTCCGATTTGCCGAAATGCAGCTATTTGATGGGAAGGAAGTGTGCCGGATTTGCCACAAAACTTTTAAAAAGGGCAAAAGCCCCCGCCGAGGAGGCGGGGGCGGTCATGGCGCGGTAACTTAGAACTTGTAGGAAGCGCTCAGGTAGAACTGGCGGCCCAGCGCCGAGGAGTAGGACGGGTTGTAGCCGACCTGGTGCGAACCGGTGTTCCGCAGGGTGAACGGTGGCTCGCGGTCGAACAGGTTGATGATGCCGCCGGTGATTTCCAGGTTCTTCATCGGGCGGTAAGCCGTCTGGAAGTCGAAGGTGGTGTAGCTTGGCACTTGCAGGGTGATGCCGTAGCATTCGCCCGGCTGGCCCGCCACGATCACGGCGCAGTCGTCCGCGGTTTGCTCTTTGTCGGTGTAGCCGTTGCGGTAGCTGGCGCTCAGGGTATGGGTCCATTGCGCCTGCTCGAAGCTGGTCGAGGCGCGCACCACGTGGCGGAAGCTGACCTTGTCGTTCGAACCGTAGCGGTTCAGGCTCGATTCCCACTGGTCGTCGGTGCCCGGCGTGGTGTAGCGCGAGCGGATCAGCCAGGTACCGGCCAGGCGGCTGGTCAGCTTGCCGTCGAACAGCTTGGTCTTGTGGGTGAAGTCATAGTCCACGCCGCGGTTTTCCACCTTGCCGATATTGATCGGCAGCAGTTTGATCGCCAGCACGTCCTTGCCGGTCGAGCTGATATGCTTGGTGGTGAACAGCTCGGCGTACTTGGCCGGGTTGTCGAAGATCAGGCCTTCGGACACGGCAGTCACCTGGTCGCGGATTTCCACGTTCCACAAGTCAACCGACATCGACAGCGAGTTGGTCGGCTCGAACACGGTGCCGATGCTCCACTGCTTGGATTTCTCCGGTTTCAGGTCCGGGTTGCCGCCCTGGAAAGCTTCAAACTGCTGGCGCACCACGCCATTGCAGTAGGAGGCCAGCGGGTGGCTGGTGCCGGCCAGCGGGCACTGGTAGTTGCCGCCAGTGACACCCCAGTCTTCCAGCGGGCCGGCGATTTCCTGCATCGAGGCAGCGCGGAAGCCGGTGCCGGCCGCAGCGCGGAACAGCAGGTTCTTGGCTGCGGTGTACTTGGCGCTCAGCTTCCAGGTGGCGGCGTTTTCCTTGTTGCCCACTTTCTGGCCGGTCAGGTTGTTGTCGATGGCGCCGATCTGGTCGTAGCGCGCGGAACCGGTCAGCTCCAGCGCTTTGCTGACTGGCATGACCAGCTCGGTGTAGGCGCCGAAGTTGTCGCGCTCGTAGGCGCTGTCCACTTGCGGGTTGTCGAACAGGATTTGGGCATTCTTGGCCACGTCCGCCTGGTTGACCTTGAACGAGGTGTTGCGGTAGTCGACGCCGACACCGATCTGGGCCGTGCCGCCTGGCAGCTTGAACGCTTCCCGCGAGGCACGGGCATCCCAGCCCTTCATTTCCACGGTCTGGGTGTTGTAGGTGCCGCTGAAACCGGTCGACAGCAGGGTGTCGCGCATCGCTTGCGGCATTTCGCCCAGGCCGTATGCGAACGGGTCGATGCTGCCGGCATCGATCGCGGCCTGGAACTTGTCGGCCAGCGGGAAGCCGCCGACATATTTCTGGGTCTGCTTGTTTTTCGAGTAGGTCAGGGCCGAGTTGACGTCCCAGCCGGCCAGCGCGCCGTCTACGCCTGCGACCACGTGGGTCGCCTTGGTACCGTAGTCGTAGGTGCGGTTGCCCATTTCGTACAGGCGGTACTTGGCGACCACGGAAGTGACGCCGGCATCCTGTTCGGCGCTCAGGTTAGGCTGGATGTACTTGTTGTACAGGGCCGAACCTTTGGCGATCGAAAAATCGGCTGGATAAGGCGCGATCGACGCCACGATTTTCGCTTCGGTGTAGGCCAGGTCGTAGAAACCCTTGAAGCCGGAATTGCCCAGCTTCACGCTACCGGACGAGAACAGGGCGTCGCGCTGCGATTTCGGGTTGATCTCGATGGTCGACGGGCTGTCGAAGTAGCAGTTGCCATCGCCGTAGAAGTCGGCATTGACCGCAGCGCACTTGCCGCCATGGGCCAGGGCGTAAGGATTCAGGTTGACGGTCTTTTCCACCGGCTGGCCGGTGCTCGGGTCAATCTGGCTCGAGTTATAGGTCACGCCCGCGTTGGCCGGCAGCGAACGCGAGGAGCCGTTGATGAACTGCAGCTGCTTGCCGGTGGCCGGGTCGGTAAAGTTCACGATACCGGTCCTGGCGAAGTCGCGCTGGGACGCCTTCAGCTGCTTCTGCTCGTCGTGGCTGAGGGAGAAGAACACGCTGTAGCCGTCTTCTTCGATGTCGCCGAAGCCCTTGCTCAGGGAAATGGCGTTGCTGGCGCCGCCGCTTTGTTCAGGGCGCGAGTACTTGGCATTGATTTCCCAGTCGGTGGCGCCTTTTTTCAGGATGAAGTTGACCACGCCGGCAATGGCGTCCGCGCCATACAGGGCGGAAGCGCCGTCGGTCAGCACTTCCACGCGCTCGATGGCTGACAGCGGGATGGAATTGAGGTCGATTGTGGTGCCGGAGTTGGCCGGGGCGATACGGCGGCCGTTCAGCAGCACCAGGGTGTAGGCGGCGCCGATGTCGTGGATCGAGGCGGTGGTTACGCCGCCGCCGCCGCCGCCGACCGAGTCGGCGGCCACGGAGAAGCCCTGCATGGCCGGCAATTGCTGGATGAAGTCGGTCACGGTGGAAACGCCGGACTTCTTGATGTCTTTCTGGCTGAACGATTGCACAGGCAGCGAAGACTCGGCAGCGATGCGCTTGATGCTGGAACCGGTGATTTCAACGCGCTGCATTGGCGCTTCCGGTGCGGCTTCCTGGGCCAAGGCGGCGGCACTGCCGATGGCCAGGCTACCGGCGAACATCACGCGCAGGGAGCGCGACAGGGCTTTCTCGATGATCATTGATAAACGTCTCAGTAATGAAGTAATGGGGACGTTATCAAACCACCGGCAACGTTGTTTAGCAATGGATGTTTGATAAGTGAAACAAATGAAACATTAAGCGACAATAAAAAATCCCCGCCGGCTTGCGCGTGCGGGGAGCGGGAGTACTGCTGAAAGCTGGATTACTTGAACTTGAAGCTGGCGGTCAGGTAGAAAGTGCGGCCCAGCGGGTCGGTATAGCGGCCGTCGTAGCCCACCTGGTTGCCGCCGCCGGTGTCGCGGATCGACAGTGGAGGATCCTTGTCCAGCAGGTTGCGGATGCCGCCGGTGACCGACCAGTTCTGGTTGATGTTGTACTTCGACTGCCAGTCGAGGGTGTAGTACTCCTTGACCTTGTGGCCCTGCAGGTCGACGTAGCCGCCCAGGGTGCCGTCCGCGTTGACCGAGCGAATACGGCCGTCGTCCGCCACGAAGTTCTTGTCGGCGTAGGCGGACTTGTAGTTCAAGGTCAGCGAGTTAGCCCACTGGTCGGAGGACTTCAGCGAGAACACCAGGCGCGAGATCCAGCGGAAGGTCACGTCGTCGTAGGAATCGAAGCGGCCGATGCTGCTTTCGGTCTTGAGGGAACCGTCCGCCGTCGGCACGGTCTTTTCCGCCTTCATCATGTAGGTTGCGGACCAGTTGGTGGTCAGCTTGCCGATCGGGGTGTCGTTACGGAAGGTGGTGTCGAAGTCGACGCCGCGGTAGTGCGAGCTGGCCAGGTTCAGCGGCGACTGGGTCATCACCAGCACCTTCGACTTCTGGATCGGGTCGTAGTAGATGGTGGCGTACTTGTCGGCCAGGGCCGGGGTGCGGAACAGCATGTCCTGCGACAGCTTCTGGATCTGGTTCTTCAGTTTCACGTCCCAGAAGTCGACGCCCACGGACAGCGAGTCCATCGGCTCCAGGCGCATGCCGAGGGTGAACTGCTTCGAGGTTTCCGGCTTCAACGCATCGGCGCCGGTGCTTGGGTTACCCACGGTCAGCAGGCCGTATTCCTGCACGCCGCGGCAGTACGGGAAGCGCGGGTCGGTGGCGGTCTTGATCGGGCAGTCGAAGAAGTTGGACGAGCCGCCGTTCTTCAGCGGGTCCGAAATATTGTTCATGGTCGGCGCCTTGAAGCCGGTGCCATAGGAGCCGCGCAGCATGAACTGGCGCGTAGGCTGCCACTTGGCCGACAGCTTGTAGGTTGCCTTCGATACATCGGTGCCCTGCTTGCCGGCTGCCGACGCATTGCCGTTCACGTCATAGCTGGTATTGCGCTTGTCGACCGCGTCGAAGCTGTCGTAACGGGTGGCGGCCGTCACTTCCAGTTCTTTCGTCACTGGCATGACCAGCTCGGCGAAAGTACCCCAGTTATTGCGCTTGGCGTCCAGCGGTTGCGAGCCGGTGCCGCCGCCGATGACCGTGTCGGTCCAGCCAGGATTGCCTGGGCCGGGGCCCATCAGGATCTGGCTTGGGCTGTCGATATAGCGCTGGATGGTGTAGTCGGCGCCCAGGCCCAGGGCGGCGTTGCCGCCGGCCATGGCGAACAGTTCGCGCGAAGCGTGGGCGCTGAACACGTCAAGCTTGGACTTCTGGGTTTCCAGGTTTTCGCTCAGCACGGCCGGCGCCAGGATGGAACTGGCGTTCGGGTTGATGATGTAGGGGTTGTAGGCGCCGGACTTCACCAGGGCTTCGAACTTGTCGCCGCTCATGTAGCCGCCAGCCGCTTTGTCGGTCTGCTTGTTTTCGGAGTGGGTGTAGGTCGCGTTGACGGCCCAGTCGGCAATTTCGGAATCCAGTGCTGCCGAGAAGTGCAGTGCCTTGGTGCCCCAGTCGTCGGCACGACCGCCGGCGTCGCGCGCGCGGAAGTACAGCCAGGCATCGGTGACCTGGGTCGGGTCGACGCCCTGGCCGGCCAGCAGCGGTTCCACCGATTTCTGGTAAGGCACGATGTAGACCGGGCTGACCGTCTTCACGCCGCTGATCGGATCGGTGCTCATGGTGGTCAGCGGCTGCGCTGGGGCAGCGTAACGGGCGGTGCTGGTGAACTTGGAGTAGACGAACTCGCCGCTCAGGCGGGTCTTGTCGGAAATCTTCAGCGCGCCGGAAGTGAACAGGCTGTCGCGTTTCAGTTCAGGCAGCAGTTCCACCGTCGCTGCATAGTCATAACGGCAGACGCCGCCGCGCGCGAAGGTGTTCGGGCCGCTGCACTTGCCATTGTTGACCAGGTCCGGCGAGAAGGCGACGTCGTTGCCGGCGCTGTCGACCACTTCGGCGTTGGCCGGGATCGAGTTGATCGAGTTTTGCCAGGTGGCATACTGCTTGCCGCCCATGCTGAACTTGCGCACGCCGGAGTTGGCAAAGTCGCGCTGTTCGGCGTTCAGCGCCTTGGCCTGGTCGTGGCTGTAAGCCAGCATCACATTGAAGCCGTCCTGCTGCAGGTCGCCGAAGCCCTTGGTGATCGAGACGTTGGCGCTCTGGCCGCCCTTGTGCTGCGGACGGTTGTAGGTCAGGTCGATGTTCAGGTCGGTCTGGTTCTTTTTCAGGATGAAGTTGACCACGCCGGCGATGGCGTCCGAACCGTACAGGGTGGAGGCGCCATCGGTCAGGATTTCGACCTTCTCGACCGCTGCCAGCGGGATCGATGCCAGGTTGACGGCGCTGCCGGTGCCATACGGTGCCATGCGCTTGCCGTTCAGCAGGACCAGGGTGTAGTCGGTGCCGATCGAGTGGATCGATGCGCTTTGCACGCCGCCGCCGCCGCCGTTGATCGACGCGGACGAGGTGATCATGCCTTGCATGGAGGGGAGAATGGCGATCAGGTCGGCCACGTTTTTCACGCCGGTCTGCTCGATGTCCTTGCGGCTCAGGGTCTGGATCGGCAGCGAGCCCTCTTGGGCAATGCGTTTGATCGACGAACCGGTAATTTCGACGCGCTGGATCGGGGCATCAGATTGCTGGGCGAAAACTGGAGCGGCGGCTACTGCCAGCAAGCCGCTGGCGCATGCCAGGCGGATTGCGTACGACAGGGTGTTCTCTTTCATCATATTCTTGGATCTCCCAGATGGTGGACTTTTCGTTGCATTGCACAAACCTAGCGATAGGCTTCTGGTACTTTCTTGCAAGTGTTCTGTGCTTGCAATCCTTTTGAAATAAAAGGCGACAGTCTGTTACAAGCGCGCAACAATGGCGCTTGTCCACTTTTTGCCGAGATCGTGCAAGATGGCGGAACTTGATGGTAAGTTGGGAGCGGTTGCGGGTGGCTTAGCTGGCGAAATGAAAGTCTTATGCTAATGTATCTTTCGTTTGTAACCAACTGGAGCGGGCTGGCTTGTGTACACAACTCGGGAAAAATCCCTGCCGGCTGGCGCGGGCGGCGGCCCGGGAATCGCGGGTGCAAGTTTCTCTTTGGATAGTTTTACGCTATTGTTACGCCCAACTCTTGCCGCCGAATTTCAACATGGCTTCATACATCTTGCGTCGCCTGTGGCAAATGCTGCCCACCATGCTGGGCGTGGTGCTGCTGGTGTTTGTGCTGTTTAACTGGGTCGGCGGCGACCCGGCCTATATCCTGGCCGGGAAGATGTCGGACGCGGCCAGCATCGAGAACATCCGGCGCCAGCTTGGCGTCGACCAGCCCTGGTACGTGCAGTTGGGCATTTTCCTGAGGCAGATTGCCACCTTTGATTTTGGCCAGAGCTGGGCCACGGGGGAGGCGGTGTCGGACATCATCACCTCCCGCCTGGGCCCATCCTTGACGGTGCTGCTGCCGCTGACCCTGCTGGAAACCGTGCTCGGTATCGCGCTGGCCCTGTCGGTGGCGTTTGTGCGCGGCTCGCTCACCGATCGCGCCGTGATGGTCGCCTGCACGGTGGGCATGTCGATTTCCATCCTGGTCTATATCATCGTGTTCCAGTACTGGCTGGCGTACAAGGCGGGCCTGTTCCCGGTGCAGGGCTGGGGCACCGGGCTGCTGGAGAACCTGCATTTCGCGGCGCTGCCGATCCTGATCGGCCTGGCCGTGTCGCTGGCGCCGACCCTGCGCCTGTACCGCAGCTTCGTGCTGGACGAGGTGGGACAGGACTATGTGCGCACTGCGCGCGCCAAGGGCTTGCCCGAGCGGCGCGTGATGTGGGTGCATGTGCTGCGCAATGCGGCCATCCCGATCATTACCCATGTGATGGCAAGCCTGCCGGCGATGCTGATCGGCGCCTTCCTGCTGGAGCGCTTCTTTGGCATCCCGGGCATCGGGCGCGAGGTGATCCTGGCGGTGGAGCGTTCCGATTTCCCGGTCATCAAGGCGATTACCGTCTACGTTGCCGTGGCCACCATGGTGTTCAACCTGCTGACCGACCTGCTGTACCAGGCCGTCGATCCGCGCGTACAGCTCAAGTAAGGACAGGCCGCACATGCACGCAATTCATGATTCAGCCGGCCTGTGGACCTTGGCCTGGCGCCGCCTGCGGGCAGACCGGGTGGCCATGGCGGCGCTGGCGCTGGTGGCCGCTTTCCTGCTGCTGCTTGCCGCCTCGGCCAGCGGCCTGGTGGCTGGCGACTGGGAGGAGGAAGTTGCGGTCAACTATGCGCCGCCGACGTTTGCTGCGCCGCGCGCGGCTCAGGCCCCGGCTGCCGCGCCAGCGGTGCCGGGCAGCTCGAGTGGCGCCACGCCGGCCGTGCCGCCGCCCAACGAATTCGATCCGCTGGCTGCTGACCTGCGCGAGCTGCGCGCCACCCTGGGCAAGGCAGTTGCCGAGCCGGCCGCCGGGCGGGCCCCCAGCCTGCCGTTCGGCGCCGACAAATGGGGCCACGACATCATCAAGAAAACCATCAAGGGCGGGGAAACCTCGATCGTGGTCGGCCTGGCCGCGGCAGCGCTGGCGGTAGGCCTGGGCACGCTGTTCGGCGCCGTTTCCGGCTTTTACGGCGGGCTGGTGGACGATTTCTTCAACTGGTTCTACAACGTGTTCACCTCGATCCCTTCGATCCTGATGATCCTGACCGTGGCCGCCGTGCTGCAGCAGAAAGGCGTGCTGACCATCGTCCTGATCCTCGGGCTGACCGGCTGGACCGGCCCTTACCGCCTGATCCGCGCCGAGTACATCAAGCACAAGGCGCGCGAATACGTGATGGCGGCCGACGCCATCGGCGCCTCGGCCTGGCGCAAGATGTTCGGCCATATCTTCCCGAACGTCAGCCACGTGGCGCTGGTGCAGGTGTCGATCCTGGTGGTCGGCTTCATCAAGGCCGAAGTCATCCTGTCCTTCCTCGGCTTCGGCGTGCCGGTCGGCGTGGTGAGCTGGGGCTCGATGCTGAACGAAGCCCAGAATGAACTGATCCTCGGCAAATGGTGGCAATTGGCCGCGGCCGCCAGCGCGATGGCCCTGCTGGTCACCGCGTTCTCCCTGTTTGCGGATGCCTTGCGCGACGCGCTCGACCCCAAGGTGAAATGACATGCTGCTACAGGTCCGCAATTTGCGTATCCGCTTCCGCACCGGCAAAAAGAACACTGTCGAAGCGGTGAAAGGCATTTCCTTCGACATCCCGCACAACCGCACGGTCGCGCTGGTGGGCGAATCGGGCAGCGGCAAGTCGGTCAGCTCGCTGGCCGTCATGGGCCTGCTGCCGCCGCAAACGACCTTGATTGACGGGCAAAGCAGCGTGCTGTTCGAGGGCAGGGAAGTGCTGCACCAGTCGGCCGCCGAGCGCCGGGCCATGTGCGGCAAGGATATGGCGATGATTTTCCAGGAGCCGATGTCATCGCTGAACCCGGTGTTCACGGTCGGTGCCCAGATCGGCGAAGTACTGCGCCTGCACCTGGGCATGGACCGGCGCAGCGCGCGCGCCCGTACGCTCGAATTGCTGGAAGAAGTCGGCATCCCCGAGCCGGCGGTCAAGATCGATGCCTACCCGAGCCAGATGTCGGGCGGCCAGCAGCAGCGCGTGATGATCGCCATGGCCATTGCCTGCAAACCGAAACTGCTGATCGCCGACGAGCCGACCACTGCGCTGGACGTGACGATCCAGAAGCAGATCATGGAACTGATTGCCGGCCTGCAGAAGAAGCACCGGATGTCGGTGCTGTTCATCACCCACGACCTGGGCCTGGTGGCCGAAATCGCGGACGAGGTGATCGTGATGCGTCACGGCGAAGTGCGCGAGACGGGCGATGCGCGCGAGGTGTTCGCCGCACCGAAAGACCTGTACACGCGCGCACTGCTGCATTGCCGGCCATCGCTCGATGCGCGCCCGCTGCGGCTGCCGGTGATCAACGACTACATGGAGGGGCGCATTGGCGCCGTCGAGCAGCAGCCGCAGCGCACGCGGGGCAGCGCACCGGATGACGACATCGTGCTGCACGTGCAGGGACTGAAAAAAAGCTTCTGGCTGCGCGAAGGCCTGTTCGGCAAGCGCGAATTCCAGGCTGTCAAAGGGGTCTCGTTCAAGCTGGCCCGCGGCAAGACGCTGGGCGTGGTGGGCGAATCGGGCAGCGGCAAGTCGACCGTCGGCCTGACCCTGCTGCGCCTGCACCAGGCCAGCGGCGGCAGCGCCTTGTTTGAAGGGCGCGACCTGCTGGCCATGAGCGCCCAGGAATTCCAGCCGTACAAGCGCCGCATCCAGATCATTTTCCAGAATCCGTATGCCTCGCTGAACCCGCGCTTTACCGTCGGCCAGATCCTGCTGGAGCCGATGCGGCTGCACGCCATTGGCGCCAGCGATGCGGAGCGCACGCAGATGGCGCTGGCGCTGCTGGAGCGGGTAGGACTGCCGCAGCAAGCCTATCACCGCTATCCGCACGAGTTCTCCGGCGGCCAGCGGCAGCGCATTGCCATCGCGCGCTGCCTGACCATGAAGCCGGAAATCCTGGTGTGCGACGAATCGGTGTCGGCGCTGGATGTGTCGGTGCAGGCGCAGGTGCTGAACCTGCTGCAGGATTTGCAGGACGAATTCGGCCTGTCCTATATCTTCATCTCGCACGACCTGTCGGTGGTCAAGTACATCTCGGACCAGGTCATGGTGATGCACCAGGGCGAGGTGGTCGAAATGGCCGATTCGGACGAACTGTATCGCAACCCGCAGCATTCCTATACGCGCTCGCTGCTGGCGGCCATTCCCAGGGCGGCTTGATCGCCCCCTGTAAAGCTGGCACACTGGTCATTCGCGCCGCATGCCGCGGCGCCCCGGCCGGAGCAGGTCTTTGCGTTCGAACAAAGTTGCCTCCATCGCATTATTGGTCAGCGTGGCATTGACGACCATCGTCAGCGCCGTGCTGCTGGTGTTCGCCGCCTATTCCTACAATTCCGAGAGCAGCAAGCGCTGGCAGGAGCTGCAGCGCGTCCTGAATATCAGCGCCGACCAGCTGGCATTGGGCGTGGCGCTGCCGGCCTGGAATTTTGACGACAAGCAGGTGCTGTCCATCATGCGCGCCAGCATGAACCAGCGCGACCTGCATGCCATCGTGTTGTACGGCACGGGCAGCAAGCGCGAGCAGGTGGTGCAGCGCGGCGCAGGCGACAAACTGGAAACGGCCCTGCCGCTGGCGACGACGCCGGACATGCTGGTGGCCCAGCGTCCGATCCTGGTCGATGGCGCCAATATCGGCACGATCAAGGTCTTCGCCACGCCAGCCTTTATGCTGCAGGAGCTGCACGACCAGCGCCGCGCCAACCTGATGGCGATCCTGGTGCTGGCGGCGGTGCTGGTCACCAGCCTGTACGGCTTGCTGTGGTTCCTGATCCTGCGGCCGCTGAAGGCGGTCGGCCAGTACGTCATGGGCGACACGCCGCAAAAGGCCTGGTTCTATGGCGAGCTGCGCACGCTGAAGGAGTCGATCCACAAGATGTGGGCGCTGCTCGACAGCCGCTACCGCTCCATGCGCGAAAGCGAAGAGCGGTTAAGTGTCGCCACCCGCGCCGCCTGCATCGGCATCTGGGACTGGGACGTGGGCCACGATGAATTGATGCAGGACGACGAGATCATGCGCCAGTATGGCCTGGCTACCAGGCTGGGCGGTGGCAATTACAAAGCCTGGCTGGAGCGCGTGGTGCCGGAAGACCGCGAGCGCGCGCGCGCCGAAGTGGCGGCCGCGCTGAACGGCGAGCACGATTTTTCCCTGCAGTTCAGGATCCGCCGGCCTGACGGCACGCTGCGCCACCTGCGTTCGATGGCGCGTTCCTTCCGCGACGCGCAGGGCAGGGTGGTGCGCATGGTTGGCGTCAGCATCGACGTGACCGAGGCCACAGAAAGCGAGCAGGAATTGCGGCGCCACCGCAGCCACCTGGAAGAGCTGGTGAGCGAGCGCACGGCGGCCCTGTCGGTCGCCGTGGCGGAAGCGCAGGCGGCCAGCCGCGCCAAGAGCGTGTTCCTGTCCACCATGAGCCACGAGTTGCGCACGCCCCTCAATTCGGTGATCGGCTTTTCGCGCCTGATGGCGCATTCGACCACCATGTCGGCCGATGAAAGGCGCAATGTGGCGATCATCCATCGCTCCGGCCAGCATCTGCTGGCTTTGATCAACGATATCCTCGAGCTGTCACGGATCGAGGCCGGCGGGGTCAGCTTGCAGCGGGAAGCGGTCGATGTGGCGCAATTGCTGCGCGATGTGTGCGATATGGTGGGCGAGCGCGCCGCCCAGGCGGGCGTCACGCTCAAGCTGGAGTGCGGCGCCTTGCCGCGCGCGCTGGCGATGGACGGCGCCAAGGTGCGCCACGTGCTGCTGAACCTTGTGACCCATGCGCTCAAGCATGAGCGCGACGGCGTGGTCACCCTGTCCCTGTGTCCAACGGTCCTGCCTGGCGGGCGCCACGGCCTGGCGTTTGCCGTGCATGCCGGGCGTGGCGGCATGGACGCCGACGGCGGCCTGGGGCTGGCGATTTCGCGCCAGTACGTGCGCATCATGGGCGGCGAACTGGACGTTGAGCCGGAAGTAGGCGCAGGGGCCGTATTCCGCTTCACCATCGAGGCGGAGGAGGCCGATGCCGGCGAACCTGTAGCGCGCCTGCCGCAGCTGGTGCCGATGCACCAGGGCCGGCGCATCCTGGTGGTGGACGATGGCGTCGACGGCCGCCACCTGTTGCGCAGCATGCTGGTGCCGGCCGGCTTCGACGTGCAGGAGGCTGCGGATGGCGTGGAGGCGCTGGACGTGGTGGCCAAGTGGCAGCCGGAGCTGGTCCTGATGGACTGGCGCATGCCGGTGCTGGACGGGCTGGAAGCGACGCGCCGCCTGCGCGCCGACCACAGCCTGGTGCAGCCGCGCGTGGTGCTGCTGACGGCTTCGGCCTTTGGCGGTGAGCGGCAGCAGGCGCAGGCGGCCGGCGCCGACGACTTCCTGCACAAGCCGGTGGAGCAGGACAGGCTGTTCCGGATGCTGCAACAACAGCTCTCGGTGCAGTATGTGGAAGGGGCCCTGCCTTAGCCCCCGTTTTGCGCTACCATAGGCGAACTATGGCTAACCTAATTACCTTGTTGCAGCAGTATGGTGTCCTGATCGTCTTTGCCGTGGTGCTGGTCGAACAGATGGGGTTGCCAATTCCTGCCTATCCCGTGCTGATCGTGGCCGGTGCGCTGGCCATCGACAACAGTAACAGCGCGCCGTTCCCCGTGGTGCTGGGCGTGGCCATGCTGGCGTGCTTGCTCAGCGATTTCTTCTGGTTCCGCGCCGGCCGCCGCTTCGGCAAACGCATCCTCAAGCTGCTGTGCAAGATTTCGCTGTCGCCGGACTACTGCGTCAGCCAGACGGAAGACAATTTCCGCAAATGGGGCCCGAAGTCGATGGTAGTGGCCAAGTTCATCCCTGGCTTCAACACCATTGCGCCGCCAATGGCGGGCGCGCTGGGCACGGGCGTGCCGACCTTCCTCGGGTTCAGCCTGCTGGGCGGCCTGCTGTGGAGCGCCACCGGCCTGTTGATCGGCGCCTATTTCCATGCCGACGTGGACAAGGTGCTGGATGTGCTGTCGACCATGGGATCGACCGCGCTGACAGTGCTGGCCATCCTGCTGGGCTTGTTTGTGCTGGCCAAATTCATTGAGCGGCGCCGCTTCCAGAAAGCGATGCAGACCGAGCGCATCAGCATCGATGAGCTGAAAGAGCTGCTCGATTCCGGCCACGACCCGGTGATGGTCGATGCGCGCAGCGCCACCGCCCAATTGCTCGACCCGCCGGTGCCGGGCGCCCTGCTGGTGGGGGCAAGCGATCCGCTGGCCGTGATCAAGTCCTTGCCGAAGGATCGCCATATCATCGTCTACTGCAGCTGCCCCAACGATGTGACTGCCGCCAAAGTGGCCAAGCAGCTCCATTCCCACGGCTATAAGCGCGCCAAGCCTTTGCATGGCGGCCTGGACGCCTGGAATACCGCTTTCCGCAGCGAAAGCGAGTCTGCCGTGATCGCCGAGCACGCGCCGGACGGCTTTACCCCCGCAGATTCCCGCCATTAAGCGCCAATACCGATGCGCCGAACGCCCTGCCGGGCGGGCTGGCGCACGCCCGCTTTTATTGCGGCAGAGTAGTCATACTACCGCCGATATATCCCGCAATGTAGCATTCAAACCTAATTTTGGCGGTTCTTGTACTCAAACTACAAAGAAATACTTGCGCCTCGGCTAACATATCCCTTAGCATTAAGGCTCAACTTAACTGCTTGCGCCCATGACTGTCCAGACCCACTCCGCAATGCCTGCCGCCTACCCAAGCCCGCGCCTGCTGGCCGATATCGGCGGTACCAATGCCCGGTTTGCACTGGAGCCGGCGCCAGGCAGGATTGAGCACATCCATGTGCTGTCCGGCGCGGCCTATGCCACGCTGGCCGACGCGCTGAAGGCTTACCTGGCCTTGCCGGATGTGGCCGAGGCTGCCGGCCTGGGCGTGCGCCATGGCGCGATCGCGATCGCCAATCCGGTCAATGGCGATTACGTCAAGATGACCAATCACCACTGGGAGTTTTCGATCGAGGCGCTGCGCCTGGAGGTCGGCTTCGAGGTGCTGGTGGTGGCCAATGATTTCACTGCGCTGGCACGCTCGCTGCCGCTGCTGGCCGACAGCCAGAAGCGCAAGGTCGGTGGCGGCACGCCGCAAGCCGGTGCGCCGCTGGGCCTGATTGGTGCCGGAACCGGCCTGGGTGTGTCGGGCCTGATCCCGTCGGCCTCCGGCTGGACTGCACTGCTGAGCGAGGGCGGCCACGTCAGCTTCCCGCCGATGAATCCGGAAGAGGTCGCGATCCTGCAGTACGCCTGGACGGAGTTCCCGCATGTGTCGGCGGAGCGCCTGCTGTCCGGTGTCGGCATCGAATTGATTTACCGCGCGCTGGTGGCTCAGCGCGGCCATGATGAGCCGGTGCTGTCGGCGCCGGAAATTGCGCGGCGCGCGCTGGCCGGCGACTGCCCGCTGTGCGAAGACGTGATTGAGCACTTCTGCACCATGCTGGGCACCATCGCCGGCAACCTGGGCGTCACCCTGGGGGCAACGGGCGGTATCTATATTGGCGGCGGCATCGTGCCGCGCCTGGGCGAGCGTTTCGACCGCTCCGGCTTCCGCGCCCGTTTTGAGGAAAAAGGGCGCTTCAACAAATACCTGGCGGCCATCCCGACTTATGTGATTACTGCCGAGTATCCAGCCTTTGTTGGTGTTTCGGCAATCCTGTCCGAGCGCCTCGCTGGCTAAGCGAAATCAGGCTTTTACACTTCTTCGCGGTTTTATCAGGTACAATTGGCCAAGTTGGATGAAGCGGCGCCTGTCGCCTGCCTTGTTTTCGCCCTGAAAACGCTCTCCACCTGAGACTCTCGCCCCGGCGCGCAGCGGTCCGGCGCCTTCTTACTTAGTTACACAACCAAATGTAGTGTATGGATAATGCAGAGGCTAAGAAAGTCCTCGAAGCTGCGCTGCTATGCGCCCGTGAACCCTTATCGATCCACAGCCTGAAAAAGCTGTACGTCGAAACCGACG
>Ga0209130_1000598_pt1 | contig 34961 bp, 40 predicted proteins | sample AraplaMF_Cvi_mLB_FD_184264 | JGI IMG/M metagenome (GOLD analysis project Ga0209130, IMG submission 184264) | Arabidopsis root microbial communities from the University of North Carolina, USA - plate scrape MF_Cvi_mLB (SPAdes) (version 2) | ecosystem: Host-associated > Plants > Roots > Endosphere...
CATCGCGAAAGGCCACGATCATATCTTCCGCGGTCCGAATGTTGGTAAGCGCTGCAAGCATCGTTTCCGACATTCTCATCTCCTTCGGATCATCCCCGAAGAATCGCACGGCAATCCCTAGACAGCAGGGTTATTGCTGTCTTTCGTTGATAAAGGCCCAATACACTATGCGATCATTTTAGCCCAGAACGTGAACATCCTCGCAACAAAGCCGTGCACAGGGCTCGAGAAGAACGGCTTCTCTCGACCCAGAGCGGCCGCCCGATGCTGCGAGCCCGATGACGCGGGCGACCTTGGCAGAGAACGGAGAATAGCCGCGCTGCCGCAGCAAGGGGGTACGGATCGAACCGCATCCCCAAACCGCAACCGCGTCTATCGGCGGAGTACTGAATCGGCCGGCTGAGCCGTCGTTATCGGATCGGCATGACGATGAACAATCTTCCAGAGACCGTCCTCTGGGCGAAAGACGCTCGTCACTCGTAACGCCAGAGGCGTGACATCACTCCGACCGCCAACCTTGGACCTGAGCCGCTCTACTTCGACGAGGTATGCCAGCTCAGACGTCACACACTTCGCTATGTTCTCGAAGCCGATAGCGTCGCCGTCCCTGTAATGTGATGCCGCATGCTCCATCGTCTCAACGACCTGCTTCCATCCATGCACGAAAGGGCCAAAGGGATTGCCCAATGTTACATCGTCTCGTTGGGAAAAGAGCTTCGCCGCAGGCGCGGGGTTTCCTTTCATGAAAGCATCGAGAGCCAGGTGGTATTTTTCAACTGCTTGATCGAAGTCATTGGCGTCAAGGGACACGTCATCCTCCCTGTCGTTTTATCTCTGATGCGGACTGGCGACTCCCGCAGGTCAACATTCCGTGTGTCCGCAACAGGGAGGCAATTTCCCTAACTGCGGCGCAGTGCAAGTTGGCTTAGTCAGCATAGCATGGGCGCCAGACAAGGTTCGCGACAGCGTTTTGAGACGGCCCGGTAAATGGCCGCTCTCCTCCCGCTCGAGACGATCGTCGCTTGCCCGAGCGACATGGCGGCAAGCCGACAGCGAATCCCTCGCCTTGAAGGGAATCGTACAGCAGACCCGCGTATTCCTTGACTGCGAATGAGCGCGGAAGTCCGAACGGCTCAACGCACCCAAAACATCATCGTTTAGGAAGACCAGGTGCAACTACCGGTGCATTTTGACTCACGATGCAGGCCAGCCAGCTCTGCTCAGCTTCCAGGCCGACATTTTGAGCCACGAATGCCCCTTGCGACCCAGGGCCCTGCAACTGGCGGAGATACGGCGAAGGGGTACGCGAATTCCAGAAGTTAACTAATACAATCCTAGAATGTGGGGAGAATTGGTGCGTTCGGTTTTGCAAAAGCGTCGGGACTCTGACTGGGAGTTCGAGGGGGAACGACATGGCGTCAGCCAAGCAGTACTTTGAGCGCTTTATCGCCAGGCTTCACCAGCCGGAAAGGGAAATCCCGTCGAATGTACGGCGTCTTGCCAATCTAGCGCTCGCGAATTTCGACGCTTTGGCCCAGACCTCACGCCATCGCAGTCAGCGTTCCGCTTATCTGGCCAGGCTCGTTTGTCCGGCCCCGGACGAGGCGCCCAGTGCTCAGCTTCGCCGCGGCTAACGGGGCTTGGCCATGGAGACGCTTGCGGCATCCGGCGCTTCGGCCGTTCCGTGGTTTTCGCACACCGGAGCCCTTCGATCTCCAGAAGCGTATCATCCTTTTCTATGGCCCGAGTGGCACCGGCAAGACCAGTTTTTCTCGGCCGTGGGTGGAGCCTTTTCGTGCCTCGGCTTTCCCACCTCCACGAGTCGATTGGGGTCCACTCAAAGGCGTAGTCAAGGTTTTTTACGAAATGATATTAAAAAAGTTTTAGTTAGACAAATAAAAATGTGTTGTGTGTAAAGTAATATTCGCATAACTTCCAGAATTACCCCGCGCCGTCTTGGCCAGGATTATCGTCTTATATTTTACAATATTATTCCTTGTGTAAAATAATATTTCTTGACACTCCTATCAATCGAGTGCCAATCGTGCTATGTAAGGATTGCAGTCGCCCTATGCGCCGACCGCAGAAAGAATCTCCATGAAATTCCGTCCACTCCATGACCGCGTCGTCATCCGGCGCTCGGAAGGCGATCTCAAATCCAAGGTCGGGATCATCATTACCGACATTGCCCAGGAAAAGCCGCAGAAAGGCGAGGTGATCGCCGTTGATCTAGGCACGCGTAATGAAGGCGGCAAGCTGATTCCGCTCCACGTTAAGGCCGGTGATACGATCCTGTTCGGCAAATGGTCCGGCACCGATGTCAAGATCGACGGCGAGGATTTGATCATGAACGAGGCCGACATCATGGGCATCGTCGAAAAGACCGTCGCGGCCAACAAAGCTGCCTGACGGTCGATTTCCGACCCACAACCTCACGACCGAACTGGACGAACATAATGTCTGCCAAGGAAATCAAATTCTCCACGGATGCGCGCGATCGCATGCTGCGCGGTGTCGAGTTGCTCAACAACGCCGTCAAGGTGACGCTGGGTCCCAAGGGCCGCAATGTTGTCATCGAGAAGGCCTATGGCGCGCCGCGCATCACCAAGGACGGCGTCGCCGTTGCCAAGGAAATCGAGCTGGCCGACAAGTTCGAGAACATGGGCGCGCAGATGGTGCGCGAGGTGGCCTCTAAGACCAACGACCTCGCCGGTGACGGCACCACGACGGCGACTGTGCTCGCTGCCTCCATCCTGCGCGAAGGTGTCAAGCTCGTCGCCGCCGGCATGAACCCCATGGATCTCAAGCGTGGCATCGACCTTGGTGTCGCTGCTGTCGTCAAGGAAATCCAAGCGCGGGCCAGGAAGGTCAAGTCCTCGGGCGAGATTGCGCAAGTCGGCACCATCGCCGCCAATGGCGACGCGACAGTCGGCGAGATGATCGCCAAGGCGATGGACAAGGTCGGCAATGAAGGCGCCATCACCGTCGAGGAAGCCAAGACTGCCGAGACCGAACTCGACGTTGTCGAGGGCATGCAGTTCGACCGCGGTTATCTCTCGCCCTATTTCGTCACCAATGCCGAGAAGATGCGCGTGGAGTTGGAGGACCCCTACATCCTCATCCACGAAAAGAAGCTTGGCAATTTGCAAGCGGTGCTGCCGATACTCGAGGCGATCGTGCAGAGCGGCAAACCGTTGCTGATCCTCTCCGAGGATGTCGAGGGCGAGGTTCTGGCGACGCTGGTCGTAAACAAGCTGCGCGGTGGCCTGAAGGTCGCTGCCGTCAAGGCGCCGGGCTTCGGCGACCGCCGCAGGGCCATACTGGAAGACATTGCCGTCCTCACGGCCGGCCAGATGATCTCCGAGGATCTCGGCATCAAACTCGAGAACGTTACGCTCGACATGCTCGGCCGCGCCAAGCGCGTGCTGATCGAGAAGGACACCACCACGATCATCGACGGCTCCGGCGATAAAGCGACCATCCAGGCGCGCATCCAGCAGATCAAGGCACAGATCGAGGAGACGACCTCCGACTATGACAAAGAAAAACTGCAGGAACGCCTGGCGAAGATCGCCGGCGGCGTCGCGGTAATCCGCGTCGGCGGCGCGACCGAAATCGAGGTCAAGGAAAAGAAGGACCGCATCGACGATGCCCTAAACGCCACGCGCGCCGCGGCTGAGGAAGGCATTGTTCCTGGCGGTGGTGTTGCCCTGTTGCGCGCCAGGTCGGTCCTGGTCGGACTGACGGGAGCGAATGCGGACGTCACAGCGGGCATCTCGATCGTGCTCAGGGCGCTTGAAACCCCGATCCGGCAGATCGCCGAGAACGCCGGTGTCGAAGGCTCGATCGTCGTGGGAAAACTCACCGACAGCAGGGATCACGATCAGGGCTTTGACGCGCAGACGGAGACCTATGTCGATATGATCAAAGCGGGCATCGTCGACCCGGCGAAGGTCGTGCGGACCGCTTTGCAGGACGCCGGCTCAATCGCGGCACTTCTGATCACTGCCGAAGCGATGATCGCCGACATTCCCTCAAGAGAATCCGCCCGGCCGGCCGGTAACGGCGGCATGGGTGGGATGGGATACTGAGAACAGTGCCTGGATCGTTCGGTCAGCACGGCTGGGCGGCGGAGCCCAAACAGAACCGTCTCGATCGCCCAGCGTTTCGAGAGCTACCAGCAATCCAAGAGTTTCTTGTATGGGCCTGCGTCGCCACGGCGGTCGCCACAATGATCATCGGATTCAGCTGGGGCGGCTGGGTGACGGGCGGCACGTCACGCGCAGCGGCGCGGCGAGGGGAATTCTCGCTCGGCCCAATGCTGATGGCACTGATGCGGGCGAACAAGAGTGCTGGCTGGAAAGCCGGATAGTGCGATGGCGAAGCGGCTGCTAAGCTTAGACGATTGGACGAGAGGAGCAAAGCATGCCGTCTGAGCCTCGATCACCACGCCTTGCGGTCCTTATCGACGCCGACAACACCTCGGCAAAGATCGCCGACGGGTTGTTCGAAGAGGTGGCAAAGATCGGGGAGGCCAGCGTCCGCCGCATTTACGGCGATTTCTCGGGCACGCGTTCCAAGGCATGGGCGGATGTGCTTGCGAAACACGCGATCATTCCGCAGCAGCAATTCGCCTACACGACCGGCAAGAACGCTTCAGATATCACGCTCGTGATCGACGCCATGGATCTGCTGCATAGTGGTCGTTTTGATGGCTTCTGCCTCGTTTCGTCCGACAGCGATTTCACGCGTCTGGCCGCCCGTATTCGCGAGCAGGGCATCGACGTTTTTGGCTTTGGCGAACAAAAGACTCCGGAGAGCTTCCGGCAGGCCTGCCGCCGATTCATCTACACTGAGAACCTGCTCCCAGGCGCGGTGAAAGACGAACAGAATGCCGGATCAGCCGCAAAGTCTTTGCAACCGGTGAGCGCCGCCGTGCCGTTGATAAAAAAAATTCTTGCCCAAGAAGAAACCGAGGAAGGGTGGGTAAACCTCGGTACCGTTGGCAAGCAACTGCTCAACTTGGCACCAGACTTTGATCCGCGTACCTTCGGGTTTCGAAAGCTCAGCGACCTCATCCGAAAAACAAACAAGTTCGAGGTCCAGCAGGCGGAGGGTAGACCCGTCAGCATTCGCCTGAAGCAAGGAACCAAGGCCCAGTAGCGATTGCAGGCATACGCCCTCCAACCTAAATTCGCACCAGACGCCAAAATCAGCCGTTGCGGTCGCCGGGTTCAGAGATCAAGTATTCCTGAGAATGCACATATCGATTCTTCCGCTAACGCCTGGGAGTGCAAACGGCCGTATCAGCTCCGTAGCGGGCTCTGCAGCATGGAGTAGCGATCTCCGACATAATTGGGCTTCAGCCGACGGTATGTTAAGGACGCGCCGTACCGCGGGGATCGCCGGCCAGCTTGGGGGTATTGAGAATACGCAGCGCCCGCACCGCATTTTTAGGGCTGAGCCCCTCCATCTTCCAAGGGCCTATTTCTGCGGTCTCTCCCGTGAAGACGTGATAGATCGAATAGGTTCCGTCTCCGTCGAAACGGCGACCATACTGATCGAGCTGTCCGGATCTGTTCGGCGCGCCCCCTTCGGATTCCCATGCGCTGATGACGAGCGCGTGTTCTTCGTGTTTGCTTTTCATCTGCGGCCCTCCTTGCGGCGGTCGCCTGTGCCACGACTGGCGACGCTGCTCAGTTATCGGGCGTCATGCCCCGTTCAATCGGCCGCAGATTATCTTCGTTGCTCACCCGCTCTTGGCCGAGTTCATCATTGCGGATGCGATACCGAGGCGAGTTGTCCCTGAAGGGGAGTTTGGCGATGATGTGATCGTTTCCGCCGGACGGGGTGAAATATTTGCGCGATCTTTAAGGCGCGCCAACAGACCGATCGGGAATCAATGCTGACGCATTAACGTTGCGGTCACGGTTAGGGTGACGGCGAGATTGCGGCTTCGTGGCGATCGACGGCTATGAGGCGTTCAAGTTCCTCGGGATCAATCGCTACCAGACGCATTCGGTACTTGTTCGCGGCCGTGGCTGGTATCGTGATAAAGGTCGCCACACGGCGATAGGCGAGCCACGAGATGCCTTCGATCAACTCCTCGTCCTCATCGACTTGGTAGTCGCCAGGAGCCACTATCTCACCGAGCTTTGGCATCCAGAATGGTTGGTCGAAATGGACTGTTCGATGTTTCGTCCGGGCAAACATGCTGCCCTCCTTTTCTGTGGCATACGTCGGCGAGATTCAGCCAGGATCGGCCGTTTGCCGCCAATAGCAGCGCGAACAGCTACCGTCGCTACAGCCTCATCGGACGACGCTCGTAACGACGGCCCCGCACCTGAACATGCGGAATCGAGATTGGTGAGTTTGGCGGGCCTACTGCCTCTGATGAAGCAAAAAGCCAAGCTGGCCTCAAAACCATCATAAATCTGTATGCCTTGAAAACGGCTTTACTATGTTTATTGATTGAAAATCTGTTTTAGCGAAAAAAATGTTCGGAATTTATAAATATAGTAGCGCTGATAAAATCGAAATTTGTCGTTTTCGGCCCAAGATCATGCACGATCATTAGTTGAAATATATTCTTGAATGAGGATTTTAATTGGTTGTTTACATTAATTCTTTTAAAGCGCACTGTAAAAAATCTGGGTTACCATTGGCTCCTGGTCGGAGCGCGGGCCCGCAACGATCCCGATAATCACCTGATTAGAGGGAATGCAATCATGACACTCGATCAAATTCTTGAACGGACAACGCCCTACGCGATTGGTTTAGTTGTCGGGCTTATCGCCGCGCCGATCATCGGCTTCAATGCAGGATGGATTACCACCACGACTGCCAGCACTCAGGCGTCCGACGAGGCCAGAGTGGCTGCGCTTGCGGGCATCTGTTCAAGTGCGGCAGGGCGAATGGCAACTGCCAGCAGCACGGACCTCGCAGCACTTAAAGGCTACGACAATCGTGCGAAGCGCGACGAACTGGTAGCAACCATTATGACCGATATCCAAGTTCCAGCGGACATCCTCGGCAAGGTCAGCACGAGCTGCCGTCGCTCACTATCCTGAAGCGCAGCAGACGCCGCGTAATAGGTAGACCAACCAGAACGGAAAATAGGAGATCACAATGAAAAACTTCATCCCCGCCCGCTTCAGTACCTACGATTTCACGCGCCTGTCCGTATCGCTTGCGTTTACGCTGGCGATTGCTGTGATTGTCTATTCGGTCCTGTTCGGAAGCATCCTGTAGTCGTCTATACGTGCATCCGCTCTACGAAGCTGGAAAACATCCTGGACGGACTTTCGAGGTGCCGCGCTGTTGAATGAGGCTGGTAAGTTATCCCGACATTAGCTCTTCCAGGCGAGTAAAATGGACCTGGCATTGGGAAGAGTAGGTCGGGACTTTATCCATGACACAGGCTCAGGCGTTCGCATTCGCCATTCTGATCAGCCTGATGGTCGCTTTCATATGGGGACGGCTCCGCTACGACCTCATTGCAGTTCTCGCGCTGCTTGCCGCAGTTTTCACCGGTATCGTGCCGCACAAGGCAGCGTTCTCCGGCTTCGGGGACGATATTGTCATCATTGTAGCCAGCGCGCTTGTCGTCAGCGCCGCGATTGAGCGCAGTGGCGTCTTAGAGGCATTGCTCCATCGGGTGGCGCCCAGCGTGACCTCTGTGCAGGGTCAGGTTGTCATTCTCGTGACGATTGTCTCGGTTCTCTCCATCTTCATTAAGAACATCGGCGCACTGGCGATGATGATCCCAGTCGCATTCCAGATGGCGCGCCGGTCGAAAGCTTCCCCCTCGTCTTTTCTCATGCCGATGGCGTTTGGTTCCTTGCTTGGCGGGCTCATGACCCTCGTCGGCACATCGCCGAACATCGTCGTCTCCCGAATGCGCGAGGAACTGACGGGCCGCCCATTCAACATGTTCGATTTCACCCCCGTCGGCATAGGGCTTGCCGCAGCGGGAGCAGTCTTTCTGGCGTTTGGCTACCGGCTGCTTCCCAAGGAACGCAAGGCGGTCGCGACAATGGAGAAGGCGCTGAACATCAAGGACTACATGACAGAGGCGCGTGTTACTGCCACTTCGTCCGTCATCGGCAAGTCGATCAGCCACCTGTCGATCTTGTTGGACGAGGAGGTCCTTGTCACTGGCCTCATTCGCAATCGGGTCGAGCGCGTGACTCCATTGCCGGACGTCGAACTCTGCCAAGGGGATATCGTTCTGCTGGAGGGAGACCCCCAGGCGCTTGAGCGAGGCATCAGTCGTGCACGTCTGGAACTGGAGGGGCACGACCGCCCCACGGAAGCGAAGGGAACCGACGAGGAAATTGCAGGAATTGAGGCGGTGATCGGCCCGAAATCAGTCTTGATCGGGCAAACCGCCAAGCGTTTGGCGCTGCATGATCGCTTCAACATCAATCTGCTCGCAGTAAGCCGAAGCAGCGAGCGCTTCACTGATCGATTGCGCGACATCGTGTTAAGATCAGGCGACGTTCTCGTTTTGAAGGGCGATCTCGTGCTTCTCCCGAACAGGTTGATGGAACTCGGTCTTCTTCCGTTGGCCGGGCGCGAAATCCGCTTGGGGAATCCCCGAAAAGGTCTGATTCCGGTGGTGGTCCTGGCTGGTGCCATGGTGCTAACGGCATTCGGCCTGTTGCCCGTCGCCACGGCCTTCTTTACGGCTGCTGTGCTGACGGTACTGCTCGGCTCACTTTCGCTTCGGGAAGCTTACGAGGCTGTCGATTGGCCCATCCTGATAATGCTGGGCGCTCTCATTCCTGTCAGCGAGTCGATCCGTGCGACCGGTGGTGCCGACCTTATCGCCGGAGGCCTTGCTCAACTTGCTACCACCTTGCCCCCCTATGGGGCCCTTGCAATGATCATGGTGGTCGCAATGGCAGCAACCCCGTTTCTGAACAATGCAGCCACCGTTCTCGTAGTCGCCCCGATCGCGGTCACCCTTGCTCAGCGCCTTGGCTACAATCCGGATGCATTTCTGATGGCAGTCGCGGTGGGGGCGGCTTGTGACTTTCTCACGCCTGTTGGACACCAGTGCAACACCCTGGTGCTGGGCCCCGGCGGCTATCGCTTCGGCGACTATTGGAAGTTGGGGCTGCCGCTCTCGCTCATTGTGGTCTTAATCGGCGTGCCACTGATCCTGTGGTTTTGGCCGCCCGTTTAGTGCAAGCGTCGTTTCAATTCCGATTTCAGGTTCACCGTGGCGTCAGCCTAAAGTCTGCCCGTCGGGACCAGAATGAGCAGATCGATCGCCACGACGCCGAGGCGCCAATGCCGCCGTGTCCGCCCAATAGAAATACGATAAGACCGAGAGCGCCGAATTTTCAGCTTTCCGACGCCGGGAAACAAGATTGAATTCATGCGGAGTACGGCACCGATGGATTGGTGGGAACCCGGTGCCCTTAATTGGGGCGCGGAGGAGAAGCCACCGGGATAGCTTCCCATTTTCTCGCCATGACCATGGACAAGTGACGGGCCGTGAAGCGCTTGTGAGTTCGTTCTTTGCAGGCTAGCGAATGTCTCAAACCATGGGCCTTGCTGATTGCGGTCCACCTGTTCGACCCAAGGTAGCCAAGGGAATTGTCATTCGTCCGAATGACTATCTGAGTGACATGCGCCAACGACCTATTTGCTGCGATTGATGAGAAGTCCTGCCAGCAGCTCGATTTGTTGCTGCTGCTTGTCAATCAGGGATTTCAGTTCAATGTCGCGCATCTGATCCACCTTGTCATGCAGCGCCATGATCTCAATTTCCGCCTTCAGGTTAACCTCATAGTCGTGTGTCGCATCGACCCTATCTTTGATTGAGTGCCTGTTCTGGCTCATCATGATCACGGGTGCTTGAACGGCTGCCAGCATCGATAGAATGAGATTGAGAAAGATGAAGGGATAAGGATCGAAGGCGCGGGTAGTTGCAAGTACATTCGCTCCGACCCACAGCGCGAGTACTAGCGCGAAAGTCATGATGAAGGTCCACGAGCCACCGAACTCGGCCACTTTGTCTGCCAAACGTTGCCCGGACGTCAGCTTCTCGTCAAAAGAGCGATTCGGGTCCCGCGTTATTGCGCGTCGGGCGAGATGGCGTCGAAAAACCGCGCGTTCCCGATCCGTAAGCAACGCGGCCGGCCTTCCCAAATAGCGGCTCGCACGGTCGGCAATCTCTTGCCGTTCGTCGATGTTCTCTTCTGTTTCCCTGGACATACCTTCCTCCACGATTCAGGCGCCCACCAGTTGCAGCCTTCACCAAATCGCTGGTTCCGCAACGGAGCAACAGTCGCATGCAAAACGGTCACTCCAAAGCTTGAACCATTACTCCACCCAGCTCTTGCGTCAGGTTGGCGACGATCCACGCAAGGAGGAAGGATCCCGAGCCTGGTTCGGAAGGTGGCGCGCAGACCAGCACGTCACAATCGGAATATTACTACGCTTTTCAATCAGGTAATCCGGACTCTGTGAGGTTTAGCCGAATGAACTGCGCTCATGCTCCCGCGATCGAGGGGCAGTGGCTGTTCGAACATCGCGAAGACGGGCTGCTACTAAGCCGCCGCGTCTATCGCGAGTTGAGGGCAGGCAATCGCCGATCCAGACAATAGAACGCGGATCGGCATCCTGCTGCGGCGTGGGGGTCCTGACCATAACGGCCGTGGGGCCGGCCGGAACGCAGATCGGCAAGGGGCCCGCCGACGGAGCGAACTGGACTACCGTCTGCCAGGAGACGTCAGCAAGGTCAATGCCAGGAGACCCAGGGCTGCCGAGATGACGGAAGCGCCGAGAACGCCGAGCTTGACGGAGTTCAGAAGCTCGGGCTCGAAAGCAAGGTCGGCAATGAACAGAGCCATGGTGAAGCCGATCCCGGCCAGCAGGCTTCCGGCTGCCAACAGACTCCACGATAGCTCGTCTGGACGAGTCCCAAAGCGCAGTTTCACGGCGAGGAAACTGAAGAGCACAATGCCAACGGGCTTGCCAACCACGAAGGCGGCGAAGATTGCGATCGTGAGGGGAATGTCGAAGTTTGCGTCTCCTATCGGAACGCCCGCGTTAGAGAGGGCAAAAAACGGCATGATCATGAATGCGACCCAGGGATGGAGAGCAATCTCGAGGCGCTCGATCGGCGACAGTGCCTCGCGGGTCGCGACGTCTGCCCGATGGAGGTCGCTGCGTGCCGCGGTGTCGCGGCTCCAATGGTCGCCGGGCGGATGAGCGATCACCCGGTCGAGTATCGCATGGAGGCGGGTGTCGCTTACCCACCTCCGCGCCGGCGTCATTAAGCCAAGAATCACTCCGGCGAGCGTCGCGTGGACGCCCGATGCGTCGAATGCCAGCCAGATGCCGCCACCTATCGCGAAATAGACCGGAATGCTGCGGATGCCCAGACGCGCGATTCCAGCTACGACGGCAAGGCCGAGACCGGCGGTTCCGAGTGCGACCCAATTCAAGGCTTCGCCATAGCCGATCGCCACGATCAGGATGGCGCCGACGTCATCGAAGATCGCAAGTGAGAGCAGGAACAGCCGCAAGCTCCCTGGCACGCGCGAACCGAGCACCGCAAGGCACCCGATGACGAAGGCCGTATCCGTGGACATCACAGTGCCCCAGCCGCTCGCACCCGGCCCGCCGCCGACAAGCAGCGAAAACAGTCCGGCCGGCACAGCCATTCCCCCGAGAGCGGCGGCGATGGGTAGAGCGGCTATTCGCGGATTGCGTAGCTCCCCCAGCACCAGCTCGCGCTTTAGCTCAAGGGCGATGACGAAGAAAAAGAGCGTCATCAGCCCGTCGTTGATCCAGTGCTTCAGAGAACGATAGGTCTCGATGTCGCCAACTCTGACGCCCGCGGACATCTCCCATAAGGCGAGGAACGACGACGACCAAGCTGTGTTTGCGAGGCCCAGCGCCAAGAGCGTGCTGAGCAGCAGAATAAGGCCCGCCGTAGCCTCAATGCGGAGGAATCGCATGAATGGCTTAGTAAGCCGATCTGCGGGTTCCCTGGGAAGCTGTGAGAGGCTGTCCTTCATGCCGTGAACCGCTCCTGCGTTTTGATCGCGACTGGCAATGTTCCCAGCGGGCTATTGCAAGGCCGGCACCTCATAAGTCCACACCCGGAACGACTTGAGGACGTGTGGCCCGAACGAGTTGATGAGGGGGACATCGGCCGCGTCACGGCCGCGCGCAACCACGATCCTGCCGACACGCGGCGTATTGTTGCGCGGATCGAACGTGTGCCATCCATCGTCCAGGAAGACCTCGAACCAGGCACTGAAATCCATCGGGTCGAAGACCGGGACGCCGATGTCGCCGAGATGACCGTTGATATAGCGCGCGGGAATGTTGAGACAGCGGCAAAGCGTGACCGCAAGATGTGCGAAGTCGCGGCAGACACCAACGCGCTCATGAAAGACTTCGAAGGCCGTCCGCGTCGACCGGGCTTGCATGTAGTCGAAGCGGATATGGTGGTGGACGAAATCGCAGATCGCTTGCACACGACCCCAACCGGGCGCGACCGTGCCGAACATGTCCCAAGCGCTCTGACTGAGACGGTCGGTTTCGCAATAGCGGCTGCCCATGAGGTAGGTGAGGCAATCGTCCGGCAACTCCGGCACTGGGAGCTCCTGGGCGGCTGGCAGCACTTTGTCCGGTTTGCCGTCGTCCTCGATTGTGGCATCGCCCCATATCGTCAGGTCGCCCGCCGGCGCGACAAGCCGCCGGCATCGGTTGCCGAAGAGATCGCGATAGGTCGATGTCGGCACATCGGGGGCGGTGAATATCGTTTCAGGAACCCGGATATCGGCCGCGCGATCCTCGTGGACCGACAGCAGGCATACCAACGCGGTCGGTTGTTGGAAGTTCAGCGTGATCTCATAGCCGTAGCGGATCAGCATCTGAATCCATCCTGGCGGAAATCGGCGGCGGTCAGTGTGTAGGAATCGCGGCCACTGGAATAGGCCTTGCGTACGACTTTGTAGATGGAAAGGCGCAACGCGTCGAAAGCAGTAAGGAGCTTCGATTCCGAGATTTCCGACCTGCCCAATTCGGCATCCGCCATCACGAGCGCCTCGGCCTCGACGAAGAACCGCACCTCGAACATACCGTCATGGCCGATGAAGCGGACGGCGTTTCGCTTTTCATCGACGCTGCGGCTCGGATTCGGAAGTAACAGCGTCATCATTAGCGAACCTCTGTTTCGCGCGACGCGGGCCGCGTTGGTGCCGATACGCTGATCCGCTTTATCCGCCGCTCTATATAGCGAAGGTTGTCGTCGACAGGCGCCGGTGCGCCTATGGAGACGTGATAGATCCTCCAGGGGCGATCCGTTTCAATGTGGCGGCCGTATTGATGATCCATTAGCTCGGGTGCTGACGTCCCACCTTCATTTTCCCAAATGCTGATCGCAAGTGCATGTCGCCCGGCTTCAATTTCATTGCGGCGAGCGTTCATGATGGTGGCCTTTCATCAAGATTTTCGATGGAGCCGAGCCTGCTTGAATGGATCGTGCTTCCATCACCGTCGGCGATGGTCATGGCTGTGGCATGTCGAGCGTCCTCGAAAGCTCCAGCGCAAACTCTATCGCCTCGTCGAGATCGGCAGCTTCCACGCTCTCGCGGTCGAGGACCGCATGCGCGTCGTCCACATTTCGGATCCGGTAGAACTCAATCACGATCTTCATCGCCATGCTCTCCGTTCTGCAGAAGCGTCGTATTGTCAGTGCTTGCCCTTGCCGAACGATGCTTTGGCGGTCGCGGCGGCCCTGACCTGGTTGCCGAACTGGCTTTCAAGATTGGGCGAAGCCTTTTTCTGCTTCGGCTTTCTGATTTCGCGATTGCTGCGTTTCTGTCCGTTGGCCATGACCGAACATCCTTTCGGTGAGAGTTGCGCCGTCATCGGCCGACGCCATGCACACCGGTTCGAGCCTGCCCTTCGTCGTCGCCCGATCATGACGTTCGTCGTCGTTTCGAATGCGGTATTGCGTCGAACCGTCGCTCGGCGGGCGCATGAAGGTGAAGTGGTAGATGTCCGCTGGCAGAGCCGATCCACGATGCTCGCCCTTCAGCCGAACGGCTTGACCGACGGTAAAGAGATGTGTTGCTGCGTCGCGGCGGGTCGGGTTGCCATTGCGCTGCAGAATATCTGTAGCTTTCATCATTGGCCTCAAATGGGCTTTAAACAAGGTCCTCGGCGTCTTTGTTTTCGGCCGACAGTAAGGAGAGGTCTCAACTGGATACAATTCACTCCCTTAATCCGCACGGTTTGCTGCTTGAAGGCCTCCCATCCGTCTGCGCCGGCGGTAGCAGTTCGCCAGGAACCAGGAACTATGAGACGCAGGCGGCGTTTAGATTCAGAGGCCTCATGCACTGGGAGGTGATGATGAGAAAGCACTCCCGAACGATATCGCCTGAGGTGCGCGCGGCGATCGGCGCCTTTCTGAGCGCGTGTCAGAAAGAAGCCCGGCCTTTTGCGACGTCTGAAGCCCTAGGTGCAGTGCGGCGCGTATTCCCTGATCTGGATATTTCAGACACGGATCTCATGGATGCAATCACCAGCGAAGCATCCGTGGCGGGTTTTGACGTCGACACTCCGGATCCTGCTTCCGCGGCGCGGAGGAGGGTTTCGCTTGAAGAATGGGATAATGAAGGCGGCGCGCCGCGCAGCGAAACTCAAGGCAGGAGTGGTGATGACACGCAGGGCAGAAGGCGGCGGGCAAGAGCGACCAAGGACCGGAATGAGTTGCTCTAGCTGTGAGCTTTCAGGAGGCTGTCCGTTCGGAGCGGACCGTGGAGACTGGAGTTACCAGGCTTCAGCACGCACCGGAGGGTCGGAATGAACATCCACAAGAACGCCCGTTCGGCGCCGCCATTGCGTCGAGAGGAGATGGCACGGTCGGTCAGCGAAGGCCGTCTTTCCAAGGCCGAGGCGGCGCAGGTCTACGGCGTGTCGGCGAAGATTGTGGCGCGGTGGATCGAGCGCTACCAGTGCGATGGACGCGCCGGCATGGCGGACCGCTCGTCGCGGCCGGGCCGCATGCCGCGCCAGACCGGAAGGATTGTCGTCGAGCGCACCGCTGTCTCAGCGGCGTCCACTCGCTCCTTCCGTAGGTGCTATGGCTCCTGCTACAGATCGAAAGCCTTCGCCAGGGCTTGCCGTCACCTCAGTCTCAAGCACCTCAGGAAAACCCTCAGCCTAAAGTCCAAAACACCCATCAGTCGCCTCGGTCTAACCGAAGACAACCTGTTGAGGCTCCACATCTAGCGCTGCTCAAGCGAGCCGGCTCAGCAGTTCGACAATTGAGCCTTTTGCGATTTGCAACCCCGGCTGGCGCGCAGGTTTGTTGACGCCTTCGCCAATCCGCACCGCAAAGGCGGGAAAAGCGGGCTGAGAGCAACTCCCGGCCGGTGGCGTCGGCTGAGTCGAGTAGTGGCAAGCCCCGTGCACTGATCAGAATACGTCCAGCGAGCTGAGCAACAAGACTATGCCGACGACTACAACGACGATCTGAGCCATCTGCTTCATCGTCGAGTCAATCGGAAGTTTTTGCACGAGGTACAGCACCAAGGCGATGACAAGGGCCGTGATCAGGATGCTGATTATGATGGACATGCCCCAGGTCCCTTTGAAGGAACCGCCTTCCGGCAGTGAAGGTGTAAATATGGCTGAATTCTATAAAGGGAAGAGCGGCATGGACGCGGCGGCATCGAGGCCACGTCGACAAAGGTTCGTTCAGCTCCAGGTTGGTGCCGTACCCTTCGCCGTCCCCGGAGGTCTAATTATTTATCAGAAACCAGGCGGCAAACAGACTTGCGATGGCGGGAACGGAAAACGCGAGAGCGAAGATCGGAAGTTCGTCTGCGATCGAATAGCCGGCACGGTAGACACCGATCCAAAGATTGACGACAGAAATGATCAACCAGATGGCCAGGAAGACGCTTAATGCTGCACCCGTCAAAGGTTTTGTTGTCGTCCACAGTTTGGAAAGCAGCATTATGCCGGCGCAAACAAAGAGCCCCGCCGCAATGACTTTGATGGTATGCATTTCACGACATCCTCTATTTTGATGAGACCTCGCCTCCAATCAGCCGGCGACCGGACGCGAGGAATGTTCCTTTACGCCACCTGCCGCTGAAGGCGGGACGCCCACCAGGCCGCAACGGAACCGAGACCACTGACGGATAGGAGTTCGGCGACTGCGAGGAGACCTGGTTCGAGATGCGCTGCAAAGAAGGTGATCAAGCCGAGGAAGTAGGCTGGAATGTTGTTGAGTGGAGCGGCCACTCGCAGCGATACAACAATCATCGCAACGACGAACACGACAATCCCGAAAGCCAATGGCCCAGTCGCGGGGACTAACATTCCTACTGCCAGCACGGCTGCCACTCCCATGGCTATTCCGGCCGCCAGGCAAAGATAGCTGCAGAAGGCGTCCTTTGCAGAGTGCCCACGCGTGTAGAACGCGACCCATCCCATAAACATTGCCCAAACCGGCCAGCCAAGGCTTGCTGAAGACGTGGCCGCGAACGCGGCAACTACGGCGGCGATTAGCGTAATGGCATGGAATCTCAGGGTCGTCAGGATGGGTTTGTTTTTCGATTTGTCAGTCATCTCGTTTTCCAGTTTTCATCGGTGGTGGAAAACCCGCAATCGGGAGGTGATAGTGCGCGATCTGGAGGAGCAGCCCCACCGTCACGATTGGGACTGCTTCAACGTTTGCGATGTTTACAGATTGGCCGGCTTCAACAGGTCCTGCAGGCCGATGTTGCGGAACATTTCCGCCCGCACGCGATCGGCAACGCCATTGACGATCTCAGCACCATCCTGTGAGGGATCGACGTGAACACGGAAGGGCCGCTTGCCGAATGGCATGTCGATCACGTCGACGATTGCGACAGCCACCGATCCGGCATCCGCATCGGCGGGCTCAAGCGCTGCAAGACCTTGCAAAGCCTGTTCCGGAACGCCTTTGTAAGGGCCTTCGTTGTATTCAGCTGCACGCACTGTGTCGGCCGGCGAGCCGGAATGAGCAAAGTGATTGGTGCCCTTGGTAAACGCACCCGGAACGATGATGGATGTCTCAATCCCCCAACGGGTCAACTCGGCTGCGTAAGATACAGCAAGCGAATCCATAGCCGCCTTCGCTGCAAAATAGGGAGACAAGTACGGTGGAGTGCCGCCGCGAGTGCTCGAAGAGGAGACCCAAACGACCAGACCCTTGCCTTGGCGGCGCATGTGAGGAAGTGCGGCGCGGTTCACGCGCTGTGTGGACAGAACGTTGATGTCGAAGAGTTCGGCGAACTGCTCCGGCGTGAACGCTTCTGCCGGCCCGAAGGACATATGACCGGCGTTATGCATAACGACATCGAGGCGACCGGCATCTGCGATGATCGTGGCAATTCCTGCTTCTACCGATGCGTCGGAGCCGACGTCCAGTTCCACGGAGCGAAGGTCGACGCCGTTGTCTTTGGCGAAGGCCGCCGCGTCGGCAACGGCCTTGGCGTTTCGTCCGGTGGTAGCGCGCATCCCGGCGTAGACAGTGTGGCCGGCCTTGGCGAGCGCGCGGGCCGTGAGGGCACCGAAACCGCTGGAGGCACCGGTGATGACGATAACTTGCTTAGTCATGGGAACTATCCTTCGTATCTGTCAGATTGGGGGAATGTTGGGCGGTAAGGAGGGGCGAGTGTTCAAACCCGCCCGGCTCAATGATCGAAATCTGGGGAACCGACCGAGGTCAGGCTACGCCGCCATTGGCGCGAACGATCTGGCCGTTAACCCAGCCAGCGTCAGGGCCAGCGAGGAAAGATACGACGTTGGCAATGTCGTCCGGTTGGCCGAGGCGTTCGAGCGGCGGCATTTTCGCAAACTGGGCGATCAGCTCATCGGACTTGCCGTTCAGGAACAGCTCGGTCGCGATGGGGCCGGGAGCCACAGCATTGACCGTGATGTTGCGGCCACGCAGTTCTTTGGCGAAGACGTGGGTGAAGGCCTCAACGGCGGCCTTGGTGCCGTTGTAAACCGCGTAGCCCGGCATGTTCAGAGCCAGCGTCGTCGAAGAGAAGTTGACAATGCGGCCGCCGCTCTGGAGGCGTTTTGCAGCTTCCCGCATCGTGTTGAACGTGCCCTTGGCGTTGATGGCGAAGTGGCGGTCGAAATCTTCGTCGCTGGTTTCAGCAAGGGGCAGTGTCTTCAGGATCCCGGCGTTGTTGACGAGTACATCGATGTGGCCGAACGCGGCTTCCGCCGAGTCGAACATGCGAGCCACTGCAATCGCGTCGGACACATCAGCCTGGGCGCTGATTGCCTTGCCACCCTTGGCTTCAATCTTGCGGACGAGATCCTCAGCAGGCGCTGCACTGCCCGAATAGTTGACGACAACCGTGAATCCGTCGGCTGCAAGGCGCTCAGCAATTGCTGCGCCGATTCCGCGGGATGCGCCGGTAACGATGGCGACCTGGTTCGTGGTGATGGACATTTTGTTCTCCTTTGCGCTCAGCGCTTTTGACAAGGAGGAAGATGTCACTATCCGTTCTGCGGATAATCATGCATTATCCGCCAATACTATGCGGGGACAGCGAACAATGGACAGGCTGGATGCGATGCGAATTTTCAGTCGTGTGGTGGAGCGCAAAAGCTTTACTGCGGCCTCAGAGGATCTTGGGCTTCCACGCTCCACCGTCACGGATGCCGTCAAACAACTGGAGGCGCGCCTTGGGGTGCGCCTTCTGCAACGAACAACCCGGCATGTCAGCTCAACGCTCGACGGTGAAGCCTATTACCAGCGCTGCATCTCAATCCTTGATGACATCGAGGATGCGGAAGGAGCATTTGCAGGAGCGGTCCCGAAAGGACTTCTCCGCGTTGATGTACATGGGACGCTTGCGCGGCACTTCGTCATGCCGAACCTTCCCTCTTTCTTTAAGTCATATCCGGATATCGAACTTTACATGACTGAAGGCGATCGGTTTGTGGATCTCGTTCGCGAAGGCATCGACTGTGTTCTGCGTGTTGGTGAGCCACAGGGCGGAGATATGATCGGACGACGTGTCGCCGTGCTGGAAGAGGTAACATGCGCCTCGCCCGACTATCTGAAGCGATATGGTACGCCGCAAAGCGCCGATGCGCTTGATGGGCATGTCATGGTTGGGTTTCGGTCATCAGCGACCGGCACACTGATCCCTTTGGAGTTTTCAGTGAACGGCAAAGTCATCTATCGTCAGCTTCCGACGATCGTTTCGGTCAATGCCGCGGAAAGCTTCATTGCCGCAGCCAGACAGGGTCTCGGACTGATACAAATTCCGCGCTATCACGCCCAGATGGAACTCGACACTGGCTCATTGGTCCACGTCCTACCGAACATTCCACCCACACCTACTCCAGTGTCACTTTACTACCCCCGCAACAGGCAATTGTCTCCGCGGGTCCGAGTGTTTATTGACTGGTTAGCCGGCGTCTTCCGTGAAGCACGGCTCCAGGAATAGTCGGCCCCGCACGCCCTGTCAGGTTGAAGGATCGAGTGTAGTCGGACCACTCCAACGTTGCGGGACCGGTCTCTCTCACAATGGGTGCGGCGTTGAGTTCAGCCTCGAACCAACCACCGCAATCGTCGGATCTGATCTACCGCAGCGCCCGACAACGCGTGCGTACATAGGCGCGGAGCAACAAATGTAGCGCAGCGCCTATGCCAATTGGCATCCCGCGGTTCAATCCGTTCAAACCCATCGCAAACGAGTACCCTTCGCTGTAGCGCCAAGCATCACGAGCCTGCCAGAGGTGCGCAATGAAAACTGACGAAATGTCGCTCAAGTATCTCACTCTCCGGCCCGATGGGGCTGTTGTGGAGATTGAGTTGAATCAGGATATCGCCGCCACGCTCGCACGGCTTCCGGATGATCCTTCGCTTTACTTCGATCTTGGCGAACCACACCTCCTTATTCCGCTGAAGCAGTTGGTCAACGCGCGTGCTCGCGAAAGAGGCATCGTCAATGCCAACCGCCATATGTTGGCCGCGGCGAAAGGCAATCAGGAGAAACGCAAACCCCTGACGGTTCACTCCTTGGACAACGCGCTGTGGCTCGTGGTGGACGGCAATTCGACTTTGCTCAACGCTCGTCATTCGAAGTGGCGGGCGATACCTTGCTGCACTAGATAGTTAGATCCCACTGTCTCGATCACCGGAATCGGCCTCAAGGGTCGAAACAAAACCCACGATGAGCAGGCGGAGAGAAACCCGTGGCGGCCGGCTCGGCACTAGAAACCGGGCGACCGCACTAGGACGAGAGAAAGCAGTGCCGACATTCCGCGTTCGCGTCATCGATCTGGAAACGGCCGGCAATGGACCGAACGACGTTTGTGAGATCGGGTGGCAGGATGTGGTCCTTGAAGACCATGGACGTTGGGCCGTCAACGATGAACGTGGCGCACTGATGGTCAATCCAGGACGGCCGATTTCGCCCGACACGATGGCCATCCATCACATTCTCGACGAACAAGTCGCCGGCGCGCCCTACTGGAAAGATGCCGCGCCAGGAGTGTTGCGTCCGCCCGGCAGGATCGACGCTCTTGCTGCACATCGTGCGGCCTTCGAGCAGCGGTACTGTACCCCTCGCCTGACCGGCGGCTCACCCTGGATTTGTACCTGGAAGTGCGCCCTACGGGTTTGGCCCGAGCTCCCGCGGTTTTCCAATCAGATGCTCCGCTACCAGCGTATGCCGGAAGGTCTCGTTCACGAGATAGGACTGCCGGCCCATCGAGGCATGCCGGATGCCTATGTCACGGCCCATCATCTGCGCGACCTGTTGAACGCGACATCGCTCGATCAGTTGCTGGCGTGGAGCGCCGAGCCGGGGCTCCTGCCGCGGGTGCCGTCCGGGCCAGATCGCGGGAAGGGTTGGGATCGTCTTAGCACCGAGACGCTCGCGGAATTTCTTCACGATAGAGATAGCGATATCCGTTTCAGCGCCCAGACCGAGTTGGCAAGGCGGGGTAAACTCGAGCCGCCCGCTGTTATCGAGCCAGTGCAGCGAACCTTGCTATGAAAGCGACCGACGCGTCGCGCACGCGCCGGAGGATGGGCGATGCCAAGGTGGCGCTTGGTGAAGATGGCCCTATCTGGTGGGACGACGGCGAACCGGATCTTAGCCGGCGTCTCGTGAAGAACACGCAGCCTGGCTTGCACATCTGCCGTCGTAAGGCACATTGCCCCCACCCAGCATCGACAGGACTTTGGCTTGAAGACCCGCAAACCGCTCATCCTCACCGCCCGGATCGCGGAGACAGACCTTGAACCGTTCGATCGCCTTCGAAAGGTGCATTTTCCGTCGGATCGAAACTTCCTTCGGGCTCACCTGACGATGTTTCACCGGCTACCGGGTGAACACCTCGAGCGGATCGTCGGAGAATTGCAGTCTGCTGCCACCAAGCGTGGCCAGATTCGCGCGGAGGTAGCCAGTGTTCGCCATCTCGGCGCGGGTGTCGCGTTCACGATAAGAAGTCTTGCGCTTGAGCAACTCTATGCAGAGTTAAGAACCGCTTTCATGCCATGCTTGGGTGGCCAGGACATGCAGGGGTGGCAGCCGCATATCACCGTCCAAAACAGAGTTTCGAGGACAGCCGCAGACACCTTGCACCAACAACTGACACACGATTTCAAACCGCGATCGGTGATGCTGGAAGGCCTGGACCTCTGGAGATATCTAGGCGGGCCTTGGCAGCTCGAACGAACGGTCAGTTTCGCAGTGGTGCCCGCTCTCCGTGCAGAGGCCATAAATGCCGGTTCAGCGATGCTCGAGGACGATCGTCGATATCGAACCATCTATTCGAAAAAACCGTTGCGAGTATCCGCAAAACTGCCATGAGGCGCGGCCGGAGAGATTCCTACGCGGCATCCAAACCATGAGATCCAACAACACGTCGGTCTGCCATTCACGAACAGAGGCTCAGTCAGGACTTCGGATCGCCCTCACGATAGCGGCAGTGGAGGCCGGCGCGGCAATGGTTAGCAGCGGTCATCTGCCGCTGGCGTGGCTCCGCACTCCGGACATGATCTCCGGCACCTAGGGGCTAACACATGCGCCGTACGGGCCGCTTTGGTAGATGTCGCACGTGACGAGTTCTCCGATGGCAACGGCACAGAGATTTCGGTCTCGGTGCGGAGCGATGAGAGGAAACTCATCTTCCGTAGCGAGTCTTACGTTTTGCGTTGGCTCAATTGACACCGTTGAGGCTATGAGACTGGAAGCAGCCCTGGGCAGTCCGGGGTGCGGCCTGTTGGGACAGCCAGTCATCCGCCCCTACGCCATGGCGGCCCCCGCGGCTTGAGGTGCCAGATGCATGCCACCGGCCGGCCCGACGCGTTCTACCCGCGGCCGGCGTTTTAAGACTTCTGTCTTGTCCTAAAAACGAACGACGGTCGCCCCGGCCAAGGCCCCCCAAGGGTGGCCGGACGCTTCCGCATAGGCGATCGTATACAATACGTATATCATATGTTGACAATAGTGTATTTTAGGATTTCCTTACAGTATTCCGGCTGCGCCAATTCGCGCCGGGAATGCCAAAAATGGGGAGTGAGATGATCAACAGACGCTCGACATTGAAATCGTTGGCGCTCGGCGCCGTTTCGATCCTGGCAATTACAGTCGCAAGCACCTTTCCCGCACAAGCGGAGAACAAGGAACTCAAGATTGGCTTTGTCGGCGTGACCAGCGGTCCCGCCGCGGCCTGGGGCACATCCAATGTTCGCTCGATGCAGACACGCGCCGATTGGCTCAACGAGGCCGGCGGCGTGAAGATCGGCGAGGACACCTACAACATCAGCATCGTGACCTTTGACGACCAGAAGGATCCTAAGCGGGCCATCGCCGGCATGGAGAAGATGGCCCAAGAAGGCATCCACTATGTCGTCGGACCGAATGTCGATGACGGCGCGGCGGCCGTTCGTCCCGTGGCGGAATCCAAGGGGATTATCTATTTCCCCTACGCCTTCCCGAAATCGCTTTATGTCGCACCGGCCTCGAACGCGGTCCTCGGCATGGTCGCCAACTATCAATCCGGCCCGGCGATCTACAAATATCTGAAGGAAAACAAGGGCGTGAAGAAGGTGGCTTTCATCGCCGCCAACGAATCCGACCCAATCAGCCAGCGTGACAGCGGCGTCGCTGCCGCTAAGGAACTCGGGCTGGAAGTGGTCGCCGAGACCGACACCTACCAGAACGACACACGCGACTTCACACCGGTGCTGACGCCGATCGTCCAGTTGAAGCCGGATCTGCTCGTCCTGTCCGGTGTGGCCCCCGCCAACGCACCCCTGCTCATCCGCGCGGCGCGCGAACTCGGTTATCAGGGCCTGATCTCGGCCGAAACAGCACAGGATGCGACCGTGCTGCAGGAAGGCGCGGGCGAACTCGCCAACGGCTTCATCTCCGTCGGCGGCGCTTCGACCCCGGAGATCCGTACGCCATTGATGGAGGAGTTCATCGATCGCTACACCAAGAAGTTCGGCGAATACAACGACGAGTCCAACACCAAGGTCTATGCACTCGAATACATCATCGAGACGCTGAAGGCGAACCCCAAGGCAATCGACAATGTCGAAGAGTTCAAGAAGACCATGGACAGCTTCTCCGCGCCTAACCCCTACGCCAAGGGTGGCACGCTGAAATATGTCGGCATGACCTCATTCGGCCAGAAACGACAGGTTTCGGTACCGATGGTGGTGACCGAGTTCGAAAACGGCGCCTTCAAAACGTTGTTCGTCGGCGAAGTGGACTGACATGACCTGACTAAAAGTCAATCGAGGTTCGGGACCGGTCCCGGACCTCCCCGTCGACCGGATTTGCAGCCATGGAACAAGTCATTGCCAACGGTCTCTATCTGGGTGCCCAATATGCGCTGATCGCGCTCGGTTTGACGCTGATCTTCGCGCTTATGAACGTTCTCAACTTCGCGCACGGACAGATGTACGTGCTGGGCGGCTTCGTGACATACTCGGTTTACGGCCAGCTCAAGCTGCCCTTCGTGGTCGCGCTGATCTGTTCGGGGGTGACGCTGGCGGTCGTCGGCGCGCTGATGGAGAAATTCCTTTTCCGGCCGGTGATCCGACGCAGCAAGCGCGAGGAAAGCACGATGCTGCTCGCCGCTGCCACCGCATTCTTCCTCGATGCCATCATCCTGCTTCTGTTCGGCGAGAAACAGCGTGGCGTGCCGAAGATCGTCAGCGGCGTTTTCATCTCCGACAGTGTGATCTTGCCTTACGATCGTATCGTCGTCGGCGTGGTCGCGATACTGATGATCGCCGCCTTCATGCTCTACATGCAATACAGCAAACCGGGGCGCGCCATGCGGGCACTGGCGCAAGACCGCATTGCCGCACAGTTGATGGGCGTCAAGGTCGAGCGCTATTCGATGATCGGCTTCGCACTCGGGGCGATGCTCGCCGGGGTCGTCGGCGGCTTACTCGTCAGTATCACCGGCGTCAATTCCGGCATCGGCGGACCGATCTCGATCAAGGCCTTTCTGATGGTGATGATTGGCGGCGCTGGCGTGGTTGCCGGCGCCATTGCCGGCGGCTTCATCCTCGGCATGATGGAATCGGTTGGTCTCACCGTGCTGCGCGAATATGGCGACGTCACCTATCTCGTCATCTTCGCGTTGCTGATGGTCTTCCTGAGCATCCGCCCGAACGGGCTGATGGGCAAACCGTGGGGCTGATGCGATGAAAACATCCGCAACTCCCAAAATCGTCGCGGCCGCACTCTTCCTACTCGTGCTTCTCGCCGGGGTGCCGTTGCTCATCAGCGCCACCGGGCGGACCGATCTCTATTACACGCTGACCTCGGTGGCGCTGCTCAGCATCATCAGCGCGGGCGTGTGGATCACCTTCTATATCGGCCGCATCAACATCGGCCAGGGCGCCTACGCGCTGATGGGCGGTTATGTTTCCGCCATCCTGGTGATGAACTATGGAGTGTCTTTCTGGCTGACCCTGCCGCTGGCGGGCCTGTTCTGTGCTGCGGCAAGCGTTCTCATCGGGCTGCCTATTCTGCGCCTGCGCGGCGTTTATTTCGCCATGGTGACGCTGGTGCTGACGGAAGTCGCGCGCCTGCTTGCCCTTGCCATACCGATCACCAACGGCGCCAAAGGCATTGTCAGCATCCCCTTGCCGACCGGTATAAGCTTTTTCGGCATCACTCTCGTTCCGGATTTCTCGAACCTCGCCAATCCCCGGCTTGCCTTCTACATCGTCGCCGTGTTGCTGATGGCGCTGTGTTTCCTCGGTCTCTATCGGCTTGCCCATTCGCGCATCGGCCAGCTCTGCCAATCGCTGCAGCAGAACGAGGAGCTCGCCTCTTCGATCGGCGTCAACATCGCCTACCTCCGGGTCGTCGCCTATGCGCTCTCGTCCTTCCTCGGTGGTGTGGGTGGGGCGATGTTCGCGTCGATCTCCCAGTCGATCTATCCGTCGAGCTTCACGGTCGCCGACTCGGTCAATTTCATGCTCAATTGCTTCCTCGGTGGACTCGGCTATGTGCTCGGACCGATGCTTGGAACCTTTGTTCTTTATTTCGGCTGGGACGTGCTGTTCCAGACGGGCGAATACCAGCTCCTGATCTTCTCGACGGTGCTGATCCTGCTGATGCTGGTCCTGCCCAACGGTCTGCTGAGCTTGGCCTTGCCCGGCAAGAGGAGCGTCTAGCGCCATGGCCGACATTCTAGAAATTATCGGCCTTACCAAACGTTTCGGCGGGCTCGTCGCAGTCAACGACGTCTCGTTTTCGGTGCGCGAGCGCGAGATCCTTTCGGTCATCGGGCCAAACGGCGCCGGCAAGTCGACCCTGTTCAAGCTGGTCGCCTCGTTCCTGCGACCGACCGAAGGCGAAGTGAGGTTCAAGGGGAAGCGAATCTCCGGGCTCTCGCCGCACATCGTGGCCCGCAAGGGTGTTGTGCGGACCTTCCAGGAGACGACGATCTTCAAGAACATGACCGTGCGCGACAATGTCGTGACGGCGCATCACTTGCGATCGAGCGCCACCCTCGCCGGCTTCTACTTCGGCAGTGCCTCGGCACGCAGCGATCTGGACGCGTTCGGGAGATCCGCGGACGAGATCCTCGACTTCCTTGGGCTGGGCGCGATGCAGGCCGAGATTGCCAGCAACCTGCCCCACGGGCATCTCAGGGCGCTCGGTATCGCCATCGCACTTGCCACCGATCCGTCCGTGATCCTGCTCGACGAGCCCTTCGCGGGCATGAACCACGACGAGACCAGGCGCGCGGTCGAAATCGTGCGAAAGTTGCGTGATCGCGGTATCACTGTACTTCTGGTTGAGCATGACATGCCGGCCGTCATGAACATTTCCGACCGCATCGTCGTACTCAACTTCGGCCTGAAGATCGCCGAGGGTACTCCTGCGGAAATCAAGCAGAACCCGAAAGTCATCGAAGCCTATCTCGGTGTCGAAGACGAATCGATCGGATTGTAGGCCATGGAACCGCTCCTCAAATTCGATGAAGTTGAACTCTACTACGACCACGTCTACGCCCTGAAGGGCGTGTCGATCGAGGTTAAGGAAGGCGAGACCGTCGCCCTAATCGGGGCCAACGGTGCGGGCAAGTCGTCGATCCTGCGGGCCATCACCGGCCTCAGAAAGATCCGCAAAGGTGAAATCCGCTATCGTGGCAACCGCATTGACGGCGTCGCGCCCGATGAGATCGTCCGTATGGGTATCTCGATGGTGCCCGAAGCGCGTCGTGTCTTCCCGTTCATGACCGTGCGCGACAACCTTCTGATGGGCGCCTTCACCCGCTCCGACAAGGTCGAGATCCAACAGAGCATGGACATGGTGCTGACGCGCTTCCCGCGACTCAAGGAGCGTTACGCGCAGCAAGCGGGGACGATGAGCGGCGGCGAGCAGCAGATGCTGGTTATCGGCCGAGCACTGATGGCGCGCCCTCGCCTATTGCTGCTCGACGAACCGTCGCTTGGCGTCGCGCCGAAGCTGGTCCAGGATATCGCCCGTTCTATCGTGGCGATCAATCGCGACGAAAAGGTCAGCGTGCTGCTTGTCGAGCAGAACTCGCGCATGGCGCTGCGCATCTCCCAGCGCGCCTACGCGTTGACGACCGGCAAGGTGGCGCTCAGCGGCGATTCGGCCGAATTGCTAAATGACGACCGCGTCAGACATCTCTATCTCGGCGGCGAAGTGTAGGCAGGACCGGATATGCGCATCCTTGTCATAAACCCTAATACGACGGCCTCGATGACCGACAAGATCGGCAAAGCAGCAAAAATCGCGGCGTCGGCGGGAACCAAGATCATCGCAGTCAATCCCAAGGACGGCCCACCAAGCATCGAGGGCTATTTCGATGAGGCCTTCGTGGTGCCAGGCATTCTCGCCGAAATGTTCAAGGCAGAAGATATGGACGCCTATGTGATCGCATGTTTCGACGATACGGGTCTCGATGCGGCGCGCTGCGCTACGAACGCGCCGGTCATTGGAATAGGCGAAGCGGCGTTTCACCTTGCAACGATGATTGCCGGCAAGTTCAGCGTCGTCACCACGCTGGCGCGCTCAGTCCCGGCGATCGAGCACAATCTATCGAAATACGGCCTATCCTCTCGCTGCGCTAAGGTGAGGGCCTCGGATGTCGCCGTCCTTGACCTCGAAAAGCCGGGTTCTGAAGCCCGTCAGAAGATCTCGGTTGAAATTGCCCGCGCGATGGCCGAAGACAAAGCCGAGGCGATCGTACTCGGTTGTGCAGGGATGGCCAATTTGGCCCACCAACTTTCCAGCGAACATGGGGTGCCGGTTCTCGACGGTGTGGCCTGTGCGGTGAGGCTTGCCGAAGTTATCTCGAGCTTGGGTCTGAAAACCTCGAAGGTCGGCGGTTATGCCACGCCGCTCGTCAAGCAATTTGCCGGTCACTACGCGCCATTGTCGCCGGGGTTGAGCAAGCTTCGATAAGGATGCATCGGGATGCCCAAGGACGTTGCCCGTCGGCGGGCGAGACAAAAGACGAGCCCCCCAGAAGCGATGAATATGTCGGCGATACACGATCCGGAAACCCACAGTCGGATGCCGGCCACGCGCTGGTCGCCGATTTATCACGGCCTCCGGGACGCAGTCGTCGGTCATCGGCTCGCTCCGGGCACGAAGCTACCGGAAGACGAGCTCGCTTCGCTTTATTCGGTCAGCCGCACGGTCATCCGCGCCGCTCTTCAGGCGCTTGCCCACGACCGTCTCGTAAGACTAGAACCCAATCGCGGTGCCTTTGTCGCCCAGCCGTCAACCCAAGAGGCACGCGAGGTTTTCGAAGCGCGCGCACTGATCGAACCCAGAGTCGCCGCCCTTGCTGCGCAAGTGGCTAAGCCGGAGGACGTTTTGCTGCTGCGTCGCCATCTCGACAAGGAGCATGAGGCGCTGCATGCCGGCCGCGACAGCGACGCGATCATGTTGTCGGCGCGATTTCATGTGGGTATCGCGGAAATTGCCGGGCATTCCATTCTGACCGGCTTCGTCCGTGATCTCGTCTCCCACTCCTCGCTGATTATCGCTCTTTACTGGAAGCGGCGCGACACTACGTGCGAAAGCCACGCGCATCATGCGCTTGTCGATGCCATCGAAGCAGGCGAATCCGACAGGGCCGCGGACCTGATGAAGGAACATTTGCTCGATCTTCTATCTGGCCTGGAGCTCGCTCGATCGCCAAAGAAGCCGCAGAGCCTTGCAGAGATGCTACGCTGATTTCACCGCTGGGCCTTCCCAAGCGATAAGTCGAGGAGCGCAAGCGACGCCGGTTGAGGCCGAAGAAGGGATTTTCGACGCCCCGCCGTGTCAGAAATGCCAACATAAGCGACGAGGAGCACGACCCTGAGCGATTGCCGTGTCAAGCTGTTTGCGACGAACGTCTGGCAGACAACCGAGAACTAATAAAAAGCAAAATGTACGGCAAGCATAAGCTAGCCGTCCAAAGTATAGCGCGTTGGAGCGGCTTGCCAAAATACATCGACCTGGAACAGAGGATCTTGCACACCATCGACAACCCGTGCGCACGAGGTTGTCACCCATGTCTTAGGAACAAACTATACCTGTAATTGCGCAACCGAAAAGAACACGTTAAAAATGAGATTCATGCTGGTTTTATTGCCGCGCAATTCCTCAATTTTAAGAACGCGCACCGTGGTTGAGCCTCCGCCCTGCGGAGGCTCAACCCAAAATGGGGTCCCGGCTTTCATCAGACGCTAGAAGATCAGCCACCGCCCCTCACCTGCCCGACCGCGCCAGCGACCGGGCGATGTCGATGATGTCGTCCCGTGCCGCGGTTGGGTCTTCTTTGTTCCAGGCAACACCAAGCCCGATCTTCAGATCGACGCCGCGCACGGGCTTAAGCTCGAAGTTGCGGTTCGGCAGATCCTTCGTCCATTCCGGGGCAAAGCCGATGCCGAGGCCCGCCGAGACCAGCGACACCAGCGAGAAAGTGTCGTCGCAGTTGTAGGCGATGTTTCCGGTCAGACCATGGGTCTCAAACATCTCGGAGAAATAGCGCTCCGAGTAGGAGAGGTTCTGACGCGAAAAGGCGATGATCCTCTCTGCCTTCAGATCCTCGATGTCGACCTCGCTTCGAAGTGCGAGCGGACTCGTCTTTTCGACGGCCAGCAGATAGCGCTCATGCGCGATGGAGAAGAAGCGCAAGGATCCGATGTTTTCGACCGGACGGATGAAGCCAAGATTGATCTGGCCGTTTTCTAGTCCGCGGATGATGTCGCTGGTCGAACCACTGGTCACATGCAGGGCGACATCCGGAAACTTCCGGCCGATGCGCGCCAGAAACGCTGGCAGTACACCCGTCGTTGCCGGATAGACGGTTCCGATCTTGATCGTCCGCGCTGCCTTCCCAGCCACCGATCGCGCCACCTCGGCCGACAGCCCGACATCACCGATGATGCGAACCGCCCGATCGTAGAACACCTCCCCTGCCCGCGTCAGCTCGACCCGCCTCGTCGATCGCTCAAGTAGCCTAACACCGAGCTCCTTCTCCAGCGCCTGGATGTGCGAGCTTAACGCCGGCTGGGCGATGCACATCCGCGTAGCCGCCCGATTGAAGTGAAGCTCCTCAGCCACCGCAACGAAGTACGAGAGTTGGCGTAGTTCCATGTTCGCTCTCCAATCACCGGGCACGACGCGTCGTATTCGGCAACGAAGAATGCCGCTGCAGAGCCCACGTCTCAGAAATATGTCGAATATATTCTATGGATTAACGCTACGCAAGGTGGTGGCGATGCCTTATGGACACCCGTGCGCGCATAGCCTGGAATCTCCGGCGAATTAGAACTTCGAAAAAGATCACGCAGGAGAATCTGGCCGTCGATGCGAATGTCGACCGGACGGCGATCAGCGGAATAGAGCGCAGCGAATACAACCCTTCCGTCGACCTTCTCGATCGCCTAGTGGCCGCACTAGGTATCGACATCTCGGAGCTATTTGCGGTTCCAGCGGAATCAGCCCTACCGCCGGATCCGTTGAAGGCCGGCAGGAAGCCGAAATAGCGCCTGAGTCAACGGAACCCGAGTTCCGTTGGATACATAATGCGATCTCTTTGGCCCAGAACGTGAACATCCTTGCAACGAAGCCCCGCACGGGGCTCGTGAAGTACCAGCTCCTTTCGACCCAAAGCTGCTGTTCGACGATTGCATCGGCCGTGTCGGTGCTTGGCTCGCCAAGCAGACACTCGCTCAGCAAGAGAACAACCAGCTTCGACGCATGTCTTCCTAGTTGTGCATCAACATCCTGCGCAAGGAGCCAAATCGTAGCCGATAGTGCCCAGGTGTCAGGCTTGTCTCACGGCGGAACAGACGGCCGAAGAAGCTCGCATCCTCGTAGCCAACTTCATTGGCGACGGCGTCGATCGGCAGATCGGTGGTCTCCAGCATCTGCTTGGCTTCCTCGAGACGCAGTGCGTGCACATAGTCGAGGGGAGTCATGCCTGCGGCCTTGGTGAAGCGCCGGATGAAGGAACGCTCCGGAAGGCCGGAAAGTGCTATCATCGCGGCGACCGGAGCCTGAGTCTTGTAGTTCATCGCCAGCCAGTGCTGGCATCTGTTAATCACCGCATCGGTTGTCTGCCGGAGGCTCACGAGCGATGCGAATGGCTGCTGCCCCATGTCATGCCATTGCAGCATGTAGACCTTGGCGACTTCCATTGCTTCCTTCAGACCGACAAACCGCGCGATCAGATACAGTGCGAGGTCCTGCCAGCTCGATCCGCCTCCCGCCATGACGATACGCTGCGCTTCGCCGCTCAGCACGAGAGACCGATCCACTCGCACCCGGACGCCCGGGTAGTTGTTGGTGAGCGTCGCGACATAGCCCCAGTGAATGGTCGCATCACAATTAACGAGCAGCCCGGCTTCGCCAAGCAACACCGCGCCTGAACAGGCGCTGGCCAACATCGCGCCATCGTCGTACGACCGCTTCAGCCATCTCGCTTCAGGTTCGTACTGTCCAGTGACGCTTTCGCCCGGATTGATGAAGAAATCCGGAATGCAGACGATATCGGGGCGCGGGCATCCATTGAAATCATGGTCCGGCTTCACCCGGATGCCATTCGCGGCTTCGAAACCCTCACGGGATCGGGCAACGATGTAGGGCTGCATGCGTTGTTCGCCTGCTTCACCGCTTACGATGTAGGACCAGTCCCGGCCCGGTGAAGAAAACAGGTCAAACATGCCGAACAACGCCGAGGCAGTGACCTCCGGCACCGCGAGGATGGCAACTTTGACGCGGCTTTTTTGATCGAACATGGCAGAAACAACCGCTTTTCAGCATTTTTGACTTTAGTCTCAAACGTCCGGCGCGACTAGGCTGATACCGGCATAGAGGAGGTCTCGACATGACGGATCAAGCACTCCGCAATGAACTGCGCGGCGAACTACTCGCACCGGGAAGCGCCGCTTACGACGCTGCGCGGGTGGTGTGGAACGGGATGATCGACAGGCGGCCCGCGCTGATTGCCAGATGCCGCAACGCCGCCGACGTCGTCGCGTCGGTAAAGCACGCTCGCGCCCGCGGGCTCGCCGTTGCAGTTCGCGGTGGCGGACACAATGTCGCCGGCTACGCCGTCTGTGATGGCGGACTGATGATCGACATGTCTCCGATGAATGCCGTCCGCATCACATCTGGACTTGACCGGGCGTATGTCGAAGGCGGGGCCACCTGGGGCGACGTCGATGCCGCAACGACGCCTTTCGGATGCGCCACGCCCGGCGGACTGATTTCGACGACGGGTGTGGCCGGGCTTACCTTGTCGGGCGGCATCGGCTGGCTGCGGGGAACGCACGGTCTTAGCTGCGACAATCTCGTTGCCGCCGATGTGGTTACCGCCGGCGGTGACCTGATCCATGCGAGCGAGACGGAAAACGCCGACCTGCTGTGGGCCCTGAAGGGTGGCGGCGGCAACTTCGGTATCGTCGTGAACTTCGAATTTCGGCTACATCCGATCGCCGAAGAGCTGATGTTCTGCGCTCCCGCCTATCCCGAAGAGCGCGCCAACGACATCCTTCCGCAATGGCGTAACTACATGGCCTCGGCACCGGACGAAGTCAGCGGTCTCGCCGAATTTTCCACCATACCCAGGGACCCGGCGTATTCGGAAGACACATGGGGCAAGCGTGTGCTGGCGCTGGCCACAGTCTATGATGGTCCGGCTGAAGTGGGCGAGCGTGTCACGCGGCCGTTGCGCAGATTTGGTGAACCGCTGCTCGATTTCAGTGGCCGCATGCCATACCGTGCGCTGCAGTCCATCTACGACGGATTGTTTCCCACGGGCCGCGACCGCTGCTACTGGAAATCGACATACCTGTCGGGCCTCGACGACAGTGTTGTCAGCGAGATCACCAAGCGGGTGGCGAAACGCCCGTCCGAGATGACCTTTGCCTCGATCTGGAAGTTTGGCGGCGCGGTACAACGGGTTGCCGCCGATGCCACCGCTTTTGGCGACCGCTCGATGCCCTTCATGCTCAGTCTCGATGCAATCTGGTCCGATCCGGCGGACGACGATACCAACATCGAGTGGGTTCGCGACGTTTGGGAGGATATACAGCCCCATTCCACCGGTCGCCTGTATCTGAACTTTCCCGGATTTGGGGAGGGTGAGACCCTAGTTCACGACGCGTTCGGTGCAGAAACCTACGCAAGGCTTCAGAAGGTCAAGCGCGACTACGATCCAGACAATCTCTTCCACATGAACCAGAACATTCTACCGCAATGAGGTCGGCGGAATGCTCTTCGATGATTGTTCGAACCGTATAGTGTCTCCCCTTGGCGCGACGCTGTCACTCGGTCAAGACGGACCGAATGACAGCATCCCACCCGCCAGAGACGATCGGCGCTTGCCCAAGCGAAACTGCGGTAAGCCGACTATGGGTCCCCACCCTTGAGGGCATTCGAACCAGCGACGCGCCTTACGTTCTCAAATTGCTGGAAAGTCAGCCTTTGCTGCCTAGGTCCCTATTGTGGAACTGGCTGGCATTGCGCGGAACTGGCGAAGCCATGAAACCGCCCCGAGCGCGCTTAATCAGCTGACCGAATGCTGTCGGTTGTCCGCGTGGGTCCGAGCCGCGGTGACCGGGCACCGGTGTGCCATTCACACGCCCGGCATCTCCTATCCAGACGAACGCCCGGTCAGGGCTGCTTGCCAAAGCAGGCCTATTCGCGATCTGGAAAACGAAATCGGCGAAACGAGCCAAAGCTTCTGGTATACGCCTCCCGTTCGGCATCGGCAGCGCTCTTGCCGATATCCCGCAGAAGATGTTCGCTCTGCCGGTGCCATGGGACAACCGGATTGATGGCAGCAATCCAAATATCATGCAGGCGTGCCCGCCACCGGACCCGCCTCTCGGCCCCCTCACGCATACCCTCTTCGCCTTTACGGATGAAGCTCATTGCACTAGCCTCCAACTTCGACGTGCGGCGTCGTCCGCAACGATCCTCCGTCCCCGTCAAAAGGGTGTGAGGCCGCGCGTGATAGATTCGTAAAAAGATGGCTTTGGCGAATTCGATGAGACGCCCCTTCCTCACCCTGCTGGGCGGGTTCGACTGCGCGGGCCTTGCTGCGGGGTCTCCAGCATCTACGCGCAAGGCGCGTGGCTTGGTGGCCTATCTGGCGCTCCGGGCCGGACGCTCCCAATCACGCGAGAAACTTGCCGCCTTGCTATGGGGCGGGGTGGGCGAAGAGCAGGCCCGCGCGAACCTGCGGCAAACTTTGTCGGTGCTGCGGCGAGCGCTGGAGGCGACAGGACGGGAATGGCTTGTGATCAAGGGTGACCGGGTGGCACTCGACCTCCGCGATGCCGATCTTGACGTCTGGCAGTTTGAGGCCCTGGCTGCCGGCTCCGCGACGGACGACCTCGAACAGGCGATCGCCCTCTATGCCGGAGAACTCCTCGAAGGTTTCAACCTTGCGGAAGAGCCGTTCGAGGACTGGCTTCGCACCGAGCGGGAAAGGTTGCGGCTGATCGCCATTGCCGTTCTGGAGAATCTCATCACCCGCCACATCGCGGGAAACGAGCCGGGTGCTTTCGTTCCCGCGGCAACACGCCTGCTCAGCCTCGATCCACTGCGGGAGGACATACACCGCGCGCTGATGCGCGCCTATGCGACAAAGGGGCAGTTCAACCTCGCCCTCGCACAATACCAGCGCTGCGCCGATACGCTTCGCAAGCAGCTCGGTGTGCAGCCCGAGCCAGAAACGCAGGCCCTCTGCCAGGATCTGCGGGCGCGCCGCGCGGCACCGGTTGCCGGGCGACCGCCGGAGGAAGGGGCGCCGTTCGATGGCCGCCCTCAAACCCTCTACGTGAAATCGGAGGGGGTCAACATCGCCTACCAGGTGACAGGCGACGGCCCCTTCGACCTCGTCTATGTGCAAGGCTGGGTTTCTAATCTGGACTACGCCTGGGAGTCGCCGAG
>Ga0209130_1000602_pt1 | contig 34717 bp, 28 predicted proteins | sample AraplaMF_Cvi_mLB_FD_184264 | JGI IMG/M metagenome (GOLD analysis project Ga0209130, IMG submission 184264) | Arabidopsis root microbial communities from the University of North Carolina, USA - plate scrape MF_Cvi_mLB (SPAdes) (version 2) | ecosystem: Host-associated > Plants > Roots > Endosphere...
ATCCGATCGTCGATGCCCTCGGCCAGGTCTGCAAGGTGGTGAAGTTCGCGACCGACATCACCGCCAACAAGCAGGCGGAGATCGCCCTTCGTCAGGCGGTGGAGGAAACGCGCACCGTCATTGCGGCGACGCAGGCCAAGAATCTGACGCAGCGCGTTCCGCTCGACGGCAAGACCGGTGAGATCGGAGAGCTCTGCCGGGGCGTCAACGAGCTGGTCGAGTCCTTCGGCGCGATCATCCGCGCGGTCAGCGAGATTTCGGCGCGGGTGGCCGCCGGGTCGTTGCGCATCGGTTCCGACAGCAAGGACCTCGCCCAGCGCACCGAGGAGCAGGCATCCTCGCTCGAGCAGACGGCGGCGACCACGGAAGAGCTCGCCGCCTCGGTCAAGCAGAGCTATGAGCGGGCCCGAGAGGCTGCGGGCCTGGGGGCGATTGCCGACACTGCAGCCAATCGCGGCGGCAAGATCGTCACCGATGCCGTGACGGCGATGGAGCGGATCGAAAAGGCGTCGAACGATATCGGCGAGATCATCCGCGTGATCGACGACATCGCCTTCCAGACCAACCTGCTCGCGCTCAATGCCGCAGTCGAGGCGGCCCGCGCCGGAGATGCCGGCAAGGGCTTCGCGGTGGTCGCCAGCGAGGTCAGGACGCTGGCGCAGCGATCGGCCGAAGCCGCCAACGACATCAAGAAGCTGATCTCGAATTCGACGCAGGAGGTCGGGGAGGGCGTCAGGCTGGTGAACGAGGCCGGTTCGTCGCTCGCCGAGATCGTGCGCTCCTCGACCAGTGTCGCCTCGGCCCTGACTGACATCACCAGCGCCTCGCGCGAGCAGGCCAACGGTATCGACGAGGTCGCGAAGGTCGTCGCGCATATGGACGAGATGACCCAGCGAAATTCCTCGATGGCGGAGCAGAGCGCAAGCGTCGCAGCCGAACTGCAGCGGGCGACCGAAGCGCTGCAGAAGATGGTCCAGGATTTCCGAGTGGGATCTTCGGAAGGCGGCAAGGTCGAAAGCGATCTTGCTGGCAGTCTCGCCTCGCAGCTGCGCCAGTCGGCAGCGCATAGGACGGCCATCGTGCCGGGAGCGGCACAGTCTGCGCAGCGCCCGAGACAGGCCGCGGCCAGCGGTGCTGGCGGGTGGAGCGAATTTTGAGACCTGTTTGCGGCTTGAGGATGCCTCGCCGTCGTCCTTAAGCGTTGCCGCGAATTTTCATTCCGTGACCGCATAGGAGGCGCGGTCGATGCCGTGGCGGGCAAGCTTGTCGTAAAAGGTCTTGCGCGGGATGCCGAGCATTTCGAGGGTTGCGCGGACATCGCCACGATTGGCTTCCAGGGCTTCCCGGATCAGGTTGGCCTCGATCGCGTTGAGGCGCTCGGGCAGGCTCGCCGCCATCAGATCGCCCTGGACCGGTGCCGCCGGCAGATCGGCGATGAGGCCGAGCGCTACCCTCTCGGCGAAATGGACGAGTTCGCGGACATTGCCGGTCCAGGCGTTCTCGACGAGGTGGCGCTCGACGCTGCGATCCAGCACCGGGACGTCGCGCCCGTATTTTCGCGCCGCGCGGGCGAGGAATTGGGCGAAAAGCAGCGGCACGTCGCGACGGCGCTCGCGCAGTGGCGGAATCCGCAAGGTGACGACGTTGAGGCGGTAGAACAGATCCTCGCGGAAATCGCCGCGCTGGGCGGGGTCGCCGAGATCGAGCTTCGTCGCGGCGACGACACGCAGATCGACGCGGCGTCGTTCATTGGAGCCGAGCGGCGAGATCTCGCGGCCCTCCAGCACCCGCAGCAGCTTGACCTGCGCCGCTGGCGGCATGCTCTCCAGCTCGTCGAGGAAGAGCGTGCCGCCGCTGGAATGCTCGATGCGGCCGACGCGCTTCTTCTGCGCGCCGGTGAAGGCGCCGGCCTCGTAGCCGAACAATTCGCTCTCGATCACGCTTTCCGGCAGGGCACCGCAGTTCAGGGCGACGAAGGGCTTGCCGCGGCGGCGGCCCTGCTGGTGCAGCAGATTGGCGACGACCTCCTTGCCGGTGCCGGTCTCGCCCAGGACCAGCACGTCGACATCGACATCGGCGAGATCGCGAATGGTCTGGCGCAGGCGGATGATCGCCGGCGCCTCGCCGAGCAGTGTTGTCTCCTCCTCCGGCGCTGCCGCGAGCGAGCGCAGCCGCCGGTTCTCCAGGATGAGCGCGCGCTTCTCGACCGCGCGCCTGAGGGTCTCGACCAGGCGGCCGGTGGAATAGGGCTTGGCGATGAAGTCGTAGGCGCCCTCGCTCATCGCCGCGACCGCCATGGCGACATCGGCGTGGCCGGAGATCACGACCACCGGGATGTCGGCGTCCAGCGCCCGTAGTCTCCTGAAGAGCTCGATGCCGTCCATGCCGGGCATGCGCACATCGGTGACGACGACGCCGGCATAGTCGGGACCGATACGGTCGAGCGCCGCCGGGGCCGAAGCGAGTGGGACCGCCACGAAGCCGGCGAGGCGCAGGGCCTGGGCGTTGGCGTCGCGCAGGTCCGGATCATCGTCGACGAAGGCGACCTCGATGGCGCTCTGGTCGCTGGCGGGAACGGTCATGCGGCTCTCTTCAGGCTGATCGTGAAGGTGCAGCCCTCGCCGGGGCGGCTCGTCGCGGAGAGCGTGCCGCCGAAGGAGGTGACGATGTCCTGCGAGATCACCAGCCCGAGGCCGAGCCCGCGCGGCTTGGTGGTGCGGAACGGCGCGAAGAGCGCAGCGAGCGCGTCCTCGTTGAGGCCCGGCCCATTGTCGATGATGGCGATGTCGACCTGCTCGCCCCGGACCGCGACATCGATCGTGAGCTTTGGCGCACGCCCGTCGCGCTCTTCGGCCATGGCCTCGATCGCGTTGCGCATCAGGTTGACGAGGACCTGCTCGAGCTCGACCAGCCGGGCCAGCACGAAGACCGGCCCGGCCCGCGCCGGCAGCTGCGGTACGACGCCCGCTTGCCGCAGCGCGGCGTCGAGGATCATCAGGGCACCATCGATCGCCTCGCCGAGATCGACCGGCCCATGCGGCCCGCCGCCGCGCCGGGCAAAGCCGCGCAAAGTCTCGGTGATGGTGCCGATGCGGTCGGTCAACCCGACGATCTTGGCCAACGCACCGTCTGTGCTGGCCGTGTCGGCCCGGCCGAGGAAGGCGCGGGCGTTCTCGGCATAGGTGCGCATCGCAGCCAGCGGCTGGTTGATCTCGTGGGCGACACCGGCGGTGACCTGACCGAGCGTCGCCAGGCGGTTGGCCTTCGCCAGCTCCTCGCGCGCATCGGACAGGCGTTCCTGTGTCCGCGTGCGCTCCGCCATCTCCTCGACGAGCCGGTCGTTCGCGCCCGCCAGAGCGAGGGTGCGCTCGGCGACGCGCCGTTCGAGCTCGGCCTTGACCTGTGCCTCGGCATTGCGCCGAGCGAGATTGACCTGCCGCCGCCGCAGCGCGAACGCGCCGAGCGCGGCGCCGGGCATGAGCACGAGTGCGACCAGCGTCTGCAGGCGGACCTGCTCGTCGCGGATCGCCGCGCCGACCGGCATCAGCACCTCGAGCTGCCAGTCGGTGGTCGGGATCGGGGCGCGCGACGCAACATGCGTGCCGGCTGCGGCACCCGCGCCGCGGACGATCTCGCCGTCCCGCCGCAAAGGCAACAGCGTCAATGGTGCTGCGCCGAACTGCAGCGATTGCCGGATCTCCGCCGCCATCTGCGGCGCGAGCGCGATCTCCGTCTCGAAGCGCCAGTCCGCGAGGGTGGCGAGCAGCACGACGCCGCGCCGGTCGACGACATAGGTCTGGCCGCCCAGCGCCCGCCAATCGGCCTCGACCTGATCGAACTCGACCTTGACCACGACGACCCCCAGCGAATCCCCGGCATCGTCGACGCGGCTGGTGATGTAGAGGCCCGGGCGCTTGCTGACCGTGCCGAGCGCATATTGCTCCGCCGTGCCGCCGGAAACCGCGCCGCTGAAATAATCCCGGAACGCATAATCATTGCCGACGAAGCTTGTCGGCTCCCGCCAGTTGCTCGCGGCGATCGCGACGCCGTCCTTGCCCAGCACATAGATCACCGCCGCCCGGGTCTCGCGCGCGATCGCCTCCAGCTTGAGGTCGAGCGCATGCCTGTCGCCGTCCCTCAGCGCCGCGCGCACATCCGGGTCGCGCGCCAGGATCACCGGCAGGGCGCGCTGCTTCTCCAATTCGCCGCGCAGGATGGCGAGCGCCAGCGTGCCGGCATCGGCGGCGCGGCTGCGCATCGTCGCGATGGCGCGGCTGCGGCCGGCATCGCCCGCGACCAGGAAGGCAGCGGTCGCGATCGCCACGATCACGAGCGCGAAGACGATCCAGAGGCGGCGCCTGGCGATCCAGCGAGCGCGTTCGTCCGATGGGGTCTTACTCATAAGCCATCATGTGCGGAATTTCGCACAAATCAACCTACTTGCGTGCGGATTGTCGCCAAGTGGCCATGCATCAGAGAGCATGTGAATCTCATAACATACTGAAATTACATGCTTAAATTTCAAACGAGATACTGGCACGGCGATTGCCAACGAGGCTGCAGCGGCGTCGAGAACAGCAAGAACCCGCGAGCTAGGCCCCACGGAGGAAACCATGGCGATCACGCTTGACAAGGCGCCGGCCCAGCCGGCTCGTCCCCGGAAATTCTACCAGCATCTCTACGTGCAGGTGCTCGCGGCCATCGCGGCCGGCATCCTGCTCGGGCATTTCTGGCCGGAGCAGGGCGCGGCCCTCAAGCCGCTCGGCGACGCCTTCATCAAGCTGGTGAAGATGATCATCGCCCCGGTGATCTTCCTGACCGTCTCGACCGGCATCGCCGGGATGAGCGACATGCAGAAGGTCGGGCGCGTCGCCGGCAAGGCGATGATCTACTTCCTGACCTTCTCGACGCTGGCGCTCGTCGTCGGCCTCGTGGTCGGCAACCTGGTCCAGCCGGGCAGCGGCCTGCACATCAACCCGGCCAGCCTCGACGCCAAGTCCGTGCAGGGCTACGCGACCCAGGCGCATGATTCCAGCATCGTCGGCTTCCTGCAGAACATCATCCCGAACACGATCGTCGGCGCCTTCGCCTCCGGCGACATCCTGCAGGTCCTGTTCTTCTCGGTGCTGTTCGGCCTGTCGCTCTCGCTGGTTGGCGAGCGCGCCAAGCCGGTGACCGACTTCCTGCAGACGCTGTCGATCCCGATCTTCAAGCTGGTCGCGATCCTGATGAAGGCCGCCCCGCTCGGCGCCTTCGGCGCGATGGCCTTCACCATCGGCCGCTACGGCATCGGCTCCGTCGCCAACCTCGCCATGCTGATCGGCACCTTCTACCTGACCTCGGCGATCTTCGTGCTCGTGGTGCTCGGCGCCGTCGCCCGCTATAACGGCTTCTCGATCCTGGCGCTGATCCGCTACATCAAGGAGGAGATCCTGCTGGTGATCGGCACCTCCTCCTCGGAGGCGGCGCTGCCGACCCTGATGGAGAAGATGGAGGCCGCGGGCTGCAAGCGCTCCGTCGTCGGCCTGGTGGTGCCGACCGGCTATTCGTTCAACCTCGACGGCACCAACATCTACATGACGCTGGCCGCCCTGTTCATCGCTCAGGCGATGGATATCCACCTGCCGCTCGGCGACCAGATCCTGCTGCTGCTCGTCGCCATGCTGAGCTCGAAGGGCGCGGCCGGCATCACCGGCGCGGGCTTCATCACGCTCGCCGCCACCCTCTCCGTCGTCCCGGCCGTGCCGGTCGCCGGCATGGCGCTCATCCTCGGCATTGACCGCTTCATGTCGGAATGCCGCGCCGTCACCAACTTCATCGGCAATGCCGTCGCGACGATCGTGGTGGCACGCTGGGAGGGTGAGCTCGACCAGGATCAACTCCAGGCGGCCCTCAGCGGCAAGCTGCCGGATCTGCTCGACGAGCCCCTCCTCACCCCGGCCGAGTGATCACCCGCCTCCTGAGAGGACATGACGGCCGGCTGCTCCGATGGGGCAGCCGGCTGCGCGTCAGGCGGGCCGGAGACGATGCCTACCCCTTTGCGAACCGTTCGCCGCGCCCGTCGAGAGCAGATCGTCGAGATGCCGCCAGTGGTTGGAGCCGCGCCCGAGCGGAACGCCGACCGAGCCCGCGCGTTCGATAGGGCACCGGGCGTTGCGGACGTGGCGAGGTCGATAGTCGCCGAACTGTCGCAAAACTCGCACAAAGCTGCAGGTTCACGCCCAGCGGAGCCGGTATGGACTATTTCAGGCGCTTCACCTTCCTGTTCGCGACGCCGAACTTCGATGCCGAGGATCTCGAAGGCATCCGCTTCAACCAGATCATCGAGGAGATCGAGCGGTCGGGCTTCGAGGTGGTCAAGGCGCGCAAGCTCGAGGATGCCGAGATCGTGGTCCAGACCGACGCCGCCATCGGCTGCATGGTCGTCGACTGGGGCAAGAAGGGCCTGGAAGGCAAGACCGCTGCGCTGATCAACCTGATGCGCCGGCGCGGCCTCGACTTCCCGATCATCCTCCTGATCCGCCGCAAGCGCTTCGAGGATGTGCCGGTCGAGGTGCTCGACTTCATCGACGGCTACATCTTTCTCTCCGAGGAGACCCCGCCCTTCATCGCCAAGAGCCTGATCAGCCGGCTCAAGCAATATGCCGAGACGCTGAAGACGCCGTTTTTCGGCGCGCTCGTTGACTATGCCGAAGAGGGCAACCATCTCTGGACCTGCCCGGGCCACAATGGCGGCGTGTTCTACAGCCGCAGCCCGATCGGCCGGGTGTTCATGGAGCATCTCGGCGAGGCGGTCTTCCGCGACGACCTCGACAACTCCGTGCTCGATCTCGGCGATCTCCTGACCCATGAGGGTCCGGCGCTGAAGGCGCAGAAGGAGGCGGCCCAGATCTTCGGGGCGGAGAAGACCTATTTCGTCCTGAACGGCACCTCGACCTCGAACAAGGTCGCGCTCGCGGCCCTGGTCACCGATGGCGACCTCGTCCTGTTCGACCGCAACAACCACAAGGCCGCCCATCACGGCGCGCTGCTGATCGCCGGCGGCATACCCGTCTATATCCCGACCGCCCGCAATGCCTGGGGCCTGATCGGCCCGATGCGCTGGGAAAGCTTCGACGAGGAGGCGCTGCGCGAGCGCATCCGCTTGAACCCGCTGGTCACGGATCCCGACGCCTGGACAAAGCCGCGCCCCTTCCGCGTCGCCGTGGTCGAGCAGTGCACCTATGACGGCACGATCCACTCGGCCCAGATGATCCTCGATAAGATCGGCCATCTCTGCGAGTACATCCTCTTCGACGAGGCCTGGGCCGGCTTCATGAAGTTCCACCCGCTCTATGCCGGGCGCTTCGCCATGGGGCTGACTGGCCTCGGACCGGACTCGCCCGGCATCATCGCGACGCAATCGACCCACAAGCAGCTCGCGAGCTTCAGCCAGGCCTCGCAGATCCACATCAAGGACCGGCACATCAAGGGCCAGAAGCGGCGGGTCGAGCACCGGCGCTTCAACGAGAGCTTCATGCAGTATGCCTCGACCTCGCCCTTCTACCCGCTGTTCGCCTCGCTCGATGTCGGCGCGCAGATGATGAAGGGCCGCTCCGGCGAGGTGCTCTGGGACGACACGATCCGGCTCGGCATCGAACTGCGCAAGAAGATCCGGGCCGTGCGGCGCGAGTTCGAGGAGAAGGAGATCCGGCCGGAGCGGCGCTGGTTCTTCGAGCCCTTCGTGCCGGACCGGGTCAGCATTGCCGACGCTTCGCGCGAAGGCGCCGTCCACGATGTCGCCTGGGAGATGGTCGCGACCGACCAGCTCGCCAGCAATCCGGCCTACTGGCAGCTTGCACCCGATGCGGGCTGGCACGGCTTCACGCAGATGGAGCAGGGCTTCGCCATCACCGATCCCAACAAGCTGACTTTGCTCACCCCCGGCTTCGACCGCGAGAGCGGCGCCTACGCCGAGCACGGGATCCCGGCACCGATCGTCGCCCAGTTCCTGCGCGAGAACCGGATCGTCGCCGAGAAGAACGACCTCAACTCGCTGCTCTTCCTGCTGACACCCGGCGTCGAGGCGAGCAAGGCCGGCACGCTGATCAGCGGGCTCGTCGCCTTCAAGAAGCTGCACGACGACAACGCCCTGCTGGAAGAGGCTATTCCCGAATTCTACCGCCGCCGGCCGGGTCGCTATGCCGGCGTCAGGCTGCGCGATCTCTGCGGGCAGATGCACCGCTTCTTCCGCGAGCACGACGTCAGCAGCCTGCAGAACCGGCAGTTCTCGCCGGAGCACCTGCCGGAAATGGCGATGTCGCCGCATGATGCGGCGCGCTGCCTGACGCGCAACGATGTCGACTATCTGCCGATCGACGCCATCGCCGGGCGGATCGCGACGACGCCCTTCGTCGTCTACCCGCCGGGCATCGCCACCATCGTCCCCGGCGAGCGGCTGACCGAGCGGGCCAAGCCGATGATCGACTATCTCAAGATGTTCGAAGCCTGCTTCAATCTCTTCCCCGGCTTCGAGGTCGAGATCCAGGGCCTCTATCGCGAGACCGATGCCGAGGGGCGGGTACGGCTCCACACCTATGTCGTCAGCGAGCAGGCGCAGGGCTGAGGATCGCGACAAGGCATGGAGACCGAGCTACCGATCATCATCCGCCCCTCCCGTGACGACGATGTCGAACCGATGCTGGCGATCTATCGCCGGCATATCCGGCATGGCATCGAGGCCGGCGTCGAGGATACCGGCACGCCCCAGCCCGACGATCTGAAGGACCGGCGCAAGAACCTGCGCAGCCGCAAGCTGCCGCATCTGGTTGCGACCCGCGGCGGTGAGGTCGTCGGCTATGCCTATGTCGTGCTGTTTCGCAAGCGGCCGGCCTATCGCTTCACGGTCAAGCATTCGATCTATGTCCACCATGAGCATCTCGGACATGGCATCGGGCGGCTCCTGATGCAGGCGCTGATCGACGCCTGCGCCGCCGCGGGCTTTCGCCAGATGATCGGCTATATCGATGCCGAGAACGGCGCCTCGCTCGCACTGCACGAACGCTTCGGCTTCGCCCGAGTCGGTCTGTTGCCGGGCGTCGCCTACCGCCATGGCAAATGGTCCGACAGCGTCATGGTGCAAAGATCGCTCGGGCCGGGCGCGACGCAGCCGATCCCGTAATTGTCAGGTTCTCAGCGTTCGCCGAATCCATGTCGCCGCCGTCGCCAGGTGGACAGGATCGATCCCGGTCGCGATGCCTTTGGCTTCGAAATGCGCGGCCAGCCGCTCGGTCGCAAGATTGCCGGCCGCGCCGGGCGCATAGGGGCAGCCGCCCAACCCGCCGACCGAGCCGTCGAAGACGCGCAGGCCAAGCTCCCAGGCCGCCGCGACATTGGCGATGGCCCGGCCGGAGGTGTCGTGGAAATGCCCGGCGAGCATGGCGGCAGGCGCGCGCAGCAAGGCCGCCTCGACCATCGCCGCCGTCCGCTCCGGCGTGCCGCGGCCAAGCGTGTCGGAGAGCGCAATTTCGTTGCAGCCAAGCGCCAGCAGCTCCGCCGTAACGACAGCCACCGCCTCCGGCGCGATCTCCCCTTCATAGGGGCAGTCAAGCGCGCAGGAGACATAGCCGCGCACCAGCACACCCGCGCGCCCGGCGAGCGCCATCACCGGCCGGAAGCGCTCGATGCTCTCCGCGACCGAGCAATTGGTGTTCTTCCGGCAGAAGCTTTCGGAGGCCGCGGTGAACACGGCCAAAGCCTGTGCTCCGGCGGCGAGCGCAGCCTCTGCGCCTTTCTCGTTTGGGACTAGCGCGGAAAAGATGACGCCCGGCCGGCGCTCGACGCCGCGCATCACCGCCTCATGGTCGGCCATTTGCGGCACCCAGCGTGGCGAGACGAAGGCCGTCGCCTCGATCCGCGACAGGCCGGCATTGGCGAGCCTGCCGATCAGCGCGAGCTTGTCCGCGGTCGCGACCTGCGCCTTCTCGTTCTGCAGCCCGTCGCGTGGGCCGACCTCGACGATGGTGACGCGGTCGGCGGCCATCATCAGGCGCCGAGATAGGCCGAGCGCACGCGTTCGTCGCGCAGCAGCTCGGCGCCGGTGCCTTCGAGCGTGATCGTGCCGGTCTCGATGACATAGGCACGGTCGGCGATGGCGAGCGCCTGGTTGGCCATCTGCTCGACCAGGAGGGTCGTCATGCCCTCCTCGCGCAGCCGGCGGATCACCGAAAAGACTTCGCGTACGATCAGCGGCGCGAGGCCGAGCGAGGGCTCGTCGAGCAGGAGCAGCTTCGGCCGCGCCATTAAGGCACGGGCGATCGCCAGCATCTGCTGCTCGCCACCCGAGAGTGTCCCGGCGAGTTGGTCCTGCCGCTCGGCAAGGCGCGGGAAGATGGCGAAATAGCGCTCGATATCCCTAGCGATGCCGTCCTCGTCTTTGCGCGCATAGGCGCCGAGCACGAGATTGTCGCGCACGCTCTGGTCGCCGAAGACGAGGCGTCCTTCCGGCGAATGGCCGATGCCGAGGCGCACGCAATCATGTCCTCGGATGCCGGTTATGTCGCGGCCCTCGAAGCGGATCGCGCCGTTGGCGACCTTCACCAGCCCGCCGATCGCCCGCATCAGCGTCGACTTGCCGGCGCCGTTGCCGCCGATCAGCGTGACGACCTCGCCTTGCCCGACCTGCAGCGAAATGCCCTTCAACGCCTCGACCGCGCCATAGCGGACCTTCAGACCTTCGATCGCGAGCATGGTCATGCGGCGTCTCCGGTCAGGGCGGCATCGTCGTCGGCGCCGAGATAGGCGGCGATGACTTTTGGGGTCTGCCGGATCACCTCGGGCCGTCCCTCGGCGATCAGTGCGCCATAGTCGAGCACCAGCACGTGCTGGGAGATGCCCATGACGAGATCCATATGGTGCTCGATCAGCAGCACGGTGACGCCGGCCTGCTGGATGCGGCGGATGACCTCACCGAGTTCATGCGTCTCCTGCGGGTTGAGACCGGCAGCCGGCTCGTCGAGCAAGAGGAGCTTCGGCTTGGAAGCAAGCGCACGGGCGATTTCGAGCCGCCGCTGCAGGCCATAGGGCAGGCTCTTCGCCGGCTCATGAGCGCGTTCGCCGAGGCTGAGATCGAAGAGCAGCGCCAGCGCGTCGGCGCGGGCCGTGGCCTCCGCCTGGCGGCTCGACGGCAGGCCGAGCAGCGAGGCGACAAAGCCGGTCTCGATGTGGCGGTGGGCGCCGAGCAGGACGTTGTCGAGCGCCGAGAGCTCGCCGAACAGCTTGAGGTTCTGGAAGGTGCGGGCAATGCCGAGTGAGGCGATGCGATGCGCCGGCCAGCCGGCGATCTCGTGCCCCTCGAAATGGATCGAACCGCTGCCCGGCGCGACATGGCCGGAGAGCAGGTTGAGCAGCGTCGTTTTGCCGGCGCCGTTCGGGCCGATCAGCGCATGGACCTTGCCGGCGCTGATCGCGAAGGACACGTTGCGCACCGGCACGATGCCGCCATAGGCCTTGTAGAGATCCTTGACGACGAGGATTTCGCCGCTCGCTGCCGCTGCTGAAGTTGCCGCCAGAGCGCTGTGGCCGGGGACCGCAGGCGGAACCACTTTGCCCTGTCGCCAGCGCGCCGCGAGGCCGGAGACCGCCCCGGCGATGCCGTTTGGCATCAGATAGAGCGAGAACAGCAGCAGCGCGCCATAGGTGAAGTGCTGCAGGGCCGGCCAGCGCGCCAGCCAGGCGTCGAGCAGGGTCAGGATCACTGCGCCGAAGAGCGGCCCGTAGAGCGAGCCGGAGCCGCCGAAGATCACCACGACCAGGAGGAAGATCGAGAGGTTGAAGGTGATGAAGTCGGAGTTGAAATACTGGTTCTGCTGCGCGACTACGGCGCCGGCGAGCGCACAGGTCACCGCCGAGATCACGAAGGCCAGCGTCTTGGCCCGCACCACGGAGATGCCGACCGATTGCGCCGCCGGCTCGGCCATCTGCACGCCGAGGAAAGCGCGGCCATAACGCCCCGCGAGCAGCGAGCGCAGCATCAGATGCGTGGCGATGCAGAGTGCGCCGACGAACCAGACCCAGTGCAGATTGGTGAAGCTGACGCCGGCTATGGATGGCGCGCTGATGCCATAGAAGCCGGCCTGGCCCTTGAAGATGTCGGTCCACTCGGTGACGATCTTCTCGACGACGATGCCGAAGCCGATCGTCACCATGGCGAGGCTCGGTCCGGAGACGCGCACCGACGGCATGGCGATGACGAGGCCGAAGACCGCGCCGAAGCCGCAGGCCAGGAGCAGCGACAGCCAGGGGGAGAGGCCCCATTCGATATTGGCAATCGCCGCCGTATAGGCGCCGACGGCGAAGAGCCCGGCATGGCCCAGCGATTTCTGGCCGGCATAGCCGACGAGCACGTTGAGGCCCGCCGCGGCGAGATAGTTCACCCCGATCGTGAACAGGATCTGCAGGTAGAAATCGTTGAGGCCGAACAGGGGCACGAGCGCGAGGGCCACTGCCAGCGCCACCACCCCGAGGGCGTGGGCGAGCGCCGGCATCAGATCTTCTCCACGCTGCGCGCGCCCATCAGCCCGCTCGGGCGGACGACGAGGACGATGACGATCAGCAGGAAGATGGTGATCTCGCGCATCTCGGCGCGCCAGAGCCCGACCAGCGCCTCGACGATCCCCAGCAGGAAGCCGCCGAGCATGCAGCCGCGCGGGCTGGTCAGGCCACCGACGATCGCGGCCGAGAAGGCCTTCAGCGCGATGCCGAGGCCGATGAAGACGGAGGCCGTGGTGATCGGCGCGATCAGGATGCCGGCGAGCCCGGCCAGCGCCGAGGAGATCACGAAGGCGAGGATGACGATCGTCTCGACATTGATGCCGACGATCGCGGCCGCCTGCGGGTTGAAGGCGACGGCGCGCAGTGCCTTGCCGAAGCGGGTCTTGCGCAGGACGATGTCGAGCCCGACCATGACGGCGACCGCCACGACGGCGATCAGCACCTCCTGCGGCCGGATGCCGGCGCCGGCGACGCGCCAGACATCGCTGCCGAGCGGGGACGGCACCGCGATCGAGGCCGGCCCCCAGATCGCCAGCGCGGTGTTCTGCATGATGATGCCGAAGCCGATTGTGCTCAGTACCCAGTTCAGGCCGCCGGCGCCGACGAAGGGCTTGATCGCACAATAGTAGAGCGCGATGCCGATGGCGCCGACCATGACGACGCTGGCGATGGTCGCCAGCACATAGGCCGTCATCGTCATCTCGGCCTGGGTCAGATTGCCGAAATGCGGCTTGCCCGCCGCCAGCAGCAGCAGGGAGACGCCGACCAGGCTGCCCGGCACGAGGAAGGCGCCCTGGCCGAAATTGAAGGTCTTGGTCGTGGCGTAGGTGATGTTGAAGCCGAGCGCGATCAGTCCGTAGATCGCGCCGAGCGCCAGACCGCTGGCCAGAGCCTGAAGGAATGCCGTCATCGTCTCTCCGCGCGTCCTCTGCGCCGACGCCGAACTCAGTGATCAGAAATCACGCGGTCGTCCCGGGCGACCGCGGGGAGACCCGGGGCCCATGCCGGAACGGTTCAGGCATGGGTCCCGGATCTTCGCTACGCTCCGTCCGGGACGACTAGCATAGGGAACTACGGACCGATCAGCGCTTCAGATCGGCCGCCGTCAGGCCCTTGACCACCGGGTCGTCGAGCTTGACCACGCGGCCATCCTTCCACTGCGCGAGGTGGAAGTCGGCGACGCCGAGCGCCTCGTGCTGCTCCTTGCTGAAGGGCTTCTCGTATTTCTTGATGATGCCCTGCACCGCGCCGAGATTCTCCAGCGCAGCCTGCAGCTTCGGGCCGTCCGTGCCGTCGGCCTGCTTGATCGCGGCGGCGATCAGCATCACCGCGTCATAGCCCTGCGCCGCCGAGACGAAGGCCGGCATGTTGGGGTGCTTGGCGACGAGGCGCTTGTGCAGCGCCGCGGCGCGGTCGCTGGCATCTTCCGTGGTCGAGGCGGCGAAGACCGTCTTCTCGGCGAGCTTGGGACCGGCGATGTTGACCAGCGGCGTGTTGATCGAGCCCCAGGTCGAGAGCAGGCCGGGATAATAGTCCATCTTCTCCATGCTCTTCAGCACCTGCGCCGTGGCGTCGGCGAGCGAGCCGGTGATGATCATATCGGCGCCGGCCGCCTTCAGCTTGGCGAGCTGCGAGGTCATGTCGGTGTCCTTCGGCCCGAACTTCTCGATGCCGACCGGCTTGATGCCGTGCAGGGTCAGGATCTCCTGCAGGTCCTTGGTCGCCGCCTGGCCGTAGCCGGTGGTGTCGGCGATGATCGCGATGTTCTTGCTCTTCGAGGCCTTGACCGCATAGGCGGCGAGCAGAGCGAGCTGCTCGCGATCGACCATCGAGACCCGGAAGATGTAGTTCTGCGGCTCCTTGGCGTAGCGGGCGGTGATGTCGGTTGCGGTCGCGACATGCGAGATCACCGGCACCTTCTTCTGCTGCGGGATGTGCAGCCAGGCGAGCGCATTGCCCGAGTTGGTCGGGCCGACCACGGCCGCGACCTTCTCGTTGTCGATCAGCTCGTTCATGTTCTGGATCGACTTCGGCGGCGCGCCGGCATCGTCGCGGATGACGCCGACGACCTTGCGGCCGAGAACGCCGCCCTGGGCGTTCAGGTCATCGATCGCGGCCTGGAAGCCGTAGAGGCCGGAGAGGCCGAGCTCGGCCGCGCCGGAGGCCGACTGGTCGGCATTGTAGCCGATCTTGATCTCGTTCTGCGCGAAGGCCGGCAGCGACAGCGCCATGCCGGTCGAGACCAGCAGGGCACTGAGCGTGCGGCGGGTGATACGATTGCCCATGAATGTTCCTCCGGTTGTCGCCCGCTTGCTGCGGTTCTGTGATGAGTCGTGAAAAAGATCAGCCTTTGCGCCGCTCGGCGAGGAGCTCACGCGCCCGGTCGACGCGGACGTCGTGGCTGCGGGCGAGCTCGGCGGCGATCGCCTCGATCTCGGCGCCTTCCGCCCCGGCGACGATGGCGATGTTGCGGGCGTGCAGGGCCATGTGGCCGCGCTGGATGCCTTCGGTCGCCAGCGCCCTGAGCGCCGCCATGTTCTGGGCGAGACCGACTGCGACGGTGACCTCGGCCAATTCCTGCGCGCTGATGACGCCGAGCAGCCGCAGCGCCCATTGCGCCAGCGGATGGGTCTTGGTGGCGCCGCCGACCAGGCCGAGCGCCATCGGCATCTCGATCGAACCGACGAGATTGCCGTCCTTGTCCTCTTCCCAAGTCGTCAGCGAGGTGTAGCGGCCGCTGCGGGCGGCATAGGCATGGGCACCGGCCTCGATGGCGCGCCAGTCATTGCCGGTCGCGACCACCACCGGGTCAATGCCGTTCATGATGCCCTTGTTGTGGGTGGTGGCGCGGTAGGGATCGATCGCCGCGAAGGTATACGCGTCGAGCATGCCGTCGATCATGCGCCGGCCGGAGAATTCCCTGGTCGCCAGCGCCGCCTCGGGGATGGTGACGCTGGCGCGCGCCAGCCTGAGATCGGCGAGGTTCGAGAGGATGCGCAGGCGCACCGTGCCGCCGGTGATGCGCTCGACGATCGGCGCCACCGTCTCGGCCATGGTGTTGACGGTGTTGGCGCCCATCGCGTCGCGAACATCGACGAGCAGGTGCATAACGACGATCGGGCCGCGCGGCGTCTGCGGGAAGACATGGATCTCGATGCCCTGGCAGCCGCCGCCGAGCGAGATCAGCACCTTGTCCCTGGCATTGGCGGCGGCGACGATCTCGGCCTGCGCCGCCAGCAGCTTGTGGCGCGCGCCCTCGGGATCACTGAGCCCGAGCAGCTGGACCTGTGCCCGCATGATCGGCCGGTCGCTGGAGGTGCGGAAACCGCCGGAGCCGCGCGCGATCCGGGCCATGTAGGAGGCTGCGGCGACGACGGAGGGTTCCTCCACCGCCATCGGGATCAGGTAATCCTTGCCGTTGACGGTGAAGTTGGTGGCGATGCCGAGCGGCAGTTCGAAGGTGCCAACGACATTCTCGATCATGCCGTTGGCGAGAGTGAGCGGCAGCCCGCCAGGCTGCGCCAGCAAGGCGCGGTCGGCATCGGCCAGCCCGGCCGCCGCAACGGCCTGCTCCAGCCGCTCGGCGCAGCTCAGATTGCGGTAGTTCTCGATGCGCGAGTTCACCTCACGCCCGGCGGCGCTGCGCGCCTCGGCCGTCACCATGTCGTGTCCTCCCCAGCCGGGGTTTTTCATGCGCCTCGCAATGGGCATCGGCGCTTCTTCGGTTGACAAGCTCGGACAATCGCCGGAGAGCGGCAAGGCACAATTTCCGCAATGTCCCATTCTCTGTACCAGTGAATTGACTGGTACAGATGCGAGGCTTGATGGACGAGCAGGCCGACAGCAACCGCACCGGCGCGATCGTCTCCCGGATCAGCCGGATGATCGACGAGGGGCTGCTCCAGCCCGGCCGGCGCATGGCCTCGCTGCGGCTGGCGGCCGGCGAATACGGCGTCTCCAAGAACACCATGGTCGAGGTCTACGACCGGCTCGTCGCCAGCGGCCGGCTCGAAGCGCGCCGCGGGGCAGGCTTTTATGTCCGCGCGCCCGGGCAGCGGCCGAGCGAGGCGCCGCCGCCGCATATGAGCGAGGCGATCGACATCGTCTCGCTGCTGCGCGAGCAGCTCTGCCAGGTTCATCCCGTGCGTGTCGGTGACGGCCGCCCGCCGCGCTCCTGGATGGAGGATTCAGAGCTCGGGCGGCACTTACGCGTCCGCAGCGGCAAGGGCGATCTGCCGATCGAGCATGGCTATGGCGATCCGGTCGGCTATGCCCCCTTGCGCACGCAGATCGGGCTGATGCTGGCCGAGCGCTCGATTCAGGTCTCGCCGGCGCAGATCCTGATGACCTTCGGCGCCAACCACGCGCTCGACCTGATCATCCGCCAATTGCTGCAGCCCGGCGACACGGTGCTGGTCGACAGCCCCGGCTACTATCCGCTCTTCGGCAAGCTGAAGCTCGCCCGCATCGAGATCGCCGGTGTCCGGCGCCTGCCTGACGGGCCCGAGCTCGACGACCTCGCCGCGCAGATCGCCCGGCACCGGCCGAAGGTGTTCTTCACCCAGTCGCTGGCGCACAACCCGACCGGCGGCTCGATCGCGCTGCCGATCGCCCATCGCCTGCTGCAGCTCGCCGCCCAGCACGATCTTATCATCGTCGAGGACGATCCCTTCGCCGATGTGATGCCGGCGAGCGCGCCGCGGCTCGCTGCGCTCGATCAATTGGAGCGGGTGATCTATCTCGGCACCTTCTCCAAGACGCTCTCGGCCAGCCTGCGCATCGGCTATGTCGCCGCGAGCCCCGCGCTCGCACGCTCGCTCGGCGACATGAAGATGCTGACCGTGGTCAACTCCTCGGGCTACCTGGAGCGGCTGGTCAGCGACCTGATCGCCAGCGGCCAGTATCGCCACCACCTCAAGCGCCTGAAGGAGCGGATCGGCAAGGCGACGCGCAGCGCCTTCGGCGGGCTGGAGCGTCTCGGCCTGCCGATCTTTTCACGCCAGGGCGGCGGCTATTATCTCTGGGTCGGCTTGCCGCCGGGCGTCGACGACCTCGCGCTGGCGCGCCGGGCCTCGGAGCAGGGCATTTTCATCGCTCCCGGCACGGTCTTCATGCCCGAGCGGCATCTTCTCGACGGCGGCGACAGGGCGTCCGGCATGCGCGTCAATGTCGCCTATGCCGACGACCCTGCCTTCACCAGCTTCCTGAAGGCCGAGCTGGCGAGCGCGTCCTAGGCGCTCCCCGGCCTCGTGCTACCGGAACGGCGGAGCGTATTGCAGGCCGCCATCGGACCAGAGCTTATTGGCGCCGCGCGGGATGCCGAGCGGCGAGTTCGGGCCGAGATTGCGCTCATAGCTCTCGCCATAGTTCCCGACCTGCTTGACGATCCGGTAGGCCCAGTCATTGCTCAGGCCGAGGCCTTCGCCAAGCTTGCCGTCTGTGCCGAGGAAACGCTTGACCTCCGGATTGGCCGATTTGAGCTGCTCGTCGACATTGGCAGAGGTCAGGCCGAGCTCCTCGGCGTTGATCATCGCATAGTGCGTCCATCTGACGATGTTGGCCCAGGCCTCGTCGCCGCGGCGCACGGCCGGGCCGAGCGGCTCCTTCGAGATCAGCTCGGGCAGCACGACGAAGTCCTGCGGGTTCGTCGCCTTCAGCCGGTACGCATAGAGCGCCGAGGCGTCGGTGGTGAAGACGTCGCAGCGCCCTGCCTCGAAGGCCTTGATCGCCTCGTCGCCGGAGGCGAACGAGACCGGATCGTATTTCAGCCCGCTCTTCTGGAAGAAGTCGGCGATGTTCAGTTCGGTCGTGGTGCCGCCCTGGACGCAGATCGTGGCGCCGTTCAATTCCTTTGCCGACTTGATGCCGAGCGTCTTCTTCACCATCAGCGCCTGGCCGTCGTAATAGGTGATCGGCGAAAAGGAGAGGCCGAGCGACGAGTCGCGCGACAGCGACCAGGTCGTCTGCCGGGACAGCACGTCGACCTCGCCGGACTGGACGGCGGCGAAGCGATCCTTCGGGTTGAGCGGGATATATTTGACCTTGGTCGCGTCGCCGAATACGGCCACCGCCACGGCACGGCAGAGATCGACGTCGAGCCCCTTCCACTGGCCCTGCCCATCCGGCAGCGAGAAGCCGGGGACGCCGGGGCTCGTACCGCAGACCAGCTGCCCGCGCGATTTCACCGTATCCAGCGTGGCGGCGCCGGCACTCGCCAGCGGAACCGCAATGCTCAGCGCGCCCAGCGCGGCGAATGCCAACCTCATCGCTTCCCCCGAAAATTATTAGGATATAAAACTAGCCTATAAGCTGATGAAAGCTCCGTCAACCGTATGAACCGCAGAAGCCTCGATCCATGAGCGGATCGATGGTGGTAAGGCTGCATGATCGTGCCTCTGTGATCCGGATGCCAGCCATGTCGTCCAGCAAGGCGTTGTCTGGGGCTCGACAAGCGCTGAGTCGAGCGCTATAGGCCATAAAACTAGCTGATAGTCTAAAAGCTGCGGGATGGGTTCGCGTGAGTGAGATGATGCTGCATTGGTCGCCGCGCTCTCCCTTCGTCAGGAAGGTGATGGTGGCGGCGCATGAGCTCGGCCTCGTCGAGCGGCTGTCCCTGCGGCGGACGGTGGCGGTGATGACCGCGCCGAATCCGGATCTGCTTCCGGACAACCCGCTCAGCAAGATCCCGACCCTGGTTCTTGCCGACGGCACTGTGCTGATCGATTCCGGCGTGATCTGCGAATATCTCGACTGGCTCGCCGGCGGCGGCCGCATCATTCCAGCCGCCGGGCCGGAGCGCTTCCGCGAGCTCAGCCGGCACGCGCTGGCGACCGGGCTGCTCGACGTCCTGATCCTCTGGCGCAATGAGCGGAACAAGCCGCCGGAAGCGCAGACCGCCAAATGGCTGTCGGCCTTCGCGACGAAGCATAAGGCTGCGCTCGATCGGCTCGAGCGCGAGGCCGGTCCGATCGCCCCGGGGCCGCTCGGGCTGTCCTGGATCGCGCTCGGCTGCTGCCTGTCCTATCTCGATTTCCGCTTCACCGATCTCGACTGGCGGGCCGGGCGGCCGCGGCTCGCGGCTTGGCATGACGAGTTCCGGGCGCGCCCATCCGCCATCGCAACCGAGATCGTCGACGATGTCTGACGCCGCCACTCCCCGACAGGGGCCCCTGAGCCATGTCCGCGTGCTCGATCTCAGCCGGATCATGGCCGGGCCGTGGGCGACCCAGATCCTCGCCGATCTCGGCGCCGACGTGATCAAGGTCGAGCGGCCCGAGGTCGGCGACGACACGCGTTCCTGGGGGCCGCCCTTCCTGAAGGACGAGCATGGCCAGGCGACCGGCGAGGCCGGGGACTACCTCGCGGTCAATCGCGGCAAGCGCTCGATCACGCTCGACATCGCCAGCGCGGACGGCAAGGAGACGGTCCGCCGCCTCGCCGCGACCAGCGACATCGTCGTCGAGAACTACAAGGTCGGCACCTTGCGCCGCTACGGGCTCGATTATGACGCGCTGAAGCAGATCAATCCCGGCCTGATCTATGTCTCGGTCACCGGGTTCGGGCAGAGCGGCCCGCGCAAGGCCGCGGCCGCCTATGACTTCGCCATCCAGGCGATGGGCGGGCTGATGAGCATCACCGGCGAGCGGGAGGGCATGCCGGGGGGCGGCCCGCAGAAGGTCGGCGTGCCGATCGTCGACATCATGACTGGCATGTATACCGCGATCGGCGCGCTCGCGGCCCTGGCGCGGCGGGGCGAGACCGGGCAGGGCGATTACATCGATCTCGCCATGCTCGATGTGCAGACTGCCTTCCTCGCCAACCAGGCGATGAACTGGCTGGTTTCGGGAAAGCCGCCGGTGCGCGGCGGCAACCGCCACCCCAACATCCAGCCGCAGGACGTCTTCCCCTGCGCCGACGGCTCGATCGTGCTCGCCGTCGGCAATGACGGGCAGTTCGCCAAGCTCGCGACGATCCTCGGACAGCCCGCTTGGGCGAGCGACGAGCGCTTCGCCACCAATCCGGCGCGGGTGCGCAATCACGGCGAGCTCGACCCGCTGCTGCGTACCGCGCTCGCCGGCCGCAGCCGCGATGCCGTCATCGCCGAGCTCGATGTGGCCGGCGTGCCCTGCGCCCCGATCAACACCGTGCCGGAGGTCTTCGCCGATCCGCAGGTCCAGCATCGCGGCCTGCTACGTGATCTGCCGCACCCGAGCGCCGGCCGGGTTCCGCAAGTCGTCAGCCCGCTCAATTTCCGCAACGAGCCGCTCGCCTTCGATCGGGCGCCGCCGCTGCTCGGCCAGCACACCGACGAAATCCTGCAGGAGATCGGGCTGGCCTGACGCCGGCTCGCGGAGATCACGATGGCCCGCCTTCACCTCCCGACGCCCGACGAACTGAGCGACGAGCAGCGCAAGGTCTATGACGAGGTCGTCTCCGGCCCGCGTGGCCGGCTTGTCGGTCCCTTGCGCGCCGTCATCCATAGCCCGGAATTGGCGGCGCGCTGGTCGCGCATCGGCGAATTCCTGCGCTACTCGACCTCGCTGCCGGCCAAGCTCAACGAGCTCGCCATCATCGTCGTGGGCCGGCACTGGAACAGCCAGCTCGAATTCCACATCCATGCCGAAGCTGCGCGCGCGGCCGGGCTCGACCCTCGCTGCATCGAAGCGATCAGGCTCGGCGAAAGCCCGGTCTTCGCAGAGGAGGCGGAGATCGAGATCTACGATTACGCGAGGTTGCTGCTGCAGGCGGGGCAAGTGCCCGAGGCGGTCCATGCCGCCGTCGTCGCGCGCTGGGGCGAGCGCGGCGCGGTCGAGCTGACGGGTGTGATCGGCTACTATTCGATGGTGTCGCTGATGCTGAACGCACATGAGATCCCGCTGCCGGATGGGGCGGAGCCGCCACTTTCGGTCCAGGCCGGCCGGCTCACTGTCCTGCCGGCCGGGCAGCGGCTCGCAAGTCCGGTGCAGCCGCGATGAGCGAGACCACCACGCCCCGCTCGCACCGTCCGCCGGCCTGGGCGCTGCCCGACGGCGCCTGCGATTGTCATGCCCATGTCTTTGGGCCGTATGAGGCGTTCCCGCCGCTGCACGCCATGCACTACGTGCCGCCGCTCGCGCCTGCCGCCGTCTATCGCGGGCTGCTTGGCAGTGTAGGGCTGCAGCATGGCGTTCTCGTGCAACCCGGCGCCTATGGCGACGACCCCTCTGCCATCCTCGCTGCGCTGGGGGGGCAGGGCGTGCGCCTGCGCGGGATCGCCGCGGCGGACGCCGGCGTCAGCGATGCGCAGCTCGATGCCTGGCACGCCGCCGGAATTCGCGGGCTCCGCTTCAACGACATGACCGTTCCCGGCGGAACCGGTCGCTTTCCAGGGGCCGTCGGCACCGACCAATTGGCTGCGTTGGCGCCGCGCCTGCGCGAGCGTGGCTGGCATGCGGAGATCTGGGCTAGCATAGAGCAGCATGTCGCGCTGCTGCCGCGCTACCGGGAGGCGGGGCTGCCGGTCGCCTTGGACCATATGGCCGGGCTCGTCGTCACCCGCGGCGTCGGCGATCCCGCCTTCCAGGCGATCCTCGGCGCGCTGAGTGAAGGCTGGCTCTGGATCAAGCTCGTGCTCTGCCGCTGCTCGCAGGCCTTTCCCGACTACGCCGACCTGCGGCCGTTCCACGATGCGCTGGTCAAGGCCAATCCGGATCGCCTGCTCTGGGGATCGGACTGGCCGCATCTGCGCCTCGGCGATCGCGCCCCCGATATCGGCCAGCTGCTCGACCTGCTGCGCGACTGGGTACCGGACGAAGCCGTCCGGCGAGCCATCCTCGTCGACAATCCGCGCAATCTCTACGACCTGTGAGTGAAGGAGGTCGGCGATGACCGACAGTTACGAGTGCTTCAAGCTCGCCATCGCCGACCATGTCGCCACGGTGACGATCGAGCGCCCGCCGGTGAACGCCCAGAACCGGCGCTTCCGCGAGGAGATCTTCGCCATCTTCGACCGGCTGAGCGATGACCCCGATGTCCGCGCGATCGTGCTCACCGGTGGGGGCAAGACCTTCTCGGCCGGCGCCGACCTGACCGAGCGGCCGGCTCTGGCGGAGGAGCCGGGCGCCTATCCCCGGCACAACCGGATGGTGCGGGCTTCCTTCGACGCGGTGATGGAGTGCGGCAAGCCGGTCATCGCCGCCGTCAACGGCGCGGCGATCGGCGCCGGCTGCGTGCTGGCCCTGTGCTGCGACATCCTCTTCGTCGCCGAGGAGGCCTTCTTCGCCATGACGGAGGTCGATGTCGGCCTGGCCGGCGGCGTCAGCCATGTCAGGCGCTTCTTCCGCGAATCCGATGCGCGGCTGCTGATCTATACGGCGCGGCGCATCCCCGGCCCCGAGCTCCTCAGGATGGGCGTCGTGTCGGCCTGCCTGCCGGCCGCGGAGCTGCTCGCCTTCGCCCAAGGCGTGGCTCGTGAGATCGCGGGCAAGAGCCCGCTCGCGGTCCAGGCCGCCAAGCGCTCGTTCAACGTCACCGAGGGCCTCGCGCTGCGCGACGCCTATCGTTTCGAGCAGTCGCAGACCGTCGCCCTGTCCCGGACGGAGGACACCAAGGAAGCGCAGCGCGCCTTCGCCGAGAAGCGCAAGCCGGTCTTCACCGGGCGCTGAGCCCCGGCATCACGGAGAGGTCATGTCCGCGCCGCCTGCCGCCCGCGATCCGGTCAGCGTCAGCCGAGGCGATGACGGTGTCGCCGTTGTCACCATCGACCGGCCGGAGCGCCGCAACGCGCTCAACCTCGCGGTCAAGAACGGCCTTGCCGACCAGCTCGGGGCCCTCGACGCCGATGAGCGCGTGCGCGTCGTCATCCTGACCGGTGCCGGCGGCTGCTTCGTCGCGGGAACGGACATCGCCGAAATGGCGCAGATGCGGCCTGCCGATCATGGGCTGCTGGCGACGGACCGCGTGTTCGCGCAGCAGCGGCGCTGCCGCAAGGTTCTGATCGCAGCGGTCGAGGGCTACGCGCTCGGCGGCGGCTGCGAGCTCGCGCTCGGCTGCGATCTGATCGTCGCAGGGGAGGGCACCCGTTTCGGCCAGCCCGAGATCCGTGTCGGCATCATGCCGGGCGCCGGCGGCACGCAATGGCTGGTCCGGGCGATCGGCAAGTATCGGGCGATGAAGCTCGTCCTGACCGGTGAGCCGCTCTCAGCGAGCGAAGCCTTCGCGGCCGGCCTGCTCTCCGAGGTCGTACCTGACGGGACTGCGCTCGACCGCGCACTCGCCCTGGCGAGGACGATCGCCGGCATGCCGCCATTGGCGGTGCGGGCGATCAAGGAGGTGATGCAGCTCGGCGCCGACGCGCCCCTCGACACGGCCCTGGCGCTGGAGCGCAAGGCCTTCGTCGCCCTGTTCGACACGCAGGATCAGAAGGAGGGGATGCGGGCCTTCCTGGAGAAGCGGCCGCCGGTCTTCACGGGGCGCTGACCGTTGCTGTCGGCGTCACTTCAGCTTGACGTCGAAGCGCACGACATCGCCGCGGTAGATGCCCTTGGCGCTCAGGATCAGGATGCCGCGCTGGTCGACGGCCTGGCGATGCACGAAGGCGACGGGGGCATCGAGCGGGATCGTCAGCGCTTCCGCGGTTTCGAGATCGGCGGTCCCGACGGTCAGGGTCTGCCTGGCATCGGCGATCTCGACGCCCGGCACCTCCGAGATCAGGCGAAGCGCTGTCTTCGTTTCGAGGTCGTGGGCCGAGATCCTGTCACGCAAGGACTCGTCGATATGGAGATCGGCGAGGAGGAAGGGCTGGCCATGGCGCCAATGCCGCCGCCTGATCTGCCGATAGGCCGGCGCGAGCTCGCCGATCTGTCCCTCGAACGGATGGAGTTCCCGCTCCGCCTCGTCCCGCAGGATCTCGATCGTGGCGCTGTAGCTCGGGCGAAGCAAGCCGGACCAGTCGGTGCCGACCTCGCACCAGAGATCCTCGGTCGGCCGCTTGCGCACGAAGGTGCCTCTGGCGCGATAGCGCTCGATCAGCTGCTCGTCCTCGAGCATATCGAGCGCCTGCCGGATCGTGGCGCGTGCGACGCCGCATTCGAGGGCGAGATCGTCCACGGTCGGGATCTGCGCGCCGACCGGCCATTGCCCGGCTTCGATCCGGCGGCGGAAAAGGGTCGCGAGCTGATTGTAGCGGGCGACGCCGTTGCGTCTGAAATCCAGCGGCTTGGATGCGGCGCGGCCAGCGGTCATGCAGTTCCTTCGCCGATGCAGTCGGCAGGTTGATCCGGCGAAGATAGCCCACGCTTCCCTGGAATGTAAGTCCGGGCGCCGCGTCATGGCAATAAAAAGCAATCAACTAGCTTATTGACCTTTATGGTGGGATACGCATGATCCTTCAAGTGACGGCGGGTTCCCCGCCGGGAGGTCTATGGCATGTCTGGCGCAATCGAAATCACCGGGCGCGATCTCGATCCCGCCGCGATCGTCCGGATCGCACGGCGCGGCGCGAAGGTCGTGCTCGGCGCCGAGGCCACCGGACGGATCGAGGCGTCGCGCCAAGTGGTCGAGGATATCGTCCGCCGCGGCGAGCGCGTCTATGGCGTGACGAGCAGCGTCGGCGCCAAGACCGGCGTGATGCTCGCTCCCGAGCGCGTCGCCGAATTCAACCGGCGCCTGCTGCTGACCCACAATATGGGCCATGGACCGCTCGCCTCGCACGAGGCCGTCAGGGCGATGATGGCGGTGCTTCTGAACGGGATGGCGAGCGGCTATCTCGGCGTCCGGCGCTCGCTCGCCGACCGGTTGGTCGAGGCGCTGAACAGCGACAGGCGCATCGAGGTGCACCTTTGGGGCTCGATGGGCGAAAGCGACATGTCGCCGATCTCGGACCTCGCCCTCGAACTCTACCGGGATCACGACTTCGCCGCCGGCGAAGCCCTTGCCCTGCTGAATTCGAGCGCGCTTTCGCTCGGCATGGGGGCGATGGCGCTGCACGATCTCGGCCGCCAGCTGCGCGTCGCCACCCTGGTCGGCGCGCTCAGCATGGAAGGGTTCGCGGCGAACCCGTCGGTCGTCTCGGAGGCGGCGCTGGCCTCGCGTCCGTTCGGCGGCGTGCTCCGCCATGGCGGCGCGATCCGGCGCTATCTTCAGGGCAGCTACCTGACCAAGACCGGCGGACCTCGGCATCTTCAGGATCCGCTGAGCTTCCGTTCGCTGCCGCTCATCCATGGCGCCGCGGCCGACAGCCTCGATTTCGCCGAGCGGCAGGTCGCTATCGAATTGCGCGCCAGCCAGAACAATCCGGTGGTCGCGATCGAGCAGGGCCAGTTGGTCTCGGTCGCCAATTTCGACATGGTGGCGCTGTCGATGGCCCTCGACGTGGCGCGGCTCGCCTTCTCGCCCGTCGTCACCAGCTCGACCGAGCGCCTCGCCAAGCAGGCCGACTCGTTCTGGTCGGGGCCTCAGCGTCGGCCTGATCGAGGAGGATGGCGTCGGCCTGCCGGGCTTCAACGGCCTGGCGCAGTTCCACAAGTCGATCACCTCCGAAGCGCGGCTGCTGGCGGCTCCGGTCGTCGGCGAGCTCGCCAGCTCCAGCCATTCGAACGGCAATCTCGATCGCGCCAGCATGGCCGGGCTCGCCGCCCGCCGCACCGGCGAACTCGCGACGCTGTGTCGCTCGATCTTCGCCATGGAACTGCTGGTCGCCGCGCAGGCGGTCGAGATGCGCAAGGTCAAGCCGCTCGGTGCGACGACGCAGCGCCTTTTCGCCTTCGTGCGCGAGGCCGTGCCCTATGCCGGTCCGGGCCAGCGCGTGCCGCACATCAAGGCGCTGCTCGCTCATCTCGATGCCGGAGCGGGCGAGATCGACGCGCTGATCGGGGAGATCTGAAGCAGGCCGGGCGGCTGCCGGGCCGCCGTCCTGCGGCTTGCCGCTGCCATAAAAGCAAGGGGAGACGACGATGAGAGCATTGCGCCTGAAGATCCTGGCGACGGCGCTCGCCATGGCGGCGATCAGCCTGACGGGAGCCGCAGCCCAGAGTTATCCGACCAAGCCCGTGCGCATGATCGTGCCGTTCGCGCCGGGCGGGCGCGTCGAAGCGGTCGCGCGGCTGATCGGCGATGCGCTCAGCAAGGATCTCGGCCAGCCCTTCCTGGTCGAGAGCCGCCCCGGCGCCGGCGGTGCGACGGGGGCTGACTTTGTCGCCAAGGCCCCGGCCGATGGCCATACGCTGCTGCTCTGCTCGGCCGGCGTGCTCTCGATCCTGCCCAATGTCGACAAGAAGCTGCCCTATGACCCCGTCAAGGACTTCACGCCGGTCGCCCGGCTGATCGAGGGTTTCACCTTCATCGGCGCCTATCCCGGCCTGCCGGCGAAATCGATGGCCGAGCTCGTCGCGCTGGCGAAGCAGAAGCCCAATTCGCTCGGCTATGCCTCCAGCGGCATCGGGACCTACAGCCATCTCGCCGGTGAGCTCGTCAGCATCGCCTCGGGCGCGCAGCTCAAGCACATTCCCTATCGCGGCAGCGGGCCGGCTCTGAACGACATCGTCGCCGGGCACATTCCGCTGATGATCGGCGGCGAGCTCGGCGAGCTCGCCAAGGCCGGCAAGATCCGCATCCTCGCCACCACCAACGAGAAGCGCTCGCCCGAATTCCCGGATGTTCCGACGATGAAGGAAAGCGGCTTCCCGCAATTCGTCGCGCATTCCTGGGTCGGCCTCGTCGGTCCGGCCAATATGCCGGCCGACATCGCCGCGCGGCTGAACGTGACACTGGCCCGCGTCATGGCCGATCCGGCGACGCAGGAGAAGCTGCGCGGGCTCGGCGGCGAGCCGGCCTATCAGCCGGCCGCCCAGTTCGGCCAGACGATCGCGAGGGATCGCGACGTCTATGCCGAGATCATCGGCAAGGCCGGGCTCACCTTCAACTGAGCCTCAGCCTTCGAAGGTCAGGCCGGTGCCGGGTCCGCTCGGCACGGCGACCATGCCGCACTCCAGGCGCAGGCCCGTGAAGCGGTCATTGTCCAGCAGCGCCATCTCCGAGAATTCGTGTGGGAAGCGCGGCGCGGGCAGGCTCGCCGCCAGATGCAGCGTATGGGCATGGACGATGCTCGAGCCGAAGACCGCGCCGAAGCGGATCTCGAGATTGGCGGCCCGGCAGATCGCGATCGCTTGCGCCGTGCGCCTGGGCCCGCCATGGTTGAGGATGCGCAGATTGACCGAGGCGACATGCCCGGCCTCCGCGATCCGCAGGATCGAGGTCAGGTCCTGCGCGCTCTCATCGGCCTCGACGGGGACGTCGAGTGCCTGCGCCACGTTGATCAGGCTCTTGAAATCGGTGGCGGAGGTCGGCTGCTCGACCAGCGCCAGCTCAAAGCGCGCCATGGCGTTGATCGTGCGCACTGCGGCCTTGGGCGCATAGGATTCATTGGCGTCGATCATCAGCGCGACCTCCGGGCCGACCGCGGTGCGGACGTCGCGGACGCGGGCGATGTCGAGCTGCGGTTCTCCGGACACCTTGACCTTGAGATGGCGGAAGCCGGTCTGCACCAGCTCCTCGGCGACTTCGGCCATGTGCTGCGGCGATTTCAGCGGGATGATGCGCGTATTGGCGAAGCTGTCCTGGCGCTTGCCACCATAGAGGTCGTGCAGGGGCACGCCGAGCGCCCGGGCCCGCAGGTCGAGCAGGGCGCATTCGATGCCGGCCTTGACCGGCAGGGCGCCGTGCAGCCGCCGGTCGAGCTGCGCCATGATCGCGCCGATCGCGGTCTCGTCCTGCCCGACCAGTCCCTCGCAGAGATAGTCGAACATCGCCTTCACCACGCCGACCGGCTCGGTCCAGGGCGGCATCGCGCGGATATAGCCATGGCCTTCGATGCCATGGGCGTCGGCGATGACGACCGCGAACCCCCGGATACCGGTCAGCGGACCCTGCGCGAAGCGCCATTCGGGGTCCGTCAGCCGCTGGTCGATCGCGACCGTCCTGATTGTAGTGATCGCCATCGCGCGCTCAGCTCCCGCTCCGCCGGACCTTCGGCATCGTCTCGCCCGGCTTGCCGGGATCACAATAGTATATAAAACTAACCTATAGACACAATCAGGTGGAGCGCACTCCGCCACCAAGGGGGAAGGTCGAGGATGCAGGATCAGGGCGAGCCGCGTTCGGCTGTGGTGGCTGAGGCCGAATTCGAACCTCAGGCCGGGGGAAGCGACGTTCTTGCCGGGCTGCTCTTCGCGACCTTGGGCCTTGTGGCCCTGTGGGGCGGCTGGGCCTATCCTGCCGGGAGCTCGCTCGACATGGGGCCGGGCTACCTGCCGCGCCTGGTCTGCGGCGCACTCGTGCTCACCGGCATCGTCATGGTCTGCCGGAACCTGCGTTCGCGTTCCTTGCGCCTGCCCACCCTGCCGATGCGCGCCATGGGCTGCGTCGCCGCGGCGATCCTGCTCTTCGCCGTCCTGGTCGAACGGGCCGGCCTGTTCGTCGCCTGCCTGGTCTGCGTCCTCACGGCGGCGCTCGGCGACCCGCTGACGCGCTGGCGCGAGGTCCCGGTCGTGGCGGTGGTCTTCGCCGGCGTCGCCGCGCTGCTGTTCGGCTATCTCCTGAAGCTTCCGATCCGGATCTGGCCGCTGTGAGCGATGTTTTCTCCTCCATCGCTGGCGGTCTCGCGGTCGCGGCGACGCCGGCCAACCTCTGGTACTGCTTCCTCGGCGCGCTGGTCGGAACCCTGATCGGGGTCCTGCCCGGTCTCGGGCCGATCGCTACCATGGCGATGCTGCTGCCGCTGACCTACTACCTCGAGCCGACCGGCGCGCTGATCATGCTCGCCGGCATCTATTACGGCGCGCAATATGGCGGCTCGACCACGGCGATCCTGATGCGGCTGCCGGGCGAATCCTCCTCCGTGGTCACCTGCCTCGACGGCTACGAGATGGCGCGGCAGGGCCGGGCCGGCACGGCGCTGGCGACGGCGGCGCTCGCCTCCTTCCTGGCCGGCACGGTCACCACCGTGCTGATCGCCTTCTTCAGCCCGGCCCTGACCGCCGCCGCGCAGCGCTTCGGCCCGGCCGAATATTTCTGCCTGATGGCCCTTGGCCTCGTCGCCGCGATCGTATTCGCCCAGGGCTCCCTGCTGAAATCGATCGGCATGATCCTGGTCGGGCTGCTGCTCGGCCTCGTCGGGGCCGACGTCAACACCGGCCTCGACCGCTTCACCTTCGGCGTGCCGGAGCTGCGCGACGGCGTCGGCATCGCCGCCCTATCGATGGGCGTCTTCGGCATAGCCGAGATCGTGCTCAATCTGGCGCGGCCGCAGCAGGAGGGCGAGCGGGCCCAGCCCGTCTCGGCGCTGAGGCTGACTGCGGCCGACTGGAAGGCGGCCTGGCCCGCTGCCCTACGCGGCACCGGCATCGGCGCACTGCTCGGCATCCTGCCCGGCGGCAGCGCGATGATGGCCTCCTTCGCCTCCTATTCGACCGAGAAGAAACTGTCCGCCTCGCCCGAGCGTTTCGGTCATGGCGCGATCGAGGGCGTGGCGGGGCCGGAAGCGGCCAACAATGCCGGCGCCCAGGCTTCCTTCATTCCGATGCTGGCACTGGGCATCCCCGGCAATTCGGTGATGGCGATGATGGCTGGCGCCATGCTGATCCATGGCATCGCGCCGAGCCCGAACCTTGCCTCCGCCCAGCCGCAGCTGTTCTGGGGGCTGATCGCCTCGATGTGGCTCGGCAATGCGATGCTGCTCGTCATCAACCTGCCGCTCATCGGTCTCTGGGTCAGGCTGCTGCGCGTGCCCTACCGCATGATGTTCCCGGCCATCCTGCTGTTCTGCTGCATCGGCATCTATTCGGTGAACAACAGCGTCTTCGAGGTCGCCATGCTCGCCTTGTTCGGCGTCGCCGGCATCGTGCTCATGCTGCTGGATTGCCCGCTGGCGCCGCTGGTGTTGGCCTTCATCCTCGGGCCGGCCCTGGAGGAGAATCTGCGGCGGGCCATGCTGATCTCGAATGGCGATCTCCAGATCTTCGCCAGCCCGATCTGCATCGGCCTGCTCGTTGCGACTGGAGCCCTGCTGCTGATGATCCTGATCCCCTCCTTCAGGCGCACCCGCGCGCAGATCAGCGAGGAGTAGCGCGCCCCGCTCGCGAAGCATCCAGGCCTGATAGAGCCCACCACAAACGCGCCACACCGTTCGAATTTTGCAGGATGTGAACGGCTGTTCATTGCCTCTCGCGCGAAGCGGCATAAGCCTGCGTTGCGGTTGGGAATCGTCGGTGCCGTTGTCTACGAAATTCGATCAGGTGCGCGCGCTCAGCGCGTCGTCGTGCCGATTGATATCGGCTGCAACGCTTGCGCTCGCGCTGCTCATGGGCACATCGGCCGCAAGCGGCCAGGCGCTGATCACCTGGACCGGCCCGCTTGATCCCGGCACTCCGCCTCCGCCTTATTCGAACTGGAGCGTTACTGGGATAACCCCATTGACCGTCGGATATGGCGGCGCTGCCACGCTGACCGTCGCCGGCGGCGCCACAGTGACGAGCAATGGCGCCACGATCGGTTTCGGGGGCTCCAGTAACTCCAGTACCGCGACGATTACCGGCGCAAGCTCGTCCTGGATGGCCGGTCACATGACAATCATCGGCTGGGGCAGCTCGGGCAGGTTGATCGTCGAGGATGGTGGCTTCTTCAAGAGTAACAACATCAATGTTGGCTACGGCGGGGGAGCGGCGGCGCTGATCGTCCGCGATGGCGGTCGTGTCGAAGGCAGCGGCCTTTATCTCGACGCTAGCTATGCAGTCGGGCCGGTAACGGTGACGGTGACCGGGGCGGGCTCGACCCTGACCGTATTGCAGACCAAGTTCTTCGAAGGGGGCTTGCTGACCGTCGAAAACGGCGGCCGCGTCCAATCAGGACAGATGGAGCTCCGTGGAGGTTCGATCATCGTGACCGGGGCGGGCTCGACCCTCGATGTCAGTGGAGCCGACATCGAGCTCGGGCTCTCAGGCAGATCCGGCACGCTGACCATCGAGGCGGGCGGCGAGGTCAAGCTCATCTCGCTGATGATGGGCTCTGACCCGGCTTCGAGCGCCACGCTCAATCTCCTCGGCGATGCCGTGAACGGTCGCGGCGTGCTGGAGGCCTATCGGGTCGTCAATCAGGGCGGCACCGTCACCCTCAACCTGAACGGTGGCATCCTGCGGGCAGCAGTCGCCAACAACGCCAATTTCCTCGTTGGTTTTCCGGCGCTGACCATCGGCGCGAACGGGGCCTTCTTCGACAGCAATGGCTTCAGCATCGGCGTCTCGACCAGCTTCGACGGCACGGGCGGCCTGACCAAGCAGGGCGCCGGCACGCTGACCCTGACCGGCACCAACACCTATACCGGCGCGACCACGATCGAGGCCGGCACGCTGCTGATCGACGCCGCACGGGCGATGTCGGCGGCGTCGGACTACAGGATCGCAACAGGCGCGCAATTGCAGATCAGCGACGGGCTGGGCGCCGTGGTCGCCGGCTCGCTCGCCGGCGCGGGCTCGATCCAGATCGGCACCGGCACGACGCTGACGGCAGGCGCGAACAACAGCTCGACGACCTTCTCCGGCAAGATCACCGGCACGGGCGAGGTGACCAAGACCGGCACCGGCACGCTGACCTTGACGGGCGCCAACACCTATACCGGCAGCACGACGGTTTCCGCCGGCAAGCTGGTGGTGAACGGCTCGCTGGCGAGCAGCGTCACGCTCGACGGCGGCACGCTCGGCGGTTCCGGCACGATCGGTGGCGTGAGCGTCGGCAATGGCGGCACGGTCGCGCCCGGCAACTCGATCGGGACCTTGCGGGTCTCCGGCAATGTCTCGTTCGCATCAGGCTCGACCTATCAGGTCGAGGTCAACGCCGCCGGCCAGAGCGACCTGATCACGGCGACGGGCACCGCCAGCATCACCGGCGGCACGGTCCAGGTGCTGGCCGAGAACGGCAACTACGCCGCCGCGACCAGCTACACCATCCTGGCCGCAAACGGCGGCGTCACCGGTCAGTTCAGCACGGTGACCTCGAACCTTGCCTTCCTGACCCCGTCGCTGAGCTATGGCGGCACCAGCGTCACCCTGACGATGACGCGCAACGACACCGGCTTCGGCCCGGGCACGACCGGCAGCACCTCCGGCACTTACGTCGCCGCGACCCGCAACCAGGGCTTCATCGCCAATGCGGCCGAGCGTCTAGGCGTCGGCAATCCGGTCTACGACACGCTGCTCTCGGGCACGACGGCCGAGGCGCGGGCCGGCTTCGACCTGCTCTCGGGCGAGGCGCATGCGCAAGCGGTCTCGGTGATGATCGAGGAGAGCCGGCTGGTGCGCGACACCATCCTGGGTCGCCTGCGCGGCCCGCTGCTGACGCAAGCCGGCCAGCAGGTCGCGGCCTCGTTCAGCGCCGATCTCCCTGGCAGGAAGGGTGCGATCACGATGCCGGCTCCGGTCCCGCAGCCGCGCTATGCCTTCTGGGGCGAGGCCTTCGGCGGCACCGGCAACACCAATGCCGATGGCAATGCCGCCGGTCAGTCGCGCCGTACGGGTGGCGCCCTGCTCGGTGCTGACGTCATGGTCTATGACGCGCCCGGCTCCTCGCTCAAGGTCGGCGTCGCCGGTGGCTACAGCCAGTCGCGCTTCGATCTCGATGCCAGGCTGTCCTCCGGCAAGCTCGAGAGCGGCCATGCCGCCCTCTATGCCGGCGCCCGCTTCGGCAGCCTGCGCTTCGATGCGGGCGCCGCCTATACCTGGTCCGAAAGCGATATCCGCCGCCAGGTTCAGATCCGCGGCTTCGGCGATCTGCTGAGGCTGCAGCGTCCGGGGCAAGTCATGCAGGGCTTCGCCGAGCTCGGCTATGGCTTCGCCTTCAGCGGCTTTGCGCTCGAACCCTTCGCCCAGCTGGCACTGATCCGGGTCTCGACCGATGCCGGCACCGAGCGTGGCGGTGCTGCGGCGCTGCGGGTGCTCTCCTCCGAGCAGACCCTCGGCTTCACCACCCTCGGCGTCAGGGCAGAGGCACAGATCGGCACGATGCCGCTGTTCGCCCGGGCCATGCTCGGCTGGCGCCATGGCTTCGGCGAGCTCACCCCGCAGGCCAAGACCGCCTTCGCCGCCGGCACGACACCTTCCGTCGTCTTCGCCGCGCCGATCGACCGCGAGGCGCTCGTCGCCGAGGCCGGGCTCGACTGGCGCATCTCCTCCGCCACAGCCCTCGGCCTAACCTACTCCGCGGCGATAGGCGAACGCTCCAGGGATCACGCCCTCAGGGGCAGGGTCGAGATGCGGTTCTGAAGACAGCCGCCGGGCTTACGGAGCTCCGTAGCCTCGTTCACCTTTCGCGCCGCGACAGCGCTCCTGCGAGCTGAAGCAGGAGTTCCCGCTCGTTCTCGCCAGGAATTGCTTCAAATGCTTCAGCCCAGCGCGATCGCTGCGTCGCAGCAGGCCGCGCATAGGATTCCTGCTGCTTATCGGACAGGCCGATTGACGAGATCAGCGTCGAAGCACCTTCGTAAAAATAGCTGATCGGCACATCGAGGAATGTTGCCGCGAGGGCGAGAGCACCGGCGCCGACCCGGTGGAGACCTCGCTCGTATTTCTGGACTTGCTGATAGGTGACGCCGAGCACCTCACCGAGTCGGGTCTGGCTGATCCGAAGCTCCTTGCGGCGCGCCTGCATGCGCGCTCCAACGTGGCGGTCGATGAGGGTGGCCTGTCCTTCCGGCATTGAATGCGCTCGTTCGACACGCGAAAGTTGCACAGCTTGGCCAGCAAATGCAAACGCAGCCCCTAGACGGAGTGTCTGATCGTGCCACGATGCAGCAGCGATAGGGCTGCTGCGTGCCTACCTTTATCTTTGGAGAACGATCGCCGTTCAGAACCTCATCTCGACCCTGCCCTTGAGGGCGTGGTCTCTGGAGCGCTCGCCGATGGCGGCGGAGTAGGTCAGGCCGAGGGCTGTCGAGGAGGAGATGCGCCAGTCGAGGCCGGCCTCGGCGACGAGGGCCTCGCGGTCGATCGACGCGGCGAAGACGACGGAAGGTGTCGTGCCGGCGGCGAAGGCGGTCTTGGCCTGCGGAGTGAGCTCGCCGAAGCCATGGCGCCAGCCGAGCATGGCCCGGGCGAACAGCGGCATCGTGCCGATCTGTGCCTCTGCCCTGACGCCGAGGGTGGTGAAGCCGAGGGTCTGCTCG
>Ga0209130_1000604_pt1 | contig 34690 bp, 33 predicted proteins | sample AraplaMF_Cvi_mLB_FD_184264 | JGI IMG/M metagenome (GOLD analysis project Ga0209130, IMG submission 184264) | Arabidopsis root microbial communities from the University of North Carolina, USA - plate scrape MF_Cvi_mLB (SPAdes) (version 2) | ecosystem: Host-associated > Plants > Roots > Endosphere...
CATTGAATAATTCTACTGAGTTTCCTTGAATTGTGTCCCCAGCATCTACTAATATGGTATTGGGATTTTCTTGACGTATCTTCTTTATAACCGTATAAAGCTGCGTTAAACTTCCACTCGTATTTGCACCATCAAGCGCATAATCCCAAGGCATAAATCTACCATGAATATCTGCAGTACCCAACAATGTAATATTAACATCAGATTCCTCAGCTTTAGAGATAGCTGGTTTGACTGTTACTGCTGTTACAAGGAGCATAAGAATAACAAAATAACATACATAGTTCTTCCATTTCATTTTTGGCATAATAACATATTTCTCCCCTTTTGTACTGTCATAAAGTTGCATGAACTTTAAAAATGTAACTTATTATTCGAAAAACTTCAACTACAAAAAATTATCACTAGCAGACTGGAATTATGCCTTCCAACTCAGTAATTTCTTCATTAATTAACTGCTCTATTTTTTTAAAAAAGTCATCAATTTGATTAAGTTCCGTAAGAATAAACAGATTTGAACGCATCCAATAAGGTTTTGATTGCTTATTGTCAGCTACTACCTCAATACCTACAATTCCTCTTTTGTCATGTAAGAAGAATCTCATAGATAAGAAATGAGTTACATTGTCTATATCCTCACCTGAAACCCATTGAAATTCATGTAGTTTAAAAGTGGAAAACTTGATTATTCCCTCTTTTAAAACTTTGAGTTCTTCATTGGTGGTATATATATTAATGTTCGCAGTGCCATAAAATCCAGTAAAATCAAAATTCAATTCAAAAAAATCGGTATCTTCCCATATTCTTTTTATTTTCATATTCGGTTCAGGCATTGTGGTCTATCCTCCCATAAATTGCACTTTCCAATTGAGAATATTATAACAAGTTTCCCTGAAGAAAACGGTTCCGTTAGATAAGTAAAAAATAATGTATATTCTATATATGCGAGGTTTACATAACTTCACTTATCGGTAGCAAGGAAACAGCAGATCCCTACTCTCATAAAGAATCTACCTCTTTCTCTTTCTATCAATCCATGCAATTTTTTATACATCCCTATCATAGTGTGGGGTCTCGTTTGTTACTGGATTAGCCGAAAAACTCTATAAAATCCTGCATGCTTTTAGCGTGGTTTTCACCAAAATACTGGTGATGGCACACCGCAATATTGCACGTCAGCAATACCAAAAATGGACTTCACCTTCGGTAGTAAGAATCTCACTTACGTTAGTCAGCTTGCCTCTTTTCTAAAACCATAAAGAACGTACTATCTGGTAGCGCAACCGCATTCCCAGACTCATCTGTAAACTCGATTTTCTCGCTAAGATGGTTTGTATATCCATCCTGCAAATAGTTCATAGCTTGAACGATGTTTACTTTATCTCCAAAGATCCCCTTTACGAAATCCTTATAGTCGTTTGGCGTAAAGATTCCAAACTGCTCCTGCACCTCATGAACGAAGGAATCCTCGCCCCAGGTATACGTATATAAGAACTCCATCGCATCGTTAACAGGCATTTTGACTGTATTGTCTGTAAGTACCTCATACTGGATTATACGCCCCTTAAATTCATGGACATACTGCTCTAAGAACTTCATTCCGCCCGCATCTTTAAAACGAATCACACGCATTAACGTTTTACCTTCGGTCATGATGCCATCACGAATGATAATACGCCCCCCTGTCTTTAACACCTCGTAGGCACTTTGCAGCCCCTTTTTAATTACTTCATGATTGAATTTCTTACCTTCATACTCGATATAAGAGAACAGCTCATGAAGGATAGAAGAATATACAATCGTATCAACCGATTCTTTATCAAACGAGCTACTTAAGTTGATTGCATCCCCTTTAATAATGTCCCAAGATCGACCCTCTTTCTGCTTTTTCTTTTTCAACGTATCAATCACGTTTTCAGAAATATCGATACCGTAGATTCGTTTATTCTCAGTCTCTGCTTCAATCATATCTAGCATGACACCACCACCGGCTCCGACATCTACAACCGTATCTCCCTTTATATAATCAAGAATAATTCGTTTATCATCAGCCGCACTATTCATATGCTCCAGATATACTTCTTCGTTATGGAATCTATCATACGCATCCTTACGTAACCCGAAGAAATCAAATAGCAGCACATTTGCCCGAGCATGCATCATATCTATCTTTTCTGCTTCTACACAGAAGGTGATTAACGCCTCACCTACAGCAGAAAACTGAAACGACACATACGCAGTCTTCATATCTTCATCAACTTTAGCCTCAAAAGAAACATGCGTTGTATCCGGCTTCTCGTTCTCACGGTACTCCCGTAGATACTTCTCAATAACCCGCTTACGATACACGTTGTTCTTCTTCTCGCCTTTGAAATCATAGTGCAACTGCTGCATCAATTTCTCGAAATGGATATGCTGAACCTTTCCAGTGTCTATCTCGTTCTTTAACATAACAAAAACTGTCCAAATATCCTCGAAGCTAAGGGCATGCATAGACGGTTCTACATACCACAAATCCTTATCAGATAAGAAGGTTTGAACGCCACTCTTCTCGCTCCCCATAATTATATCTTTTTCAAATGCTGACTCCTTATGTTTTGGCGTGAGTCTATGTATGCGAGAAGTAAATGGCTCCACATAGCCATCAAATAGACCATCAATTGTAATCTTCACATCGTTCTTTACTTCACTCCACAAGGATTTTGATACGCCCTCAATAATACATTGGTTAAGATAGTATAGAATCTCCTTTAACCTAACGTCTCCGTATTCTTCTTTATATGTGTTAATTAAATCAACATGAGAGTCCAAACGCGCCTCTCCGCGGATATACTGCCCGATTAATCCATGTGTTCTAATTAAATCTCGAACAAACAAATACTCAGTAGAGTTTGAGTTTGTCTCTATATGTTCGTTAAACTGAATATCACTAAAGATATCAGCAGAACCCTCGTTATGTACCAATAGATTAATCCCGTTTTTCTTCCATTGCTCCCGCTGTTTTAAAGAGCCTACCTTTGCAAGCTCACTATACGTTAGTACCTTTTCAATAATGCAATACGCTTCTTCGTCTAAAGGCAACCCATCTAATACTTGCAGCGTACGGTGTACATAGTACAACACCGCATCCGTTTTTAATGCACCAAGTACCTGTACATTCTCATAGTTTTGATGTATCTCCTCTGCCTCGATTAGATGCTTTAACCACGTAGGGAGAGTATCAGAAAACCCTTCAATGTATTTATTTAGAACTTCAATGTTTTTCAACTTATTTACCCCCATATATAATCAATATCTGTAGTAAGGTCTGAGACACCTTCTCCAAAAAGAGCATCACCTCATGTCCCTCCCCCTAAATGCTACTACTTGCTTTTTACCATCTACATCACTTTCGAATACAAATGTATCAAACCCAATCTTTTTATCATGTAAAAGAGAATTATCAATTTCGTTACTAACATGCCAAGGTTGTAACATATTCTTTCGTTCATCTCTTATTTTAACTTCATTAGGAATTTCGGCGGAATAAACATCAGGACTCAGCAGATCACTTCTTAAATTGATAAACATATGTTGTAACAGAATCAACTGAAAATAGAAACGGCAAGCGTGTGCACTCCACTTGCCGTTTTTTCATAGCTTAGTATGTATTTGAATTTCTTTTGCTTTCTCTTTTTCACCCTTCACGCGTACAATTAAATCATATGATCCGGATTTTGGAACTTCAAAAGAAAGCAAACCTTCTTTTTGAGAAGTGACTTCTTCTTCATAAATAACCTTATCATCTTTTGTAACTTGCAATAAAATCGTACCTTCTTCAACGGCTGCTTCATAAGGAATTTCCACATTTCCTTTTTCAGCTTTAAGTGTTTGCACATCATAATACCCTTGCAGGGAACCAATTTTTAAAGTCGTTTCGCCATTTTTTTGAACCTTTGTGACTTGTGTTGCTGTATTGCATGCGCTTAACAATACAACAAGAGTGAGAATCATAAATAAACGTAGTAATTTCATAGAAATTCCCCTTTTTTATGTATATGAATTAAGATTCATTCTTTAACCATTTCAAAAACACCAACAGCTTAAAAGAATCACTGCTTTTCTTCAATTTCTTTTTTAAATAATTTTTGAAACTCTAATTCTGTTTCATTAATAAAACCAAGATGTAACATACTAGAAATATCTTCATGATTCAAAAAGAAATTGTACTCCGAAGAAATATTACCATGAGGAAAATAACAACATACATAATCCCCTGTTTTTTTGTTTCAAAATCCATCTGTCTTCTTCCATAAACCATTAATGGGTGCTCCCAATCTTTAAATATTACAACAGAACCTATTGGAAATAATTCTAACTCTAAATTTTATCCCATCTTATTTCCCACCTCTTAAAATAGCTTTTTTTACAATAAAATACATAATAGAGAATAGTAAACAAGCTCCAATTGTACCGAAAGTTGCAATTGAAATTTTGCCTGCTAATGTTTCATTTGGATCTAATGCATTAGGTAAAATTGTACCGAAAATTGCAATACAGGCTAATACAACCATAAAATATTTAAATCTTTTTACTTTCTTATTCATACTAATTATCCCCTTTATTCCTTAACATTAACTTCTAAACCAAATCCCCATAAACCTACACCAGGACCAAATGGTACATGGAATTTGAATCTGCTTTTTCCAGCTTCAAAAGATCCCCCGAGATTCCCAAATTAATATCCCCAAGTATTATACATACCAATTAATACATATAGAAAAAGCCCCGTTCCAATCAAACACTTAAACTCCCCTATTTTTTATAATACTCAAATAATTACACGCAAACATCTCTATCAATTCATCTTAATACCTCAATCATCTTTTAAGTATATCAATGACAAAATATATAATCTATTATTTTTTTTATATAATTAAAAACAAACATAGTTACAGTAAGAGAATGCTTGTATGCTGATTTGTACTGCATTTCCTTATTCCATGCACGCTTAAAAAAACCTTACTTTTTAAAAGTAAGGTTTTTTGTATTTATTCATTAGCGATGTAAGCATTCTTATAAGTATAAATACCACCAAATTGATGCTTTTCAATTCCTTTTACATAATCCTTTTGTACGTAAGCTGAGCCAATTTGGTAAAGCGGTGCTATCGCAGCATCCTCTAATAGAATACGTTCAGCTTCTCGCAATGCTTCCCATCGTTTTTCAGGATCCAGTACAAAATCATTTTTCGCTTTCTTTATTAATTCATCGTAACGAGAATTGGAGTAATTCATTTTATTATTCGGATTACTCGTCGTAAATAGCTCTAAATAACTAATTGGATCTTTATAGTCCGGTCCCCAATTTGTCAAAGATATATCGTAATCACCCGTTTGTTCTAACTGTAATTTTTGCTTAAATGGTTGTTGTTTAATGTGTATCGTTAATCCTTGCAAATGCTTTTCTAAGTCACCTTTTATATATTCTGCCATACGTTTTGCATTATCTTGTTCATATGTTAAAAACTCGAGCTCTACTTCGTCTACTCCCAGTTCTTTTTTCACTTCTCCCCAAATCTTTTTCGCATTTTGCAAATCATATGAAGAAAGATCTCCGTTTTCTTTTCTAAAATCTTTACTAGTCTCTTCATTTATATGACCAGCTGGCACAAGCCCACTTGCTGGTTTTGCTCCATTATTAATAAAGTGAGCAACGAAATCTTCTTTATTTAGCGCGAATGAGATAGCCTGACGCACTTTCTTATTTGCTAATGCATTATTTTTTTCGTTAAAACGTAGCATGGCAATTCCAGGGTCACTCGACATATGTAAATCCTTATTCCCTTTATACTTGTCTACAAATTGAGAATTAATAGGCACCCGGTCCAAATTACCAGCTTCATATAAATTAACAACCGTCATTGTATCCTTTACAATTTGAAAGTTTATTTCGTCTAATTTCACTTTCTTTTGATCCCAATATGCTGCATTCTTCTTTAATTGAAACTCTTGTTCATGCTTCCATTCTTCTAATACAAACGGACCGTTATATATGAGATTACTAGGTTCCAATGCATAATTCTTTCCTTGTTCTTTCAAAAATGATTCATGCTGTGGTAAGTATATAGGTAGTGCTAACAACTGTAAAAAGTAAGGAATTGGCTGTTCTAGTTCCACTTCTAACTTATAATCATTTATGACTTTAACCCCAAGTTCATCAAGAGGCATCGTTCCCTTATTGATCTCTTTCGCATTTTTCACATAAAAAAGCATGGACGCATATTGAGAAGCTGTTTCAGGGTTAATTGCACGTTTCCACGCAAACATAAAATCCTTTGCTGTTACATTGTCCCCATTTGACCATTTTGCATCTTTACGCAAATCAAATGTATATTTTTTACCATCTTCACTTCTTTTAAACGATTTTGCTACTGCTGGAATCGGATGATCCTGATCATCTAACACATACAACCCTTCAAATATGTTTTGCATAACGTGTGCTGATGTACCATCCATCGTTTTCGCAGTATCAAGAGAGGGAATTTCTTCTGATACTGTTACATTTAACACTTGTTTATTAGCTTCTACATCACTTTTATTCGCTTTATTATTACAAGCTGTTAAAAATACAGATGTAACAAGTGCCATTACCATTAAATAGCTCTTTTTTCGCTTCATGAATTGTTCTCCTTAAGTATAAAATATTATAAATCGTTATATTTTGTGACTTCTATTATAATAAACCATTATTCATTATAAGTGCTTAATTATTATCGTTTTATCAAGCGATATATCAGCTATATTTTATGTTTATTTCGTATAGGTGTTAGCAAGTTCGTTTGCAAACTTGTTAGCACTTTTTATATTTCTTCTATTACATACACTTTCACAAACACATCATACTTAGCTGGTAACTGTAAAGAAATGAATGACTGGCATCTTCCTGTTATATTTCTGCTTATATATTTGTGTGAACTCTTCATACTTTTTTAACTTCTCTGCATTCACTTTCATTTTCTGTGACCGATCTACTTCGACTCCATGAAGTATCCCTTCTTCGTCACGAAATCTCACATCAGGAATATAAAAAAATATGGGGTAACATTGAAATCATCATTCCAGATGAAATAAAGAAAGAACACGAAAAAAGAATAAAAGAGAATGGAGATAGCTCATCCTCAAAAATAAAAATAAAAGCCGTAATTAACGGCTTTTATTTTTTTGTCACCAAACTATCCTTTTGTTAAAAATTTATTAACTCACTTTAATATATTCATACCACCACTTACCACCTGGCCGAGTATCCATCCACCAAGTGATTTTATCTAGTTCTGAATTAGGCAATACCTCAGTTTGGATATAAGCAAGACCTGTTAATGGATTAACAATAACTTTTCCTTTTGTTCCTCGTTCAACCATAGCTTGAATCGCTTCATTTAGATAGTTTATACCGAATTCACCAGACTTAACATATTGATATCCACTATTAGAACCGCCGTTTCCTCCACCATCCCCAACAGTTTGTCCCGTTAGAGCATATACGATAGAATTTGCGATTTTATCAACATTCCATTTAGCCATGTCGGATTCGTTATCGATGAATCCTAATTCGATAAGAATAGCTGGTGCTTTAGTTCCATTCAATACAGCTAAATCTGTACGTTGTTTCGCACCACGATCACGCCATCCAATATCTTTTGCTAGTTGAGCTGAGATTTTAGCCGCTAGGTCTTTCTGATCATAATACAGAACTTCCACACCCTGCCCATTCCCATCAGCTGCATTAAGATGAAACGAAACAACCAAATCCACATTGTGGGAATTACTATTACGAACGATATTATTTAAATTTTGCGCTTGAGTGCTCCCTACTTCGTCTGTATCATCATAGACTGTGTGTCCTAAAGCTCTTAACTTAGCTGCCACCGCATCTTTCACCTGCCGATCCATAATATGCTCTTTTCGATTTCCAGAATTAGCCCCTTGTACAATACTGTTGTGCCCTCCGTGTAAACTATAACGAGTCATTATTCAACATCTCCTTTCTTATTATCATATTCAGAACTTGTCTTATTGCTCTTGTCACTTAAAATTCCAACTACATTCGTTAATGCTGAAGGTAGCGGAACTCCCATATGACCAGCGTTTTCTAAAAGTGAAAGCAACTCATTTCCGATAAAAAAATTGTCGCTTCACGAATAGCACTATTACTTCCAAGTGCTGTATCTAATTGTGTTGCCACTCCGATCAAAAGAAAAAGCACCGCCTTTTTGCGATGCCTTTGAAGCCAACTTTACTTTTTAACCTGCACACAGGACATTCAATGCTCCGTAAAAAGCACCTGTATCTACACTGTTTATTGTTCCAAGTGTAACCGTATTCCCGTAATCATTTGTACCTCCGAAAACAGTAATGATATCTGCGTCATCGGTCATGTTTACATATCTTGTACACATTGGCTGGTCGTGTCCTCCCCACATTGCTATACGAGACCCCGAAATACCATAGTTGTAAGGAATTGTATTATTAGCATTACTAATCACTTTCCAATAGGGAGTTTCTGCATAATTTAGTGATGTAATACTATCTCCTAATACAGCCCAAATTGCAGCAGAAATACCAACAGGGAAATATTTCATTATTTTGAATATTCGTTTGTTCAATAAAAAAAGCTACCCTATTCTATTTTCTAGAAAGGATAGCTTTCTCAAGAAGGTATATAAATACCTATCTTTGTAAACCTCGTTTATAACGACTTGCTTCAAATATAATACGCTCTTCATCTAATGTTTTACATTCACCATTCCAAACAACACGTTTACCGTTAATAATTACATCACTTATATCTTTTCCACTAGCAGCATATACAAGATGTGATAACACTTCATCAGCTGGTTGTAAATGTGGTTTATTAGACGGATCAATCGTAATAAAATCAGCACACTTTCCAACCTCAATTGATCCCGTTTGTTTCATCCCAATTACTTCAGCTGCTCCTTTCGTCGCAAGAGAAAGAGCTGTTTCAACTGGTAATGCTGTTGCGTCTTGATGAATACCTTTTTGTAATAAAGTTGCTATGCGCATTTCTTCAAACATATCTAAATTATTGTTAGACGCAACACTATCTGTTGCAATTCCTACTTTAATTCCTGCTTCTAGCATCGCTTTTACATTCGCTATACCAGAACCTAGTTTTAAATTACTATTCGGATTATGGGCTACCCGAACATCATGTTCTGCCAAGAAAGTACGCTCATTTTCATTTAATACTACACCGTGCGCAATAACTGTTGGGCGTTTAAACAATCCGCAACTTGCTGCATATTCTACTGGACGCTTCCCATACTGCGCTTCAATATCACGTACTTCACGCTCTGTTTCAGAAAGATGAATATGAACCATAGTTTGATTTTCTACGGCAATACGTGCACACTCTTCTAGCATTTCTGTACTACATGTATATGGGCTATGCGGCGCAACCATCGTAGTTAACATACCACTTTCGTTATAATAGCGTTTCACATATTTCTCAGCTTCTTCAATCGCTTTCTTCTCATCTTCTTTCGTTCCGAAGCTAAATAAAGTTCTTGAAACAGCAGCTCGCATTCCGCTCCTTGATACCGTTTCCATAATTGCGTCTTGATCTACTCCAATTGGATTAAACATATCAGAGAATGATGTTGTACCACTTTTCACCATTTCAAGTAATCCTAATTCCGTGCTAGCGACCGCTAGCTCTGGCGTAAACTGACTTTCAAGTGGCCAAATTCTCGTCTCAAGCCATGGCTGTAATAACATATCATCGCCAATACCTCTTAAAAGGCTCATAACAACATGTGTATGTGTATTAACAAGCCCTGGTAAAACCCACTTTCCTTTCATGTCAACTACTTCATCCACCTCAAAATTGTTAGCGAATTCTCCGCTATTTACATCTATAATTTGATCATTTTCTACAATGATATATCCATTTTCTATCACTTCATTTTGTTCATTCATCGTTGCAATTGTAGCGTTTACATAAGTTGTTTTCAAAAGTATTTCCCCTTTCAACTCTATGAAGTTCCCTTTAATAAGTTACCACCATTATAGTAACTTATTAAAGATTAAGAGTCAAAAGATAATTTTAATTCTTTCATTATCTTTTCATTTAAAATGTCATATTGTTTTTCATTTGTATCTGTAAATGCTTCTCCCCGATTTGATTCCGCATCCATATAATTTAGTTTTTCATTGAATTGAGCCTCTGTAAAATCAAAACGCTGTCCATCTATAAAGTTATAAAAGTGCCACACCTCTCTTACTTTTGTCTTTTTAATTTCTCCTCCGTATATGTCTTGAACGACTAAAGTCGTAACACCACATTGTCCCTTTGCTGGATTTTCAATTGTCCACTTTGAACTTGTTTCAATCGACCACGATTTTACTAACGCTTCATATATTTGTTTTTTCTTTACATTATCCATTTTCAGCTTCCCCTACTATTAATAGTTTTACACATCATATTGCAAAAGCGGTAATAGTCGATCCTTAAAAACCGTTGATGGCGTCTCTCCGATTAACTTCGCTCCCATTTTTAAATAATATCCTTTTGCATTCGGATCACTATCAATTGTAAAACTTTTTATTCCTAGTTCATTTGCTTGCTCTATTACAAACTTCCAAAGTATTTTCCCGTAACCTATCCCTTTAAAACGCGGATGAATGTAAAGGAAATCGAGAGCATTATCGTTACGTAAAAATGAGAAAAAGCCAATCTTCCTATTATCATTTTCTAAAACATATACAAAGTTATTTTTTATGTACTCTTCTGTAATTGTTAAATCTTCCTTACAAGCTAAGATAAATTCTTCGCTATAATTCCAAGTTGCTTTTGAATGTAATGCGAGTTCACTTAATTCGTTTGCTTCACTTAATAATGCTTCTCTTATCTTCATGATTCTTTCTCCTCACCTTTGATATATAAACTATTAAAATGATTCGAAAAGTAATTTAAAAAACCTCTTAATTTCGTAAATAAGAGGTTACTTTTATAAATTTTTATTATAGGTAACAATTTTTCAAGAGAAAAAGAACACCATTCCTGAAAATTGGCGTTCTTTTTTCTTTCAATCTTTATAACATATTATATTAAGAATCATTTTTACACTTCTATACAGTTTCTACTACCGTTTCAAGCATTGTTCCATTTTTAGCATAATTCGTATGCCAAGAAAAAGCTTTTTCTAAAACATGAGGAGTTTGTCCACCTCTTGTTTGTGCTTCTTCGTAATAAGCTCGTAACTGGTCACGATACATTGGATGTGCGCAATTCTCAATAATCAGTTCTACTCTTTCTCTTGGCGCCAATCCTCTTAAGTCAGCATACCCTTGTTCAGTAACGATAACATCTACATCGTGTTCCGTATGGTCTACATGTGAAACGAAAGGAACGATACTTGAAATGTTACCACCTTTTGCAATGGATTTAGTAACAAAGATAGCTAGACGTGCATTTCTTGCAAAATCACCAGAACCACCAATACCATTCATCATTTTTGTACCTAAAACGTGAGTAGAATTGACATTTCCGTATATATCTAATTCTAAAGCAGTATTAATCGAGATTAATCCAAGGCGACGAATGATTTCAGGATGATTAGAAATCTCTTGCGGGCGCATCATTAATTTGTCACGATATTTTTCAAAGTTGGAAAATACTTTTTGCATTTTCTCTTCAGAAAGTGTGATCGAGCAGCAGGAAGCAAAATTGACTTTTCCAGCATCCATAAGATCAAAGACCGCATCCTGTAAAACTTCAGAATACACTTCTAAATCTTCAAACTCGGAATCTAACATTCCATGCAGGACTGCATTTGCCACTGAACCAATTCCCGATTGTAACGGTGCTAAACGATTTGTTAATCGTCCTACTTTTACTTCATTTCGAAGAAACTCTATTAAATGCTGTGCCATAATAACAGTTTCTTCATCCGGAGGAACAATTGTCGATGGCGAGTCTAGTTGGTTCGTAAACACAATGCCTTTCACTTTTTCAGCATCGATCGGGATACCGATTGTTCCAATTCGATCATCCGTTTTCACAATCGGAATTGGAAGCCTTTCTCCTTGTTTACCTGGTTCATATAAATCATGTAGCCCTTCTAGCTGCACGGATTGAGACATATTCATTTCAATAATGATGGACTTAGCATTTAAAGAAAACGCTAAGGAATTTCCTATTGAAGTCGTTGGAATAATCATGCCATCCTCAGTAATCGCAACCGCTTCCAAAATAGCAAAATCTACATCCATAACGTCAGCGCGAAGTAACTCTGCTGTATGAGACAAGTGCTGATCTACAAATAAAAAGTCTCCGTTATTAATGCCTTTTCGCATAGTCGCATCGGCTTGGAAAGGCAACCTTTTCCCTAAAATTCCTGCCTCAGCAAATAATTTATCTACATCTGATCCTAAGGAAGCGCCAGTATAAACATTTACTTTAAAAGATTTATCATTCTTAACTCGGTTTACAAGCGCAAATGGGACTGCTTTTACATCACCTGCACGTGTAAACCCACTTAAGCCTAAAGTCATTCCACTTTCAATCCATGAAGCTGCTTCTTCAGGTGTAACTACGCGATCTTTCAGACGTTGATCCCTAATTCTATCCAAATTATTCTCCATATGTAATCCCTCTCCTAATGAATATTCATAATTATTTTACACTTTAACAGTATCCAAATAGGGATTTCAGTATACAATGCAAAAAATTCAGACAAAACAGCGAATCAAGGTTCTAAAGCAGAATAATCTAGAACCCTAGAAGTTTGCGAAAATAGCTAGCGTATGATTGACTAACTGGTACCCTCTCTCCATTATCCATCGAAAGTAAAAAAGTAGAATGCGTATCAGGATATATCGCTTTAACATGATTTACATTTACAATAAAGGAACGGTGGCATCTAATAAATGAATCTTTCGGAAGCAAGTATTCGAATTCTTGTAGCGAGTATTTATGTGTTCCTGTTAACTCTTCTGAATTTACATACGTCTTTTTATCTTTCGCCTCTAAATACATGACCTTTGAAAAAGGAACCGGAATCCAGCCGTCCGTTGTTTTTAAAGTAACGACTGACTTTCCATCCGTTAAAGCTGGATAAATAGCTGTCACGCAACCTTCAAGCTTTCCATTGTTTGAAAATGGTACGGCCATTCCGTGATAAGGAATACCAAAAACATCCCGATTAATAAACTCAGAGGTTTTTTGGTTCGTCACCATTGCTTTATGAGCAATCGTTCCTTCCTTTATAGGATCACCGGCGCTAATCTTTAAATCAATTCGTTTACTTGGCCGATAATAAATATATTCTTTCGTATTCGATACAGCAATTGAAATTTCATCTGAAAATAATTCACCAACAACATCTAGTAGTAAACCTAATGTTTTATCTTCCATACTATTAACACCTCATTCACCATTATACTACTATTATGAACCGGCATCTGTTGCTTTATAAAAAGGTTGATTAGAAATTATTCTTAACATCTTGAAAATCTATTTCTACATATTCTTTATTTTCAAATTCGCTCATATCCACTCCTCCATATCCTTAAAAACCTCACTTCAGAAAAAGTGAGGTTTCTTCTTATACAATATGTCCATCTAACCACGAAATCAAATCTTTAAATACTTCATCTCTATTCACTTCATGGAACATTTCATGTCTTCCATTTTCATATAAACGTAGTGTCACGTCTTTCACACCACATTTTTTATAGTTTTCATATACTTCTTTTACACCTTTCCCCATATCCCCAACAGGATCACGATCTCCAGAGAAAATATGTATTGGAAGATTGCTTGGCGTCTTCTTGTATTCTTCTAATTTGTTTACTTCTAGTACACCATGAAATAATTCTCGATAAAAACTTGTTGTACAAATAAAGCCACATAGCGGGTCTTTAATATATTTATCTACTTGACTGTTATCTGAAGATAACCAATCAAATTTTGTACGATTCGGCTTAAAATTCGAGTTAAAATTACCGAAAGATAAAAAGTTTAGCATCGGACTTTTCGTTTTCGCCCCGCGAAGTTTCATCTCAATTGTCGCCACTTTATGACCCACAACTCCTAAAACCCCTGGGTTTCCACCAGTTCCTGAAATAAGGAATCCATCATATAATTCGCCTCGAAGTTGCACAGCTCGTCTTGATAAGAAAGAGCCCATACTATGTCCGAGTAAAAACAATGGACATGACTGCTCTTCTTTTATCATTTCCGAAACAAAGATAACATCAGATACAACCTGATTCCACCCTATATTTGGTTCAAAATGACCATAGTCTTCTTCTTTTTTCACTGTTTTTCCATGCCCTTTATGATCATGAGCATAAACACCATACCCTGCGCCTAATAAAGCATCAATAAATTCTGTATAAACACCCGCATGTTCTGTCATACCGTGTGCAATTTGAATAATCCCTCGCGGATTTTCTTCTGGTACCCACTTACGTAAATAAATTTCTGATCCATCCAATGCCGTAACGAAACTTTCTTGTACGTTCATTTCGTCAGCCCCCAAATCTATTATGTATCTCAAAAAATGAATACCCATTCATTATTCTTACTATATATTATATGCAATTGCTTTCATTATGACAAATGCCTTCCTTTTCCGATTAGCTGTCAGACTATTATGTTGACGAATAAGAAATAAAATTATATAGTTACTTACATAAAGTAATTATTATATTTTATAGGAGGTTTCTATTATGATGCCATCATTATTTTTAGCACATGGTTCACCAATGCTCGCTATTCAAGATACAGATTATACACGCTTTTTAAAAACACTTGGAGAAACATATAAACCGAAAGCAATTGTTATTTTTACCGCTCACTGGGAAAGTGAAGTATTAACGATTTCCTCATCAGATAACGAATATGAAACAATTTATGATTTTGGAGGTTTTCCTCCTGATTTATACGAAATTAAGTATCGTGCGAAAGGCTCTTCTATCATTGCGTCTATGCTAGCAACAAAATTTAAAAACAAAGGCATTCCAGTCCATCATAATATGACGAGAGGGTTAGATCATGGTTCATGGACACTCCTGCATCGTATGTATCCAGAAGCAAATATTCCTGTCATACAAATTTCAGTAAATCCATTCCTTCCTGCAAAAGAACAATTTGAAATTGGAGAAGCACTAAAAGGACTTGGACAAGAAGATATTTTAGTAATCGGCAGCGGTGTTACTGTTCATAATTTACGAGCATTGAAATGGAATCAAACAACACCTGAAAATTGGGCAATTGAATTTGATGATTGGATTATTAAACATATGCAGACCAATGATAAAGATGCATTGTTTAATTGGGAAAACAATGCGCCTCATGCACAATTAGCAGTACCAAGAGCAGAGCATTTTGTTCCTTTATTTATCGCTATGGGAAGTGGTGAAAATAGCGGTGAAGTCATTCACCGTAGTTATGAGCTCGGTACATTAAGTTATCTATGTCTTAAATTTTAAAGAAAAGGATGAAGCAATCGTTGCTTCATCCTTTTTTCATTCACTTAGTTAACTAACTTCCAAATGTCGTTTCTCTGATACCTCTTCGTTCTTATTATGAAAATAAACCCAAATGCACGCAATAAATAAAAGTGATGATGTAGAGAAGAAAACATATTGGAAGCCTGCATGAGCTGCAATTTGTCCCCCGAGCACTGGACCAATCATATTTCCTAAAAACTGAAACGACTGATTATATCCAAATATTCGTCCCGTAACATGGGTTGGTGTATGTTGTTTTAGTAGAGTTTGTACTGAAGGTAATAATCCTGCTTGTGCAATACCTAATAAAAAGCGAAGAATTAATAGTTGCCAAGCTGAGGTTACAAATGCTTGCGGAATAAAAATAATTCCGGCAGCAAACAAAGCTACAACTAACGTTTTTTGAGGACCGATATGATCTGATAATCTTCCAAGTCTTGGCGCTGCCAAAATAACTGCTAACCCTGTCGCTGACATGACTGCCCCTGCAATCATTTCGATATGAGATGTTCCTGGCCCTTCCAAATTCTTTACGTACAATGTAATAATAGGTTGAATTGACATATTCGCAAGTTGAATAATAAATGTTGTTACAAATAAACTAATAATTAAATTCTTAGCTGGGACCATCGTCCATACTTTTTTCGGCTGTGCTTTTTTTGCCTTGGCAGAGTGATTTTCTTCATGTAGGAAGAAAAAGACGATGAGAAAGGAAAGGAATAAAAAAGCTCCTGTAACAAGAAAGACATGGCGCATTCCAATTAACTCCGACAAATAACCTCCAAGTAATGGCCCAAGTAATGCGCCGCTCACGCCACCAGTTGAAATTGTAGAAATCGCCCAACCTGAATGTTCTTGCGGAGTTTCTGCAGCAATAAATGTCATCGCTGTAGAAAGGAAACCTGATACCGATCCCATTAAAAACCGAAGTGCGACTAGTTGATACACGTCCGTCACAAACCCCATAAGCGTCATAATTATCGCCATACCAAGGCTCGCACGTATAAGCATCAATTTCCGTCCATGTATATCACCAAGCTTGCCCCATATTGGTGATACGATCGCACCCATTAAAAATGTCACACCAAATGCAAGTCCCGACCACTGTGCAATACTAGAAGTGCCAGTCACCCCTAATTCCTCAATATAAAAAGATAAAAAAGGAATTACTAAACTCATACCGGCTGCAGTGGTAAAACAACCTAGCCAACAAATCATTAAATTTCGTTTCCAGCTGGCCATTTTCACACCTTCTTTCATTCGATACCCATTCTACACCTTTTTTTGTAAAAAGTTTAGTAATTTGATTTATACGTAATATTAATTACTAAACTCGATATTTCCTAGCAAAAACCACTTAAATTCCACATTGTTTTTATAATAAAACCAACTCCAAGATATGGAGTTGGTCAATTCTCTTCTATCGGTATTAAACGAGCATTGCAATTTCTCTCATAAAACTCAATCGGACCCGCTTGTCCAATAATTGCATATTCATATCCATCTTGCTTCATATTATATAAACAATGATGCAACAATTCCTTACCTACACCTTTCACACGATTTTGTTTCGCTGTCCCCATCGGGCCAAATAATCCTTTCTTTCCTCTCACTACATCGTAACAAGCGAAGCCTACTATCGCTTCTTCCTGCTGTGCAATATAAATAGGTACCTTTTCTTTAAATGTTCTAAATCCATAATCTATCGAATGTAACCAACGTTCTCCAAATTCATCCTTAACAAAACTTGCTAATTTTTCAAAATCAGAAAGGCTAGCTCTTCTAATATTACAAGATAATGTATTATAAATGGGATCAAAGCATCTTAAATCGACCGATAAATCTCTTGGTTCGGCTGTTATACGCAATATATCTTGTTGCATTTGTGTATGAATAAACTTTCCAACATCTGTATCTAAACGAAATAATGCATATATTATATGGCCTTCATTTATTAAGATTTGCTGAAAACGTTCCATACGTTTTTTCGCCATTTGTAACATCTCTAGTGTCTTATAGGATAAGTTATATTGTCCTATTTTTATATACTCTTGATCATTAAAACCCAATTGTTTTTGTAGCGACACTTTTTCTAAAAAATCCGTACCCACTTTACGAAACAAATACATATATAACTCAGCGCACACTCCTGTACCTTCTTTACACATGCCGATAAACAGATGGACCGGGTGAATTATGTTACATTGACTCTCTTCTGCTGCAATCTCCAATATTTTTATGTATACGTTTTGCAAATTGAAATTCTTCCATATATCTCGTCTCCTAATGGCTTAGTATCGAATCATAGCCATAAATAATTGAAACAATTATCCCCACTACCAATATCCCTGGAAGTAAATTTGCCACTTTAATTTTAATAAATCCAAGTAAGTTTAATCCGATTGCGAATATCATAATACCGCCAGTAGCCGTCATTTCCACTATAAATTGATTCATTAATTCCTTTGGAACAAAACTATTAATTTGTGTTGCAAAAACCGCGATACCTCCCTCGTATAAAATAACTGGAATCGCTGAAAATACTACGCCAATTCCTAGAGTTGTCGTTAATATAATAGAAATAAACCCATCGATAATCGCCTTTGTGAATAAAATATCATGATTTCCGCGAATCCCACTGTCCAATGCACCAAGTATCCCCATCGCACCAATTGCAAAAATTAAAGTAGCTGTTACAAAACCTTCTGATATGCTTCCTTTCCCTTTCGACCCAACTTTATTTTCTAGCCAATCCCCTAAAAGTTTTAACTTTTCTTCTAATTGTAGCCATTCTCCGATTACCGTACCAATCACTAAACTTAGTATTACAACAAGAAAATTTTCACTTTTCAATGCCATTTGAAGTCCAAGCACAGTAACCGCTAAACCAATTGCGTGCATAATCGTTCCCTTCATACTTTCTGGAATCGTACTAAATAATTTACCAAACAAAGTACCAATTATAATGCAGACACCATTTACAACCGCTCCTAATATAACCATTTCTTATTCTTCACCCTTCGAATTCTTTATTTCTATATTTTGGTTTATACATTGATTTACAGGTTACCTATATGTTAACTTAATATTGTGAATATTAACAAACAATTTCTACTATATAACCCGCTATTTTTTTGTTACTATACAAAGACCGATTTCTTTTAGTAGATTCATTGTTAATCTACTTGCGGGATAAACTCAAAAGGGAAGGTATTTATGAACACTTTACTAAAACGATTTCTGTTAATAGCCTTTTTCATTACACCAATTGTTTTATTAATCAACTACTCTTTTATTTCAAAAGCGAAAGACAAACCTGATATGCAAAACAAGTCTAGTAAAACAGCTTCAAAAAGCGAAAAGAAAATAGAAGAGCCTGAAATCACACTCACCTTCTCTGGTGATACAATGTTCGATTGGCAATTACGTCCCGTAATCGAAAAAAATGGGGCTGATTATCCATTCCAACACGTAAAAGAAGAAATAACAAAAGCTGATATTTCTTTTATTAATTTAGAGTCAGCATTTACAGCGAGAGAAAAAAAAGTACCTGGACAACAATTTTGGATTAAAAGCGACCCATCCACACTACAAGCAATAAAAAATACTGGATACGATATTGTCAATATTGGCAATAACCATACGCTTGATTATGGACAAGATGGACTACTAGACACCATTTCTCACGTCGAAAAATTAAAACTACCTTACACTGGAGCCGGAAAAAATGCTGAGGATGCTTATACCGCTCGTGAACTAACTGTAAAAGGGAAAAAGTTTAAGTTTCTTTCCTTCGTTCGATTTATGCCTAATTTTAATTGGGTAGCTGGTGAAAATAAGCCTGGCGTTACGAACGGATACGATCTAGATCTTGTAACCAAAACGATTCAAGAGCAAAAGAAAGATGCTGATTATGTAATCGTTTATATGCATTGGGGCGTTGAAAAATCAAATCGTCCAATAGAATACCAAAAACAATATGTACCTAAAATGGTTGAAGCAGGAGCTGACGCTATTGTCGGCAGTCATCCACATTGGTTACAAGGGTTTGAGTATTATAATAAAGTTCCTATCGCTTACTCATTAGGAAACTTTTTATTCCCAAGTTATGTAAATGGAAAAAGCGCCGAAACTGGCGTATTAACTTTAACCTTTAAAGGAAATGATGTCCAAATGTCATTTAACCCGTACATCATTCGCAACAACCAAGTTTCTCCTGTAAATGAAGAAGAAAAGAAAAAAGCACTACAATATTTACAAACGGTTTCAACTGATGTGGAAATTGATGATACTGGGAAAATAATAAATAAACGTAAATAGAAAGAGAGCTAATAATAGCTCTCTTTCTATTTTTTTAAATAAGTAAATCAAACAAAATAGGATTTTTATTCAGCTCCACAAATTGAATATTATTTTCTTTAAAACGAGTAATTAATTGCTCATAATCTTCTTTATGTTTTAATTCTACCCCGACTAGCGCTGGACCATTTTCTTTATTATGTTTCTTAATGTACTCAAAGCGCGTAATATCATCTTCTGGCCCTAATCCTTTATCAAGAAATTCTCTTAGCGCTCCCGATCGCTGCGGGAATTCAATGATGAAGTAATGCTTTAGTCCTTCATAAATGAGCGAACGTTCTTTCATTTCTTGCATTCTATCAATATCATTATTTCCACCACTTAGCGTACATACAACTGTTTTCCCTCTTATTTCATCTCTGTATAGATCAAGTGCTGCAATAGAAAGTGCTCCAGCAGGTTCAGCTACAATTGCATTTTTCTTATACAGTTCTAAAATCGTCGTACAAACCTTTCCCTCTGGTACTAAAACAACATCATCAATGACATCTTTACAAGTTTCAAATGTTAACTTCCCTACCTTTTTTACAGCTGCTCCATCAACAAAGCTATCTATTTTCTCTAATGCTACATTTTCGTTTTGAAGAAAAGCCTCTTTCATAGATGCAGCCCCCATCGGTTCTACACCAATGACCTTTGTAGTTGGACTAACACCTTTTACATATGTACCTACACCTGATGCTAATCCACCACCGCCGATTGCTGTAAAGAGATAATCAACTGCCTTATCCATATCGTGCATAATTTCAACAGCTACTGTTCCTTGCCCTGCAATCACATACGGATCATCAAACGGATGCACAAATGTCATCCTATTTTCCTCACAATAGCGCTGTGCTTCTTGAAAAGCACCATCAAATGTATCACCAACTAACATGATTTCTGCAAAGCTACCACCAAAAAATTGAACTTGTGATACTTTCTGTTTTGGTGTCGTTGTTGGCATAAAGATTTTCGATGGAATATTTAATAAATTACACGTATACGCAACTCCTTGTGCATGATTGCCAGCACTTGCACAAACAACACCATTTTGTAATTGTTCTTTCGACAAACTTTGAATTAAATTGTATGCACCGCGAATTTTGAAAGAACGAATTACTTGCAAATCTTCTCGTTTAATATACACCTCACATTCGTATTTTTCAGATAAAACCTTATCTCGCTGCAAGGGCGTTTTCATGACGATATCCTTCATGCAGTTATGGGCCATAAGGATATCTTCAATCTTCACTCTCTCCTTCACATTTTGCACCATTTTCTATCATCCTTATCTCTTTTATTTTGACTCAATCAAAATTCGGCACCTTTAAAACTGCACCTGTATTCGCCGATGTTACCATCTGAGAGTATCGCCCAAGCCATCCAGTTTTCACTTTCGGTTCTGGTCGTTTCCATTCTTTTTTACGCTTTTCTAATTCCTCATCACTCACTCTTACTTCTAGCAAGCGTTCCTCAACATCAATACATACAATATCCCCTTGTTCAAGTAGTGCGATTGTTCCACCCGCAGCTGCTTCTGGTGAAATATGTCCTACCGAAATGCCACGTGAAGCTCCAGAGAAACGTCCGTCCGTTAATAATGCAACCTCAGCACCTAATCCCATTCCAGCAATTGCTGATGTTGGTGCTAGCATTTCAGGCATACCCGGTCCGCCTCTTGGCCCTTCATAACGAATGACAACTACATCTCCTTTCTTCACCTTTCCAAGCATAATGCCCGCAAGCGCCTCATCTTGTGAATTAAAAATAACGCAAGGTCCTTCAAATCGTTTTACTTCGGTTGCTCCGCTTTTAATAACTGCCCCATCTTTCGCAAGGTTTCCTTTTAATATACGTAATCCCCCTTCTTCACTATGAGGGTTTTCAAGAGAATGAATAACTTCTTTATCTTGGATCTCTGCATGAGCAATATTTTCTCTTAATGTTTGCCCAGTAGCAGTTATTCGATCTAGATGAAGTACCCCTTCTTTTCGACTCATCTCTTTCAAAATTGCACTTATCCCGCCTGCTCGATCAATATCTTCCATATGCCAATTAGAAGCAGGGCTTACTTTACATAAATGCGGTACACGTCTTGAAACAGCATCAATACGGTTCATATCGTAATCTAATCCAGCCTCTTGTGCGAGCGCTAGCGTGTGTAATACTGTATTCGTAGATCCACCCATCGCCATATCAAGTGCAAATGCATCATCAATTGCCTCTTCTGTTACAATATCGCGTGGCTTAATATCTCTCTCAATTAAAATTTTTAATTTCTCTGCTGCTTGTTTAATTAACTCTTCACGCCTAGGATCAATCGCTAAAATACTACCGTTACCCGGAAGAGCTAAACCTAACACTTCACATAAACAATTCATAGAATTTGCGGTAAACATACCAGAACAAGAGCCACAAGATGGACAGCCATGATCTTCGATATCTTTTAATTCTTCTTCTGAAATTTTCCCAGATTGGTAAGCTCCTACCCCTTCAAAAACAGAACTTAAATCAACAACTTCTCCTTTTGATGTTTTCCCAGCCGCCATTGGGCCGCCTGAAACAAATACAGTCGGAATGTTAATACGCAGAGCCGCCATCATCATACCAGGTGTAATTTTGTCACAGTTTGGAATACAAATCATGCCATCAAACCAATGTGCATTTACAACTGTTTCTACTGAATCTGCAATGATTTCACGACTCGGAAGCGAATAACGCATACCGATATGTCCCATCGCAATACCGTCATCTACTCCAATTGTATTGAATTCAAATGGCACCATGCCTGCCGCACGAACGGCTTCTTTTACAAGTTTCCCAAACTCGTTCAAGTGCTTATGCCCTGGAATAATTTCAATAAAAGAATTACAGATTGCTACGAATGGTTTATCAAAATCTTCATCTTTTAAACCAGTTGCTTTTAATAAACTACGATGCGGAGCTTTATCAAAACCTTTTTTAATCATGTCACTTCTCATCTTGTCAAATCCCCTCTTACATATTTTTCACTTATAAACTCTCAATCTATTTCTTTACTAACGTTTTCTTTTCTGGTTCCTTAATCCAGCTCATCATTTCACGAAGCTCTGCTCCTACTTTTTCTAGCTGATGATTTTGTTCTGCTTTTTTCATCGCATTATACGTTGGACGCCCCGCTTGATTTTCTAAAATCCATTTCTTCGCAAATTCACCTTGCTGAATTTCTGCAAGAACACGTTTCATTTCCTTCTTCGTTTCGTCTGTAACAATTCTCGATCCTGTTACATAATCTCCGAACTCTGCCGTATCTGAAATAGAATGGCGCATGTTTGTTAAACCACCTTCGTACATTAAATCAACAATTAACTTTAATTCATGTAAACATTCAAAGTATGCAATTTCAGGACGGTATCCGCCTTCCGTTAATGTTTCAAAACCAGCTTTCACAAGTGCAGTTACTCCGCCGCAAAGTACTGCTTGCTCACCAAACAAATCGGTTTCTGTTTCTTCTTGGAATGTCGTTTCAATTACACCTGCACGTGTACACCCTACACCTTTTGCATACGCAAGTGCTACACTTAATGCCGTTCCCGTTGCATCTTGATGTACTGCGACTAATGCCGGAACACCATTCCCTTCTTGAAATACACGGCGAACGAGATGACCTGGACTTTTTGGCGCGACCATTGCTACATCTACGTAACTTGGCGGATTAATTTGTCCGAAGTGAATATTAAATCCATGTGAGAAAAGTAACATTTGTCCTTCACGAAGATTCTCTTCTACTTCTGTTTTATATACATACGCTTGCTGTTCATCCGGCAATAACATTTGTACAACTTGTGCGGTTCGAACCGCTTCTGAAACAGACATTACTTCAAATCCATCAGCTTTTGCTACTTCATATGACTTACCAGGGCGAACACCAACTACAACCTCCACACCAGAATTGCGTAAATTTTGTGCTTGGGCATGACCTTGAGACCCATATCCGACTACCGCAACTGTTTTCCCTTTTAATAGCTCTAAATTTGCATCTTTCTCATAATAAGTTTTCATATTCCATACACTCCTTATAATTTATTTACTTGCAGTACATTGATTAATTTTTTCAACTGACTGACGAGTAACGTTGCTTCATTTTCAGTACAAACTGCTGTTAGTTTCATTTCAGAAACACCACTTGTATCTCTTTCGTTTAAATTTAAAGAAGAAATATAATAACCACGCCGAGCAAAAATTCCACTTATACGTAATAAGACGCTCGGATCGTTATGAATAACTAATGAAAAAGTATGACTCATTCTTCCCACCTCTTCATAATCATTTCGTTATTCCCTTTGTTTGGCGGAACCATCGGAAAGACGTTCTCACCTTCTTCTACACAAAAGTCAACTACGACAGGACCTTCATGAGAAAAAGCTTCTAACATTACTTTTTTCGCCTCAAACGAATTTGTTGCTCTTAGCCCTTTTACACCATAAGCTTCTGCTACTTTCACAAAATCTGGTGACCCAATTCTCGATTCCGACAAACGGTTTTCATAAAACATTTCTTGCCATTGCCTTACCATCCCTAAAAATTTGTTGTTTATGATGAATACTTTGACAGGAATATTATTTTCAGCAATTGTTTGCAGCTCTTGAATGTTCATTTGGAAAGAAGCATCACCAGCAATACAGATGACAAGTTCTTCTTCTTTTGCAAGCTGAGCACCAATTGCTGCTGGAAAACCAAATCCCATCGTCCCTAATCCCCCTGATGTTAGAAAAGTCCGTGGTTTTCTCGCTTTATAAAAGTGAGCAGCCCACATTTGATGCTGTCCTACCTCTGTCGTGACAATCGCTTCACCATTCGTTAATTCACTTACTAAGTTGATAACATGCTGTGGTTTTAACTCAAATTCTTTTTGCTTATATGAAAGTGGATATTCTTCTTGCCATTTCTTCAGTTTCTGAAGCCATTCATCTGTTTGTGTATGAATAGACATATGTAAAAGCATATGTAGCGCCTTTTTCACATCACCAACAATCGGATGCTCTACAGTTACATTTTTATGGAACTCAGAAGGATCAATATCAATATGTACTTTTTTCGAATGCGGAGAAAAAAGTTCTAATTTTCCTGTTACACGATCATCGAAACGAACACCTAACGCCAGTAATAAGTCACATTCTGTTACTGCCATATTTGCAGCGTACGTTCCATGCATACCGAGCATTCCTAAAAACAACGGATCTCCCGGCGGATATGCACCCAGTCCCATTAAAGTTGAAACGACTGGAATACGATTCTCCTTCGCAAACTTGATGAGTTCTTCAGATCCGCCTGAATGAATGACGCCTCCCCCGATATAAAGGAGTGGGCGTTTTGCTTTTGAAATTGATTTTGCTACCTCTCTCAGTTTCAAACTGTCTGGCAAAGGTTCTGGTTTATATCCTGGAATCTCCACTTCTTCATTAAAGAAACTTGTTACATTTGCATTTTGAACATCTTTTGGAATATCAATTAATACCGGTCCCGGTCGCCCGCTTTCGGCGATGTAAAAAGCTTCTTGCACAGTTCTTGATAAATGATTCACATCACGAACTTGGTAATTATGCTTCGTTACAGGTACTGTAATTCCGACAACATCTGCTTCTTGAAATCCGTCTTTACCAATTAAAGGCGTTGCAACTTGCCCTGTAATGACTACTAAAGGAATCGAATCCATATAAGCATCTGCTAAACCCGTAACTAAATTCGTCGCCCCTGGACCAGAGGTAGCAAAGACTACCCCAACCTTTCCAGAAGCTCTCGCATATCCTTCCGCTGCATGAATTGCAGCTTGTTCATGACGAGTTAACACGTGCTTTAAACCACTTTCGTATAACGCATCGTATATTGGTAAAATCGCTCCGCCCGGATAACCGAAAACGGTCGTTACACCTAATTTCTTCAAACATTGAATAACGTGTCCAGCACCTGTAGCTTCTTCACTCTGCAGTTCATCGCATGCTGTATACTGTTCCTCCATTTCAATTAACTCCTCTCCCTATTTACGCTAAACTTTCCACCAACCCTGGAACACGTACTCCTCTTTCTCTCGTTAATTTTTTAAATTCTTCGGTTAATCTTTTTGTTACATCTCCTGGTTTTCCATCTCCAATTTCTCTTGAATCTACTTTCACTACAGGAATTAGTTCCGCTGCAGTTCCTGTTAAAAACACTTCATCTGCTACATATACGTCATGGCGAGTAAATGGCCTTTCCTCACACGGAATACTTAGACGCTCACATAACTCAATCACACTATTTCTCGTAATACCTTCTAGCGCCCCTAAGTACGAAGGAGGTGTTAACACTTTTCCATCTTTCACAATGAAAACATTATCTCCAGACCCTTCACAAACATACCCTTGTTGATTTAACATAAGAGCCTCTAGCACTCCCGCTTGTGCCGCTTCAATTTTTACAAGCACGTTATTTAAGTAGTTCATTGACTTAATGCGTGGGTCTAATGCGTCTGGCGTATTACGTCTTGATGCAACAGACACAACGCTTAGTCCATTATCATAAAATTCCTGAGGGAATAACTTTAATTGTTCTGCAATAATAATTACGCTCGGTTTCACACAGCTTCTCGGATCAAGCCCTAAGTCACCTTTTCCTCTTGAAACAATTAATCGAATGTAGGCATCCGCGTATTCATTTTTTTGCAATGTTTGTAAAACTGCTTCTTCCATTTCATCTACCGTCATTGGAATTGTAAGCAAAATAGATTTCGCGGATTCATATAGTCGTTTCACATGTTCTTTTAAACAAAATACATTTCCTCCGTAACTACGAATCCCTTCAAATACACCGTCCCCATATAAAAAGCCGTGATCATATACTGAAACAACTGCCTTTTCTTTCTCTACAAATTCTCCATTCATATAAATGTACTGGTTTCCCATCTCACATCGCTCCTCTTTTTTATCTCTATTTTTGCAATCTATTTCTATATCGATTGCTGAGATGAGTATTTTAACAGAATATTCAGTATATAAATCTTAAAAATATACTCGTCTCAACAATCGATTACTTACATACTTGTAGCAATCCATTGCTGAGACGAGGGAATCGTGGTACCACTCAGCTTCCTTACACTTCTCACGAAATATAAGCTTTGCAAGTCCAATTAGACTTTTGTTTTTCTATCGGAAACAATTCCGCTACTTTTTACTAGTTTTCAAAAGTAGTGCTCCGAGGTGATCTTCAATGATTCGATTGTTACTACCCTCACAGCCTTTGGGCAGCTCTCTGAAACAATCTATATCATTTACTCTCCTCTTCCACGCATTCTTTTATTCTATTTTTATAAAATAAAAACTCTCGCCTCAGCAATCAACTACTACAACTTAGTAGCTTTGATTGCTGAGGCGAGAGTTTCGCGTTACCACTCAGCTTCCTTATACTTCTCGCGAAATATAAGCTTCATAGGTCCAATCAGACCTCCGTCCTTTTACCGGAGACGATGCCGCCGCCCTCTACTCAGTTTCCTTTTCGCAAGCGATGCTCCGAGGTGATCTTCAATGATTCGATTGCTACTACTCTCACAGCCTAGGAGTAGCTCTCTGAAACGATCATAATCATCTACTTTCCTCTTCTTTGCATATACAATATATAAAGTTAGAAAATTCTTAATTAACTTTTATTTGTTAAACGTATTATAGGACGTTGTTCTTTTCATTGTCAATACATTTTCAGAAAATATTTTTAATAATACATATATTTTTGAATCTTTTTTATTGCGCAATAAAACTTTTTGTATAATACTATATAAAACATATATATTTAGGAGGATTACAGCAATGTCCGAAAAAACATACGAACTCGCAACCTTTGCAGGCGGTTGCTTTTGGTGCATGGTAAAGCCATTTGATGAACTTCCTGGTATTCATAAAGTACTTTCTGGCTATGCAGGTGGTCATGTAGAAAACCCAACATATGAACAAGTAAAAGCTGGTACATCTGGTCATTTAGAAGTCGTACAAATTACATTCGACCCTTCTATTTTTCCATATGAAAAATTACTAGATTTATATTGGCCACAAATCGATCCAACTGATGATGGCGGACAATTCTTTGACCGTGGTCCATCTTATCGCACTGCTATTTTTTATCATACTGAAACGCAAAAAGAGCTTGCTGAAAAATCAAAACAAGCTCTTGCAGAAAGCGGTATGTTTAAAGATCCAATCGTAACTGAAATTCGCTCGGCTGCACCTTTTTATGAAGCCGAAGAATACCATCAACATTTCTATAAAAAGAACCCTGAGAAATATGCTATCGAGCAAAAAGAATCTGGCCGTGAAGACTTTATAAAAGAAAATTGGCCAAAAAAATAATAAAAACGTATCGTGCTCTCTTTTCAAAGTGCGATGCGTTTTTATCTTTGAAAAAAGTACCATACAATGATAAAAACAACAGCTGTTAATGTCCAAAGTACTATCTCGTTTTTCATGCCATTCTTTTTCTTATTCATTTCATCCCCCCTAGTAGCAATTAAACATAGTCAAGTCTTCCTTTGTTTAATTGTCCACTTGATGAATGTGAATAAATCCGTAAAAATTCTTATAGCAAGACCACCAATGATTCCTATTGCAATTGAAATTACTAACATCTGTACAAAGCTAAGAGTAGTTGTGTATGTTATGTAGAGAACAACGCATTCAAGTAAAACATCCGGTAAAGAAAGCAAAAACTTTTTAAGCATTTCTTCAGCTCTCCTATGCTTTATTTATCTCTTCTACTGTAGCTTTGAAATAAAGCTTGTTCAAAAATTCCATTCAGACACTCATTTTATGGAAAAAGAATAAGAATCCCTTTTAAATAAAGGAATTCTTATTTAGCAGATGTAAGTTTGATTATTTTCTACACATCCTATTCCATAATTACTCTTAAAATAGAATAATATTACTAGTGATTTATTGTAAAGCAACCATTTTCATTCCACATCAACAAATCGTTATTAAAAACTAATTACCGGGCAATCGGATGTTGTGCCAACTACTTACATTGCATTGACCGTATGTATTATCACCTACTGCCACAACGGTTCCATCTGATTTCAGACCGACTGTATGCGCACAACCAGCCGCTATCGCTACAATATCACTCCAATCGCTTACATTACATTGACCATACCCATTCGAACCGATTGCCACTACAGTACCATCTGATTTAAGAGCGACTGTATGCTTACTCCCTGCCGCTATTTCCACAATATCACGCCAGCTGCTTACATCACATTGACCATGTTTATTATTACCGACAGCCATCACCGTTCCATCCGATTTCAGACCCACAGTATGAAGATAACCTGCCGACAGCGCCACCATACCACGCCAGTCACTTACACTGCATTGGCCATATCGATTATTCCCCACAGTCGTCACTGTGCCGTCCAATTTAAGACCAACTGTATGCCAATCACCCACCGCAGTCGCCACAATATCTCTCCAGCTGCTTATATTACATTCTCCTTCTTTATTTCGGCCCACCGCTATTACCGTTCCATCCGGTTTAAGACCAATGGTACGACGCCATCCTGCCGCAACCGATACTATATTATGCCAGTCGTTCACATCACATTGATCATGCTTATTCCAGCCCACTGCTACCACAGTACTGTCACATTTAAGACCGATTGTATGAGCATTACCCGTGTTCGTCGCCATATGGACATTGCCCACTGCGACCGATACAATATCACGCCAGCCACTTACATTGCATTCTCCCTCTTTATTTCGGCCCACTGCTATCACCGCGCCATCCGATTTAAGAGCAACTGTATGACCACGACCTGCCGCTATCGTATCTTTAGGCCACCGTTTCACTTTTAACATCTCTTCTTTCGGTGAAATGTAATTCATGTTTTACCTCCTTGCATATAAGCAACTATGTCCAAATTGATATTTTCATCAAATGTCATTATAAATGACATGACTTTTTTTATAAAATTACAGCTACAAAAGAAGCCTATTATTACTTCTTCAAAAAATAAAAACCTCCAGTTTAAATACTAGAGGTTCCTTCTTTATTTCTTCAATCGTTCAATAAAATCGTTCAATTTATCAAGTGATTTCATATTCTGATTACAAGCTACACCATCTTTGCAAATATAGTTTCCCTTTTTAACGAAAGTCCCTGGTACATCACCTTTAATTTCAACTAAAAACATCCCTACTTCTTCATGCCCATGACATAATGAACAAATGCTTTTTTTATTTAAACTTTGAAATGTCCCTTGCAGACCAACAAACTTATTTTTATCATTTTTCGCTATAATAAATTTTCTGCTTGATCCCTTATCAATCCAGCTTAAATAAGATAATTCTTTCATATCCAGTTCTTCCATATCAGGAAGTTTTAACTTTTTCGCCTTAGGAAATAATTTCTTTAACGTTTGTGCTGTAACTTCCTGAAACGGAATTACATACGGATTTATTTTCATTAAAAACGATTCTGCATCTTCTCTATTTTGAACTGTTAATACCGTATCAATTAACTCTTTCTGTTCATCCGTTAAATTCTCAAATACATGTATTATCTTTTCAATCGCAAGTGATTTTAACGCTTGAATTACACCTCTATCATTTGCCGTTGCATGCCCATTTGCTAAAATATAAGCTTGTGATTTTATAAAATTATATTGATCACTTCTAATAAAAGCTTCCATCTTTATCACTCCATACAAATTGTTGATCTAGTTTTATTGTATACAATGATTCAACTTTTTGATATGTAAAAGATAACTTAGAAAAGAATATTACATACATCGATTATTCTCTACCGCTGCATTTCCTGACAAAAGAATCCATCATCTGTTTTCCATTCCGCATATAGTACATCCTCAAATTTAGTAATCCCTTTTTGTTTTATTTGTTTATAAAGCCATCCTTCATCAAAACCTGCTTCCCTCAAATTATCTTTCACTACTTTTCCATCACTAATTAATGAAATGGGTAAGTATACAGGCTTATGTTTTAAACTTAAATCATTTATAGTAGGAGTTTCATATTTACTTTTTTTCAGAACACTTATGTTTCCGTTAGGTTCCAAAATCATATATTCAACTTCCTGGATTGAAAAAATATCTTTTTGCTGCCGTAGCATTTGCTGTAATTGGTTTATGTCCAAATGATTTGAACTTAGTTGTTCCCGGTCAATATATCCATTACGGATAATGATTGACGGAGAGCCTTCAAAAAAACTTCTCGTCCCTCTAAATTTTTGCGTTATTACTTCTATTGTATAAATTAGTACTACCCATACAAGTACTGCATATAAAATAGACCATATTTTTATTTTCGGATCATATATAGTATTTCCGACCAATTCTCCGAGAACAATAGCAGAAATAAAATCAAAAGGCGTTAACTGCGATATTTGTGTTTTCCCTAATATTTTTGTAGCAACCAATAGAACAAAAAAACCAAAAATCAATTCTATTGTTATTTGTCCAAGATGATTCATATAGGTTCACCTTTCTGTCATATGAAATATAACGTTTTCATTTCCCATCCACGCCCCAATACTATACAATTGCGATTCATTTTTGCTATTATCATGCCCATTTATACTAAAAATATCGAATCCAATTTTGTAATGAACCTATAAAAAAAGAATCTGATTCAAAATAACATATGAATCAGACTCTTTTTTAAAATTTATTTGGAATACACTATCTTCTTAATCGTTTCTCCGGAAAGAAAATATTCTTCTGCTAATTGATGAATTGCAATTCCACTTTTAAAAGCGTCTTTAATTGCTTTATTTCTTTCATCCAGTTGTTTTCTTCCGCCAGATTGTGTACCCCATTTATAATGTTTTGTTTCTTGTTTTGGAATGTAAATTGTTTCACCTTGTATATACTTTTGAATTTCAGCAATTAAACTTTCTGGTAAAACGGCCTTAGCCTTTACGTATTTCATTTCTGCTCGCCCCTTATTTTTTATGGTTCATTTCAATAAGGTGCAAAGCCAAATATAAAAAATGATACGAGCTCATCTTGGCGATTGTATATTACTTGTCTACCTCACGCAAAGTATCGCCATTTCCATACTTGGCTTTGCATGAGACGTTGCAGTGTCTAGCAATTGAATTATAATCGCCATATAAACACCTCCTAATATACCTTTTGCATTTTATTATATGATAAATCCCTTCCCCTTGCATCCACATCCTTTTTAAAGCACGAAATTACTTAGTTTGATATAATACTTTTTATTCCAATCAAAAAGTATAGTGAGGTTGCGTTATGAAGAAAAAAATAATCATTACAATAGTTACATTATTCATTATTACTATAGCATTATTCGGAACGTACAAATTAATGAACGCAAGAAGCTTTCAATTATTTGGAGACTTAACAAATCGCGTTGAAACGAATGAAAAGGTGATTGCTTTAACTTTTGATGATGGCCCTACTAACAATATAAAACAAATACTACCACTACTAGATAAGTACAATGCTAAAGCTACTTTCTTTGTTATCGGAAACGAATTAGAAAACAATTTACCATTAGGTGAAGCGATTGTTCGATCTGGACACCAACTTGGAAACCATACATATTCTCATAATAGAATGGTTTTCAAAACACCTTCTTTTATTAAAGAAGAAATAGAAAAAACGAATTCATTAATCCACCAAACAGGATATACAGGTGAAATTGATTTTAGACCCCCTAACGGCAAGAAATTAATTGGACTACCATATTACTTAAATAACAACAATATCGAAACGATTACATGGGATCTTGAACCTGATACTTTTTATAAATCTGCATCTGATAAAATTGACTACGTCAATGAGAATATAAAACCCGGTTCTATCATTTTATTACACTCTATGTACGATGAGTCTAATGAAAATTTACAAACCATTGAAGGTATTTTAGACTCTTTATCTAAAAAAGGGTATCAGTTCGTGACAGTAAATGAATTGCAAAAAAGAGCAAAATAAAAAGGTAGCGTATCATAGAGCGATGCGCTACCTCTCTTTTTATATAATTCCAAGTACATTTAGGAATACGATAATAATCGCAATTGGTGCAATATAGCGAAGTAAGAATAACCATAATACAAATAATTTATAGCCTTTATTTTTACTTACACCAAGCTCTTTCATTAATACATCTTTCTTCATTTTTAAAGGAACAAAGATGGAAACTAATAAAACACCAAGTGGCATTAGTATGTTACTAACCGCATAATCTGCTAAATCAAAAATTGTTTTTCCAAATGGTTTCACATCGCTTAACAAACCGAATGATAATGCTGATGGTACCCCAACAACGAAGATTAATAACCCTACGATGAAGGCCATTTTTTCACGTTTCCCTTTTCCTTTTGCAGTTAAAGATGCAACGCTAATTTCTAGCATCGAAATTGCTGATGTAATAGTAGCAAAGAAGAATAGTAATAAGAAAACGATGAAGAATAATTTTCCAAACGCCATTTTACTGAAAATAGCTGGCAATACGATAAATAATAGCCCTGGTCCTTGCGATGGTTCCATTCCAAATGCGAATACAACTGGGAATATCGCAAGTCCTGCAAGTAAAGTAATAACAAGCGTCAAAGCAACGATAGAAAATGCTGAACGCGGTAAACTTTCTTCTTTCGGTAAGTATGAGCTATACGTTACCATAACGGCTACACCGACAGATAACGAGAAGAACGATTGCCCCATCGCATATAAAATAATTTCTGATGTTACGTTTGAGAAATCAGGTTGTAAGAAGAAGCGAACTCCTTCTCCAGCACCGTCTAATGTAAGTGCACGAACGATTAATACAAAGAATAAAACGAATAGTGCTGGCATGAAATATTTATTTACTTTTTCAACACCATTTTGTACTCCTTTACTTACGATAAAAATAGTAATAAGGATGAATAATAGCTGTGATCCAACTGCTAAATATGGATTGGAAATGATTTCACCAAACGTAGCTTCGTACGCACCATTTCCTTCCCATAGTCTACCTGTAATTGCATTCCATAAATATAATATAATCCAACCTCCTACAACACTGTAGAAAGAAAGTAATATGAAACATGTTACAATCCCCAACTTACCTAACCACGGCCATAGCGTTTTAGGTGCAATTTCTCTGTACGCATCAACGGCCTCTTTTTGTGTACTTCTTCCAATAACGAATTCTGCTAATAGTAGCGGTAAACCAATTAATAATGTGAAACCGATGAAAATAAGGAAGAACGCGCCGCCTCCTCCGATGCCGGCCATATACGGGAATTTCCAAATCGCTCCAAGACCAATCGCTGAACCTGCTGCAGCTAATACGAAACCTAATTTCGATGTCCATTGCTGTGAATTCATCTTTTTATCTCCTCTCTTTTTCTTTTCATTATAATTTGCTCTATGTTCATATTGTTCTATTACTAGCCCGTTCTAATCCAACCACTTCCTCTCAAATAAAAAACGCCCCTACGTAAATACGTAGGGACGACAAAAATATCGCGGTACCACCCTAGTTATGAAGATACAACAAAAGTAAGACCTAAATAAAAAACGTCCCTACGCAAATACGTAGGGACGATAAAATATCGCGGTACCACCCTAGTTATGAAGCCACACCAGAGTTAGGACCTAAATAAAAAACGTCCCTACGTAAATACGTAGGGACGATAAATATCGCGGTACCACCCTAGTTGTGAAACAATCTTCACCACTTTATTTGATAACGGTATAAACTACCGTCTTTCATTTCCTCAAAATATGAGATTTATGAAAGATGCTCCAGGACGAACTTCATGAATAATCTATATACTGATTCACACCAACCATCAGCTCTCTG